>Ga0081455_10006194_pt1 | contig 12899 bp, 20 predicted proteins | sample TabmetS3T2R1_FD_70207 | JGI IMG/M metagenome (GOLD analysis project Ga0081455, IMG submission 70207) | Tabebuia heterophylla rhizosphere microbial communities from the University of Puerto Rico - S3T2R1 | ecosystem: Host-associated > Plants > Roots > Rhizosphere ... | reverse complement strand
CGACAGTCTGTGTCCGAAGTAGGTCTCAAAAATCCGAAGCCTTGGGATGCTGTGCGATTACATCGGAGCTGATTCATGCGTCTCGGGAGCTTGCTGATCTTTGCCGCCTTTCTCTCTTGGCTGCGTGCGGGCAAAGCGACCCGCCTGCCAAGGGTGAGGCCGGGCCGCCCGGCCCTGCTGGTCCGCCTGGCCCTGGTGGTCCGCCCGGCCCCGCCGCTTTCTCTTTCTCTGGTCCCACTTCCGGCGCCAACGGACCGGCGATCAAGGTTATAGCGAGGCCCTGTGATCAACCGGCTTGCGGCGCGAGTTGCGAAGCGATTGAGCAAATTGTCAATGCCTACGCGCTCAATCCCGGAGGGGCCATCAGCTTTATAGACCAACGCAACGTGACCTTCCGGCCACAGAAGCGGCCTACAGTACTCGTGCTCGTTTGCGTCGGACGATAGCGCCGCTCCGACCGCCCGACTTACGCACCTTCACCTGCAAGATGACGGTCTCGCCAATACGGGCTGCTAACAGCATTCATTGGCACCGATACCTATCCTCGGTTGCCTGCACACCGGTTAGGCGGCAATAGCTATACGGCCAGTTAGCTTGTTGAGACGAACCGCGTACGCTTGGGTTGATCCTGAGGCGACCTCATACCGAAAAAGAAACAGACCGGAGAGACTATAATTTTGCGCTGCGCTACCAGAATCACATGCCTACTTAGCGCACAACGATATTTTAACAAAATACGGCTAAAGCATGATTATTGGGTTTAGCAATGTAGATTTAAATGACTGTTCTCGTGAGCTGGCTTGCGTTGAGCATCGCTACCGCAATTTTGATTTGCTGTCTGTTCGCCGCGACAGAGCCGCGAAATTAGCCGCTTGGCAATTCAGCTCATCTCCGTCAGCGAGACATAGCCAGTCGATGTGCTTGTGCTGATGAAGTTCAACACTTGGCCAGGCGTGACCGCGAATTAAAGCCGGGGCAGTTCTCATCAGCAATCAAACCGCGCCAGCTCCTCCATCATCTTCTTGACTCGGCCAAGACGTAATGGTGATGCCAAAGTTTTCCTAAAAATTACGTGGCACAGCCAAGCCAAAGCCCTCCGTGCTTTGTGCTCGACGTGAGTCACCCTTCGCCAAAACAAAGGGCACCGCAATCAAGACAGAACGGCGACTCGCAGTCGGCACCTGACGCCGATCCAAATAACCGACGACGACACCGTTGAAATCATGCTCCCCTCGGGCAAACGGCTAAGATTGCCTGTATCGGCGTTAATGCGCACAACCGGCATGACTCGCGAAGAAGTCTTGGCCGCTGCCGACACGGTCGCAAGCCTAAACCTCGCAACCCCCGACGAGTACTAAAGGGGCCGCCGCAGATGGTGAGACGGCGACCCCGCCACCGACTGTCTGGGCTGGGGGGCTTAGAGTGTCGGTGACTGCTACATTTTAGCACTTCCTGACACTGGGTTAAGTTCGGAGTACGGGAACTACTCGGCGTCGCCGTGCATTCAGGATTGCTGCCGGCGTACCCCCTTCTCAAAACGCGCCGGTAGTCTTGGTCACTGGGCTGTCATTCATTCCCGATGGCAGCCCTTCTTCTTTCGGCCCGCCGAGTCCGTTACCCGACCGACCGATGAGCCTCGGAGGGATTATAATAAATAGAGCGGACAGCCATGATCCCCGCCCAGTACCCCTGGGGCTGTTCCGCAAACTAGGGACCGCCGAAGCATGGTGACGGTCCCTGTTTTTACCATGGCAACATTTCTACAAGTCACTGCAAGTGAAATGGCGGCTTTGGTCGTAATCACCGCCGTAGCATTAATGCTTGCCTGGTACATACGTGTTCTGATGCGCTGAACGAGAGGCTGCGGCCGGTTTGTCGGTGCCGACCGCCCAGCGATAGGGAACCGGGGATCGAGACGCAGCCCCCGACTAGGCGACCGGCCCAAACACAATTGGAAAAATTGGAAACCGCTGCTGTGACGGGAGTCACAATTAAACAGGGCCGTCGAGAACCTGGATAAAAGTCAAAAATCCAAAGGCTCCAGTTTGCAACTCGCGCCATCGACGGCACCTTCTAATAAGGTTTTCCACCAAAGGGCCTATACCAGATTATACGCATGTATAAGCGTTTTGCCGCATTTGAGTGAGGTCCAACACAGCGAAGCATGTTCGTTTGCGATTTAGTCAATTTGCAATCGTTGAGGGCGAATACGTTTCAGGCGAAGTACAAAGCAGATTTCCATGCGTCTGCTATTCGGGATCGCAATCAAAAGAGGGCATCGTAATTCATCGCGATGTGGTTATCTGAATTACGAAACATTAATTCAGAAGAAAGGCGGTGGTAATCCAACCGTTCCATTTAGATGCCTCGACGACGGAGTCGTCTTATGTGGCATCTAATTTCAACCGCGCCCTTTGATCGCGATTTAGAAATGGCGCTTATTGATGCGAACGGCGTTCATGCAATCTTTTTTCCCTGCCGCCGTGTTCTTGGTGGTTGGATCAAAGCGGCAACCGAGACACGTATTGACTTGCATCCGACACATTGGCGCGATTGGGCGAAAGACTCCTAACCATCAAATCGATAGATGTTGCGCCAATGATGTGCGGGCGAGGTTGCGTATTGGACCAAGGTCCAACGGTGTTTGAATAAGTTTCGAGTTTTCTGTGACGGCGGACACAGCACACAAATCTATTTTAATTATTTTGGCACTCAGTCGGCGCGTACCGCCAATAAGGCCGGATGCCAAAATGAGTGCCAACAATTTTCATCAGACTACGCAGAGGTCCTGCAAGAAATGCGGTGGTCGTTCAATGCATGCTGTCACGATTCAGAAGACCAACGACAATGACGCTTACGAAGTTTATCAATGCGTCGATTGCGATTCAGTTGATTGGATACCGCAATATGAGAAAGGGCAAAACCGTCCACATTAGGGAGCTCACGAGGCTCTTATGACGCTCCTAGGTCTTCTTTTTCTCGGCCGCAGCGACCTTCGTCTTCTTCTTGTCGGTCACGGCTGACTTCGTCGCCTTTTTGGCCTTGCTGGCGTGCTGCACGTAGTGCGTCGGCGGCTCGACCTTGCGCGCCATGAAGCGGTTAACCCGCTCGGTCCATAGCGCGATGAACTGGCCGCTGGTCAGCGCCTCAACTCCGCCCTTGATCGTGTTTTTGAGGTCCGACGGAACGTTGCCCCAGATCGCCTTGCGCGCCCATTTCTTGCCCTTCTCCTGACCCTCAGAAGTCAGGTACATATTCTTCCATGCCAGCTGGTGCGGCGCGGCGTAATGAAACGCACAGCCTTGATAGCCTTGCTGGTGGATGCAGTAGATTTCTGCCGCCGTGGCCTTACGACCGACGTCCTTCTCGAACTGCGCCGCCTCAGTCGCAAACTTTCTCGCCGCCGCGATCGAGCAGTCGCGGATGTCGTAGATGTTGCCCCGCCAGTATTTCGCAAACTCTGAGTCGGAAAGTTGGAACAGGCACTTATAACTGCCGGTCTTGGCTCTTGGATTGTAGCCAGACTCGATTCTGGCAAACGCCTTCATCATCCGCGTGTCGACATCGAACAGCGTTGCTGCCTGTTCGATCTCGGCGCGTATGTTGTTGGTGCGTGGGGCGTGCGCAGCAGCGCTGATCTCGTCTGGTAACGCCACCGGCGTCCAATGCATCGGCGAGTTAGCGTACATGATGTAGCCCTTCGAGGCCGGCTGATCGGACTCATCCGGCAATCGAGCCTCGGGGTCGAGCAACAGTAACGGCCTCGTCCCGATTGTACCGCTCGGAGGCAAACTGTTTCGTGCTTGAATCGACAGTTCTTTGGCTAACCTTGAGGTGACTTCCTCTAATGTCGCCTGCCGCTGCAGCAACGGTTTGATCTGCTGTTCTACTCGCTCTTGGTCGAGCCGGCTGACGCGATCGATTTGTGTGCGCAAGTCAGCAATTTGGTCTTCATAGTTGATTTGAGTCTGAGTCTGCTGGCCGATCAGGTGGGTGAAGAGATCATTGCCAAAGACGAAATAGGCGCCGGTCGCCAATGTCCCACATGCTGCCGTGACGAGCAGCGAGAATCTGATGGCCCGCATGCGTGAGCGTTTAGGCGGCGGATTGCGCCCGCCGAGTCGACTTGACGGGCGGCGTGTCCGGCGACGTAGCGGAGGAGATGAAGTTGACATCGACGGCCCCGTGGTGGCCCCCAAGCGCGGTCGATCATCAACTGGACATGGCTAACAAATCATTAATTCGGGCTTGACTTGGCACCGCCTGAAATCCGCCACCGATTAGTACACTCGATCGAAAGAGTCATTCTCGATTGCCCGAAGAGTGTTCAATGACAAAGACGGCGGCACGGTGCTGCGCCGCGTTTAGGAACGGGGATCAATCTCAGTCATCCGGTGGAGCACATCACTCACTATCGCACCTCCGTGTTGCACCTATGTATAGTTTTGCGTCACCTTTCTATCGTTCAAAGCTCCCTCCGTATGCTGGCGCGACCCTCTAAGGCGCTTTAGCTTTTCCTGCTAGGACAAGATTGAAATGCAGGGATCGACGTCATGACAAATACAAATGAACGCGCAACTGCACAGGTGTTTCGTACGAGTGAGTACAGGACTACTCAGGTGTTTGGCCTGTCACTGACGGCCATTTTTTTGGGCGTGTTGATCCTGAACGGCATTTCTTTCTGAAGTGAGCCCACGCCCGCGGAGCAAACTGCGGGCGGAATCTACTTCCCTTATGTGTGCCTCAGCGGATCGGCCAAGTGAATTTGGTCAGGGGTTTCTCTGACGTTTATTCTCGGTTCGCCGCCTACGAAATGAATTGATGTGTGTTTTTCAAATGGGTGCAAATACGCGACGCTATCAACGTTCACGTCGATCTTCCTCTGATTGGTATCAGTGAGCCGTTTCCATGTTGCCATTTGCAGCCCCTTGCTTTGCGTTTGACCTTTGATCTTAGCGTTAAACCCTAGGATGCCTTGGGCCTCAGGACTCGTCAAAATCAAGTGGCCCATCAGGATTCAATGCGCGACAATAAGTTGCGGGCCGGCGGTCTAATCTCGACGCCTTCCAGATTCAGGATCGAACTCACGGCAGAGCAACTTGTCAGCATGGGTGCAACCGTGCAGCCCAATCAGAGTTCGGAAGAAATCGACGTGACGGAATTTGTACGCTTGGGGCTGTTGAAACCAGCCTGAGATTTGACCGCCCTGACCGACGTTCACGGCACCGTCAATCATTTGCCGACGTAAACGAGTACGAGTACTTTCGGCCCACCCCCGTGGCGGACAAACTTCGAGGACTCCAGTCGCCCTTGATCTCAAATTTGCGTCGGCGCTCAACGGTAGGGGTCAATGGAGATGTCCCCGACCGACAACACCGTCGTGACCGCCGCCTCTGCGGGTGCCTCGAACGCGAATGACACCAGCATGACGGACACGCGCACTACTGCTTACGCCGATTTCCATCGCCCAATATCAGCGGCCACTGGCGGATACCGCAGATGCGACAGCCTGACAGCCACCGCGCATTATGTTTGCGCGGTGACCGCCTTTGGGGGGTGCTGGCTATTGGGTAGGCTCGACAGTCGAGGCGTCGGCAGAACTCGGAATGTTTTGTGGAATCGTTTCAGAGGCGTAGGATGAGTCCCCCGTGGACGAGGCCGATGCATCGGCCGAAACAGAGGTGGTGCGCGAAGACGAGTCCTCTGGAGCGGGCTCTTGCTCATCCCCCGTCGGTGCAGAAGCGGGAATATCGGCAGGAAGTGATGTTGTCGCTTCGACGGAGGCAGAACTGTCAGTCGTATTCTTCGCGCTATTTTCAGATCGCTCTGGCGGTAAACCCGCTATCTCTAGCGATTCAGAGACAGTTTCGGCCGTGTCTTGGGTCGTTATAGCTTGAGGAACCGTTTGAGAAGCCTGCACGGTGGGATCGTAGAAAAGCGACATCGGAATATCGGCCTCAGTGCCGCCTGCATCTGTGATCTTTTTTATCGCATTTTGATGCGCGTAATCGACGGTCATCAAAATTCGCTTATAGAGCTTCTGCCCATCGGCCAGTCGTGCGTTTTCTTCGGGCGAAATGGGCATCTCATACTTTTTTCCTAGATCGTCGTGACAGAGCGCCCGCGCACTAGTACTGCCCATAATATCCGCGGCATGGAAATGATCGCACTCGACGTAATACTTAATCATTATTCCTGATGCCGTAACCACATGATCCGAGTCACCAGACTCGATCGGTTGCACCAGTTCCGGAGTATCAGTAACAGAACTCTCCACGAGATTGGCTGGTGGAGACGTGCCTTCGTCCGCCGTGACCGTCTCTGGGCTTTGATCATCGGCAGGCGGTGTCACCCCGGCCTCCGGCGTAGTAGATGGTTGTCTTGTGACAACATTTTCAACTGTCGGTGAATCAGAAAGTGCTTCGTTCGAGGCTGCGTCAACAGGAGGAATGGTCTCGACTGTCTGCGTTGAGCTTCCGTTTTCTGTCGACTTAGCCACTTGGGCGAGCACTGGAGTCGCAAAGAGTGATCCTACTAAAGCTACTGGAATAAATATTAAGCGCGTATAATGAAAGGGATAATTCATAGTGATGTCCTTGTCCTAATTGCCCATGTCATTAAAAAGGTTACACCAACAATATAAACAAGATTGCTGCCTCTTCTCTGTTTCATTAGCAAATAGATGTTTTTAAAAAATTGGTTAGCGGTTTCTTGATTTATCCGAAATCTTTCCGCAGCAATTTCGTGATTAAAACCGGGTCCATGCATGACGCGTCGAAAAAATTTTGTGTTTCAAGTCGGTCGTGCCAAAGCCTAGGCAGCACCTGCTGATCGAAAACTGGAGCCTCGTCGCCCCAGGCTATTTTTGCATCAAGTCGTTAATACAGCTGCCAAGCTTGCCATAGTCGATCATTGGTATCCGTCCAGTCTTTCGGTCATTTTCTAATGTGTTGATGCACTTCCACCGGACTTCAGATGGAATTGTGTCCCACCGCTTGGCTATGTCCTCGCGAGAAGAGCGCGCGGCAGTTTTCGCTACCTGACATATTGATTTGCCGACGGCTTCGTCTGGTTTGTTTGGTATTAGTGTGCTCTTTCCAAAGCTAATAGCTTTTTCTCTTATGCACTGGGGGCTGTCGTAATAACTCAGATCATAGGACGGCAAGGGTTGAGGCGATACTTGCTGCAAGCCGAGCAGCAGGAAGCCCAAGGTCAATATCTTTTTCATCGCGACCAGGGCACGGGCATTTGGCTCCTTCGGTTTTGGAGCCGAAGGAGTCGCTCGTCAACCCACTCGGAGATAACCGTCATGGCATGAACCAAAGCATAATCCCCACGACAGCTAAAAGCGCCGCCGTCGTCAGTATGTCACCACGCAATGCCCTAAGTCTTCCATCGACAAGCCTCACATTGCTGGCCGCCACCACGTCGCTTAATTGAAGCTTGAGGCCATCAGAGACCGCGCTGAAATGGAAGAAAACGTCGGGCGAGCCATCGTGAGTTTTGATGAAAGCCTTTATCTGGTTTGAAGAACTTCACTTGCCCCGTAACTCAAGCGGCAGGCCGTTAAACGCCCCTGCCGCTTTCATTCATCCGTGTCAGCGGTGGTGAAGGCTCGGCAGCCCCGGCCACCTAACTGGCGGGCGTCCTTGGAGGGGAAATCCATTACGCACCAAGGCATCAAATTCCTCTTTCAGTAAGTTCCATTCTTTGGTTGTCGCGGAGCCCTTGGTCAGCAGCACCATAAGGCCACCCACGGTCACCAATATGAAAAAAATTGGCATGAGCCAGAATTTCTTGCGGACTCGCATGAAGAGCCACAACTCGCTCAGGAAATCCATCGCGCAACTCCTTTACCTCGACATGTAAGCTGAATGACAAAGTTCGAAATTGTTTCCGAGAAGGAACAACAAAAGGGTGTGATGAGCGGGTTCCTTGCCCTATATCTCACACATGTTGTGCCGTAACTCACGCGGTCGGCCATTAAGCGCGCCAGCCGCTTTCATTCATCCGTGTCAGTTCGCCACACATCCTTAAAGTCGGATCTCTCAAGCAGTAATCTTAAAAATTAGCGGCGCTTCCCTACGGGGTGGTCTCATGAAGTTGGTCTCTGAAATACAGAGGGAGACTAGCTATGGACGTGTGGTCAACAGTCGGCCTGATTGTCGCGGTGCTCATCGTCATCGCATTGGGCTACTACGCAATGAGGCCGGAGAAAAAATAGTACTAGAGAGGCCGTCGCAGATGCGCCGGTCAATATCTGCGAGAAGAAAAAGGGGTGGTCGTCCCGCAACGGGCCACGATCCCATGGTTGGCTTGCGGATATCCAAAGAGACGCGGGCTGCGATAAAGAAATGGGCCTCAACGCAGCATGACCACCCGAATTTCTCAGAGGCAGTGCGCCGGCTGATTGAAATCGGGCTGAAATCGCTTGATGAGTTTGAGTAGCCAAATGCCCTGGCGATATATGACGCCAGCTTGCGCGATGACCGGCCGAATGGTCGCTTCAATTTCCGCGGCTCGGGTTGATTGAGCCATCAAAGCGCGACTGTCATTAGAAATCAGGCATCCGCGTCCAATTCAGAATACCGATCGATCGGTCTATGCTTTCTCTCCTTTGGCAAGAGCTCGCTCGAGCCGCCAGGAACGGGATTTTTTCGCGTGGAGACGACGCCCCGAAAAATGCCGACGGCGTGCGGCGGAACAGAGAAACGGAAAGGCGGCGACAAGAAAGCCCGCTAGTGGCGGGCTAACGTGGCGAGTCTCCACAAAGTGCTAGACAGCCAGACTGGGTGGTGGCGGATGCAGTCCGCTACGAACCCGTCTCCACGCCAAATTCCCTGCTAACAGGGAAATTAACAGGGAATTGCGCCGAAATCGCCCGCTCGGTGCGATTTTGAACGCCGACACGCGAGCAGATTCAGAGGCTTGCGGTGAAATTCCCTACTCAGCCGAACTGGGAATTTTTGCAAAAGAACAGGGAATTTGCGCAGGAGAACAGGGAATGTGAAAGCTGTTGCAGGGCGGCTTTGCGGACAACGTTTTCGGAAGGGCCAGGACATTCTTCGGCGCGAGTTGGACGTGTCTTCGTTGTCGCCAAAACTGATGCTGAGCTTTCGGATCTGCCAGACGCTCGCATGCGGACAATTCTGCGTTCGATAATTTGTCATTCTGCGAAACGGTGCGGACTTGAATCGTCAGCGGTAATCCACTAAGTAGATCCTGTTACCTACGTGTACGCGGACGCTTAAGTCGCGGCATGAGTACGCCCAGCATAGTGTGAAGGGCGGGGTTGCCCGATGGTCTGCCGAATTTCCTGCAAAAGCAGGTCATTCGGTTTCACTGTCGTGGGCTCCCGCCGTTTTTATTGGCTGATGCCCCCGGCTTGGTACCCAATCCGACGAGGACATCATGCCTAATCTTCATATTGAGCACACGCCGATCCATGCACTACGCCCGCATCGGCAAAATGCTCGCACCCACTCCAAGCGACAAATTCGCCAGATCGCTGATTCAATTGAGCGTTTTGGCTTTTGCAATCCGATCCTGATCGACGACGAGCGAACGATCCTCGCCGGTCATGGCCGGGTAAAGGCCGCTGAGCTGCTCGGCCTAGCAGACGTTCCCACGGTTCGCCTGTCGCATCTCAGCGAAGCCGACAAACGCGCCTATGTGATCGCCGACAATCGTTTAGCCGAGAAAGCCGGCTGGGATCGCGATCTGCTGGCGATTGAGATGCAAGGCCTGATCGATATCGGGTTTGAGGTCGAGTTAACCGGATTTGAAACGGCGGAAATCGACCTGTTGCTCGATGAGGCGCTTGAGGCCGCGGGGCTCACACCAGCAACCGACGATGACGTGCCGGAGAAACCGAACGGTCCGCCCACCAGTCGGCCTGGAGATTTATGGATCTTGGGCAAGCATCGCCTGCTGTGCGGGGATGCCCGGGATCCGGCCAGTTACGCCGAGCTGCTTGGCGGCAACACAGCGGATCTCGTTTTCACCGATCCGCCTTACAACGTCCCCATCAACGGCCATGTGTCGGGGAACGGGCGCGTTCGCCATCGCGAATTCGCGATGGCATCGGGCGAGATGAGCGAGCCGGAATTTACGCAGTTTCTGTCAACCACGCTTGGCCTCGCCGTGAACGCGTCCCGTGACGGTGCGCTGCATTTTATTTTCATGGACTGGCGGCATTTGTTCGAGCTCTTCTCCGCCGCCCGCCCGCTCTATGCCGGCCTGCTCAACCTGTGCGTCTGGAACAAGGACAACGGTGGCATGGGATCGTTTTACCGATCCAAACACGAACTCGTCGCCGTATTCAAAGTCGGCAGTGTGCCCCATATCAATAACGTCGAGCTCGGCCGGCACGGTCGCAACCGAACCAATGTTTGGGATTATGCTGGAGTGAATTCGTTTAAAGCCGCCCGGCTTGACGAGCTCGCCAGCCACCCCACCGTCAAACCGGTCGCCCTCGTCGCTGACGTTCTCAGAGACGCCTCGCGCCGCTCCGATCTTGTGCTCGATCCCTTTGCCGGTAGCGGCACGACAATTATTGCTGCCGAAAAAACCGGTCGCGAGGCCTATGCGTTGGAGATCGATCCAACCTATGCGGACGTGATTGTTCAGCGTTGGCAATCTTACACCGGCAGACCGGCGCTTCTTGCTGCCACCGGGACTACGTTCGAAGAGCTCACCGAACAAAGAACGCCCAAAGCCGCTTCGCCCGCACCAGTCGACACTGGAGCCCGACGATGAGCGAATCGGATCAATCGGGTGACAAGCGGAATGGTGCGGTCGGGTACCGGCGGCCGCCGGTCAATCGGCAGTTCAAGCCGGGCCAATCCGGTAATCCCAGAGGACGGCCGAAGGGTCGAAAAAACCTCCCTACGACCTTTGCCGACGTCCTCAGCAGACCCATAAAGGTGCGGGACAGGAATGGGAAGACCCGAACGCTCACCAAGCTGGAAGCCATCATTGAAAGTATAACAAATAAGGCTTTAGCGGGCGACGCGAATGCTTTCGCCAAGATCATGCCGTGGGCGGAAAAGCTTGAGGTGTTCAACCGGCTGACGGTCGATCATGACGCGATCGCGGCGAGTGCATCGGAGCGTCTTCACCGTCTTCTTGTTGGGTTAGCCGGGCGCCCACCGGAGAATCAAGACTCTACATCGCAGAAAGAATCTCAGAGCACTCCGGCTCAAGCTGACCCGAAGATGAAATAGGCTACACTTACCAACAGGCCAAATCTCCGGTCCTGAGAAACACGGCAATCAATTCGCGCGTCCAGAGGGAATTTTCGGGAGGGACAGGGGCACGCTGGTGGCAATCTTGGGCAAATGTTGCTGGTGTCATGCAGCACTGCAAACGTTCTTCGGTGCGGTATCAAACACAGGAAAAAATTCATCGGAACCGTGCTGCCCCGACGCTCATTGACTTCACGACCGCAGCAGGATGCGCGGCACGCATGAAGAAATGACAAGCGACTGACCCGATTGATGAGCGCAGTAAAACTCGGACCCTGAGGCGCGCCCGCCGCCACTCACTTTTCCTTAAATGAAAACCTACTTCTTCTGAACGCACACAACTCGACCATGTGTGTTCACTTTTGAATTGGGTTCAAATGAAATCTTTAATTCGTCGCTTACAGCCTTCAAGGCCGCTCGGCACGTGGCTTCAGACTGAAATCCTTCAATCTTTTCCTGCGTTGCGTTTGAAGTCTCAGCCGTAGTCCAAAGTATGGAAATTATTAATACCCATTCCATATCGTCCTCCCTGCTGTGTAAGCTAAGGGTACAACGAGTATTCAAACGAGATAGTTTCAACCACCCTCGGTTTATAATCGCTCTATGCAGCGAGCCGCGAACAGGCGATGCGATATTTCAAGACGCAGTGGTTGGCGAGCATCAATTGAGATTCAGATTCAAAAGGAAAGACCGCCCGAAGGCGGTCTTTCACACCTCCAAGCATCGTCGGGCGATTACCGATATATTCTGTTAATACCGATAATACCGACGATAGGGGTAGCCCGCGTACCGATAGCGCGGATAATAGCCGCCATAGTAAGCGCGACGATATCCATAGCCATAAGCAGGATATCCATACCCGTAAGCAGGCGCGTAGCCATACGGGTAGCCGTACCCGCCATAGGCATAAGGGTAACCGTAGTACCCGCCCCAGTAGGGACGAGTAGCAGCAGCGAGGAGTAAGCCGGTTCCGAGTCCGACGCCGAAACCGCCCCAACCCCAACCCCATCCACCACCGCGCCAGCCCCATCTTGCTTCCGCCGATCCCACCGTCGTACTCGCGAGTACGACCACGGTCGCAACAGCAATTACAAATTTTCGGAACATAATTTTCACCTCCCTTCCTTCGCGATCTCTTCTTCGACACAAATCGCTGGATCACTCGCAAAGCGGCCAGGGCCGAAGTTGCCCGGGTTTCGGCCCAGGCCGTCCGGTCCTGCCCTCTGGATGGAGGAATTTAAAGGGTGGACCGAAAACTTACCGTGCGAACGATATCAGTCGAAAGCATTGAGAAAAATCAAACACCGAGGTTGTCCAACGCCTATTAAATTTGACATAGTCCTCTCTGAGAAATCTCGTTGGTCAATCCTTTGGCCCTGTCGCGGCGTGAAGCGTTGCGGGCTATTTATCAACGGCGTCTGGAAGCTCGCGAGACAGTCGAGCCAGCAACTCGTCTCGCGATAAGTCCGTTTGTTTCGACAGGGTGTCCAACGTTCGGCACAGGCCCCAACAAACCCGTGACACCGGCTCAGCTTGAACAGGCCATTGGACCTGAAGCGCGCCGCAAGGTCGCCTCCCAACGGAAGCCTCCTAGGGTAGACGCTCGGACTTACGTTCCACAGAACCTTCGAGTTGTCGCTTTGACCAAATCGG
>Ga0081455_10006193_pt1 | contig 12899 bp, 7 predicted proteins | sample TabmetS3T2R1_FD_70207 | JGI IMG/M metagenome (GOLD analysis project Ga0081455, IMG submission 70207) | Tabebuia heterophylla rhizosphere microbial communities from the University of Puerto Rico - S3T2R1 | ecosystem: Host-associated > Plants > Roots > Rhizosphere ... | reverse complement strand
TGGATCTGCTGTCGTCGCACAGTTCTGTGTGGCAAGTGGCCGGTACCTGTTTCGTCATCGGTCTGGGCTTGGGACTGGTGGCCAGCCCGACGCTGATCTCCGCCCAGTCCGCTGTGGAGTGGGAACGCCGCGGGGTCGTCACTGGCACCAATGTGTTCGCCCGGTCTATGGGCAGCGCGTTGGGCATCGCCGTGTTCGGCGCGATCGCGAACGCGTCGCTGAGCCAGCAAGTCGGCGGCCATATCTCCTCAACCGCCAGCGCGATTCCGGCCGGTGCCCTCGAACACGCGTTGCACTGGGTGTTCTTGGCAGCTGGAGTGGTCGCAGTGCTGCTGATCATCGCGGTCTTGATCATGCCGAACCGGTCGTTGACTAGGCCGGATGCCTCCCCGTCGTAGCATCTAGGAGATGAGGCGCTGCGCCCTCTCTACGGTGCTTGCCGTCTTGTGCCTGCTCAGCGGCTGCTCGTACGAAAGCACGGAGCCCGGTCTTTTCCAACGATCAGTGAGTCGGGAGACAACGGCCCCACCGATCGATCCAGTGACCCCCGACAAAACCTCGCAGGTCCCCAATCCCGACTTGCCCGTCGTCGGCGAGGCAATCTGGACTTCAGCGGACGGCCTCAACATCACCATGCGACTTGCGATACATGCGGTACGGCGAATCGAAGGCGCCACTGTGCTTGATTGGTCAGTGACCCCACTCCATGGCGGCGGGCTACGGCCCAAGGATCCGCTTCCGCCAACCGTCGACCTCGGACTGAACAGGCCCGGCGAGGGCTACCCGAACATCGTCTTGGTCGACGCCGCGCGAGCGCGGATCTATCGGCCGCTGACCAGCAGGGGATGGGACTCGCAGTGCCTCTGCACTCCGCTCACAGTGGTGCAGCAGACGCTCCGACTCGGTTACACAAGAGTCCTTCAGGTAGCGTTCCCCGCCCTGCCGAACGCCCTCGAGAACGTGGACGTACAACTGGCGACTGTGCCGCCTTTCTGGCACGTGCCGGTGACACCACGCGGCATGTTGCCGCTGGCAAGCTACCCCACTGATCTGGCACGCCCTGCAGAGCCAACGCCGGTCATTGGCAGTACACGGCCATTCAGCTATCGCCCAGCAGGACAGCGCTATCTGATCATGGTCAACGCCGTCTACACCAGCAGCAGCTTCACGTCGGTTGCCTGGACGATCCTGTCGCTGGAGCCGGGCCGCGGTTTGCAGGCGGCATCGAGGCCGCCATTTGGCGACGCTGCGCCGCCGCGTCGTGCCTACAACCCGATCTCGGCAGGAGGACCGCAGATCAAGGTCGACGCAAGCAGCTCCGTGTGGCGGGGCCGACTAGTGACAACCAAGGTCGCCGGCCGCGATGCCTTGGAATGCCTATGTTCAGATCTGCGGCTCGGCGCTACAACTCTGCGCCGGACCGGCCAGCAGATGCGTGTGATCACCACTTTGCGCCCCGTGCCGGCAGGCACTTCACGAGTTGACGTGGTGTTTCCCGGCTTGACGACTTTCGCCGACCTTGCCGTCACACCTGCACCAGACTCGGGCTTCCGTTCAGCCGGTCCCGCCGTACGTCGCACTGGTCTGTGGACTTATCGGGCGGAGCAGCCGCATCCGGGCTGGAGATCACGGGACTGGCCGACGCCATTGCCGCGGAACGACCAGGTACGGGCCTTCCGGGCGACGGTTGACACCATCGTCCGCTAGGCGGCGTCTGTTAGGCAGCGTCCGTTAGGCAGGGGCCTCCGCGGGCGCGAGTTTCCCAACCAGCTCGACGACATCCGCGATGGAGTCGGCGACCCGGCTTGGCCGGTAGGGGAAGCGTTCGACCTCCTCAGCCCTGGTCGAGCCGGTCAGCACCAAAATGGTCCGCATCCCCGCCTCCATGCCGGAGACAACGTCGGTATCCATCCGATCCCCGACCATCACCGAGGTCTCGGAGTGCGCATCGATGGCATTCAGCGCCGAGCGCATGTTGAGCGGATTGGGTTTCCCGACAAAGTAGGGCCGGATGCCGGTTGCTTGAGTGATCAACGCGGCAAAAGATCCGCAGGCCGGTACGGAGCCTTCTGCTGAGGGACCCGTCGGATCGGGATTGGTGGCGATGAACCGGGCGCCGCGCTCAATCAGCCTGATAGCCCGCGTGATGTTCTCGAAGGTATGGGTTTTGGTCTCGCCCAGTACGACGTAGTCCGGATTGCGCTCGGTGAGCACGAATCCGACATCGTGCAGGGCAGACGTCAGTCCGACGTCACCGATCACGTAGGCGCTGCCACCAGCCTTCTGATCAACAAGGAACTGGGCAGTGGCTAGGGCCGATGTCCAGATGCACTTTTCAGGTACGTCGATGCCGCTGAGTAGCAGCCGCGCGCGTAAATCACGAGGGGTATAGATCGAATTGTTCGTCAATACCAGAAACGGTCTCTCGTGCTCCTGCAGGGCAGCAATGAAGTCCGTGGCGCCAGGCAGCGCCTGCTCCTCATGCACCAGAACGCCGTCCATGTCAGTCAGCCACGATTCCACGGGCTTTTGATCAGCCATACGGGTCATTCTTCCGTATTGATTGCTCCGCTCGCCTTGCTGTTGCGGCAACCTACGTTCACGTAGCTTGTCTACGGTGTGCACAGGTTGCAAAGTGTGCAGACCGTAGGAAACCTGTGCAGAGCTGCCGATCGAACCGACTGCGCGAGCATGCCGAACTGTCCGAATCGAGTCATTCAGCCTCCTGTCAGACTTCGGCATATGACCGAGACTCGACTGCCCGACCCTGCCGTGGTGGTGGTGGCCGGAGCCGCGGGCTCAGGCAAGTCCACGTGGGCCGCCGAGCGATTCCGAACGGCCGAGATCGTCAGCTCGGACGCGCTCCGGGCAGCTGTCGGCAGTGGACCTTCCGATTTGGATGCGTCAATAGAAGCCTTCGCGCTGCTCGATCAGATCGTCACAGCGCGAACCAAACGCTCACTCACGACCGTCATAGACACCCTCGGGTTGGATCCTGGACGCCGCGCGGACTACCAGCGGCTCGCCCGGGCGGCCGGGCTTCCGGCAGTGCTGGTGATCATGAATACAGCAGCCGCGGTGTGCCGGGAGCGAAACAGGGAGCGCGACCGACCGGTGCCAGCGCCAGTCCTCACCGATCAGCTGCGCAAGATCAAGAATTTGATTGATGCCGCTCCTGAGGAGGACTGGGACCAGATACTGATCATCGACCAGCACAGCGCCGCTGCGGCACCCGACGACGTGCAGCCGACTCCCGATCATGATCATGCCCCGAGCGCCCGACTCCAAATAGTGCTCCAGGTGTCGCGGTTTCCTTGGCCAGAAGCCGATCCTGCCGGCTGGTTGCGGGATCTGGCGCTGACGGCTGATCAGATCGGCTTCCACGGTCTTGCGCTGATGGATCATCTGATCCAGATTCCCCAGGTGGACCGTGCCTGGGAGCCGATCCCCGAGCCGTGGGTGACTCTGGGCATGCTGGCCGGTCTGGACACCACCCTTCGGCTGGGCACGCTGGTCTCCCCCGTCACCTTTCGCGAACCGGGCATCATTGCCAAGACCGTCGCGACCCTTGATGTGCTCAGCAATGGCCGCGCCTTTTGCGGTCTCGGTGCCGGCTGGTGGCTGCGGGAGCACCAGGCGTACGGTCTGGAGTTTCCCACTGACCGGCAACGACTTGATCAACTTCAGGTCTGCATCGAGACGCTTCGCGCACTCTGGGGGCCGGGCACCAAGGCCTACAACGGCCGCTACGTGCAACTGCCCGAAACCACCTGCTATCCCCGTCCGGTGAGCGACGTACCGATCATCGTTGGCGGCTCCGGCGAGCGCCGTACGCTGAGAATCGTCGCCGAGCAAGCAGACGGCTGCAACTTGTCATCGGACCAGACCAGGTTGCGCACCAAGATCGACATTCTGCACCGGCATTGCGCCGCGCTGGGTCGCGATCCTGACAGCGTGGAGATCACCGTCCTGGACCTGCCGGTGATCGGGACCGATCGCGAGGACGTTGCCGTCCGCGTGGAGCGGCTCCGCGGACGCCTGCCAGCTGCCAGCTACGCAGCCCGCCACCATGCGGCACCTGCAGTTGATCACGCGCGGCGCTATCTCGAACTTGCTGATCTCGGCGTCAGAACGATCTTTGTTGCACTGCCGGACCTGTCCGGAGCAGATGATCTTGCTCGGTGTGCGCCGTTGCTCGCGGCACTGAATAGAGGTTGACCGGAGGTTATGTGACGGGTGATCCGCTAGGCCAGCGCCTGATCCCGTAGGCGTTCGGCCTCCGCAGCATAGGCGGGCATGCCGAAGTCACGGTAGGCCGCCAGCGCGCGCTGGAGCAGCATTGCTGCCTGAGCAGCATTGCCGGGACCGCGACGATCTAACAGCATCCGAGCGTGCAGCCGGTCCAGGTCGGCTAACTCGAGTCGGTTGGACATCTGTCCGGCGACCTCGCGGGCAATAGCGAAGTATCGTTCGGCGTCCTCCCACCGGCCGGCCGCCGCCGCGGCGATCCCGGCACGAGTCTCGACTAGCCGGCCGTCATATGTGATCCAGCTTTTACGCTGCGCGAGCACCCCTTCGATCAGCGGGGACAGAACGGCCACCTCCTCGTAACGCTCACTCAGGTAGAGCGCCTCGACGAAACCGAACATGTTGTTCCACGAGCCGATGCCGCTGGCCCGGTCCAGGCTGGGCAACGTCGACCGCGCCGACTCGAAGAGCTCCATAACCTCCGCGGTCCGCCCTTCGTACGCCAGGTGCCGCGCAAGCAGCGACGCGCACTGCCCGCCGACGGCGCCCGGCGGTTCCAGCTCGACGGCGCTGCGCAGCTCCGTCTCCGCGCGTTCGGCATTGCCTTGCCAGTGTGCGGCCAAACCAAGATAGAGGTGGCCGAGGTAGCTCCACGGCAGCCCACCCCGCTGGCCTATGTCCAAAATCTCGGGGCCTAGCGCCTCCACGCGCGAGAGGTCGCAAAGCATCGCTGCCTCCCGGATCTGATCCGAAAGCAACATGAACGCTGCACCGAGATGACCTAGCCGCTGAGCCATGCCCAGCGTCTTGTCGCCGAGGCTTGTCGCCTGTTCGCGACTGCCAAGGGTTCCGTCCTGGTAGATCACGAATGCCTGCACGCTGCACAGATCCCACAGCGCACTCTCCCGCTCGAACGTCTCCGCGGCCTGCAGGCCGACGCGAATACCATCAACGAACTCGCCGAAATCCAGATGGTGGATGGTCTCCATGTGCAGCACGTCGGCCATAGCCCGCTCGTCACGCGCCTGCTCAGCAAGCCCACGCGCCTGGTCAAACGTGGCCGTCGCCGCCGAGTAGTCGCCGCCAAGGCTGAGCGCCCATCCCAGCGCGGATAGCAGGCGAGCCTTGTCCGCGCTCACGGTGTCGCCGAGTGCTGCTAACGTCCGTTGGCCGACCTGCACTCCCTCGACTAGGCGACCACTCCATGTCAGCTGGTACACCATGGCCCAGCCCAACCTGCCAATGTCCTGCGCCCGCCCGAGCGCCTCGTAGCGGTCCAGAGCATTGTTCATCGTGCCCAGCGCGTCCTCCCATCGGCCCACACTGCGCAGCGCCATTGCCAACCTCTCGAGCAGCTGCGCTCGGCCGAGCTGATCACCAGTCAGCATCAACGAGATCGCCTTCTCGAAGTAGTCGACTGCGTCTTCAAACGCGGCGGCGTCGAACGCCCGCTCGCCCGCGATCGTCAGGTAGTGGATCAGACTTGCCACGTCGCCGATGCGTCCAGCACGGGATAGGTGGTAGGCGAGCTCTCCGGCGTGTGACTCGAGGTCCTCAGAATAGAGCCGCGAGATGGCCGTTGCGGCCTGTAGATGCAGCCGCTGGCGTTTGACGGTGGAGAGCCCTGACAGCAGCGTCTGGCGGATCAGCTCGTGGCTGAACATGAGCTCGCCAGCGGTTCTGCCGGACGTGACGAGCCTGGCTCGCTCCGCCTCGTCGAAGGCCGCCACCACCGCGTTCTGGCTCACGCCGGCAATTTCGCCGACGACTTCGGAGGTGAACATCCTCCCCGACACGGCGGCCGCGACCATCGCCTCTCGGGTGGACGTGGCCAGACGGTCAAGCCGCTGCCCCAATACCAGCCGGATGCTTTCCGGCACCGGGACCTCATCCAGCCGCAGGTCGCCGCGAAGCTGGCCATGCTCGTCGAGCCTCACTCCCGACTCGACGAGGTGCAGGTATACCTCTTCAACGAAGAACGGGTTGCCGTCGGTCTCACGACTTATCAGCTGAGTCAACTGCTCCGGCGCCGGCTGCCCAGCGAGCGCCCGCAGCATCGCCTGCACGCCGTCGAAAGACAGCCGACGTAAGCTGACGCGCTCGAGTAAGCGCCGACCCTCGAGCTGCCCGATAACGCTGGCCAACGGATGGGAGAGACCGACTTCGGTATCGCGATAGGTGCCAAGCGCGAGCACCGGCATCCCGGGCAACAGCGGTGCCAGGTACTCGGTGAGGAGCAGGCTTGACTCATCGGCCCAATGCAGATCCTCGAGCACCACCAAGAGGGGCTGGCCCTCCGCTGCGCGGCGGAGGAACTCGGTGAAGCTGTTCCATACGTAGCGGCGAGCGAGCTCGGCCGGCAGCTCTACAGGTGGCGGGATATCGCGAAAGACGCGTCGCAGCGCCGGTGCGATGCGGGCGATCTCAGGGGCCACGTCGCCAAGCGCCTCCCGCAATGCGAGTGGGCTACGCGGGTTGCTGATCGCCTGCTCGATCATCTCGACGTAGGGCAGGTACGGCGGCGCACCGCTCAGCTCCACACAGTGCCCGGTAAGCACGCGCATCCCGCGCGCCTGAGCCTCGTTTCCGATCTCGGTGACCAACCGCGACTTACCGACGCCTGGCTCGCCAGCGACCAACGCCAGCCTGCCATGGCCGATGAGCGCGTCGTCGAGCAGTTGACGCAAGGTGGCCCGCTCTGCCTCTCGCTCCACCAACGGCGTGAGCAGCGCTGGCACAGCAATGCTGTGAGCGCCCGCTGAGGTGTCGTTCCACGACACCTCGTACAGCCGCCAGCGGTCGGGAAACCCTCGCAGCCAGAACAACCCCGAGTCGAGAAAGGACCAATCCACATACGGTTCAGCGCGCTCGCGCACGACGTCGGTGATCAGAATCTCCCCGCCAACTGCCTCGGCCATAACCCGCGCGGCGACATGCACGGTCTGCCCGAGCAGGTCGCCGTCGGACTCGGCGACCTGGCCGAAGTGGATGCCGATGCGGACCTCGACAGCGCGGTCCGGGTTGGCGCCGTTGTACTCGTGCAATGTGCGCTGGATAGCGACCGCGGCACTGACTGCCGCATCGGCGGACGGGAACGAGATGAGAAGCCCGTCGCCCAGGGACTTGCGTACGCGGCCACCAAATGCCGCGACTTCATCGCGCACTATCGCTGCCTGCAGTCCCAACAGGTCGTCGGCCTCGCGGTCACCGCGCGTACGCCGCAGCGCAGTCGAGCCGACGACATCGGTCATCACGATCGTGAGCACCTTGGCTGCGGGGCTGCGATCCGACAAGGCCTGCCTCCGTGTTAGCTGCTGAGCAGCGGAACTGCCCGTTCAGACTACGGTGTGAGGGCGGCAGGACGTTACCGACCAGTTCGCGGCCCTGCTAAGGTCCAGCTTGATGCCGGAGGCGTTCCGCCTCAGCCGCATAGGCAGGCATGCCAAACGTGCGGTAAGCGGACAAGGCCTCCTGAAGCATGTCGGCAGCCCGTTCGCGGTCGCCCTTCGCGTCGCGGCGCAGCCGCACGTCGGCCTCTAGGCGGTCCAAGTCGGCCAGCTCGAGCCGATTGCCCATCTGCTTCGCGATCTCGCGGGCCAAGCCGAAGTGGCGTTGAGCCTCCTCCCAACGACCAGCTGCCGCGGCTACGAGACCGGCACGGGTCACTGCTAGCCGGCCGTCGAAGCTAATCCATCTTTTGTCGAGCTCGAGTACCAGTTCGACAAGCGGAGACAGTGCTGCTGCCTCGTCGTTTAGACCACACTGGTAGAACGCCTCAACGAAGTTGAGCAGGCAGCTCCACGAGCCGATGCCATTGACCCGCTCCAGGCTGGGCAGCTTCGACTGGGCTGACTCGAAGAGTTCCATAACCTCTTCGGCGCGCCCGTAGAACGCGAGGTGCCGCGCCAGCACCGCGGCGCTCTGCCCGGCGAACGCCCCCGTGGGCTCCAGCTCGACTGCGTTTCGCAGCTCAGCCTCGGCGCGCTGAGCATCGCCTCGCCGGTGCGCAGCCAGGCCGAGGTACAGGTGGCCCAAGTAGCGCCACGGCAGTCCGCCTTGCTCGCCGATGTTAACTATCCGCGGCCCGAGCGCTTCCACCTGCGGCAAGTCACCAAGCATCGCCGCGAAACGGATCCGGTCAGAGAGCACCATGAAGGCCGCGCCGTGGTGGCCCAGCCGCTCGGCCACGCCAAGCGTCTTGTCAGCGAGGCGCCTCGCCTGCTCGCGACTGCCGAGATTGCCGTCCTCATAGATCACGAAAGCCTGCACGCTACAGAGATCCCACTGCGCACTCTCCCGCTCGAACGTCTCGGCGGCCCGTAGACCAACCCGGATTCCGTCTACGAACTCGCCATAGACGAAATGGTGGATGGTCTGCATATGCAGCATGTCGGCCATTGCCCGCTGGTTGCCGGCCTGCTCAGCAAGTGCGCGCGCCTGATCGAACGTGGCCGTCGCTGCGGCATAGTCGCCGCTCACGCTGATCGCAAACGCCAGCGCTGCTAGCAGGCGAGCTTTGTCGGCGCTGACTGTGTTGCCGAGTGCTGCCAACGTCCGCCGCCCGACCTGCACTCCTTCGACGAACCGAGCCGTCCAGACCAGCTGGTACACCATGGCCCAACCCAAGCGACCGCTGGCCTCGACCTGTCCGAGCGTGTCGTAGCGGTCCAACGCATCATTCATCGTGTCCAGCGCGTCCTCCCAGCGCCCCAAGCTTCGGAGCGTCATCGCCATCCGCTCCAGCAGCTGCGCACGGCCGAGCTGCCCATCGTCCGGTGTCAGCGACAGCGCCTTCTCGAAGTAGTCGACCGCGTCGTCGAATGCCGCGGCCTCGAACGCTCGCTCGCCCGCGATCGTGAGGTAGTGAACCAGGCGTGTCTTGTCCCCGGAGCCTCCGGCTCGCGACAGGTGGTAGGCGAGCTCTCCGGCGTGCGCCTCGAGATCGTCGGAGTAGAGGCGGGAGATTGCTGTAGCCGCCTGCAGATGCAGCCGCTCACGCTTGATCGTGGAGATTCCGGAAAGCAGGGTCTGGCGGATCAGCTCGTGGCTGAACATGAGCTCGCCAGCAGTTTGGCCGGCCATGATGAGCCTGGCCTTCTCTGCTTCGTCGAAGGCATCGACCAGCTGGTTTAGGTCAGCCTCAGCGACCTCGCCGACCAGGTCGGATGCAAATACCCTGCCCCAGACTGCTGCCGCGACCAGCACTTCCCGGGTTGAACTAGCCAGACGCGCCAGGCGTTGGCCTAGCACCAGCCGGATGCTTTCCGGCACTGACAGCTCATCAAGCCGTAGATCTGCACGCACCCGGCCATGCTGGTCGAGCAACACGCCAGACTCGACGAGGTGCAGATAAACCTCCTCCACGAAGAACGGGTTGCCCTCGGTCTCGCGGTCAATCACACGCACCAGTTGCTCGGGCACGGGCTGCTTGGCCAGCGCCTGCACCATCGCGCGTACGCCGTCGAAGGAGAGCCTGCGGAGGCTTACCCGATCGATCAGGCGCCGGCGACCCAGCTGGCCGATGACGCGGGCCAGCGGATGCTGGAGATCGACTTCGTCATCCCGGTAGGTACCGAGTACCAGTAACGGCATGTCGGGCAGCAAAGGCGCAAGGTACTCGGTGAGCAGCACAGTCGCCTCGCCCGCCCAGTGCAGGTCTTCCAGCACTAGCAGCAGCGGCTGGCGCTGCGCGGCACGGCCCAGGAATTCGCCGAAGCTGTTCCACACATAACGCCGTGCCAGCTCCGCGGGCAGCTCGACAGCTGGCGGGATTTCCGGGAAGGCGCGCCGCAGCGCCGGGGCGATCCGAGCGATCTCTGCGGCCACGTCGCCGAGTGCTTCACGAAGCGCGACGGAGCTGCGCGGACTGCTGATCGCCTGCTCGATGATCTCGACATACGGCAGGTACGGCGGGGTGCCGCTCATCTCCACGCAGTGTCCGGTGAGCACCCGCATGCCGCGCGCCTGGGCCTCGTCTCCGATTTCGGCAACAAGCCGTGACTTGCCGACGCCAGCCTCGCCCGCGACGAGCGCCAACCTGCCGCGACCAGCAAGCGTCTCGTCTACCAGCCGGCGCAGCCGGGCTCTCTCGGCGTCCCGCTCCACGAAGGCGGTGCGTGGCGTCGGCACCGCACTGGGTCGTGGCCCCGATGATGTGTCGTTCCAGGACACCTCGTATAGCCGCCACAGCTCCGGGAACCCCCGCAGCCAGAAAAGCCCGGAGTCGAGAAATGTGTAGGCCAGCTGCGGCTCCGCGTCCTTGCGTATCTCGTCGGTGATCAGGATCTCCCCACCGACTGCCTCGGCCATGACGCGGGCCGTGGCATGGACCGCCTGCCCGAGCAGATCGCCATCCCGCTCGGTGACTTGGCCCGAGTGGATGCCGATGCGGACTTCGACGGCGCGTTGCGGGTCGGCAGTGTTGTGTTCGTCCAACGCACGCTGGATGGCCGCGGCGGCACGCACCGCTGACACATCGGAGGGGAAGGATATGAGGAACCCATCGCCCAGTGACTTGCGTACCCGGCCACCGAATGTTGCAACCTGACGCTGCACGATCGCTGCCTGTAACGCGAGAATGTCGTCGGCGTCCTGGTCGCCGCGTGCCCGCCGCAGCTCGGTGGAACCGACGACGTCGGTCATCATGATCGTGAGCGCGTTCGCTGCGCGGCTCCGATCCGGCAAGGCCTGCCTCCCCTATTAGCTACTCAGCCGCGGATCTGCCGTCAACCTACGGCGCCGAGGTGTAGCTACATTGCACACGTGACTGCTCCCGGCATCAAGTTCGATCAAGGAATCGTTACAGTCGACGCTCGGTCTCCGGATCTGGACCGGCGTAGTACTGATCGATGACCTGCTGGAAGATCTTTTGATCAGGGTCGGCATGTGCAAAGAGCGTCATCGAGGAGCGCAGCTTGATCGCGTCAATGCCACCTAAGATGTCTTCGGCACTGAGTGCACGATGTGACGCAACGATCTCGGCACACTCGATGAGCCGTGGTCCGAGGACCGGATGCGAAAGGTAAGCCTGCGCTTCAGCCAGGTCGCTGATCGCGTACGCCTGGGCCATAGCACTCTGCCCGAGACCGGCGATCTGCGGAAATATGAACCACATCCAATGACTGGTCTTGCGTCCATTGCGGAGCTCCGCGACGGCGCGCTGGTAGGTGCCGCCGCTGTCTTGGGCAGTGACGAAGCGCTCGAGGTCCATGCGCCCGACGTTAGCGCCCGGCGCGGGATTCGCTAACCCTCGGCCCCGCCCGCAACCGCTGGGATGATGGAGATCTTGGTGCCCTCGGCCACTCGGGCGTCGAGGCCGCCGATGAAACGCACATCGTCGTCACCGACGTAGACATTGACGAAACGACGCAGCGCGCCGGCGTCGTCCAGAATCCGCGCCCGGATACCCGGATGATTGTTCTCCAAGGAGTCCAGGACTTCTGCCAGAGTGCTGCCGTCGGCGCTCACCTCGCCTACGCCGCCGGTGTAGGTGCGCAGGATGGTGGGGATGCGGACGGTGGCACTCATGAGTTCGTATCCTTCCAAAAATCGATGAACGCCTCATAGCGCGGCGGAATCGTGATCTTCGGCCCGACACGGCTGGAAACCGCATCGAGGGTCTTCAGCCCGTCACCGGAGTTGATCACCACCGTTTCCGCCTCAGGGTCCAGTACGCCGTCGGAGAGGAGTCTGGCGGTGACGCCGACCACGACCCCGCCGGCGGTCTCAGCGAAGATGCCCTCGTGCCGCGCCAGACGCTGGATGTTGGCCACCAGAGTCTCATCGTCAACATCGGCAACCACACCACCGGTACGCCGCACCACATCCAGCACATAGGGCCCATCAGCCGGGTTACCGATGGCCAGCGACTTGGCGATCGTGTCCGGCTTCACCGGTGCCACGAAGTCCTGGCCGGCGCGATATGCCTGGGCCACTGGTGAGCAGCCCGTTGCCTGTGCGCCGAAGATCACGAATGGCTTGTCCTCGACGAGGCCTAGCTTGACCAATTCTCGGAAGCCTTTGTCGATCTTGGTCAGTTGGGAGCCGGACGCTACTGGCACGACAATCTGGTCGGGAATCCGCCAACCGAGCTGCTCGGCAATCTCGTACGCCAGGGTCTTGGAGCCCTCCGCGTAGTAGGGCCTGACGTTCACGTTCACGAACGCCCAGCCCTCTTCCTCGGCGGCGATTTCACTAGCCAGTTTGTTGACGTCGTCGTAAGTGCCTTCTATAGCGATCAACGTGGTGTCATAGACGGCGGAAGCCAGGATCTTCTGTCGTTCCAGATTGGCAGGAACGAGAACAACCGACTTGATTCCAGCGCGGGCCGCGGCCGCGGCCACAGCGTTGGCGAGGTTGCCGGTGGAAGGGCAGGCGAGGACCTGAAGCCCCAGCTCGCGGGCCGCCGAGAGCGCGACAGCGACGACGCGGTCCTTGAACGAATGAGTTGGATTGCCTGAGTCGTCCTTCACCCAGAGCTGCTTCAGACCAAGATCATCCGCGAGATTGCGGGCATCGACCAGCCGGGTGAAGCCGGGGTCGGTAGAGCGGAAGGTGGCGATGTCGGCTGGGACCGGCAACAGCGGGGCATATCGCCAGATGCTCCGCGGGCCCGCCTCGATCCGTTCACGGCTCATGGTCGGAAACTCGTA
>Ga0081455_10006192_pt1 | contig 12901 bp, 4 predicted proteins | sample TabmetS3T2R1_FD_70207 | JGI IMG/M metagenome (GOLD analysis project Ga0081455, IMG submission 70207) | Tabebuia heterophylla rhizosphere microbial communities from the University of Puerto Rico - S3T2R1 | ecosystem: Host-associated > Plants > Roots > Rhizosphere ... | reverse complement strand
GATCAGCGTCAAATCCCACAAAGTCGCTCAAGGTTCCCGAAAAGGTGGCGTTGGCTCCGGCGTTGTCGTATTGATCGTATAACACGCCCTGCGGAGCTCTCGGTGCTGGCGGAATCGGCAGTACGTGCGCCGCACGAACGCCACTAGCCTTTTGAGGAACCTGCGACATGCGCGGCAGGTCTGGAACACCGCGAACGTCATAGGGAAGAAGCCGCGAGCCAGCCTTAGCAGCTTTAGGGTGAGTGCCCGCTCGGCTCGCTACCGGCGCAGCTGAGAGGTTCGAAGCCCTGCCCGGCTTGGTAGCCTTGCGCTGCGCGAATGCGAATGGAATGGCGCACACGGCAACAAGCAGAAGCAGATAAAATGCGCCTCGGATAAGATGCGCTTTAATGGTGGGATTAATTTGCTTTTTCATTTTGGTGTTGTCCTTGTTCGAATCCTGTTTTTCTGAATTGAAAACTACATTTTTCGACCGGGACGCCCTTTATAGTCAGGTGCGGCAAAAAACGTCAAGACTTTTTTCTTAGTTTTAAAAAGAGATTTGAACAACGGATTACTCGCCTTCGCTAAAGCCACGGCTTGGCAGGGGCTGATCAGGCGGATGATGAATTGGCGAGCATACGCGTCTCGTCAGCCACAGGACCGATTCGTCGTGGTGAACGCGTGGGTCGTTGCGTCTCGCGACGACGGACTTTGAATTGTGGAAAGTCTGTGAAGGCGGGACACCTTCGCCAACACCCCGGATGGGTGCGCTCCTTTTGGAGCGTCAGGCGCTCCGACTGTGGCTCAGGCCGATCCAACACAAACGAGGAACTCGCGAGTTTCGCTCGCGAGTTCCCGCCTTAATCGTTTCAGTTACTGCTATCGAGGTGGGCGTGGCGCTTTACTCGGATACGGCCTGGGTGTCGGGGTAGAGCGCGGCGTTTGCGATGCAGTTGCCGTCGGTGTCGCCGTAACGCTTGCTGTAGCTGTAGCCGTAGCGGTCGGCGTTGCGCTTACCGTCGCTGTCGCCGTTGCGGTCGGTGTTGCGCTTACCGTAGCCGTAGGTGTAGCTGTGGCCGTCGCTGTCGGTGTTGGGCTACAACCACCGCCGCCGCTGGTAACATTGATCTCCACTGACGTGATCGTGCCAATGCCGTCGTACCCGCCCACTGTCACTGCGGTATTACCTACATCTGTTCCAGCAGGGAATGACCGCTGGAGGTTCAAAGACGGCCCATTGGTCCAGCTGTCGCTAACCGGATCATAGACCTGCAGGATGTTTGTGGTGTCCGGAACTTGCACACCCGATTTCCTGATCAAAGCCATTGCCGACGAACCCAGGAAGGGATTGCCTCCGCCGAATACCCACAGCTGGCCGCCAATCACCGCCGAGCCCGGCACATTGGTCCCACTGGGCAGATTGGCTCGTTGGGTCCATGTGTCAGCCGCAATGTCGTAGTCATACAATGTGCTTAGGTTCGTGTTATTGATGTCGCGGCCACCAGCAACGTAGAGGTGCCCGTTGATCACCCCAAAACCCGGTCCTCCCAATGTGGCCGGCATACTCGTCCGCGATGTGTCAAAGGTGTCGGTTACCGGATCATACTCCCATACCTGTCCAAAGGACGGATCGACATTTCCGGTCGAATACCCCCCTACCAGATAGATCTTCCCATTAAAATACCCTGAAGCCATGAAGGCGCGCACGTCAGGCATCGGCGTTCCAGTGCTCCACGTGTCTGTGGCAATGTCGTAGATGCGCGTGGTATTAACCACCGTGGCGAAGGTCACCTCTTCACCACCAAAGACGAAGAGCTTGTTGACATTGGGCGCATACACGCCAGAAGCCTCGCCGTTGTTCAGATCGGGCACCGGGGCCAGCGGTGTCCAGGTGTTGGCAACAGGATCGAACTTGCCGAACTCATTGATGTTATCGGCCACCGAGAAGGAGTAACCTCCGCCCTCATAGGCAACCGTGCCATCGCTATCCATGAACCCGCCATAGTGATCAATCCCCACCGGAGCGGCCTGCGTCCATGGCCCGGGTGTGCCTCCTCCGGGAGTGCACGTCGGGCTGCCGGTTGCCGTAGCTGTCGGGGTAGGAGTCGGCGTTCCGCCACCGCATATTTCCGACGGAGTCACCGTGACAGTGTAAGCAGGGCATCCCGCATCGGGAGTGACTTCGCTCACTACCACAACAAAGGTCTGCCCATCATCAACGTTAAATTGGAACGCTTGCTCCGGATTGGGGCTTGAGCCACTGTCGCCAATCCAGTTCGTGCAGAGATTGCTCGGATCGAAGCTCCCCAGATAAGCGGCGATGAAGATGAAGTTGGTGCCCGTGCACGCCGTGTTGGTATCCACCGTCACGCACTGAGTCACCCCGGTCGTGTTGGTAAAGGTATACTCATCGTAATGGCGCGCAGTTGGATCACCAAAGATCGCGCAGGTCGTACTGACCGGACAGGTTTGCGGAAAACCGCTCCGGAAAAGCCGATCAATCTGTGTCGGATCCCCGGTGTCAATGCTTCCATTTATCACACACCCGCCCGGTGTCCCAGTCGGCGTGGGCGTCGGTGTCCCTCCCTGGCAATTAGCCAACCAATTACCTGCGTTTACTACTACTTTCCCCCAATCACCGCTTTGCGTCGCAGCGGCTCCGACATAACCTGTCACGCCCACAGTGGTATGCCCGCCGCTCACTGGACGGTATGCCACCAGCGAGTCGCCAAAGTTGTCCGCAGCCACCTCTGTCGCGCCCGAAGCCAATGTCACGATGTTTGCAAAGTTGCTGTTAAGCGCGGTCACACCAGCCATCAACGGGTGCCCGGCATCAAAGCTGCCCAGCGAGAATGCGTTGAATTGCAAGTTCGTCGAGTAGTCGTATGGATTGTAGTTGCCTGTCACCCAGCGGCCGTTAATGCCGTACGGTTGGACCGGCCCATAGAAGCTAAAGCCGTACTGAACAACTATCCCACCGCCATCCACATAGTCAGCGAGGTTGTTACCAAGCGTATCTCCATCCAGGAATGGAGAATTACTAAAGGGCACAACAATCTCGTATGCCTGAAGCTGAGCCAGCGTGGGCGTGCCGGCGGCCGCGTCGAAGAGGTCAACAGCCATCACATTAGGTTCAGCTTGGATCTCCGATTGTAGCTGAGTGGGCAGGCCTTGACTATCGGCATACGCGATGAGCACGTGGAATTGGCAGTTACCTGGTGTGCCTGTTGGCGTTGGCGTCGGCGTGCCTCCGCCGATCGTTCCGTTAATGCGATAAACCTGATCGGGAACACCAGGATCGATATTGCAACCGGCCGGGTCCCCTCGACGGCCCCAACTCAGGCAGATACCGAAGCCCCCGCCCGGGTTTTGCCAGGCAGCGCCGTTGTTGGACTGCACAGTGCGGTCAGTCCAACCCCACTGACCTTCTGTACCAAAGGTCGTGTTGCCCTGGATCTCGATCCAATACGTCCCAGGACTCAGAACTGCCGCAGGACTCAGGTTAACCGTGAAGGTGGTGCCGCTCTGCACAAAGGGCTGATTAGTGGTGCTGTAAACCTGCGTGCCAGGAAGACCACCACTGTCGCTGTAGATGAAAACATTAAAACTGTTGGCCGGGCCCCCTCCGTTAAAATACACCCCATCGGCGTCGATCGATTCCACATTCCAAGTCTGACCTGCCGGCACGATAAAGTCGTCGGCCAGATCAGCGTCAAATCCCACAAAGTCGCTCAAGGTTCCCGAAAAGGTGGCGTTGGCTCCAGCGTTGTCGTATTGATCGTATAACACGCCCTGCGGAGCTCTCGGTGCTGGCGGAATCGGCAGTACGTGCGCCGCACGAACTCCACTGACCTTTTGAGGAACCTGCGACATGCGCGGCAGGTCTGGAACACCGCGGACGTCATAGGGAAGAAGCCGCGAGCCAGCCTTAGACCGTGCAGCCGTTTTACGGTGAACACCCGATTTTGGGGCAACCGGCGCAGCAGCCATGTTTGCGTCGCGAGCCTGTGCTGGCTTTAGTGTGGAGAGTGGCGTCAGTAGCTTCGCTGCTACCTTTGTCACCGGTCGCTTCGTAGCATTTCGCTGTGCCAACGCGAATGGAATCGCGCACACAGCCAGAAGCAGAAGCAGATAAAATGCACTGCGAATAAGATGCGCTTTGATGGTGGGATTAATTTGCTTTTTCATTTTGGTGTTGTCCTTGGTCGAATGCTGAGTGAACCCTGACTTGCGAGAAAGACTTGCCTGCGACCCTGATTTTCCCTGCTGGAAAACTAGATTTTGCCACGGGACGGCCTTTTTAGTCAGGCGCGCCAAAAAACGTCAAGGCTTTTTTCTTAGGAATTTTTAGTAGGAAGCGTACGAGGCACGGCCTCACAGGGCGCTTGCCCTCAGGCGCGTCGGAAAATTCATTTTTCGACAAGGCGCAAAAGGGAATGGCTGTCAGCTTGTGCTCGCCGGCATGATTAAGCAGGCGACTCGCGATTTGTTTTTCAACCGGTCGAATTTACGCTACGGAATTCGGCGCCGCGCCGGCGCGGGACGAGGCTTGGGTGTCGAAGTAGTCAGCGGCGTAGCTGTGGGCGTCACTGTCGCCGCAGGCGTTGGAGTAGCGCTTTCTATCGTCCCAACGAGTCGGAATAATTTGTCCGGCCCATTTTGAGTCGCCAGGCAATTAGTCTTGCGGCCCCCAAGTAAGGCACCCTACCCCCAGGCGCCGCCCGGATTTTGCCAGGCTGCCCCTGAGTTTGATATAATCAACCGGTTGTCCCTGAACCGTTATAACCTTTTTAACTGCTCTGATCGCGGCCGTCCTGTGTTTCGTCATCGAGAACAGCAACCGCCCGCTCGTACATCGCCTTTGCGTCCTCGTGTGAGTTGCCCACTGCAGTGAGGCCTGTTCTTCCTAACTCGCCCAAGGCGCTCATCATGTGAAAGACCACGCCGGTCTGGCGGGTTTGATTGAAATGCAGGTTGTGCCTCACGACAATGTCAAACAGATCGTCCGGAGTAAGAGTCCGGTAGCGCGGCGACTCGGCGTGATCGCTGGCTACGAAAAATTTCTGCTGACCATTCGGCGCCGTGAAAATACCAGTCTCTGGATCGTAAGTTCCGTCGGTAAGAAACTGCAGAGTCAAAAATGGATGAGTGGTGCCGCCTTTTCTCAGGTTAATCTCGATTGCGTAAGGCTCCCATTTCCCATTTTTCGCGCGCACCACCACAAAATCCAACGCAAAGCGGCCGATAACGCCTTCTTTGGCCAGACGCCTGCCTACCTTGGCAGCTTCCTGAGTAATCAGGCTGGCGTAGGCCGTGTCGGCCGGGAAAACGCAGCCGAGGTAGCTTTGCCCGGTCGGCCCGCCCAGGAGCTGGTCATGCGTTGATAACAGTTCAACCTTGCCGAGCGGCGTAACACGAAGCTGCACGCTCGGGCTTCTGAATTCTTCTCCAACGATCCGTTCTTCTACGACTCCCTTTCGCTCCCGCAACTTCTTCATGTAACCGTCGTAAGTAGCTCCGTGTGACTCGAACATCATCGCTCTAAGGCGATCCTCTAACATCGCTGCCTCCTTCGAGTCACCTGCCGTGGGAAGCTTGGTTAAATCAATTACAGCATTGCCCTCACCGGAGACGCCTTCATTCAGTTTTACCATCACCTGTCTGATCGAAGGCTTGGTCCCTCGCATCTGCACGATCGCATCGATGACGTCTTCTTTGCTGCCGATGTCCTCCCGACCCAAAGGATATGGCACACCTTCGTCCATGAAGATTTTGCGGCAGCCGCTCTTTGTTCCCAACGGAAAAAACTTCGGATCCGCCCCGTACATCGGAATGCCGAGGCGCAACGCCAGTTCTTTCTCTCGGTTCGTGGTGTTAAATGGAACAAGGTGCGCCCGATCGGTGTCAATGATCAGAGAGCGAATACGCTCGATCAATCGTGGCCGCTCTAAAAGTTTCTCACTGAGCGGGCGCACTGAACCGTCCATAGGCGAAGGCAGGAAGAGTCGTTGCCGCGCATGGCTCGGAATGACGCCCGGAAGAAGATCGAGGTAATAATCGATGATGCTTGGCAGAATCGTTCGCGACGTTACGTAGATCAGGCGCGCTCGCGGTTGGCGCAGCAGCAGTAGCAGGAATAAGAACCGTTCCTCGTACGCCTGGATCACCGCGCCCGAGTCAATCGCGTCGATCGACATCGAAGGTACAACCACGATCGTTTGCGGGTCCTGGTTGAATCGCTCGATCGATTTCCACAACGGTACGAGCTTCTTCTGCAATCGATCAAATTCGGTCTGTGAAGCAGGGACGGATGAATTCATTTTCAGGAATCTTCTACTGCAATCAGAGCGAACTCTAAATCCGAAATCTGAAGTCGAAACCAATCCAGGTATCAACCGCAATCACTGCGCACAGCGTTCCAAGAAGCCGATTCTTGCTCGATAATTTGTGACGTTTTTGATTTTTGGAAATTGTTTAGGATTTCGAGATCGCCTTTCGAATTTTGTTTTCTTTACCGCCTACGGCCAAATGAATACCCGCGATGAGTTCTTCGCCCGGTGATGGCACGCTTGGTCGAGGCGGTTGATTCCGGTTCAAATAGCACCGTGTATAAGTAGGGAAAGTTCTCCAGTTTCAGTCGAGGAATTTTGCGGCCGATGAAATGTTCGATCGCCTGCAAGGCCGCCACTTCGTGACCGCTCATGAGCGTGAACGCGTCGCCGACATTTTGCGCGCGGCCCGTTCGCCCGATTCGGTGCACATAATCCTCCGGATGCTCGGGCACATCGTAATTGATAACGTGACTCACACCAGCAATGTCGAGTCCGCGCGATGCAATATCGGTCGCCACCATAACTTCATATTTGCCACTCTTAAATCCCTCCAGCGCTTCGATGCGTTCACGTTGTGTGCGATTGGAATGCAATAGGGCCACCGCATGTCGCGCGTGTTTGAGAAAGTGCGCGACGCGATCGGCGTTTTGTTTGGTCCGACAAAAAATCAATACGCTGTCGAAATTTGTCCGCTCCAAAAGCGCCATTAGCAGATCGAATTTTTGTTCCGCGGCCACGGGATAGACAGCATGCGCGACCGTTTCCGCCGGCGAGCGGCGCGCGCCAATCTCAATCAATGCCGGATGGCGCAACACCCACGCGGCCAGCCGTTCGATCTCCGGCGGCAACGTTGCGGAGAAAAGCAAAGTTTGCCGGTCTCTCGGGATTTTCTCAACGATGCGACGCACATCCGGCAGAAAACCCATGTCCAACATTCGATCCACTTCATCGAGCACGAGAATTTCGACGGATTGCAAATTCAGCGCGCGTTGTTCGAACAGATCCAGCAGGCGCCCTGGTGTTGCGACCAGAATGTCCACGCCGCGCTTCAATGCATCACGTTGTTTCCCATAACCAACGCCGCCATGCACAAGACCGACTCGCAAATCTGTGAACCGGCCATAATCACGAAATGCCGTCTCCACTTGCGCGGCCAATTCGCGCGTGGGTTCCAGCACGAGACAGCGCAAGCCACCGTGCTTTGCCAGCAACGTGAGAATCGGTAAAGCAAACGCTGCGGTCTTGCCCGTGCCGGTTTGTGCGGTGCCGATCAAATCCTTTCCAGCGAGAACGATTGGAAATGCGCGAAGCTGGATTGGCGTTGGGTCGATAAATCCCATGGCCTGCGTTCCACGCACAACTTCGGGCAAAAGGCCGAAACGATTAAATGACACGGCAGAACAAGGTTAAAGGAGTTACAAAACTTACAAGCTTAAAAAGAGTGATGGCCAGCTTGGCTGTCGCGGCAGACGCGCTTCCAAGCCCGTTAATTGTAAACGCGCTGTAGGGCCATACTCCAGCCGTTGACTCCGGCGTCTCCCGAGAGTCCGCTATCACATTTTTACGGAAACTTTGTGCTTGTTCCTCCGTAGAAAAGCATGCTATAGGCGCGCGCCCACTTTCCCAAGTCTCACTTCAAAGAACAAAATGAAAAAGAACGGTTCCCCACGAGCTTTTGCACTTCGAATTACTCTTGCCGTCGCACTGTTATCGATCTCATCGATCCTGTTGGCCTCCACGTTTGGTAACGCTTTTCGAACAACGCGTTCCTCGCGTCCCACCCGCCCAACGCGCGTCCGAGACGCGAGAGAACCAAATGCCCCAGTCGCGTGGAACCCAGCCGAACCACTTAAGCGAGCGACGCCTTTCGTTTTCACCGTCATAAACACCAACGACTCCGGCGCAGGTTCGTTGCGACAGGCAATTACGGACGCCAACGGGATGGGAGGCGGGACGATCAATTTTAATATTCCAGGCAGCGGCGTGCACACGATCAGTCCTCTGTCGGCTTTTCCGACTATCACTCAGACTGTAGTGATCGACGGGTATACGCAGCCGGGATCAAGCGCAAACACAAATCCGCCCACGCAACCGATTAATGCCGTTATACTGATCGAGTTGAGCGGTACGATGGCTGGCAACGTCGCCGGCCTGACAATTAACGCGAACGACTGCACCGTGCGCGGGCTGGTAATCAACAGCTTTCAACACGATGGCATTGATATTTGCACGGACTTCAACACCATTGGAGGCAACTTCATCGGCACGAACCCAGCAGGAACGGCGGCGTTACCCAATGGGTCTGAGGGGAACGGCGGCGTGATTCTCGGATTTTGTGGAACCTTTTCCAACAACACAATTGGCGGCACGACGCCATTAGCACGCAATCTTATCTCGGGCAATATTGGCGCAGGCGTTTCGATGGCAGGGACATTTAACGGGGTGCAAGGCAACTTCATAGGCACTGACGTTACCGGGACCCTGCCTCTTGGAAACACAGGAGTGGGCGTTGTAAACGACGGCATTGTTAACTCCATTGGTGGGAACACTGAAGCGTTCCGCAACGTTATTGCGGCTAACGACCGCGGAATTACTCTAGGTAACGGCTTTGGGAATACAGTACAGGGCAACTTTATTGGCACCGATCGGACAGGAACGGTCGCCCTGCCCAATCCAAATTCTGGGGTGAGCATCAACGCCGGCTCCAGTAACATCGTCGGCGGGCTGACAACCGCGCCGGGTGCGCCTCCCGGCAATCTGATCTCTGGAAACGGCGGAGTTGGTGTGAGCGTTTTTACGAGTGGCGCGTCAGGCACGCTTATTCAGGGCAACATCATCGGCGCGGATATCACAGGCACACAACCTTTGGGCAACGACCAGGGCGTCTTCATTGCCGGTCATGATACAAGCGTTGGCGGCACGATCACTAGTGCGCGCAACATCATCGCTTTCAACGGCAGCCAGTGCAGTGTAAACGACGCCGGCATAGTTGTCAGTGGCGACAGCGCCATTAGAAACGCCGTGTTAGGTAACTCGATCTTCTCGAATGGAGGCCTCGGCATCGATCTGACGATCGCATTCGATGGCAACTGCGGCGTCACCGCCAATGACAATTGCGATGTCGATAACGGGCCGAATAATCTGCAAAATTATCCTGTGATTACCTCAGTTTTTAGTGGCGGCGGTACCACCACTATTCTCGGCAGTTTGAACAGCGCACCGAGTACAACCTTCCGAGTAGAATTTTTTGATAATCCGCAGTGTGACTCACCGGGTAATGGCGAGGGACAAACCTTTATTGGCGAGAGTGATATACCGACGGATGCTAATTGTAATGCGACGATCAACGTCACTGTGCCCGTGACCCTACAATCGGGTCATGTGGTAACGGCAACCGCTACTGATCCCGCCAACAACACTTCGGAGTTTTCGCAGTGCGCAGTCGTTAACAGCGCATCTCCGACGCCTACTGCCACTCCAACTGGGACAACTACTCCTACCATTACGCCTACAGCTACACCAACTGTCACCGCAACTGCTACGCCGACACCGCCGCCAAGGCTTCCTCCGACACCGAGGCCGCGCCCTACGCCGTTTCCACGGCCGTAGAAATCTTCGTGTTAGCGAGAATTCCGGTGAAACGATGATTCGGGAAAAGTGAGTAGTAGGGACGGCGCATTTCGTCGCACTGTCTTCGTAGGAACAAGCTCCCGGCCCGCTACAGATCCGAACTGGTGCTATTTTTTTGATCCTGGATCTGAACGAGCTTTCAGCCGGTTGATTGGAATTTTCGACGAACCAATGGTGAACGCTTTGTGTTTACCGGATCAAAAGCCAATGACCACGAGGAGTGCTACCTCTGAATTTTGTTAACTCGTTTCGGAGATATTAAGGCTTTTCTCGATCCAGTGGAGAGTGGTATAAACTCGGACAACTACTGACACGAAAGGCATGAGCTGGGTCACCGTCATCTGGTCAATAAGTTCCGGAGCGTGCCTCACGCTTGCATTTCTCCAGTTCATTGTCTGGTGGAAGGATCGAGCCGCTCGCGCAAATCTCGTGTTTGCAGTGGGAGCACTGGCGGTGGCCGTTTTTGCAGGGTTGGAATTAGCCCTAATGCGGGCTGAAACGCCTGCACAATGGAATCTAATAATGCGCTGGATACATGTCCCAGCCTGGGTGCTGATCGTGTCGATCGTTGCGTTCGTGCGCCTCTACCTAAACGCCGGCCGGCGATGGCTGGCGTGGACCGTCGTGGCAGTGCGTACGTTGGCGCTGATTCTCAACTTCGCTATCTCGCCGAATATCAATTATCGGGAAGTCACTGCCCTGCGCCACATGCCCTTTCTGGGGGAGCCCGTATCGGTGCCGATAGGCGCGCCGAACCCCTGGATGCTGGTTGCTCAGTTCAGCTTGCTCTTGCTCGTCGTATTTGTGGTGGATGCAACAATTACTGTGTGGCGACGCAGCAACCGCCGGCAGGCGCTGGTAGTTGGCGGCAGCATTGTATTGCTCGTAATCCTGGCAAGCGCGCAAGCGGTGGCGATGACATGGGGGATTTTGGCGACGCCGCTAACGGTGAGCTTGTTCTATTTAATTCTCGTGGCCGCGATGGCTTACGAGTTGAGCTATGACCTTATTCACGCCGCCCAGGTTAATCGGCAGTTGCAAGCAACCGAAGCCAGCCTGCGCGAAAGCGAGCAGCGTTTCCGAATAGTGGCTGATGCCGCCCCGGTTTTAATCTGGATGTCGGGCGTCGACAAACTGTGCACGTTTTTCAACAAACGCTGGTTGGAGTTTACAGGCCGCAGTCTGGAACAGGAGATGGGAAATGGCTGGGCTAAGGGCGTGCACCGCGAAGATCTACAAAACTGTTTCAAGACATACACGGAAGCATTCGATGCGCGCAGATCTTTCGTCATGCAATACCGACTCAGGCGAAATGACGGCGAATATCGTTGGATTTCAGATCACGGGGTGCCCCGTTATGACGCGGACGGCGCGTTTGGCGGCTACATCGGGTCATGTGTTGATGTCACAGAACTGCTTCGGCAACAAAGAGCGCTGCATGAATTCGAGGAGCGAGTTTCCCTTGCCGCGGAAGCCGCGCAGCTCGGGGTGTGGGAGTTTGATACCACTACCGACCGGATCTGGGTCTCCGACAAAGTTCGTCAGCTCTTTCAATTCCCGGCAGACGATGAGATCACATACCGTGAGTTCCAGAAACGTGTGCACCCGGACGATCGAGCGGCTCGCGATCGGGCGATGCAGCGAGCGATACGAACTAACGGCGGTTACGAAACTGAATATCGCATCGTGCTACCTGGTGGGACGATCCGGTGGATTGGCGGACGCGCTCGCTGCCTGCCTGGAGGAGATAGGAAATCAACACGCCTACTCGGCGTCTCAATGGATATCACGGAGCGGAAACAGGCGGAGGAACTTTTCCAGTTGGCGACCGAGGCTTCGCCGAGCGGCACAGTGCTTGTCAACCATCAAGGTCGCATCGTGCTGGTAAATGCGCATGCCGAACAACTGTTCGGCTGGGCGCGCGACGAGCTTATTGGAAAAGACGTTGAGGTCCTTGTCCCAGAGCGCTTCGTACACGCGCATCCTGGCGACCGCGCCAACTTCTTCACCGCCCCGGAAGCGCGCGCGATGGGCGCAGGTCGGGAGTTATTCGCGCGTCGCAAGGACGGCAGCGAGTTTCCTGTCGAAATTGGTTTAAACCCGATTCACACACCACAAGGGTTCGTTGTACTGGCAAACGTTGTGGACATTTCAGCGCGCTTGGCCGCAGAAGAGATAACGCGGCGAAATAGAGAACAGGTCGAGCTTCTAAGCCGGGTCAGCTTACTCGGCGAGATGACCGCTTCCCTCGCGCACGAGTTAAATCAACCGCTGGCGGCGATTGTGAACAATGCCACTGCCGCAATGCAATATCTCGAACAGGGCAGACTCAATCCGGAACAACTGCAGGATATTCTTAGCGACGTCGTGGCAGATGGGCGCCGCGCCTGTGACGTCATGCACAATGTGCGAAGTGCGATTAAAAAGGGCAGCGGCATTCGCGGGCCGATAAATCTAAATGACGTCGTGAAAGCTGTCGCACATATAGTTCAGGCAGACGCCGCCGCGCAGTCCTGCAAAATAGAACTGTCCTTAACACAGGATCTTCCCGCCATTGAAGGCGATCCCACCCAAATTCAGCAGGTCCTGATTAATCTTGTGAGCAATGCGTTTGACGCGATGCGCGATTCGCCGCCGAATCGCCGCATCGTCGACATTGCTACGGATTATGATGGCGACGGTGCCATCAGCGTTGCCGTGCGCGATTATGGTTCAGGAATTTCCGAAACAACGCGTGACCGGCTTTTCGAACAATTCTTCACGACAAAAGAGGAAGGCCTCGGAATGGGTCTCGCCATCGTTCGTTCGATTGTCGAAGCGCACGGGGGCACGATCACGGCAGAGAACCCACCCGATCGCGGCGCGCGCATGGTTATCCGTCTGCCGCCTGCTCGCGGACACATTCAAAAAAACAAGGCGGCCGCACGAGCGAATCGAGTGGCGCGCAAGGGAACGAG
>Ga0081455_10006191_pt1 | contig 12901 bp, 18 predicted proteins | sample TabmetS3T2R1_FD_70207 | JGI IMG/M metagenome (GOLD analysis project Ga0081455, IMG submission 70207) | Tabebuia heterophylla rhizosphere microbial communities from the University of Puerto Rico - S3T2R1 | ecosystem: Host-associated > Plants > Roots > Rhizosphere ... | reverse complement strand
CACACGTGCCAGATACATGCCAGATACATGTTGGTAGCTAATATGAAATCAAAGCAAAATACAAGTAAAATACAAGTTAGATACTAGCTACCCAGAAAAAAATACAAATTTCGAATCATTCAAAAAATGAAATCTTCACCCGCCTTCGACGATAATAGGTGCATTTATGGTCGTTTTGGCTCTTGACTTGAGCCTCGTTCCGTGCTATCATGGCTCATCCACCCGAAGTGTAGTAATTCTGATTGGAGCTAATAACATGCTTCTATCTGATGAAGAAATACAAGAAAGAATGGAATCTCCTCTTAATCTTCTCAATCGTTTGAGAACCTCTCTCAATAAAGCCACTATCCTTCCCAGCTCCAATCACGCACCAGTAGAGATTCCTGTTCTTCCTCCTAAGTCAGCTGATATTATTCCTAATCTAGATGATAAAGTGCGTGATGCAGGCACACGTAGTAAAGCATCAGGTATTCTTAATGCTGCAATGGATGAATTGCACAAGCGTATACCTGAAGTACAGAAGCCAGAGAAGCTAGCACAGATAGCGGCTGAAATGGCTAAGGTAATTAATCAGCATGATAGCAAGCCAAGAGATGACAATGAGCAAGCCAAGATTGTCATATACGCTCCTCAGATACAAACCATTGATAGATACGAAGTCATAGATGTAGCTGAGTAGAATCATGCCTCAAGGAAACGCACAAGCCGGCGCTGATGCAATTAAGAAGCTTCAGCAGTTTGCTACCTCAGGAACTGCTAAGTCTTTAGGAAACATTCCAAAAGCATCAGTAGCTCCAGCTCCTACAGTTCCTAGTTCAGCACCATCTCAATCATTCTTGCAAAGAATGTTTGGTGATGAATCATTTAGTCCAACCCAACAGCAAGGTATTGATATAGCTAGAAAAGAAATGCCAGGCATGGCTCCTGTACAGCCATATGGTTTCTTTTCTAGATTACTTAGTTCTGGTAATAATGCTTATGCTGGATTGGGTGGTGATAGAATTTATATGAATACACAGAGTATGGCAGGACATACTCCAGAGGAAGTAGCTGATACTCTCACGCATGAGCAGACACATATTAACCAGCAAGCTCAGCGTGGCTATGGTCCTACAGGAGAATTCCTTAGAAATCTTCTTCAAGGCAATCCTATTCCATTACCATACGGGCAACGTCCTGATGAAATGGAAGCGTTCCAAGCTGAAAGACAACGGCAAGCTAGAATGGGTAGGATGCCTAGTGCATATCCTTCATTTACTAATCCCGGTCAGTGGACACAACCAGCCGGAGATATTAATTTACCTTATGAGGGACCAAAGTCAGTAGCACCATCTCCTGCAATACAGCAGAGAATGATGGGACCAGTTACTACACCTACTGGTCCAGCACCAAGAAGGTAACATGCCATTTCCTCAAGATGCTCAGATGTACAGAACGGCACTTATTAATCAGGTGCCATCTACCATCGCTGGCGGAGACATGACTCTCCTTCAGCTTACTCTACCAGCTAGAATCTTTAGGGACATTGGTGATACAGTAGTCGTACTTGGTAATGCTGTGCTTGCGGCAAATGCTAACTCAAAGACTACAACACTTAAATTGGCTGTTCCAGCCGGTGATACCGTTATCGCTGGTAGGACAGCGACAGATAATGCTGGCACTAGATTCATGCAAGCATGGATTTATCGTATCAGTGCTACTGCTATCCAAACTGCCGGACTCTGCACCACACTTGCTACAGCTACTTCAATTGTTACTGATAACGCTACACTTACTGTGGACTTCACTCTGCCTCTTATACTTAAGCTAAATGCTCAGGCTGCAACGACAGACGGTGATGTTACATCTCGTTTGCTAAAGTTCTATTACATTCCAGTTAATTCTAATTTTCAATAATGGCATTTAATGCTAAAGAGTGGAGACCCACTCCTAAGCAGGAAGAGTTTCTAAAGCTTCCTCTAGATATTAGAGAGGGAATGTATGGAGGAGGAGCTGGTTCTGCTAAAACTGATGTTCTATTACTATACGGGATTTGTCATGGTTGGCATAAGAATCCAGCATTCAAACAAGTCTTTTTGCGGCGGACCTTTCCTGAGCTTAGAAACGAGGTAATACCTCGAAGCAAGCAGATATACAGTAAGTTTGGAGCTACATTAAATAAAGGCGACATGGCTTGGACATTTCCAAGCGGCGCTATGATATTCCTAGGACAATGCGAGAATGAAGATGATGTACATAAATATGACTCAATGGAAATTAATTTATTTACTCCTGATGAGTTGACTAGTGAAACTGAATTCATCTATCTTTACATCGGATTCACCAGAGTTAGAACGTCAGATAAGACGTTACCTGCTATCATTCGTGCAGCAGGAATGCCCGGCGGAATCGGCCACACTTGGGTTCGTAAAAGATTCGTTGACCCTGTTCCTTACGGAAAGGTCATTAGAGGACGAGGAGATAACCTTAGGATATATATCCATGCAACACTTGCCGACAATCCTCACATTGACCCGGCTTACCGGAAATCACTTGAGGCTCTCCCTGAAGCAGAAAAGAAGGCAAAGCTTTATGGAGATTGGAACGCTTATGCTGGTGCGGTGTTCGATGAGTTCAGAGAAAGATTATATCCAGATGAACCAAATAACGCACTGCATGTAATTCCAGAATTTCAAATCCCAGACTATTGGCCGAGAATAGTCATTGGCGACTGGGGATTTGCGGCGATGACTTGGATTGGATTCGCTGCAATATCACCACAAGGAAGGACATATATTTATCGTGAAATGTTCTGGACGAAAACTAAAATCGAGGAATGGGCACCATTCGTTAAAGAACATATTGACAACGAAAACCCAAGACTTATTAAGTTTTGTAGGTCTGCTGGTAAAGACCTCGGACAAGAGCACACAATCCAAGAGCAAATAAGTAATGCACTTGGAAGAGAAATTGAGTTAACTGCTAATACAGCTGGTTCTCGTATCGCCGGCAAGCAGTTAATACATGAGTACTTAAGATGGAAGCCCAAGCATCAATTCCTTAAGCAAAAGACAAATGTCTATTCTGAAGAGACTGCAATGTGGATTCTTCGGAACAGAGGAATGAAAGAGTATCATAGCTATCTTAAGTCATTTGATGAAGAAGAGCCGGAAACTAATTTACCTAAGCTACAAATATTTGATACCTGTCGAGTTCTCATTGAAGCCATTAAAGCGTGCTCTTATGATAAGAAGAAAGTTGAGGACATTGCCCAGTTCGAAGGTGATGACCCAATAGATGGTTTACGCTATATTGTTGACGCTGCTGAAAACTATATTGAAACTGCTGAATCAGAATTCAAAGTTATTCAAAAGCGTGAGCAATTAGTGGCTAAGTTGAATGCTACTAAAGATTGGACAGCATTCTACCGTAACATGCACCAACTAGAAGAAAACAAAGATAAGCCGACTCGCTTATTTCATAGACGAAGAAGGATGTTAGTCTAATGGCAACAGAACAGATTCCAATTGGGCCAATCTTCTCAATGGTCCAGAACACCATTTATGCATTACCTGCAGCTCCAGTATTAGCATTTGTTACAGGAACTCCAACACTACAGCAGTCTACTGACGTAGCATTTGGAGCTAGCAAAGCAGTAACTCTTGATACCAACAATCAAGCTCAGCTAGCTGGCCCATTCATTAGATGTACTTCAGCAGGACCACAGCTTATTACGCTTAAACGTTTGAGTTAATACCATGCCATTCATTGATGACGATAAGCTAGCTCAAATCCATAAAAGTTTGGACGAAGCTACAGCTAAGATAGAGGAAGCACAATCATTACTTCCTCCAGTGACACCTCCATCAGACGATATTATTGTAAATCCTGGTGATAACGTACAGTCAATTCTAGATACTGCAAGTGCAGGAGCTAGACTCTTATTCCAGAATAGCGCACGATACGTAGTTGGGACATTACATTTAACTAAGCCAGTTACACTTCAGGCAATGCAATGCCCTGATGGAAGAATACCGGCTGATTATCCAGTTCCAGTATTAGCGTCAGGATATCTAGATAAGACTATTGATGGAACTGATTCTAAACTAGTCACAATCAAAGGACTAGGATTTGAAGCTCGCTCTAACGGTGAGGGTGAAATCATCGTACTACAAGATGCTGACACAATCCTGTTAGATAAGCTGCTCATATTCGGCGGGCCTAACGGACAGAAGAGAGCTATTAGAGGCAATGGTAAGAATATCACATTGACAGATTCTTACATTGCTAACATCTGGAAGCTAGGTCAGGATTCCCAGTGCTTCTGTGCATGGGATGGTGCTGGCCCATACGCAATCAAGAATAACTTTCTTGAAGCTGCGTCAGAGAACATAATGTTCGGTGGAGCAGATAATCCTAGCGAAGATAGAATTCCATCTGATATTGTTATTTCAAAGAATGATTTCTCAAAGAATACGGCATGGGGTAAAACTGGGAAGAACATCAAGAATCTAATTGAATTTAAGATGGCTATTCGTGTCCTAGTGAGTGAGAATCATTTTGCTCATTGCTGGACAGATGGACAGACTGGATACGGATGGCTAATTAAAAGTGCTAATCAGGATGGCAGTAATCCTTGGGCCGTTACCAAGGACGTGTTATTCGAGAATAACATCCTTGAAGATAGCGAGAACGGAATTAACATTCAGGGTCATGACCCGAATAATCCGTCTGGCATAACTACCAACATTCAGTTCAAGAACAACTTGGTTAAGTGCAAAGGAACAGCATTACAATTTGGCGGCGGTGGAGTATACGAGTGTACCCATAATACATTCGAGAATGGCTATACTCTTGTATCACTCTATGGACCCAAAGTAGAGAACTTCAAGTATCTTAATAATAAAGGTAATCACAACGATTACGGTGTTAAGGGCGATGGAACTGGAATTGGTATTCCTGCTCTTAACGCATTTTGTACTACTTGGACATTCTCACAGAACTTAATGCTTAATAGAGTTCCTGGACGTGGCGGCACGTATCCACCTGACAATTGGTTCAAAACTGAAGATGTACCACCGGGCGTAGTTGTCGGGAGAATAGAATGATTAAAGAAATACTATATAAGCTATTCAAAATAGAGGAAAAACCCTGCGAGGCGTGTGAAGTCTTAAAGATGCAAATAGGTATTATTAATAATGAAAAAGAAAGATTATTACAGCAGCTTCTAACATTGACTCAGCCTAGAGTTGAGCCAGCTCCTATAGTAGTACAGCCACAGGAATTGAAACGAAGAACAATTCCTTGGAATGTGCAGAGACAAATGTTAGAGGCTGAGGATAGAAAACGTGCAGAGATAATGGCACAACGAGAGCAAGCTGACAAGATTGCTGCCGATATAGCTAGATTAGAAAAGGAAGTTGGAGTAGCAGATGCTGAAGCCATCGAAGGGAGTACTGGAAGCGAAATTCAATCCCAAAGCCATGCAAGCTGAGGCTAAGAAGCATCATCATCCAGCTAAAAAGCATGGCAATAGTAAAGGTATGCCACCTAAGAAGGGTATCTTCGGCAAGAAAATAGACGTGTGATATGCCATACGATGAAGTAATGCATAAGTATAAGCACGGTCAGTTGCACTCTGGCAGCAAGAGCGGCAAGAAGGTAACTAATCGTAAACAAGCTATTGCTATCATGTTAAGTGAGAAGCGCAAAGCTGGTGAAGGTAAAAAGGAATACCAATCAGTAGGCGCATCAGATAGTGTAGTTAAGAAGAAGGCAGGGAAGAAGTAATGGACCCAATTGTTTATCCGGATTCAAATGAGACACCTGCTGAACAACCAGCAGAGACAGCAGAAGTAACACCAGCAGAACCTGAACTCCCTGAACATATTAAGGAAGCACAGGCCGCCGCTGAAAGGTTGCAGGCTGGTCAATTTCAACCATATGTTAATCCTGAAGTAGTTCAGGAACCAGAAGTAACTTATACTGCAAGAGATAAAGATGCCTGTCTTAAGAAGATTGCAGGAATTCTTGCTGAATACAACGGCATGGAATCAAATATTCCTAGGCACCATGAATACTGGCAGTTGGTGAATACTTATCGAGGAATGTAGTGATTACTCTAATCCTTACCCTCGCCATTATTGGATTTCTGGTGTGGTTGATTATAACTTACATACCCATGCCAGACATATTCAAGAAGGTCATTATTGTAATTGTTGTAGTTCTTCTACTTCTATATGTTCTGAGGGTGCTTGGATTCCACGACATTCCGGTAAGGTAAATGCCTAAGAAAGAAGTAAGTAAGAAAGTTCAAGATTTGCTCAAGTGCGTAGCAAATCATTTTGACCAAGAGGATAGAGCCGTTCGTGAACGCCAGTTAAGAGACTGGCGGCGGCTCAAACTTCTATGGGAAGGATTTAATCGCATTTGGTATTCAGAAGTTGCTCATGACTGGAGAATCTGGGATGAGCAAATAATGAATAATGATACAGACCAAGAATTCTATGACAAACCAATCAACATCTTTCGTGCTTACTTGGAATCCATTATTGCTGCGTTATCGGTTACTGTTCCCGGAATCAAGTGTTATCCAGACGACGCAGATAATCCTTCTGACATAATAACAGCTAAAGCAGGAGATAAGATTGCTCTCCTGATTAAGCGTCATAACAATGACCCATTATTATTCCTCCATGCGTTGTATATTCTTTGTACTGAAGGAATGGTAGCGTGCTATTCATATCCTAAAGAGGATGAAGAATATGGCACCTACAATGAACCTCAGTATGAGGACCAAGAGGAAGAAGCTTATGTCTGTCCATTCTGTAATTCACAGTTGGCAGATGAAATATTCACAGAGCGGCTGAGAGATGAATATCAACCTGACGATTCAGATGTTGCATTGCATGATGTAATTATAAATCAGGGAATGACAATTTGTCCACAGTGCGCTTCATTACTTGACCCAGGTTTGCAGAAACAAAAGCTAGTAGTAACCAGATTAGTTGGCTACACTAGCAAGCCCAAATCACGCATCTGCATGGAATGTTATGGTGGCTTATACGTTAAAGTACCTAATTATGCAAGACGGCAAGAAGATATTCCATATTTGATGTTCTGCTATGAAACACATTATTCAAATGTTTACGATAGATATCCTGACCTAAAGAAAGACATGAGTCCCAGTGGTAAGTCAGGTATTACTGCTGGTGGAATGTATGACCCTTATGAACAATGGGCACGTCTCTCACCGCAATACAGGGGTGAGTATCCACTTAATAATGTTACCGTACGTAATTGCTGGTTGCGTCCTTCTGCTTTTGAAGTATTGTCAGAAGAAGATACAAAACTTCTTAAGAAGGAATTTCCAGACGGAGCAAAGCTAGTTCTTATCAATGATATTTATGCAGATGCTTGTAATGAAGCATTAGATGATTGCTGGACTATTATGGCAGACCCAATGGCTGATTATATACATAAGCGGCCAATGGGTTCTCTGCTAGTCAATGTTCAGGAAATTACCAGTGATATCATTAGTCTTGCACTACAGACTATTGAACACGGAATATCTCAGACGTTTGCTGACCCAGGTGTACTTAACTTTGAGGCATACAGGCAGACTGAGGTATTGCCGGGTGGCGTGTATCCGGCTACTGCTAAAACTGGTAGAAGCGTCCAAGATGGATTCTTTGAAACACGGACGGCTACACTAAGTCAAGAAGTCCTACCATTCTTCCAACAGATTCAACAGTTGGGTCAAATGGCTTCTGGCGCTTTGCCGTCCCTTTTTGGTGGGCAGATAGAAGGTAGCAAGACTGCTTCTGAATATTCAATGAGTAGGGCACAGGCTCTCCAAAGATTACAGAATCAGTGGAAAATGATTACTTATTGGTGGAAAGATATTTATGCCAAGGTTATCCCAATGTATATCGAAGAAATGGTAGACGATGAGAAGTCAGTTGAAGTCACTGACCAAGGAGATTTTCTAAACGTCTTTGTACGAATGAGTGAACTGGAAGGTAAGATTGGCAGAATCGAATTGGAGTCCAATGAGAATCTGCCTATTACTTGGTCACAGCGTAAAGACGTTTACATGAAGCTGCTGGAAGCTCAAAATCCAAAGATACTTGAAGCTCTTACATCTCCTGAAAACCTGAAGAATCTTGCCGAGGCTATTGGCATTGATGACTTTGTAATTCCTGGTCAAGATGATGTAGACAAGCAGCTTGAAGAGATTCGTATACTTATTAATTCAGAACCTATTCAAATACCACCCGATGATGAACAGATTGTAATGGCATTGCAGCAAGGACAGAATCCTCAGCCGCAAACATTACCATCTGTAGACATTGATTATGATTTGGATAATCATCAAATTGAAGCTGACACTTGCAGAACGTATTTGATTGGTCCTGCTGGCAGACTTCTGAAACAGGAGAATCCTCCAGGATACCAAAACGTATTGCTACATATGAAGGCTCATCTTGAAGCTATTAAGCAAAAGATGATGGAAGAAATGATGGCTCAGGCTCCTCTTCAAGCTCAAGGTGGTTCACCGGAGAAGCCTGAAGGTAGTAATCAACCGCTAACGGAGAATGCAAATGTCAATACTCAAGCATAATCTTTTCTTCAGTCCTGATTCCGGTGGCGGCAACACTGGAGCTATAGAAGATAGAGCATTAGATAAAGAAACAGTTATCGAAATGCTAGGTGAAGAAGATGGCGAAGAATCTCTTGAATTGGGAGAATCTGATAAGAAGGATGCAAAAGGAAAGACTGAAGGAGCTAAGTCTGATAGCAAAGAAAAGCCTACTGGAGATGAGTCTCCTGAGGATGATGAAGAAGAAAAACCACTTTCGCTTGAAGAACAGCTCGAAGAAGATTTAGAAGAGCCAGACGAAGATAAATTAGAATTTGCTGAGATTCCTCGAAGGAAGGAAATTCTTGCCGCCTTTCCTGAACTCTTCAAGAAATTTCCAGGAATTGAGAAAGCTATTTATCGCGAACAGGCGTATTCGAAATTACTACCAACGATTGAAGAGGCTAAGACAGCAGTTGGCAAAGCTGAAATTTTAGACAAATATGAAAAGGAAATCTATCAGGGTTCTACCGCATCATTACTCCAAGAAGTATTTACTAACGATAAAGAAGCATTTGCTAAAGTCGTTGATAATTACTTGCCGACGCTCCACAAAGTTGACCAAGCGGCATATTTCCATACAATTGGAAATGTAATCAAGCACACAATCATTTCTATGGTGAGAGATTCCAAGGCCAACGATGATGAGCAATTGGGTGAAGCTGCTGCTGCACTTAATAAGTATATTTTTGGCACCACTCAATTCACTCATCCACAGAATATGTCGCGTGAAGAACCACAAAGCGACGATTCTAAAAAGAAGGAAGATGAAATATCGGCTAAGGAAAAAGCTCTCATTGAACGGCAGTATAACGCTGCTCGTTCTGACCTAGGTTCAAGGGTTGATGGAATTCTCAGAAAGACTGTAGATGGGAATATCGACCCAAATGAAGTAATGACTGATTATGTCAAGGGCAAAGCTACCAAAGATGTTCTTGACAGCTTAGATGTAGCTATTAATAACGATACCAGATTCAAAGGAATTTACGATAGGCTTTGGGAAAAAGCATTCGATAATGATTTCAGCAAAGAGTCTATGGACGCAATCAAACAAGCCTATTTGTCCAAGGCTAAGACTCTTCTACCGTTACTAATCAAGAAAGCTCGTAGTGAAGCATTAAAAGGTATTCGCAGAACTGATAGTGATAGGAAAGATAGAGATAGAAGAGGACCGCTACCTGTTGGCAAATCTAGGTCATCCACGACCCTCGCTAGTGGAAAGACCAACAGCAATAACAACAGCGGCACTAAGACAGTTCCTAAGGGCATGAGCACTTACGACTATCTAAATAGCGAGGATTAACATGGCTGTTGTAGAACAACAGGTATCTGCGCTCGAATTGGAGCGCGTCATTCCTAAGATTCGAACTGTGTTCGAGAGGGATGACAAATTCTTCTCAAATATCAAGAAACGTGATGTTGAGAAGATTTCGAATCGCCAGATGCGAGTTCCTCTTGAACTCCGCCCCGGTGGTTCATTTCAGTATTTCAATCCTGATGGTGGCGACCTCGGTCGTGGTGGTGGTCCCACTTTTGATAAGGCAGTACTTACTTGCGTATTCCTTTCAGAGAATATTGAATATACCAAGCTAGCCCAGTGGTCTACTGATGATGATAGAAAGAGTATCATCAATGGTGTCCGTCGTCTGACAGCTACTGCTCTTGATGAACTCAGGAGACAGCTAGATGCACAGATGATGCAGGCTGGCACTGGTGTTATTGGTACAGTTACTTCAGATACACCTGCCGGTGGCTCAAACGTAATTGCTTTGACCACTGATGGCTTTGGCGCTCGTCTTATGCGCTTTGGTCAGACAGTGCAGGTATTTGATTCAACCTTAGCTACCAACCGTGGCTCTGGTGTTATTACTAACTGGGACGTTGAGAATAAGAGCGTCTCAATTACTCCTCAGATTGCTGGTGTTACCGGCGGTGACTTCATTGTTACCAATGGTATCTCCACTCCTACTGCATTGCCTGGTCTATATGGTATTCCATATCACCACTCCAATGCTAGCACAGGGACATGGCTAGGATTCAGCAGAGCGACAACTCCTGAGATTCGTGCAAACAGGGTGAATGCTGCTTCTGCTGCTTTGACCTTGCCACTTCCTAGGTTGGCAATCAATAAGATTGGTAATCGTATTGGTATTGATAATGACTTCAGCCCGAATGCTTGGATGCATCCGGCTCAGAAAGCTTCTTATGAAGAGATTGGTCAGCTAGTCTCTGTCATCAATAAGAAGCCTGCTGAAGAAGGGCTGAATATGTATTTCAATGATTCAATGCAGTTGGCAGGCGCTCCTGTCAAGTGCTCATTTAACTGGGATAAAACCAGAATTGATTTCGTTACTGACTCTGTTTGGGGTCGTGGTGAAATCCTTCCTCTGGGATTCTATACTACTGATGGACGTAATATCTTTGAAATCCGCGGAGCTAGCGGTGGTGTTGCAACTGCTGAAATCTTCTACATGGTCGTAGGGATGCAGACATTTGTTAACAACCCTGCTGGTTGTGCATTTATTGATACACTCTCAGTTCCTTCTGGGTACTAATCATGGCTGGCACAGTTACAGTTACCGGCACTGCTGGAGCAGGACTCACTGTTGCAGCAACCGTATTTACTGATGTAGCTAACGTACTTATTGATATGAACAAGAATCTGATTACCATTGTTAAGAACGATGGAACGATTGTTCCTCCAATTAGCGTAGCCGCAGCTTCTACTGTCACTTCTACCAAGAGTGGAAGTACTTGGACGCTGACTATTAGCTAATCATGCCGGGAACAGCAACCATCACTGGTAAGGTTGGTCCAGGAAACACCCTTACCACACAAGTATTTAACAATGTATCATTCTTTTCAGTAGATACGGCAAATGAAGTATTAACACTGACATACAATAATGGTCCTGGGCAGACTACCATCTTAATTGATGTATCTGCCGCTACTACATGGACTCTTACTGTCAGTGGTAATACGTATACGCTAACAGTCAGCTAGGAATCTGTGGAGGTTGGTGGATGATTCCTGGATATGGAGCAAGTAGAATCCGTGAAGAGGTAGTAGCTTCTGCTGCTACCATCACGGTGAAAGCTGACTTAATTCGCATTACTGGAACTACTCAGATTGATACCATGCTTACTCCATTGAATATGGGAAGAGATGGTATTCTAATCTTTGTATATACACCTGATGCTGGTGTAACTATTTCCGCTGCTGGAAATGTTGCAGTATCACAGGCATTGGTTACAAATAGACTATATGCTTATGCTTTTAGTAACATCGCTGCGAAGTGGATTCCGCATGGAGTCGTGTAATGGCTGACGTTGATTTCCAGCAACTATCGACTGTAAATAGCGGACAGCAGCCGAAGCCGACCACGATTGCAAGTGCGGCTGCTGTTGCCCCAAGTACATTTCTTACGTTTATTTCTGGTACTGTTGCTATTGCGACCATCACTCCATTTGTGAGTGGTGCTCACATGATTGTATTTATTTTCACTACAACTACGCCAACGGCGTTTACTACAACTGGTAACGTCAAGAACGTAGCTACTCCTACTACGAACCTTCCAGTATTCCTCATTTGGAATCCCCTGGAAAATAAGTACTACGCGAGTGTAGCGAAAGCGAGTTAATTATATGCAAGCCACAGCAAATATCTCCAAAGCTTTATCTATCGGAGGATGGATGAGTGAGGAAGAATTGCTGTGGCTTGCTAATCAAGCTCATAAGCATTTACGTATCGTAGAATTCGGTTGCTTTCATGGACGTTCCACGAGAGCACTGGCAGATAATAATACTCATGGTGGTATTTGGGCCGTAGACCCTTGGGCTGGCGTTTATTTCACTGAAGGAAAAGAAGCTACGCCAATTGATACTTACGTAATGCCCATATTCCTACGCAATCTTAAAGACCACATTGAAACCGGACACGTAGTTCCGTGCAGGATGTTTTCATATCAATTCAGACTTCCTCACTTCGTGGAAATGGTTTTCATTGATGGCGACCACAGATATGAAACTGTAAAGAAAGATATTAACAAGGCTTTAGAGTTACTTGCTCACGGTGGTTTAATTTCTGGGCATGATTATGACCATCCAGGTTGGCCCGGAGTTAAACAAGCCGTTGATGAATTACTTGGACCAGTTGAAGTCATGGAGACTATATGGTACACAACAAAACCTTAATTAGTGTCACTACTGGTGAATACGCTAGACGAGCTGATTTCTATGACTATTTCAATATGCTCAAAAAGCCGCCGGACTCACTAGTTAT
>Ga0081455_10006190_pt1 | contig 12903 bp, 10 predicted proteins | sample TabmetS3T2R1_FD_70207 | JGI IMG/M metagenome (GOLD analysis project Ga0081455, IMG submission 70207) | Tabebuia heterophylla rhizosphere microbial communities from the University of Puerto Rico - S3T2R1 | ecosystem: Host-associated > Plants > Roots > Rhizosphere ... | reverse complement strand
CACGAAAGTGGGCAACACCCGAAGCCGGTGGCCCAACCCTTTGGGAGGGAGCCGTCGAAGGTGGGGCTCGCGATTGGGGTGAAGTCGTAACAAGGTAGCCGTACCGGAAGGTGCGGCTGGATCACCTCCTTTCTAAGGAGCCACTTGGCACTCCCGCGAAGCGGACGTTCGTTCCGCGGATCGGGATGACTCCAGGTCGGTGCACTGGCTACTCGGCACGCGAGCTCGCTCGAGCCGTTCGCAAGTACGTCCCCCAAGGAACATGGGGGGATCCAGAACGCGATCGGTTCGTTCGGGGGAGCGTGCCGGGCACACTGTTCAGCTCTGGGGGTGCGAGCCTCCGAGCACCTTGAGAACTCGATAGCGAGCGCGAGCATCTACAGTCAAGTTAGTAAGGGCTTACGGTGGATGCCTTGGCGCCAGGAGCCGATGAAGGACGCGTCTGGCTGCGAAAAGCTTCGGGGAGCCGCCGAGAAGGCCTTGATCCGGAGATGTCCGAATGGGGAAACCCGGCCGGGGTCATGCCCGGTCACCCAGGTCTGAATCCATAGGGCCTGAGGAGGGAACCGCCCGAAGTGAAACATCTCAGTAGGGCGAGGAAGAGAAAGCAACCGCGACTCCCCTAGTAGCGGCGAGCGAACGGGGATCAGCCTAAACCGAGCCGGTGTGATAGCCCGGTGGCGTTGCCGGTTCGGTGTCGTGGGACCTGCATGAGCACACGCCGGTGTGTTCGAGGAGTGACAAAGTCGGCACGTAGACGAAGGTCATGGAACGGACCGCCATAGGAGGTAACAGCCCTGTAGTCGAAACGCGACCGACCTCCTTGCAGTGTTCCCGAGTAGCGCGGGACCCGAGAAATCCCGCGCGAATCCGGGGGGCCCACCCCCTAAGGCTAAGCACTCCCTGGCGACCGATAGTGAACTAGTACCGTGAGGGAAAGGTGAAAAGCACCCCGGGAGGGGAGTGAAAGAGCACCTGAAACCGTGAGCCTACAAGCTGTCGGAGCCTTCGCTGGGTGACCAGCGGGGGTGACGGCGTGCCTTTTGAAGAATGAGCCGGCGAGTTAGCGGTGTGCGGCGAGGTTAAGTCTCCTGACGAAGCCGAAGCGAAAGCGAGTCTGAAACAGGCGCACAGTCGCACGCCCTAGACCCGAAGCCGAGTGATCTACCCATGGGCAGGCTGAAGCGAGGGTAAGACCTCGTGGAGGGCCGAACCCACCAGGGTTGAAAACCTGGGGGATGACCTGTGGGTAGGGGTGAAAGGCCAATCAAACTCGGTGATAGCTGGTTCTCCCCGAAATGCCTTTAGGGGCAGCCTCGGACGTTCAGCATCGGAGGTAGAGCACTGATTGGGCTAGGGGGCCTACAAGCTTACCGACCTCAGTCAAACTCCGAATGCCGATGCTCCAGAGTCCGGGAGTGAGGCTGCGGGGGCTAAGCTCCGTAGCCGAGAGGGAAACAACCCAGATCGCCAGCTAAGGTCCCTAAGTTCGTGCTAAGTGGGAAAGGATGTGGGATCGCCCAGACAACCAGGAGGTTGGCTTAGAAGCAGCCACCCTTGAAAGAGTGCGTAACAGCTCACTGGTCAAGTGGTCCTGCGCCGATGATGTAACGGGGCTCAAGCACGACACCGAAGCTGCGGGATCTCTCATATGGCTCGGCCGTGGGGGGCGACCTCCACGGTCCAGGCCGAGGGATCGGTAGGGGAGCGTTCTGACGCGAGTGAAGCGGCGGGGTAACCCAGCGGTGGACGCGTCGGAAGTGAGAATGCCGGCATGAGTAGCGAAAGACGGGGGAGGAGCCCGTCCGCCGAATGCCCAAGGGTTCCTGGGGAAGGTTCATCCGCCCAGGGTTAGTCGGGACCTAAGGCGAGGCCGAGAGGCGTAGCCGATGGACGACTGGTTGATATTCCAGTACCACCTCATCCGCGCCAAGCCCGAATCCGAGGTACTAAGGGAACCCCTTCGGGGGCTACCGACCAACTCGGTACTAGGGCAGCGAAGGGGGGACGCAGGAGGGTAGGTCGACCCACGCGATGGTCGTCGTGGGGCAAGTGCGTAGGGGGGTTCCCCAGGCAAATCCGGGGAGCCATGACCCTGAGGCACGATGCCGAGCCGCTCTAGGTGAAGCGACTGATCCCATGCTGCCGAGAAAAGCCTCTAGCGAGTGGTTGAGGTGCCCGTACCCCAAACCGACTCAGGTGGGCAAGTAGAGAATACTCAGGCGATCGAGAGAACCCTGGTTAAGGAACTCGGCAAATTGCCTCCGTAACTTCGGGAGAAGGAGGACCACGGTAGGGTGACGGCCTTCGCGGCCCGAGCTCGATGTGGTGGCACAAACCAGGCCCAAGCGACTGTTTACTAAAAACACAGGTCCGTGCGAAGTCGTAAGACGATGTATACGGACTGACACCTGCCCGGTGCTGGAACGTTACGGGGAGAGGTCAGCTTCCTTCGGGAGGCGAAGCTTTGAACCTAAGCGCCAGTAAACGGCGGCCGTAACTATAACGGTCCTAAGGTAGCGAAATTCCTTGTCGGGTAAGTTCCGACCTGCACGAATGGTGCAACGACTTGGGCACTGTCTCAACCGGGGACTCGGCGAAATTGCAGTACGAGTAAAGATGCTCGTTACCCGCGACAGGACGGAAAGACCCCGGGACCTTTACTGCAGCTTGGTGTTGGGTTCTGGCAGATGTTGCGTAGGATAGGCGGGAGGCTTCGAAGCCCGGGCTCCGGCTCGGGTGGAGCCAACCTTGAAATACCGCCCTTCATCTGTTGGGACTCTAACCTCGGCCCGTGATCCGGGTCGGGGACAGCGCCTGGTGGGCAGTTTGACTGGGGCGGTTGCCTCCTAAAGCGTAACGGAGGCGCCCAAAGGTTCCCTCAGCCTGGTTGGCAATCAGGCGTCGAGTGCAAGGGCACAAGGGAGCTTGACTGCGAGACCGACGGGTCGAGCAGGTGCGAAAGCAGGGCCTAGTGATCTGACGACTCCTTGTGGAAGGGTCGTCACTCAACGGCTAAAAGGTACCCCGGGGATAACAGGCTGATCGCTCCCAAGAGTCCATATCGACGGAGCGGTTTGGCACCTCGATGTCGGCTCGTCTCATCCTGGGGCTGGAGCAGGTCCCAAGGGTCGGGCTGTTCGCCCGTTAAAGAGGCACGCGAGCTGGGTTTAGAACGTCGTGAGACAGTTCGGTCCCTATCCGTCGTGGGCGTAGGAGACTTGCGGGGAGCTGCCCCTAGTACGAGAGGACCGGGGCGGACGAACCTCTGGTGTGCCAGTTGTCGCGCCAGCGGCACGGCTGGTTAGCCACGTTCGGAAGAGATAAGCGCTGAAAGCATCTAAGTGCGAAACTCGCCCCTAGATGAGGTCTCCCACTGGGTAACCAGGTAAGGCCCCTCGCAGACTACGAGGTTGATAGGCCGGAGGTGTACGCGTGGTGACACGTTGAGCCGACCGGTACTAATAGGCCGAGGACTTGACTTCGCTCGCGCTCGCTATCGCAGTTCCCGAGCTCTGCTCGGGGGCCGCGCCCCCAACGTCTTCCCGAGCGATCGGGAAACGGCGTTTCGGTGGTCATAGCGGAGGGGTAACACCCGGTCCCATCCCGAACCCGGAAGTTAAGCCCTCCAGCGCCGATGGTACTGCCCGGGCGACCGGGTGGGAGAGTAGGTCGCCGCCGGACACCTTCGGAAGAGCCGCCCCGTTCATCGGGGCGGCTCTTCGCTTGTGGGTACGCTTTCGGCATGCCCAAGGCGATGCGCCCGCGCCCCGGCCCCAGGGGCGGACCGAAGACCCACCGAAGCGGCCTCCCGCCGGCGGTCGTCGGCGAGCTCCGGCATCGATCGCGGACCGGCAAGGCCGACGCCGCGATCGCTCGGCTGGAGCGCGCGGTCGCGCTGCTGGATCGGGGCGACGCTCGCGGCGCGGCGGCGGAGGCGGCCAAGGCCAAGGAGCTCGCGCCCAGGGCGCCGGCCGTTCGGGAGGTGCTCGGGCTCGCGCTGTACGAGCTCGAGCGCTTCTCGGAGGCTTTGTCGGAGATGCAGGCCTACCGGCGCATGTCCGGACGGGCCGACCAGAACCACATCATCGCGGACTGCCTTCGGGCGCTCGGCAGGCCCGACCGGGCGGTGCCGCTCGCCGAGGAGGCGCTCGGAGCCAGGGGCGTCCCGCTCCCGGCCAAGACCGAGGCGGTGATCGTGGCGGCGAGCGCGCTCGCCGATCAGGGCAAGTACGACCAGGCGCTCGGGATGCTCCGCCGCATCCGAACGCGCGACGACGTCGCGGGGCCCGAGGTGATCCGCGTGTGGTACGTCACGGGGAGCATCCTCGAGCAGGCCGGCCGCAAGGCCGACGCGCTCCGCGAGTTCCGAAAGATCCTCCGCCACGACCCGGGCGCGTACGACGCCGCCGAGCGCGTGGCTCAGCTCGGCTGAGCCTCGGCCTCGCGGCGGCGCTTCCAGTAGCCGGCGATCCCCATCGCGTTCAGGCGGATGCTCGACATCGTCTCGAGCGCCTGCAGGTCCAGCGGCGCCTGCGCGCCGGTCTCGGCCTTGGCGACGTCCTCGAGGACGCGGGCGACCGCGTCGACGTCGTCGGCGTTGGGGAGCGCGTCCCCGACGGCCTCGGTCCACCGGCGGAACCGCTCGAGCGCGAGGTCGCAGATGCGGTCGACCTCGTCGACGGGTCCGAAATGTGAGAAGAGCACCTTCGATCCGCGCGCTCGGTCGCGGATCCGTTCGATCGACGCCAGCGCGAGCTCGAGGTCGTAGTCCGGCGGCGGCGTCGCGGGACGGAGCACGCGCGCGTCGGGGGGATGGATGCCCAGGGCGTCGCCGGTGAACACCGCGCCGGTCGTGGCGTCGGCGATCGCCATGTGGTGCTTCGCGTGACCGGGCGTGTAGACGGCCGCCAGGGACCGGCCGCCCAGGTCGATCGACGCGCCGTCCTCGAGGGCTCGGATCCGTTGGGCCGCAACGGGTTCCACGGATCCGAACAACGACGCCATCGTCTCCTCCCCGTAGATCGACTGCACGCTGGCGCGCAGGCGGGTCGGGTCGGCCAGGTGCCTGGCCCCGCGTTCGTGTACCCAGATCGTGGCGTTCGGGTGGCGCTCGGCCATGCTCCAGACGCCGCCCGCGTGGTCCAGGTGGATATGCGTGACCGCGATGTGCGCGAGGTCGTTCGGGCCGATGCCGAGCCGCTCGAGCCCCGCGACGACCGGTTCGAACGAGGTGGCGGGGCCCGTCTCGACGATCGCGGGTTCGGAGCCGGCGACCAGGTACGCGGCCGTGTATCGCTCACGACCGGCGTAGAAGGTGTCGATCGCGGTGATGCCCTCGGCGACCTCGAACACGACCGGTTCCACGACGGCGAGTCTACGAGGGGCGTGTCGGTGGGCGCTGCTAGCGTTCGCGACGCAGGGTCTCATCGGAGGGAGGGCGCATGGTGACGGTCAACGTCGTCGTGCTCGCCGGCACCGTCGCGGCCGATCCGGTCGAACGCACGTTGCCGTCGGGCGACGAGGTGACCGAGCTGCGGCTCTCCGTTCCGGAAGCGGGCAAACGTCTCCTCCCCCTCCCGGTCGCGGTCTGGCACAAGGACGTGAGCAAACGGCTGCTCAAGCCCATCGGCAAGGGCGATGACGTCCTCGTGTACGGACAGCTGGTGCGACGCTTCTACCGGAGCGGAGCCGGGGCTCGGAGCCTCACGGAAGTGGTTGCGGGGGGCATCAAGAAGTTGGAGCCGGTCCCGGCGGAGTGAGGCCGGATCGGCCGACGTCCAGGTCGAGGGGACGAAGCACGAGGCCGGTCCGGGGCTTCGGCCAGAAGAACGTCGACTTCTGCGGCAGGCGATCGCCTCGGTCGATCACCTCGCGGATCCGCGTCGCGTCCGTCGGCGGCACCAGGTACGCGGCCACAGCCTCGCCGGATCGGACCGCCTCCTCGGCGTCGACGGCGTCGTGGGTGAACCGGAGCCCCGCGTCGTCGGTCAGGACCTGCGCATGGAGCGCCGAGACGGTGGGTGGAGGCCCGTCCAGCTCGGCCACTCGATGCACGAGCACGCCGTCCTCCTTGTGGACGATCCCGTAGACGAGTTTCGCGTCGTCCACGCTCTCCAGCACCTCCCCGAGATCCAGCACGCGCCGCCCGCCGCCCTCGACGGCCCCCGTGGTCTGGATGCGATGGAAGGGCAGGACCGGGGGCTCCTGCAGCGCGGCGTCGGCCAGGAACATCATCACGCGGTCCCACGGCCCGGCCCCGTGCGCCGAACGCATCTCGTCCCGGTACCGCAGGTACATCGTGTAGCGGTGATGGCCGTCGGCGATCATCAGGGACTCGGGCTCGAGCGCCGCGGCCACCGCAGGGTCCGGCTCACCCGACCACAGCCGGTGTTCGACGCCTGCCTCGTCCGTGGCGAACGCGGCCGGCTCGCCCGCCGTCTGGTCCTCCAGGTAGGCCTCGACCGCGTCGCTCGGACCGCGGAAGAGCGCGTGGATGCACGACAGGTTCGTCCTGACCGCGCGCATCAGCCGCAACCGGTCCTCCACCGGTCCCGGCATCGTCCGTTCGTGGGGCACGATCGACCCGCCCCAGTCCTCGAGCTCGACCGCGCACACCAGCCCGCGGATCGCTCGCTCGCGACCGTGGAGGGTGAACCGCATCTCGTACGGGAACAGGCGGGGCTCGTCGGTCGAGATCAGCGCGCCCGATGCGCGCCACGATCCGAGCTCGCGGGCCGCCTCCCTATACTGGTCCTCCGCCTCGCCCTCGCCGGCCACGGTCGAACCGAGGACGAGACGGATCACGTTGTAGGGACTCGACTCGAGGTAGTGGCGCCGCGCCTCATCCGAGATCGCGTCGTACGGTGGCGTCGTGACCAGATCGTGCGACCCGACGACCGAGCGGTCGAACAGCAGGCCGACGAAGGGCGAGATGCGGGACACGCACCATGTATAGCAGCAGCCCCCAGGCCGATCCGCCGCGCGATAGCGCCTACGACCTGTTCGCCCGTGGCACGCGGTTCCTGCGCGACGGCCACCCGCATCAGGCCGCGATGCTGCTCGGGCGTGCCAAGATGATCGAACCCGAGAAGGCCTCCATCAGGGAGGCGCTCGGTCGCGCGCTGTTCATGTCGGGACGGACGGTGCGCGCGCGGCGGGAGTTCGCCAAGGCGGTGCAGATCGAGCCCGCGAGCGACTACGCGCACTTCGCGCTCGCGCTCGCGTGCGAGCGCACGGGACAGCGTTCGAGGGCGATCGGTCACCTGAAGCTCGCGATCGTGATGCGACCCGGAACCGAGGACTACGAACGCGCGCTGGCACGACTCGCCGGTTGATGCTCGCCGAGCGCTACGACTGCATCCTGTTCGATCTGGACGGCGTGCTGTACCGGGGCGAGGAGACGATCCCCGCGGCGCCGCCGACGATGTCCCGGCTGCGCGAGCGCGACATCCGCGTGGTCTTCCTGACCAACAACTCCTCACGTACACCCGGTCAGGTCGCCGACAAGCTGCGGGCCCACGGCATCGAGGCCGACCCGGGCGAGGTGGTCACCTCCGCGCTCGCGACCGCCGAGCTGCTGTCCGAACGCGGAGGGCGGGCGTTCGTGATCGGGATGGACGGCGTCCGGGAGGCGCTCGCCGGCGCCGGCATCCAGGTCGTCGACGGGGAGCCCGAAGATGCCGACCTGGTCGTCGTCGGGTTCGACGGCGACGCCACGTACGGCACGCTCAAGACCGCCTCGCTCCTGGTCGAGCGCGGCGCGCGGCTGGTGGCGACCAACGCCGACGCGTCGTTCCCGGCGGCCGACGGCCTGTGGCCGGGCGCCGGGGCGTTGCTCTCGGTGATCACCACCACGACGGGCGCCGAGCCCGAGATCGTGGGCAAGCCGTTCGCCCCGCTGTTCGAATCCGGCCTGCGGCGCGGGGGCGGCGGGCGGCCCCTGGTCGTGGGGGACCGGCTCGACACCGACATCGAGGGCGCCGCGAACCTGGGCTGGGACACGATGCTCGTGCTCACGGGCGTGTCGACGCGTGCCGAGGCCGAGGCGGCCGCCGCCCGGCCCACCGTGATCGCCGAGGACGTCTCGGCACTGCTGCAGGAGCGGTAGCCGGGCACGGATCCCGGTCCGGCGCGGATCCGGCCGAGGCCTGCCGATCGCCCGGGGAGGCCGCCGGGGTTGCGGCGCTATCCTTCCGGGCGGCGCGGGGTGCGTCGCAACACGGAGACACACGAGGAGTGATCGAGATGGCCAACGCGATGGAGCAGGTTCGGCAGTACATGGAGGCGGCGATCGGCAAGCTCTCGCCCGCCAAGGCACAGGACCTCGCCAAGTCCCTCACGAAGGGCCAGGGCCGCGACCAGGTCGGCAAGGCCGCGAAGGACCTGATGAGCTGGTCGAAGAAGAACCGCGAGCGGCTCAGCTCGATGGTCCAGACCGAGGTCAAGTCGCAGCTGAAGACGATCGGTGTCGCGTCACGGGACGAGGTGGACGCGCTTCGCAAGCGCGTGCGCGAGCTCGAGCGCGCCGAGGGCAGGAAGTCGACGCGCAAGCGTTCGACCGCCAAGCGCTCGGCGGCCAAGCGCTCCACGTCCTCGCCGGCCAGCCCCGCCCCGTCGAGCGAGCCGTCCTGACGAAGGCGGCCGTGGCGCGCCGGCGACTCGACGCCGAGCTCGTCCGCCGCGGCCTCGTCGCGTCCCCCTCGGAGGCCCGCAGCGCCGTCCGGGACGGGCTCGTCACGGTCTCGGGACGGCCCGCCGACAACCCGTCGACGCTCGTCGACTTGGCCGAGCCCGTCGAGCTGACGTCCGAGGACCGGCCGTTCGTCTCGCGAGGCGGCGGGAAGCTCGACGCCGCGCTCGAACGGTTCGGCATCGAGGTCTCGGGCAGGCGGGCGCTCGATGCCGGCGCGTCGACCGGCGGGTTCACCGACGTCCTCCTCCGCCGAGGCGCCGCGAACGTGGTCGCCGTCGACGTCGCCTACGGCCAGCTCGCGTGGTCGCTCCGGAACGACCCCCGCGTCACGGTCCTGGAACGGACGAACGTCCGCGACCTCACCCCGGAGGCGCTGCCGTTCGAGCCCGACCTCGTCGTGGCCGACCTCTCGTTCGTCTCGTTGCGGGGCGTCGTGCCGACGCTGAACGCGTTGGCAGCCCGGGGGGCGGACTTCGTGCTCCTGGTCAAGCCGCAGTTCGAGGTCGCCCGCGACCGTGTGGGTTCGGGCGGCGTCGTCCGTGACCCGGCTGCGTGGCGCGACGCGATCGAGGGGGTGGCCGAGGCCGCGACCCGGGCCGGCATGACGCCGCTCGCCGTGATGGCCTCGCCCGTACGCGGGCCGGCCGGGAACGTCGAGTTCCCGCTGCATGCACGCGAGGGCGCCCATCCGGCGGCGTTCGACCCCGCCGAGGCGATCGCCGAGGCCGGGCGGCCGGGAGCGGTCGACCCCGCGCCGGGAGCGCGCGCGTGAAGGCCGCCGGGTTCGTCGTCCACCCCGGCCGCCGGGCCGCGCTCGACGCCGCCGAAGCCCTCGAGGGCTGGCTCGGGGAGCGCGGCGTGCAGACCCGCCGGCTCGACGGGGACGACGCCGACGACGAGGTCAGGGCCGGCGCGTTCGCCGACGGCGTGGACCTGGTCCTGTCGGTCGGGGGCGACGGCACGTTCCTGCGCGCGGCCCGCGTGGCCGCCCGGGCCGACGTGCCGATCCTCGGCGTCAAGGTCGGGCGGATCGGCTTCCTCACCGAGGTCGAGCCGGAGGAAGCGCCCGCCGTGCTCGAACGCGTCCTGGACGGCTCCGCCCGGATCGAGGAGCGGCTGGCGGTCCTGGCCGAGGGGCCGTCGTTCGAGCCGCAGTGGGCGCTGAACGAGCTCATGGTCGAGAAGAGCGCGCGCCACCGGCTGATCCGGCTCGGCGTGTTCGTCGACGACACGTACGTGACGACCTTCTCGGCGGACGGGGTGATCACCGCCACGCCGACGGGCTCGACGGCATACTCGTTCAGCGCCGGCGGGCCGATCGTCTCGCCATCGGTCCCGTGCATCGTCGTGACGCCGATCGCCGCGCACATGGTGTTCGACCGTTCGCTGGTGCTGTCGGCCGGGCAGCGCGTGCGGATCGAGGTGGTGGGGGAGGAGCCCGGGTTGCTCTCGGCCGACGGTCGCGAGAGCCTGGAGCTGCCCGTCGGCTCCAAGGTCGACTTCGGCCGCGCGCCGGTACCGGCCCGCCTCGTCCGCCGCGACGACGCCCCGCCGTTCCACGCGCTCGTCCGAGAGAAGTTCGACCTCCCCGGAGACGTCGGCGGCGCGGTCTAGGATCCGCAGGATGCTCCGCGAGTTCCACATCAGCGGCCTGGGGGTGATCGACGACCTCGATCTCGAGCTGCATCCGGGCCTGAACGTCCTCACCGGAGAGACCGGGACCGGCAAGACCATGGTCACCGTCGGGCTCCAGCTCGCGCTCGGACGCCGCGGCGGATCGTCGCTCGTGCGCTCGGGCGCCCGGTCGGCCAGGGTCCAGGCGCGGTTCGACGCGCCGCCTCGAGCGGTCAGCGCCGGGTGGGCCGAGGATGGAGAGATCGTGCTCGCGCGGACCGTGTCCGCCGAGGGTCGGAGCACCGCGCGCGTCGGCGGCCAGCTCGCGCCGGTGTCCGCGCTCGCCGAGCTCGCGTCCGAGCTCGTGGAGGTCCACGGCCAGCACGAGGGCCAGCGCCTGCTGTCCACCGCGGCCCAGACCGAGTTCCTCGACCGCTTCGCCGGCGCCGGACACCGTTCGGCCGTCGAGGCGCTCAGGGCGGAGCACGCGCGCCTCACCCGAGCCCGCGCCGCCCTGGACGACCTCGACCGGCGCGAGCGCGACCGGGAACGCCAGATGGATCTGCTCGGCTATCAGGTCCGCGAGATCGAGGGCGCCGCGCCGCGGATAGGCGAGACCGACGAGCTGAAGCTCGAGGAGTCCAGGCTCGCCCACGGCGAGCGCCTGCTCGAACGGGCCTCGGCCGCCGAACGCGTGCTGGCCGAGGAGGACGGCGCCGCCGACGCCCTGCGCGCCGCCTCGGCGGAGCTCCAGGCGACGGCCGAAATCGATCCGGCCGCGTCGGACCTGGCCGAGCGCGCGTTCGCCCTTGCCGCCGCGGCCGCCGAGCTCGTCGTCGAGATCCGCGCGTATCGGGAGGGCCTCGATCTGGACCCGGGCCGCCTGGAGGACGTCCGCGAACGCATCGCCGCGCTCGCGACCCTGCAGCGCAAGTACGGCGGAGGCGAGGCGGAGATGCTGGCGTTCCTCGATCGGGCGACCGAGGAGCTGCGGATGCTGGACGGCGTCGAGGAGGAGCGCGCGCGGGTCTCCGCCGAGGTGGCCGAGCTGACCGAAAGGGTCTCGGCGCTCGCGGCGGTGATCTCGGACGGACGCGCCGGCGCCGCCCCGCGACTCACGGCGGCGCTCGCCGAGGAGCTCGTGGAGCTCGGGATGCCGGGCTCTTCGATCGAGGTCACGCTCGTCCCGAACCCGGAGCTGACCTCCGGCGGCGCCGAGCACGCCTCGTTCGTCTTCTCCGGCGGGCCGGGGCAGCCCGTGCAGCCGCTGTCCAAGGTCGCGTCGGGCGGAGAGCTCTCGCGCACGATGCTGGCGTGCCGAAGCGTGCTCCTGGATCTGGACGACGTGCCCACGTTGATCTTCGACGAGGTGGATGCTGGGATCGGGGGGATCGCCGGGGTGGCCGTCGGGCGACGCCTTGCCGCCCTCGCCGCCGAACGCCAGGTGGTGGTCGTCACACATCTGCCGCAGATCGCGTCGTTCGCCGACCGGCATGTCCGGGTCCGCAAGGACGCGGGGGTCGCCTCGGTGGAGGTGCTCGACGAAGCCGGCCGCGTGGCCGAGCTCTCGCGCATGCTGGCGGGGCTCCCCGGGAGCGACTCGGCCGCGGCACACGCCGAGGAGCTGCTGGCTGAGGCCGGTCGCGCCAAGCGCCGCCCCGAACGCGCCCGCGCCACCCAGGCACGCTAGGCCCGGCCCGTTCAGCACGCCCGTCCGATACGCTTTGGCCACGAGGGTCGCTCCGGGCCGCGTGCTGCGTAGCAGGCGCAGAGGGCCCGGGAGGGCCGGGGCTGATCGGGAGGTCCCACGTTCGGAACGAAACCGAGGAGTCTGCTCCGCCGACCGCTGCGACGTCCCAGGCCGCAGGCCGGCCTCGCCCGCGTCGACGCGCGCACCAAGCGCCTGGTCCAGCGGGCACAGCCCGGTGACATCGCGGTCATCGACCACGAGGACCTCGACCGGGTCTCCGCCGACGCGCTGATCGCGGCCGGGATCGGCGGCGTCGTGAACGCGTCCCGGTCGATCAGCGGCCGCTACCCGAACCTCGGTCCGCTGCGGCTGATCGAGGCCGGCATCCCGCTGGTCGACTCGGTCGGGCCGCTGCTGCTGCGCAAGGTGCGCGACGGTGACCATCTGCGCCTGGACGGCGACCGGATCTACGTCGGCGACCGCCTGGTCGGCGTCGGGATCGCCCAGAGCGCGACCACGGTTCGGCAGTCGATGGCCGACGCCCAGCTGGGGCTCGCCGAGCGCTTCGAGTCCTTCGCCCGCAACACCGTCGACTACATGCAGCGCGAGCGCGACCTGCTGTTCGGCGGGTCGGGGCTGCCGTCGCTCGATCACGAGCTGACCGGGCGCGCCGTGCTCGTGGTCGTCCGCGGCTACAACTACCGCGAGGACCTGGCCGTCCTGCGGCCGTACATCCGCGACGTCAAGCCGGTGCTGCTGGGCGTGGACGGGGGAGCGGACGCGCTGATCGAGGCCGGCTACACGCCCGACCTGATCCTGGGCGACATGGACAGCGTCTCGGACGAGGCGCTCGAGCTGGCGCGGTCGTGGCCGCGGCGGTGGTTCCGGCGTCGCCGACCCACCG
>Ga0081455_10006189_pt1 | contig 12903 bp, 24 predicted proteins | sample TabmetS3T2R1_FD_70207 | JGI IMG/M metagenome (GOLD analysis project Ga0081455, IMG submission 70207) | Tabebuia heterophylla rhizosphere microbial communities from the University of Puerto Rico - S3T2R1 | ecosystem: Host-associated > Plants > Roots > Rhizosphere ... | reverse complement strand
TGCCGTCTTCGCGCTCGCCGGGCATCGCTTCGACCAGGCCCCAGTAGGCCAGCTTCACGAAGTCCGGTGCGGTGGCGCCGAGCGTCTCAGTCGAGTGTCCCCAGCCGCCCCAGTGCGCGCGGTAGAACTGGATCAGGTCCCGGGCCATGCGTGAGTGAATTTTCCGTTTGTAGACCTTGGCGAATTGGCGGCAGCAGGGACACTCAGCGCCTTCGTCTACCAGGTCGCGAAGCAGCGCCCGGGCTTCGCCGAGCGTCATGTCGTCGCTGAACATGGCTATCCGAAGACGAGCTTCGTTTGCGTCTGCGCCGCCACCGGCAGGGGGGAGAAGTTCCGAGTCGGGATCGCCACGAACGTGCCGGGCTTCTCGCCGTTGGCGTTGACGTAGCTGGTGATCGCCCCCTTCGGCGAGCGCGCGTGGTGAACACCGCGCTCCACCCAGTAGAGCATCGAGGGCGCCTCGTCACCCGGCCCTGCCTTTTCGAGTTGCTCCAGGACCACGTAGTCGGTGCCGCGAGCAGCCTCAGAGGCTTCCATGGTTTCTCCCTTCGGTTGAGATGGCCGGGGCGGAGCTATCGGAGGTGACCTTTCGGACACCACTCCGCCCCGGTGCTTTCGGGCCTACAGCAACCCGCAGGCCCTCGCTGTGTTCGGCCAGGGGTGATAGCCCCGCGTCCACGACGCCTTGATCGCCACTGCGATCTGCACGGACACCGGCCAGTGGTCGGCCGTGCCGTAGTGGTCGTAGAACTCTCGGCCGTAGGTCTTCTGGAAGCCCAGGTCCATCTGCACCCCACCCCAGAAGGGGGCGTTCGGGTCTGTCCATGACCCCTCGCCGCCGTGGATGCAGAGGAAGTTTCGTTCCTCTGGACTCGTGAGAACAGTGTCCTGCGCTGCGAGGCGCCGGACGGCGCGGCGGAGCGTCTGGGCTTCGCGGACCCTGGTTGTCAGCCGTAGCTGTAGCCAGGTCGCGAGTTCGGAGCGCTTCGCCGCCGTTCGTTGCCAGCCATGAGCGGCTCTCGCCCATGACTCGGCTGTACGTCCCTGGTAGGTGGAGCGCACCATCGGCGTAGACGCCCTTGGTGCTGCCCATGATCCTGCCAGCGCAGCCAACGTGACCACGCCGACGACTATCGTCGCCGCTTTGAGCACAAGGTGAACCTCCGATCGGGCGGAGCGCCACCAAGGTGAGCCGGGCGCTCCTCGTTTTCGGTGTCACCGGGAAGTATCTCATGCGTGATCGGATGGTGAAAGCCCTGCTCGTAGCCCTAGATCACCAGCCGGTCGCGTAGGCGCACGATCCTCTCGACAGCCTCGGCAAGCGCCTGGACGCTCTGTTCGATTGGGGTCTGCACCATCGGCACAGCATCAAGGGCTTTCTCCGGCCCAGGCTCGCGCAGGACCGGCTGAAGCTGGTCCTGAAGCACGGTGATCTGGTGATGTAGGCGCTCCACCTGGTCGGCCAGGGTTGCGACGGCGCCGGGCGCGCGTGCCTCGCTCGGGTACTCGGCCTGGGCCTCGTAGCCGGTGGTCATTCCGCTCACGTTTTACCTCCCTCGATCACAGATAGGCGGGGGCCGTCGTTCGGCACGGCCCCCGGTGGGTCCCCCTGTTCCTTAGCCAGCACGTACGTCCACAAGACGCTTGCATCACGATCGGGCGTTTCCGATGACAGTGGTGTCTCGTGGTCGTACGGGCGCACCACCTCCCTTCTCTCCCGATGTGCGGAGCTTCGACGATCGACGGCGAGCACGCCCCAGACGAACCAGAGGCACGCTGCGAAGCCGCCGACGAAGAACAGGAAGTCACGCATGGACGAGCACCGTGGGCAGGAGGGCGAACGTTTCGTAGTAGATCGGCATCCCGCACTGACAGGCGACGGCGTGCTCGGCGCGCGCACCGGCGGAGCGCTCCCAGCCTTCCAGCATGAAGATGGCATGGCAGCCGAGCAGCATCACGAAGTCGGCGCGCATGTGGTCTTCGTAGGCGGCCTCGGAACCCAGCCCGTTGTCGAGCGGGCTGACCGCTGTATGCCCAGCACCGAGCACGTCGCTGACAGCACGCGCGAAGTGCCCTTCGTGCTCGGGGTAGTCCTTGATCCGGCCGGAGATGTAAACCCGCATCGGCGCCCGCATCACGGGACGTTGTAGGCCACACGATCGACGCCAGTTGCGCCCTCGGTGTCCCAGATCGAGAACGGCCCCTTCCAGACATCCCGGTACTCAGCCACGGACACCCGGCGGCCGGGCACCGTCTCTGAGTTGAACGTGCCGAAACAGACGTTGCGGAACAGTGGGTAGTTCGCCGCGTTCGGACTGACGTAGCTCGGGATGTTGTTCCAGTACCACTCCAGGATCAGGTCCCAGCCCTGGGCGGCAAGCTCGGCCTTCCCCTCCGCAGGCCAGGTGTCTACGTTGTTGGCGATCACCGCGTGCGGGATGTTCATGCCGCCTCGTCCGATGGCGAGCACCCGCTCCAGCGCTGCGAGCGATTCGATTTCGAGGATGATCGGGATCAGCTTGTGCCGCGCCTCCTCGATCTTGTCCATCCCGTCCTGGGGTCGGCTGAACCACCAGCAGACCTGACCGGGGAAGCCGTGCTCCACTTCGTGATCGCCTTCGGCGTCCATCTGGATCGCTGACCAGTCGGCGTGGTAGCCGAACGCGGTGGTCGTGTCGGAGGTGGTGAACAAGCCCCGCCCGGAGAACATGGAGGCGGGAAGGTTCGGCCCGTGGCTGGGTGGAATGGGCGCGGGCCTGGGGCCAGACGTGGGCGTCAGGTAGTAGCCCTTGCCCTTGCGGAAGTCGATCTTCTGCCCGGGCTTCTGGCGTTTCTTCGCGTCTTTCTTGTAGGTGTAGTACCTGGTTGTCACGGCTCTCCCTCTCGAAATTTTCGCCTAGTCTAAGCCGTTTACCGGACGTTACGTGTACCCGATCGGCCGTCCCTGCCAGTAGCCGTCGGTTCCCCAAGGGCCTCCGCGTGGGTTCGGCCACCACTGGTCGATCGGCTCCCCATGCGAGTTCGTCTTGACGCCGATGCCGAACTCGATCCTGAAGCCCATCGCGCAGTAGGGGCACGGCCCCATCTCCTCGTGCTTGTCGTGTGGCGCTCGATCGGTAGGGCGCGGAACCGTTCGCTTGCCGATGCGAGTGACTGCTGCGGGCAGCCGGTAGCTGACGATGATCTGCCCTTCGTCCTGGCAGTTCGAGCAGACCACCACGCTGCTTTTCGGCCAGTTCGGGATGCGGTCGTCAGGCAGCGTGAGCATGTCCGTTGAACCTGGCCGCGAGTTCCTGCTGGCGCGCGTATGCCGCTTGGTCAGCCTGGGAAACCCCGGCTAGGAGGAGTGGATAGTGCGTAGCGAGTGCCGTGTCCGTGCAGAGGCACGAAAAGCTAGTCTGGTAGTTCTGGTGGGCCAGCCTGATTGACGCCGCTGTGGCTCCGAGGAGGCGGAGGTCCTTCGCTGCCTTGTTCCGCTTCGCGTGTGCGTTGGTGGGATACACGACGCGGCCGAAGATGCTCTCCAACGCGTCCCAGATTTCGTCTCTTTCACCTTTTCTTGGCATAGGAGTTCCTCTCTGCTCGGGGGGGCGGTTTTCAGCCCCCCCCAACCCCCCCCAGGGGTGAAAGGCGAGGGCTGGGCCTTCGAGTGACGTGGTGCGGGAGAGGCTTCCTGCGGGTTCCCGGTCCTGAGCGGCCGGTCTGCCCCCGTAGGGCGACCTAACGACCGCTTGTACGTGCCGCGCGTGCTATCCGACTGAAAGGGGTATGCTGCTCGCAGATCGTTCGTGTCACGACGACGATCCTACGCCGATTGCGTAGAGAGATTCAAGGGGCCGGGGGTAGCTGAGCCGCTTCCCCCCGGCCCTTTCTCTTGCTACTTGCGCTTTTTTTCGTCCGGGTCTTCGTAGTCGGCGGCGTCCTGCCCCGCGTCCTCGAAGAACGTCTCGGTCTTGCCGAGCGGGCCGAGCGGCCCCTGGGGGCCTGTGGCTCCGGAGACGTAGCCGGACGTGGCCGCTCCGAGCGACTGTCCGGAGGCGCGCATCCCCTTGCCGGTCGCGCCGGTCTGGAACGACATCGTGTTGCCCGGGCTGATGCCCATGCCGCCGCCGACCGCCCAGGCGTCCTGGTTCGCGCCCAGGTAGACGATCGTCCAGTTGTCCGACGCTTGCTTGGCCTCGATCAGCGCCTTGACGGTGGCGAGGCTCCACTCCCGCGAGGCGTTCTCGAAGCCGTCGGTCATCACGACCAACAGGTAGCGGTCGGCCTCGATCACCTCTGTGTCCTTGATCGCTTTGCCGATGGCGTCGTACAGCGGGGTGTTCCCGCGCGGCCGGTAGTTCTTCGCCGTCAGCTTCGGCACGTCGGCTGCCAGTACGTCCCGGCAGAATGGTCGGAAGTTCGGCTCGGCTCCGAAGTTGTCGGAGAACATCATCACCGAGCAGACCGCCTCCGGCGTTTCCTTCGCGAGCGTCTCGAAGTAGTCGTTCACCGTCCCGATCGTGTCGGTGGTGATCTGCTGCATCGAGCCTGTCTCGTCCAGGACGAGCACGACCAGGGTCTTCGTCTTGTTGACGATGACGACCTTGGCTTCCTGCGTTGGAGTGCTCATGCACCCTCCCTTCTATGGGGTTCCAGAGTCAGGAGACTGACCCGGCGGATCGGTGAACGCCTCGCGCGCCAGCCGCTCAGTCTCAGGGTCAACTTCGCCTTCAGGTTCGGGCGGTTGGTAGTCGGGGATCGGGAGCACCGCGCCGTCCAGCACCGCCGCCCACGCCCGGCGCTGCCACGACTCGTCGTAGAAGCGGAACGGGCCTTCGTGTTCGGTGTTCTCGACCAACCAGACGGTTGCGCCAGCGGCCTTCTGCCAGAGCGTGTCCCGTTGCTGCTTGTCCAGCGACTCGGTTTCGACCTCGCCGAACAGGTGGTAGGTGGCGGCCCGGATGAATGCGCGGAACAGCGCCCATGCTTCCTCTGGATTGTCGGCGCCCCGAACGAGGTGCTCGATCTCCTCCCACGACTTCGGCACATTCACGGGCGGCGGCCTCTCCTGGCGCCGAGCCTGTGGCTCCGGCTCGGTAGTAGTCTGCGGCTGATCTTCGGCGTCCTGAGTGAACACGTCGGAGGCGGCGGTGCCGTTCAGGACGGCGGCGACGAGCGCACGCTTGTCGGCCATCTTCAGCACCGTGTTCCAGGTGTCCGGCAGATCAGGGTTGGGCACGCGCGACGTGTCTTGCGCCTCGATGCCCTCCGCTTGCTCTGTCTTGAACGCGAACCGGTGGCCGCAGCCGCCTTCGTCTCGGATGCAGAAGAACGCGTTTTTGCGGTTCGACTTGACGATCGCGTCCGCCCCGCAGTCCGGGCATGTGCGCTTGCCCTGTCGGTAGGCGTACTTCGCCTCTCGGGACGAGCACAGCCCCTCCCCGGCGGCGATGAACAAGCCGGAGGTGATGTGGCTCAGCCTGCACTTCGCCTTCACGGTCAGGTGGTCGCCGTCGTACGTCTCCGTCGAGTCGTAGTCGGGGGCCAGCCTGAGCGCGACGTTGATCGCTTCCGCGCCCGGCTTCAGCAGCGTCGGCTTGGCGATCCCCTTGATCTTCCCGTAGTGGATGCCCTCCTGCATCACCAGCTTCATCAGTTCGAGAATCTTGGCCTTCTGAGCCGCCGCCTCCTCGACGCTGATTTCGTCTCGGGCGACGATGGCCTCGTGCGCGACCACGGCGGGCAGGTTCGCCATCTGCTGCTCAACCTCGGCGCCGATCGTGGTCATCTCACTCATGTTCTCTCCCTTCCAGGGTGGGTGGGGTGCGACCGCCGATGACAGCGGCTAGGTCGAGCATGGCTTCTGTAATCGACTGGAAGCCGAGCACGGTAGGGCTGAAGCGGACGCGTCGCCACCACGTCCGCCGCAGCTTGAACTCCACACCGGTCGCCCACAGCGCAGCGGCATCGCCCGGCTCCGCGTACGTGTGGGATTTTTTTAGTAGGTCGCCGGTCATTTCTCGTGGCACACCGGATGCCCGCAGGTCGGGCAGTTGCAGTCACCGTCCGGGTACGGGATCGAGAATCCGTATGAGCGGAGGTCGTCGTTCATCTCCACGATCCGATGAAACACATCGGCGGTGCTCTGCCCCTCGACGCGGACAACCAGCAGCGGCTCGCCGATGCCCCGGATGATTTCGATGATCGCGCCGTCATCGGCAGTGCAGAACGACAGCGGCTCCGTGTCGTAGACGATCGTCTTCGTTCGGCTCATTTCTTCTCTCCCTTCGACTTCGCCAGCAACCGGGCAGCGTCAGCGACATTTCGAGGCGACGGCATCCATGGCTTCACCAGCCACGAGCCGCCGTCTTCCAGGATGCCGATCGGGCAATCCTCGAACTCGCCCTCCTGGGCAAGCTGGATGATCGCGCAGCCGACATCCTGTGGCGTTTCGCAGGTAGCTACCAGATCGAGGGTCTTGCCCTCACCCCGGCACTCCGCGCAGCGGTTCGGGCCGACCGGCTTGACCTGCTTGCCCTTCGGGCGGTCCATCGTCTTGCCGACGCCCAGGCAGGCGAAGCAGACGCACAGCCGGTAGATGCGAAATCGCTGTTGAGGATCACCCCGGCCTGTGAGATGATCACCCGGTTCGGTGGTCTGAGCAGGCCCGTTACGTAACGTCGTTGTCTGTGCCACCGTCCACCTCTCCCAACCCGTGGTCGGCCTCCCCGGCCGACCTTTGGTGATCCAGGACCTCCTCCGCCCAGTCGTACGGCTCGTCCGGCGGAAGATCGCGATCACGTTCGATCGCACGCAGGTCGTTCTCTGTGAACTCGTCCATCAGTCCCTCCCCAGGGCCTTCCGCATCAGCAGGTCAACCTCGCGCTTCCAGTCGCCTACGGTGGCAATCTGCTCGCGAGAGACGACCTCCATGATCCCTTCCGTGTTCACCCAGAGCGTGCCCAGGATCACCGGGTCGGCATCCTCGAAGCCCTCGGGGGTGAAGCACACGCGCCACGTCTTCCCTGCATCATCCGTGTGAGCGCCCATGATCGTGTGGGTTTCTACGCCGAGTGCCTCGGCGTACTCCGCGAAGTTGCTGCGACCAAGCATGTGAACTCCGGGTTCCGGCATCAGGTGCTCTCGATCCGCGCATACCAGCCGTCCGGCAGCTTCTCCGACAGTGCGTTTTCCGCATCGGAGAGTGTCCCGCCCAGCCAGCGCGCGATCTGCGCGTCGAGGGTGGCGTCGTGTGGCTCTGCGGAGTCAGCAATCTCCGCCCGCGTGTCTTCGTCCAGATCGCCGTCCATCGGGCGCATGATCCAGAGGATGTAGCTATGACCGATTGTGCTGCTCGTGCTGCTCACGTCTCTCCCTTCGTCTTTCGCCCAGGTCTTCGACCAGCCAGCGAACACCGGCCAGCGTCATCCCTGCCGCTTCACCGATTTCCTTCCAGGTGTGGAACTCCCTGGCGTCTTTCAGTGTCTCGCGGAAGTGCTCGTCAGCCGCCTTCCGCTGCCTGCTCGCTCGCGTCACTTTCTCTAGCAGCGTCGGCATCTCTCACCTCCTGATCGTGTGGGCTTTTCTGGGTAGCAGAACGTGTGGGCTTTTCCGGGTAGGCATGGCCGCACTGGCAGCCCCGTTCGGCGTAGAACGTGGCCTCGCCGGAGGGGCCGATCACGTAGGCGTAGTCGGGGCCGTGCAGGGTGACGCAGCAGCCGCAGTTGTTGTGATGCCAGTGCGTGCTCCCCTCGTCCGCCATCTCGATCAGCCGGGCGAGTTCGAACGCCTGCGGCATCGTCAGCACCCCGCCGCCCGGTAGGGCGATTTCTGCGTCCATTCGGCTCAGACTTCCTTGCGCGGTTCGAAGATGCCGAAGTACCAACCGGCGTCGGTCCAGGTGTCGTTGTTCTCCGGTGTGGCCTCGGCCGGTAGGCCGATCTTGACTCGCAGTCGCTCGGCGTATTGCTGAGCCTCGGTGATCGTGGTGAACGGTCCATGCACGTCGGGGGCGTCGTAGTCGTCGGTTCGGTCAACAAGCAGAATGTGCATTTGGGCTTCCTCTCTGGATCGTGTGGACTTTTTCGGGTAGGGGGCCGGGGCGAGCATTCTCGTCGCCCCGGTCGTACAGCGCTCGCGTCTCAGGTGAGTTGTCGTAGTAGCCCATCTCCCCCGCCCCCTACGCCAGCCCCTCCGGGATCGCGAGCTTTGTCCAGCCCATTCCGTTCGACAGTGGCGCCCGCAACTGGAACGTCCGGTCAAGCCACTCGTCGGTCAGGTACGGCTCGGAGTCTTCCGGGCCAATGCGCTTCCACTCGGCCACCCCGAACTCGTCAACGAGAATGTCCACCTTGCGCCGGTAGTCAGCGAAGTCGGCCGCGTCCAGGATGCTGACGTGGCCGTCGCCGTCAACGGCGAAGCGGACGTAGGTGTCGTCCATCACCCGGTTCGTCTCGCGACGAAGCCGGACGGTGATCTCCACCCGGTTCGCGAGGAACTCGTAAATCATGCCTCTCCCTTCATCAGACCCACTGGGCGAGATTCAGCATCCCGCCCAGTGCGGTCGCGTACGCGTTGAGTGTCATCGGGGAGCACCCGGGCGCCGTGTTCACTTCCAGCACGTAGGTTTCCCCGTCCTCCCCGATCAGCAGGTCAACGGCTCCGAAGTCCAGGCCGAGCGCGGCCACCGCCTCGATCGCCGCGTCGTAGCGGCGCTGATGCAGCCGGAACGACTGCAAGCCGACGAAGACGTAGCCCGACTCATGCGAGCGGATCACGCCCGGCGCCACGCCCGCCGTCAACTGCTTCTGTTGGCAGCGGATCACTTCGCCGCCGACCACATGCACCCGGTACTCGTTGCTCGCCGGGATCAGCTTCGTATAAAGCTCATGCCCGAACTCGGGTGCCACGCCCGGCCCGTACACATGGATTCCGTTCCCGGCCCGACCGTGCCGCGTCCGGCCCAGAACAGTGTGGCCCGCTTGCGACCACCCGACGGCACGCCATCGTTCCAGCGTGAACTCGGGAACGCCGATCCCCGCCTCCGCCAGTGCTTCCAGCGTGCGGAACTTGTCCGACGCGACTGCCAGCGCCGAGCGAACGTTGATCACCCGGCGCCCCTGCCGAACCCGACGCTGGCTCCCCCATCTGATCACGACCTCGGGGTCACGACCGCGTAGGCCGGTGCCCGACTCGATGCCGAGCGCCTGCGCGACGGCCCGGCCGGTGCGTCGCGTCGTCGGGTGGTACAGGAGATATGCGTCCTGGGGCGCCATCAGCGACCCCTCGCCTTCACCGGCCGCACGAAGCTGAATCCGGTCTTCGCAGCGAATGCCCGCGCGGCACGCTCCGACTGGAACGTCCGACTGTGGACACCGCGCACGCCACGCCAAGTCACACGCCAACGCACTGTTTCTCTCTCCCTTCGGTCGCTGAGCCGAAGCCCATTATAGCAGACTTTAGAAATACTCTATTAGTACGCGCGCGCGCGCGAGGGATCGTGTGGCGATCCGCAGGTAGGAGCGCGGCGCATCGTGTGGACTTTTCCGGGTAGGAGCAGCCCAGATCGTGTGGGCTTTTCGAGGTAGGAGCGCGCGGCCCGCGCGAGTCTTCTCCCCCGAAATCGTGTGGGCCTGCGCGGGTAGGAGCGGCCGGGATCGTGTGGCGATTTCCAGGTAGGAGCTACCGGGCCGCCGGGGGGCGCCCGCCCCCCCGGGCCGCCGCGCGCGCGCGGGCCGTCCCCCCGGGCGCCCGGCGCCGGGCCGGGCCGGGCCGGGCGCCACCCGGCGCGCGGGCCGGGTGGTCCCGTCCGGCGGCCGTCGGCCGGGCCGTGCCGACCGGCGGCCGTTCGCCGATGGCGCCTAGCGGCGCCTATGTCCGCGCGGCGCCAGACTCCAGCCGTGCAGCCACGCTATGACCCGATGCCATCGGGTTAGCGTCCGTCGCGTCACCTTGTCCCCCTTCCCGGTCCCGTAGTGTCCACGGGCGCCGGGCTATCCCGGGGGACGGCACGCGTAGGTCCTGGTCGTGTCCGTCGTTGTGCTTCACCTCCCTGGTAGTTGCCACTTCCGCACCCGGCCGGGACATGCCCGGCCGGTAGCGGAAGTGCCCGGGGTCCCCCGGGCTACTTCGGGTCCAACACTCCGGCGCCGGTCAGTTGCGCTTCACACGCCAGACAGACCAACTCCCCAAACACTTCTTCCAGTTCGAGCGGGTCCGTCCAGTCGTCGCAACACGCGCACCGGACATCCGCTAGCCCGGGGTCATCCCCCGGGCGCCAATCGGACCACCCGGCGCCGTTCCAGACTCCGACCGTGCCCGGGGCTTCGTCCTGGACCGCCGCCAGCGCTTCGGCCAGCTTGTCCCCTAGGTCAAGCTCGGTCGGTTTCGGGATCGGCACGCGGCACGCGTCAACCGGCGCCAAGCTCGGCGCCGACTTCGGGCCGGGCTTCAACGCCGGACGTGCCGTGCCGTAGTTCCAGTGCCACGACTGCCCGTATGACTCGGCCCGGACGACGCGCGGCTTCGGGGGCTTCGGGACCTCGAACCGGGACCGGACGACGTTCGCGCCGGTCACCCGGATTAGGTCCCCTTCGCTTGCGTAGTTGAATCGGCTCGGCGGGGTCCCGAACGCGCGGCGCCATGCTTCCGTGATTGCCGCTCCCTCCGATGCCCAGACCAGGACCGATTCGTTCGCGTACCAGACAAGCGGGGACCAACCCCCCTTGGCTAGCAGCAGTTCACCCGGCCGGGCTTCATGCACGGCCGCGATGGCGAACGCGCCGGACAATCGTTCTAGCCCGGCGTCCGCCGATTCCCATCCGGCCGCAAGCAGCACGGCCGGGATGGCTTCACTGTCCACCCGGCCGACGCGCACCTTTCCGAGCTTGTCGAAAAGGGTTGCGTCGTTGCTGATGTGGCCGTTATGCACGACGTGGACCGGACCGTGCGCTACCGGGTGGTTGTTCTCCGGGAACGCGGCCGACCCCTGCGTTGCGTAGCGCGTATGCAGCAGGACCGTCCGCGTGCCGACCGGCGTACCGTTCCACTCCGACAAGAAGCCGGACGCACGGCACGACGCTTTTTGTACCCGGACGCCATACGTGCCGAAGCACGCGGCGCCGGTTGCGTCACCGCCTCGGTGGTCAATTTCCAGCAGCAGCCGTGCCGCCAGAGTGTCCAGCGAATCGGGCCGGTATGACTCGTCCAGCAGGTGTATCCCTGCGATGCCACACATGGCGCCTACCCCCTTCCCTGCCCGGCCCGGACGGCCGCGCGGTTGTGACCCTTCCGGCGCCGGATGGCGCCGACGATGGGCCGAAGTGATCCCGGCCCGCCGCGCATGGAAGTCTCGGCGCAGTAGCGCAGGTCCTCCCGTTCGGGGTCCGTTAGGGGTAGGTCACGCAGAATGAAACGAAGGACCTGCCCGGCCGTTGCTTCGTCCAGCCGTGCCGACCCTGCCCACGCGTTGACCGGGTGACTGTCCGGCGTGCACGTGTTGGCTTCGGCATAGGCGACAAGCGCCAATGACAAAGCACAGTAGGCCCGGACCTTCCGCGCGTTTGCGGTTGCGTTGAAGACGCGGAATTCCACGGTCGGTTTCGGAGTACCGGCGCAAGTGCAAACGGCCCAGTCGCCAAACTCGAACGCGCCACACTGACACGACGCGCGCGATGCGAGAAACGCTTGCAGGTTCAACGCCAACCGATCCCGGCGCAACCGGCTTCCGATGCCGACCGCTCCGGTTAGCCCCTTCCGTGTCGCGGCGCCGTAGCTGTTGCCGCGGTCCGTCCGATGCCGTGCCCAGTTGGCCGAAGCCAACCGGAAGACGACATCTTCTACGTGATTCCAGAGATGGTAAAGCGACTGCACGGCGCCCATGCCGTAGCACGGCGCGCCGGTCACATCGTCATAGCCGATGCCCACATGCACGTGGAATCCGCACCGACTGTCCAGCCGTGCCGTCCCGTTCGACAGTGCCGACTGCACGACGTGCAAGGCCGACTCCGACCGACGGGCTACCTGCGGGTCCTGCAAGTGCAGCCGGGAGAAAATGATCTCCCCGTCCACACTGCCGTCCCGTTCGACGTGCAGCCACTCCGTGTTACCGGAGTGGTAGTCCCAGACGCGCGGCTCCGACGTTAGCCCGGCTTCGTAAAGCAGGGTTGCGACCGTCCGCGCGTTCCCGCCGAATTCCTGTTCGAAGCTAACCCGGCGCGCGGGCCGACCGGCGATCGTTTCCAGCAGTAGCGCCAAGGGTGGCGCGTCAACCGGGACGATGCCGTCGTCCGTTTCCTCATAGTGCTCCGACTCGGCATGCGGGCCGGATTCGTCCCCGGTCGCACTGCCGTCCCGTCCGGCGCAACACGCCGGGCAGTTGCAGTCCGCTCCGGAGCGGAAGCCGGGCACGTGCCGTCCGGCTTCGTCGTCGTCCATCTCGTCCCCGGGGTCATCTTCCGATCCCCAGTTCCAAGACTCGTAATCGTCGTTCCAGTGGTACTCCCGGTCGTCCAGAGTGAACGGCATTAGGACCGCCCCCCCTTCGGGCGCCAGAAGTTCTCCACCTGGTCCAGCGTGGGCAGGTCCCGGCGAATGAAAGAACCGTCGCCAAGCTCGGCCCAGTCCGGCCGACACATGCCATCCGGGCACGCGCCGATCGGACCTGCGTTGCGGACGGGCGCCGGGCCGACGTTCGGCCGACGTGTCCGCCTTGTCTTGCGGGACATAGTGTCCCCCTTCCTGGTCTGGAGTCACGGCCGTATGCCGTGCTCCGATGATTGGCGCGCGCGTCGTCCGGGCTACTGCCCGGGGGGAACGTCGATTGTCTGTTCGGTCACGGTTCGAACCTGGAACCGTGCGCCGTCGTGCCCTGCCATCGTCGGCCCATGCGTCCGGACGAATGCCCGGCCGTCCGACTCCGAA
>Ga0081455_10006188_pt1 | contig 12906 bp, 15 predicted proteins | sample TabmetS3T2R1_FD_70207 | JGI IMG/M metagenome (GOLD analysis project Ga0081455, IMG submission 70207) | Tabebuia heterophylla rhizosphere microbial communities from the University of Puerto Rico - S3T2R1 | ecosystem: Host-associated > Plants > Roots > Rhizosphere ... | reverse complement strand
TAAAGTCCGACCGGCCGCTACAACAAGCTGGCCAGCGGGATCGTTGGATCGGCGAGATTGTCAGCGTCCATCGGGCGTGCTGACAAGATCAGGCGCTCGATGTCCTCGGCGACATCCCAGATATTGATGTTCATGCCAGCTTGGACTCGTTGCTCGTAGAGCCAGAAGACGATTACCTCACGCGAGTCAGCGTGCCGGCGGAAAACGACCTGGTCATAGCCGGCCGGACCGATGTCACCGGTGTATTCCATGCTGAGGTCGTACTGATCGGTGTAGAAGTACGACGGTCGTACGTCGAGTGCGTCTTGGCCCAGCATGGCCTTGCCGGCGACGACACCCTGACGTCGGGCGTTGGCCCAGTGCTCGACGCGGATGTGCCGCCCCAGCCGCGGGTTGTAGGTATGGGCGATGTCGCCAGCGGCGAAGATGTCCGGGTCGGAGGTCCGCAGGTGCTCGTCGACGACGATTCCGTTGTCGATCTTGAGGCCGGCCGCTGCGGCGAGTTCGGTACGCGGGACGGCTCCGATGCCGATGATGATCATGTCAGCATCGATCCGTGTTCCGTCGCTGAGCGCTACACCGGTCACAGCCCGCTGGTTGCCGATCAGTTCAACCGCCGTGGTCCGGTAGCGCAGGTCCACGCCGTGGCTGCGGTGCAGCTCGGCAAAGATGGGCGCGACCTCCGGGCCGAGCACATGCTCCAGCGGCAGATCGCCTGATACGAGGAGTGTGACGTCCAGTCCTGCAGCACGAGCAGCCGCGGCGGTCTCCAGCCCAATCCAGCCGGCGCCGATGATCACCACACGTCCCGTCTGGGCGAACTTGATCTTGAGGCGCTCGCTGTCCTCGACATTGCGCAGGTAGTACACGCCGTCTAGGTCGGCGCCTGGCACGTCAAGACGCCGCGGCTTCGAACCGGTGGCCAGCAGCAGCCTGTCGTAGTTCAGTTGGGTGCCGGTGGTGGCGGTGAGGATTCGTGAGGCGGGGTCGAGCGAGGTCACCGCGCCGCCCAGAAACAACTCCACACCGTGCTCGGCGTACCACGGCACTGGGTGGACGAAGATGCTGTCGCGCTCGGCTTTGCCCTGCAGGTAGTCCTTGGATAGTGGAGGGCGCTCGTACGGCGCATGCTGCTCCTGACCGAGCAGCGTGATCTTTCCGTCGAAACCTTCCTCGTGCAGGGTCTGAGCTGCTATGGCGCCGGCCATGCCGCCGCCGACAATGATGAGGTTGGGTTTGGTGTTCACCGGCGAGCCCCCTCGTGAGCAGCGATCAGAGCAAAGAACTCAGCGCGTGAGGCAGCGTCGCTGCGGAGTTGGCCGTGGAGTGCGGACGTGACCGTGCTGGCGCCCCGTGCTCGTACGCCACGCACAGTCATGCAGAGATGTTCAGCTTCCACGACGACACCCACACCACGCGGCGCAAGCTGATCTTGAAGCCAGTCGGCGATCTGTTGCGTCAGACGTTCCTGCACTTGAGGGCGGCGGGCGAACAGCTCGACCACGCGAGCCAACTTGGACAGGCCGAGAATCCGCCCTCCTGGCAGGTAGCCAACGTGAGCCACCCCGACGAAGGGCAGCAGGTGATGCTCACATACCGACTGCACCGGGATCGAGCGAGCGATGATCAGCTCGTCATATCCCGCGTCGTTGGGGAATGTGGTCAGGTCGAACGGTTGCGGGCTGAACATCTCGGCGTACGCCCGCGCCATCCGAGCCGGAGTAGCGGCCAAGCTCTCGGTATCAAGGTCCACTCCGAGTGCAATCAAGAACTCAGCTGCAGCCTGCTCCGCCGCAACCAAGTCGACTCCGCTCGACGGTTTGACGACATGTAGCACCGTGCGTGGGAGATCGTGAGCTGGTTCGGCACCGTTGATCAGTGCGGTCTGCGCGCGTGGCGTCATTCATTGACCCTTCGTCTAAAGGACACTAGCGTTGACGTTAGACGAGGAGTACTCTTTCGTCAAGAGATTTATCCTTTAGAAGAGCCAGCATTCATGACTACAGACGATCTCGCGGCGCAGGTGGCCGGTGTGGCGGCGCTCGCCGACCCCATCCGGCGCGAGCTCTACCTCTACGTGAGTGCCCAGCCCGAGCCGATCAGTCGAGACCAAGCCTCCGACGCGCTCGGCATCGCTCGCCACACTGCGAAGTTTCACCTCGACAAGCTCGCCGAGGAAGGCCTGCTCGATATCAGTTTCAGGCGGCTCTCCGGGCGTCGAGGGCCCGGTGCCGGCCGTCCTACCAAGCTGTATGCGCGATCCAGCCGACAGCTTTCGGTGATCCTGCCTGAACGCCGCTACGACCTGGCGGGACAACTTCTCGCCAGCGCCATAGACGACGCGGCCGCACAGGACACGACCCCTGCCGGCGCTCTAAAGTCCGTGGCGGCGAGCTGGGGTCGCAGCGTTGCAGACCAAGCCCGAGCAACCGCCGGCCCTCGACCAAGCTCCGAGCGACTACTCGCCTGCGCCTGCCAGGCTCTGACCGAGAACGGGTACGAAGCACAGCGCTCGGCAGGCACCATCGTGCTGCGCAACTGTCCCTTCGATGCGTTGGCCCGACAACACACAGAACTGGTCTGCGGCATGAATCACGCCATCATGACTGCCGTCGCAGAGCAACTCACAGAGATTGCGCTCGCCGCCCGGCTCGAGCCCGCGCCAGACCGTTGCTGTGTTGTCTTGGTGCCGGATCAGTCAAGCAGTCGCGCTGCCGGGGATTGCGGTCCGGGTTGGGGGGCGGGTCAAGAGAATCACAATGCTGACCAACAGGACCCAGGAGGGAAATAGCAGCTGGAACCACCTGTGCTCTCCGGCTGCCACCAGCAGAGTCAGCGCGACCAGGTAGCCAAGGATGGAGACCCAGCGCGGCACTGCCGAAGTGCGAAGCCCAACCGTACTCACCGAAAGTGTGAACACTGCCGCCATTCGCATGGCATAAACCGAGATCAAGGTCTGGGCGTTGCTACGACCAAATGCGAACAGGTCAGCATTGGGACTGGGCTCACTGAGCATCGTCAACAGGCTGGTTGCGTTGACTGCGCCGATGAACAACATCGCCAAGAAGAGCAGCCCACTGCCCATGAAGACTGTGGAAAACAGGCGATCCTCCACATTGCCAAGCTGCTCGCGGACCACGCCGATGAACCACAGGAAAGCTATGCCGGCGAATGGCACTAGGTGGAGGCTCAGCTGGATGAGACTGCGTCGCTGCGCATCGGTTTGCAGCTCCTCAAGGCTGCCCTCCGACACGGCAATGCGCAGCATCGTCAGGCCGGTCAGGAGCAGTACGGCAAACACGATTCCCGCGATCGCTGCTGATCGCCGGCTGCGCCAGAAACGAGCAGTCAACATAGGCGTACGGGTGCTCACATCCCTTGACCTCCTCGGATTCGGCCATGTGTCGTACGGCTTCGCACTCTAGGTGGTATGAGCGCCGGCGTCAGGTCTTGTCGGCTGGCGGCTTCGGTCCCGATCAGATATCGATCGGAAAGGTGGCAAGGACCACCGTGCCCGCGATCAGAAAGGCGATCGCGACTCCGATCAAGATCCGTTGACCGCGCGGACTGCCCAGCCGAGAAGACGCTGCGGCGAAGAACAGGACCAGCGCGAAGAGCACTGTGAGGATGGTGTAGTTGTCGCCGTGCAGGTTGTACACCAGTGCATCAGCAAAACGGCTATCGGCGCGCTGGTCCGCAGCGGCCGCCTCGGTCGTTCCAGGCGGGACATACTCCTTCATCGTGAACGGACCCGGTGTCGGCTCGCCTTGAGCAATCCACGCGCGGTACGCCACCCGGAAGTGATCGGAGAAGCGCTGCTCCACGTAGCGCGCGAGCGCGGCGTCGCGCTGGGCACGCGCTTGCACGTACACACCCCAGATGGTGAGGTCGGCCTGGCGGGCCGCATTGGCGGCGCCGCCCTGGCGGGCCGCCTCGATCCTGGCGCTGGACGCCTCGCTGAAGGCGATAGACATTTCGCCACCCCATTGCGAGGACTGGAAGCCGCACCACGCCGTCAGCACCGCCGTGATCGAAAGCACGATAAGGACGACTGTCTCCCGGAGATGACCCGGCGGTCGCCCTTCCGGCGCTTCCTCCACGTCGGCTTCGGGCGTTTCCGATGCGGCCATGTCGTTTTCTTCGGCGGACGGTGGCATGGAGGCGCCTCTCATTTTCTTGGATGCCCGGCGGTGCCCGATCTTCGAATGCATCGTGGCATGCGATGACCGGCCTACTGTGCATGACCGGCTGGGCTGCCCAGCGTTGGACTGCTGATCCATAGAGCTTGTGTCAAGGCTTTCTTGACAACGAGCGCGCGTCAAGGAATCCTTGACAGCATGACTTTGGAATCATACACACCCGATATGTCCGCGGCGCAGGCTGATGCGCTGCCCAGTACCGGCCCGGTACACCACATGACCCTGTACGGCATACGTGAGGAGCAGCCAGGACCTCGATGGCAGGCCTTGCACGATGCCACTCGCGAGGGCTACCACCGCTGGTACCTCAGTGAGGGCGAAGCGGCAAGACCCGACCTGCGAACCTGTCGCCGGATGCTCGTACGTCACATGCCTGAGCTCGTTCCGGTGTGGGAGCGTCTTGTGGAGCTCGCTGGTGGTGATGAGGTGACTGCCAGACTGCTGACGCTGTGGGACCCGCCGAGCTTCCTGCCGGGCTGTTCCCAGGCCACGGTCGGTGGACACACTCCGCTGCTCATCCGCAACTATGACTACGGTCTGGATCTCTTCGAGCAGGTTGTTTACTCGAGTGCCTTCACGGGCAGACGTGTTCTCGGCACGGGAGATTGCCTGTGGGGCCTTCTTGATGGCATGAACGACGCTGGCCTCGCAGTCTCCTTGGCCTTTGGTGGCAGACCCGGCTCCAGTGCCGGCTTCGGCATTCCCATCGTCGTCCGATATCTCCTCGAGGTGGCCGCGTCCGTTGACGACGTACGCTCGGTGCTTCGCCGGGTACCGGTCAATATGAGCTACAACCTCACCGTCGTGGACGCCTCGGGTGAGGGCCTGACCGCGTTTGTCGCGCCGGACTCCGCACCCGAATTCACTCCTGCGCGAGTGGCCACCAACCATCGAGGGACCGTTCCTGAATATCCAGAGCGGGCCCGATCGTTGCGGAGCGTCGAACGGCAGCGGTCGCTGCTTTCCTTGCTGGACGCCAATCCCGACATCACTGAGTTGGCCTCGGCCTTCCTGCGTCCGCCGATCCGCAACATCGAGTACAAAAGAGCGTTCGGCACCTTGTATACGGTGGTCTACCGCCCGAAGGATGGTGTAGCCCACTACCTCTGGCCGGGCGATTCCTGGCGGCGTACGTTTGACTCACCTAATGCGACGAAGACGGTGATCTTGAAGGAGTCATGACCAGCTTCGAGGCCGCGGAGCCACCTGGGCCCATCGAATCTGAACCAACAACTGAGGCCCTGGCCCAACAAGCACGGCGGGCTGTGGAGGCTTTGGCGCGCCTCTCAGACCCGGCGGCCTTCTCCGAGCTCTTGCGCCTGAGCGCATTGGTCGGTGAATGCCTAGGTGTCTCCGCACGGTCCTTGGCGGACGGAGGGTCCTGGGCGAACGTGGCGGAGGTCGCCGGCGTCACCCGGCAGGCCGCATGGTCACGGTGGCGATCCGAGACCCCATAACGCCGCCTGCAAAAGCGCTCAAAGCGGAGCCTCAACAGCAACTCTGATCACATGGGTCCATCACTCGATGGGGCCATGTGACAACGACCATCCTGCGCTATTCTGTACGTAAGTACTTACTTACTGCTTACTGGGAGTGAGATGGCGTCTTCCCGCGAACGCGTCGTAACCGCTGCGATGCGCCTGTTCGGCGAGCGCGGCTATTCGAGTACGACGATCGCGCAAATCGAGGCGGCAGCGGGCTTGTCGCCCGGAGCAGGCGGCATATACCGGCACTTCCCGTCCAAGAGCGCGATTCTGGAGGCCGGCGTAGCGGCACAGATTGATGGCCAGGCTGACCTGGTCGCGATGATCAAGGACCCCGGCGCCCTGGAATCCTTGCCACTGCGCGACCGGCTGCTGATCGTGGCCCGGGCAGGCTTGCGCCGGCTCGAACAGGAGCAAGATCTCAACCGGCTGGTGATGCGCGACCTCAGCCAGTTTCCGGAACTGCTCGACCGGGTCGGACGCGAGGACATTGGCCCAGTGTTTCGGGCCTTTGCCGGATGGCTGCGCAGTGAAGCCGTCGATGAAGTCGATCAAGACTGGGACGCGATTGCAATGGCGCTCATGGGTGCAGTCACCCACTTCTGGATCCTCGGTGACATCTTCGGGCTGCACCCAGCGGGGATTGAGGAAGACCGTTATCTGGAAGCGGTCGTTGCGCTCGCCGAATGTGCCCTAACGTCCGCCGAGTCAAAGGGCAACCGATGACGAGCGCGGGAAATGGCCGAGTGGGCCGAACGCTGGTGGCGATCGCTTGTCTGCTGAACGGGGGCGTGCTGCTCGTCTTCGGACTCTGGGCACTGCTGCTGCCCACCTCGTTCGCGGCGCTGATTGATTTCCCGCCCTATAACGAGCACCTGCTGCACGACCTGGGCGCGTTCCAGATCGGCATCGGGGTGAGTCTTTGCCTTGCCGCGGTCTGGTCCGATGCGACTTCCGTCGTGCTCATCGGCTTCCTGACCGCCGGCACCATCCACGTGATCAATCACAGCCTCGACCACGAGTTGGGCGGGCACGCAGCCGACTCGTGGGGGCTCGCGCTGCTGGTGGCCGTTGCGGCCGCGGGACTGATCGTCCACCTACGTCAGGCCCGCGCAACGAAGGCCGGCACGGGCGTCGATCGCACCCAACTTCCCTAAGGAGCAAAGATGCGCGTATTCGTGGCGGGAGCCACAGGAACGATTGGCACCAGCCTGGTTCATGAGTTGCTGACCAGGGGACACGAGGTCATCGGTCTGTGCCATCGAGCGAGCGGTCAAGCCGACGTGCGCTGGGTGACAGCCGACGTGCTCGACCGCGATCGCCTATTACGTGCGGTCAGCGGCTGCCGGGCCGAGGCAGTCATCAGCGAGCTGAGCGCACTGAAGAAGCCGCCCGCCAGGCACCGAGACATGATGACCACCAACGCTCTCCGTACCCGCGGCACCGCCAACCTCTTGGAGGTCGCTCGCCGGATCGGTGCTCACCGGTTCGTCACCCAGTCGATGATGTTCGGCTACGGGTACGACGACCAGGGACCGCGGCGGCGGCGCGAGTCGGAGCCGTTCGCGCCAGAACGCCAGGACCCCTGGGAGCCGCACTTGTCCGCGATGCGCGAAAATGAGCGGCTGGTGTTCAGCGACGCCAGCATCGAGGGGATAGCGCTTCGATACGCCCTCTACTACGGTGCGGGCGCCACTCAATCGCTGGTCGACGGAGTCATGGACCGCAAGCTCCCAGTGCTTCGAAATGCATCACCGCTGTCCTGGATTCACGTCGACGATGCCGCCTCGGCGACAGTCGCCGCGCTCGAGCGAGGCCGCGCTGGGCAGGCGTACAACATCGCCGACGACGAACCGGTGAGCTGGACCGACTTCATCGGATACCTCGCTGGCGCACTCGGCGCCCCTGATCCGCGCACATTGCCGTCCTGGCTGCTCAAGATGTTTGTGCCGTACGCCCATTCCGTGCTGAAGGGTGGCGTATGCCTCGCTAACGACAAGGCCAAGCAGCAATTGCACTGGCACCCGGCGACACCGACCTATCGGCTCGGTCTTGATCGGCTTGCGGACGAAGCAATCGCGCACGGTCGGTTCAGGGAAGCGGCCTGACTTGAGGCTTCCGGATACTGCGCACACCTCGCGTCCTTGGCGTATTCACGAGCTCACCCGCGACTTTGCCGTGGAGGACGTCTGGGCCCTGCCGACGCCTGGTGGGCCCGACGAGCTCCCTCGGCTGGTGTCGCTGATTGCCTCAGGCAGCTTTCCAGATGGTGCACCACGTGTCGTCCGTACGCTATGGGCGGCCAGATGGAAGATCGGAGCACTGCTCCGTTGGGACGAACACGGGACTGGCGTTGGCTCTAGGGTCAAGTCGCTCAAAGATCGACTACCTGGTGATTTACGTGCCGCCGTCGGTCCGGACTTCGGCCCCTTCACCTCGGTGTATCAGCTCGAGCACGAGTGGGCTGCGGAAATGGCCAATCGAACTGTCCATGGCGTCATGCACATTGGCTGGGTGCCGGAGGAGTCGGGTGGCTACCGCGGCCAGATGGCGGTCCTGGTCAAGCCCAACGGACCGCTTGGCGCCGCCTATATGGCCGCGATCAGACCCTTCCGTCATCTGGTTGTGTATCCGTCGCTGATCCGATGGATCGAGCACAAGTGGCTGACGTCCCCGTAGCCGCATTTGCCTTGGCAAAGGGAAGTCCCCGCTCCACTCGGTCAACTCACAGCCGAAGAACCAGTAATGGCATCACGCGATGCGGCCATGCGCCGGTCGATGGCGACGGCGATCCCCGGGAAGACCAGTACCGAGAGAACGCCGGCCCCCACCAGCGCGGCGGCGTTTTCGGGCAGCATTTCGCCGGTCTCGAGCCCGATCTCGCTCAGTGCAACGAGGAGGGGCAACGCTGTCGCCATGAGAAACACCAGCTCCAGCCGCTGCGGCCGGGGGAGAGCAGATCGATAGATCAAAAGTGTCGGCAGCCCGCGGACCACAAGGAAGAGGACGAAGAACAATATGAGTCGGTCTGGTGATTGCACGATCGAACGCAGGTCGAGACCCATTCCCGAGGTTACGAAGAAGACAGGGATGAAGAAGCCATAGCCAACGGCGTCCAATTTGTCGTCCAGTGATTTGACGTCGCCCGGTGCCCAACGACGTAGCACGATGCCAGCGAGGAATGCACCCAAGACGACATCGAGCCCGAACGCGTTGGCAATAAGTAGCAGCAACAGCAGCATCGCGACCGTCCACCGCAAGGTGGTCTGTGCCGTGGCGCCCTGTCCTTCTGCCAGTATCTTCTGCAGCCGTCCGCCTCTCCCAAGTCTCGGGATCAGGCTCAAGATCAGAGCGATCACGGCGACCGCCAGTAGCGACAGCAGTCCGAAGAACCTGCCGTTCGACCCCAAGAAGATGGCGATCGCAACGATAGGAAAGAACTCACCGACAGCGCCGCCGGCCAGCACGAAGGAGCCGAAGGGCCCGCGCAGCATGTTGTTGTCGCGCAGGATCGGTAGCAGTGTGCCGAGCGCTGTCGTGGTCAGCCCGAGCGCTACCGGGACGAATGCGCGTACCAAGCCCACGTATGCGAGCAGCCCGACGAGCAGACCGGCGAGCACAGCCGAGGCCACCCAAGCAATAATCGCGAGCTTGCCAGCTCGCTGCCGGAAGAGCGCGAGGTCAAGTTCGTAGCCAGCCAGCAGAAACAGAAAGCCCAGGCCGACGTTGGAGAGCAGTTCGATGCTGCCCGGCTCGGCCAGACCGAGCACTTGTGGGCCGACGATCACACCGCCCACGATGAGCACCACCACTTGGGGGACGCGCAGCCGCTGGAGGATGCCCACGATGAGCGGGGCGAGCGCGGCCACCAGCGCCACTACGAACAAGCTCTGCAGCGCCTGGGTGAGCTCGTCGCTCATCCCTTCGCCTCCCGGTCGTTAGTCAGGATCGGGCTTCAGGTTACGGTCGGCACCTGCACCGGAGCCTCCCCCAGCGGGGGTGATTCCACCGCCCTAGGCGACGCGACCGATCATGGTCAGGGCCCAGCTGACTGGGACCGATCGCCGTGATGAAGCGTGAGGTCGGATGATGGAACGCTCGAAGTTTTGCTGCCGGGTCCTTACATGATTAGTGATCTTTCTGTTACGTTCGCTTCTCAAGGGGAAAGGAGGAGTCGCCTCTTCGGGGTGAAAGGACAGCAGGCCATGAGTGACAAAACGACTGGCGCGGCTGTGAGTGATTATGAAGTTGTTGGCGGTGGTCCTGCAGTGAGCGCTGTCGTGAATGACTTTTATGAGCGGGTTCTCAGCGACTCGCAGCTTGCGCCGTACTTCGAAGGAGTCGACCTCCCGCGACTAAAGCGCCACCAGGTGCTCTTGGTGACCCAGGTGCTCGGAGGCCCCAACGGCTACGACGGACGCCCCTTGGCTGAGGCCCACGACGGCCTCGGTATTACGAGTGACGATTTCGCCGCGGTCGTCGGCCATCTGGCGGCCGCCATGAAGGACGCCGGAGTTCCCGACGACATCATTGCTAGGGCGGGCGCGGCGGTCGCCGCCACCGAGCCCGACATCGTTGAATCGGGGTCGTCTGTAACCTGATGGATACCGCCGCCCTGAGGGGGAGTTGGGCGAAGGTCGTAGAGGCCGGCGACGATGTCCCGCTGTACTTTTACTCTCACTTGTTCTTGAGCCACCCCGAGGTGCGCTCAATGTTCCCGATCCAGATGTCGGGACAGCGTGACAAGCTGGTGACTGCACTGGGTGCTGTGGTCTCCAACGTCGACGAGCTCGACAAGGTGATACCGCTCCTCGAGCAGCTCGGTCGTGACCACCGTCGCTTTTCAGTCGTGACTGAGCACTACACCGCTGTCGGCGCCAGCCTGCTCGCAACCTTGAAGAAGTTCCTCGGCCCGTTGTGGACGCCCCATCTGGCCGATACCTGGGCGCAGGCGTACGGGGTAGTCGCCAAGGTCATGGTTGCCGCTGCTGAGCAGCATGAAGAGACTGCGCCGGCATCGTGGGAGGCCGACGTGATCAGCGTCGAGCGCCGCTCTGTCGAGGTCGCTGTGGTAGAGGTCGCGCCCCGGGAAGAGTTCTCTTACCGCGCTGGCCAATCAGTGGCTGTGGAGATCCCGCATCGGCCGCGGCTGTGGCGCTATTTCAGCCCGGCAAACGCGCCCGATCCTTCGGGACGCATGCAGTTCCACATCCAACCGATCGCCGGTGGCCTCGTTTCGAGTGCGGTGGTCCGCAGGTTGAGCCAAGGCGACACCATCAAGATGGGCGCCCCGGTCGGCGAGCAGCTCACGATGCCCGAGAACGGGCATATCCCAGACCTACTGATGGTCGCTGGTGGCACCGGCCTGGCTCCACTGCGCGCCGTACTGCAGCAGATCGAGCGTCGCTGGCGCACCAGCGGTCACGGCCCGCGGGTGCATCTGTTCCACGGCTCGCGGATGCCCTGGAACCTCTACGACAACGAGTACCTCAGTGGGCTGGCGCTGAAGCAGTGGTTCGACTACACCCCTGTGGTGTCGGAAGACCCGACGTACCACGGCGCCAAAGGACTCGTCGGTACAGTGGCAGCGAAATCCGGCGACTGGTCGGACTGGACCCCCATGGTGTGCGGCTCGCCGGACATGGTCCGGTATACGGTCCAGGAGCTCGAGGCCACGGGCGTTCCCGCCGCGTCGATCAGGCGCGAACAGTTCGATTTCCAGGGGGCGGCATCGCCGACGGAGGAGTTACATGACGCAATGGAGGCCAGGTAGCCGTGGCGGGGGTACACACCATGAGCAGGACTGAGCTACCGCGTACCCGGTCCAATCCACACGAAGTCCGTCGCAAGAACTTCACCGTCCGCCTTCGTGGCGTCGACTCGGGTGAGGTTCGGTCGTTCCTCACCGGCCTCGCAGACGAGCTCGAAGGCATCCAGACACAGGTCGATGTCCTCAAGCAGGAGAACCAATCGCTGCGTGGTCAGCTCGATGACGCTGGGGCAAAGCTCGAGGAGGCTCGGGCTGACCCCATGGAAAATGCCACCGACCAGGCAGTGAGCGTCCTCAATCAGGCTCAGCAGCTCGCTGACTCCTTGATCGATGAGGCCATGCAGTCTGCCCGGGACTTGCTGTTGACAGCGCGGTCCCAGCAGCGCGACATCATGGAACAGGCCAAAGTGGCCGCTAAGGGTGCTGTCAACCGTGCCACGGCCATCGCCGAGCAGGCCGGGACTCAGGATGCCTCAGTCCGCGACGTCGAGTACATCCGGATGTTTGCCAAGGTGGCGCAGGTGCAGTTCCAGGCCGTGCTCGATGCCCTGAATGAGCAGGTCGCCCGGCTCGGGGAAGTGCCCGCCGTCACCGAACCCCTGAAGTCCGAGGAGAGACCGCTGAGGCAGTCGGGCTTGGAAAGCGCCTGAGTAGATGTCGCCTATCGCTCCCCGTATCGACGTCGGCCGGGCTCGCCTCCTGTGAGTTCATCCCACCGCGACCGGATCAGCAAGCTGTTCGGGGGCTGAGCGAGCTCGCACGCTCCGATCAGAAGGCGCCAAGACAACAGTTCGGGCACACCACTCTCGCAGCCAGCGCCATCGGCCGAGCCTGGTAGTACTGTCAGGGCCACGGCGATCGGACCACCGGAGGTGAGATGAGCCACGCGGGCACTCCACTATTGGAGGTCCGCAGGCTAGTCAAGGACTACCCCGGGGTGCGTGCCTTGGGCGGCGTCGACCTGACGGTGACCAGTGGCCAGGTGCACTGCCTGATCGGCCAGAACGGTGCCGGCAAGTCGACGCTCATCAAGTGTGTTTCGGGCCTGGTTGAGCCGACCGCCGGCGAGGTTCGGTTTGAAGGTGAGTCGCTGCCGGTCGGCGACCCGAACGCGTCAATCGCCCGCGGCATCGCCACTATCTATCAGGAGCTCGATCTCGTCCCGCACCTGTCAGTCGCGCACAACGTATTTCTGGGTCACGAACGCAAACGTGGTCCGCTATTGAACCGGGCAGCGATGCACAGCGAAACGGAAGCGCTGTTCGCCCGGCTGGGAAATGAGGGCATCTCTCCGACCGCGGCCGTAACGACGCTACGCCCGGCGCAGCAGCAGGTGGTCTCAATGGCTCGAGCGCTTTCGCACTCAGTCAAGCTGCTGATCCTCGACGAGCCGTCGGCTGTCTTGGACGACGTCGAGGTGGACGCGTTGTTCGGCGTCGTACGACGGCTCACA
>Ga0081455_10006187_pt1 | contig 12908 bp, 8 predicted proteins | sample TabmetS3T2R1_FD_70207 | JGI IMG/M metagenome (GOLD analysis project Ga0081455, IMG submission 70207) | Tabebuia heterophylla rhizosphere microbial communities from the University of Puerto Rico - S3T2R1 | ecosystem: Host-associated > Plants > Roots > Rhizosphere ... | reverse complement strand
GCGTGCAGGTTCATGGCCTTATCGGAACACCGCATCGCGCAAGCAACTCCCGCAGTTCGTTGATCGCAGGAAATATCTCCTGATTCCAATCCCCACCCTGCGCGTCATAGGCAGCCTGCTCCATCTCGACGATCTCACGATCCTCGTCGAAGACGCGATCGGTAAACCAGGTCACGAGTGGCCACACCGCTTCGAGAACGCCCGGCAGCCTCGGCCGGCGAACGGACAGCACAATAAAGGTCCTGTTCTTGTGCTGACTGGCATTGACGGGCGTATAGCCCAGCCAGACATGCAAAACCGGCAATTCGCCTGAAGTCCACAGACGCAAGGTTTGATAAGGATACTCGGTCCGGATCGTCATGAGATCGCGCGGACTTGCCGATTCGCCCCGCCAGCGCCCTACGATCAGCGTCTCGCCGATCGGGGGCCTTTCGTCCGGTCGTCTGAAACTGTAATCGAGTTCCAGCCATTGTTCACCGGCGCGCTTGCCGAGATACCGGGGAGTCACCCTTCCAGAGGTCTTTCGATGCAGGAATTGATGGTGCATATCCATCAGGTTCTCGTGCATGAAGCTGTAGTGGCAATGCACCAATCCACCGAACCGCCGTGTCTTGTAGCCCGGCGCCGACGCGGCGCCGAGATGATGCGGCGGGTCCGCTGGCGATGACCGACCGGGCCATACGAAAATCACGCCATCTCTCTCGACGCTGGGATAGCCGCGAACGCCATTCGGCAGCTTTTCCTTGAGATAGGAAACGTCGACGCAGCGGCCCGAGGCATCGTATCGCCAGCCGTGGTAGCAGCAGCGCAGCGTGCACCCGTCCACGCTACCCTTCGACAACGGGACCTGCCGATGCGCGCAGCGGTCCTCCAGCGCGAACAATGCGCCGCTTTCCGGCCGCACCAGAACGATCGGCTCCCCAGCGAATTGTGCAGCAAACGTCTTGCCCGCTTTCAATTCATGGGACCACGCGACCGGATACCAATGGTCCGGATGGGCGCCGACGCGACGAAGATCCGACACCGTCGTTGCACCCTCAAATTCCCTGTCGGCTGGTCTCGCTGTCATTCCACTATCCTGACTTTGCCGAAGTGCCGAAATGCTGCGTGAGCAATTGCTCGGGCGTCTCGGTCACCTCGATGGTCTGGGCATCGCCCCCGACGAAGGCGAGCACGGTGCGATCGCTGTCGCGCCACATGCTGCCGACGAGAGCGATATTGATATGAACGGTCTGCCCCGTCTCAAAGCGCGTACACGCGATCCAGAAGCGCATGGTCCTCCTTGCGTATCGATCAAAAAGACGGGGCAAACGCAGACATTATGCCAGCGCCCTCAATTCGCGGGCGGCCGCGACCATGTTGACGAGCGCCGGCTTCACCTCTTCCCACCTGCGGGTCTTGAGACCACAGTCCGGATTGATCCAGAGCTGCGCATCGGAAAGCCGCTGCCGCGCAAGCTTGAGCAGTTCGGTGATCTCGGCGACCTCCGGTATCCGCGGCGAATGGATGTCGTAGACACCGGGGCCTATCTCGTTCGGATACCGATAGTTTGTGAACGCATCGAGCAGTTCCATCTTCGAACGCGAGGTCTCGATCGAAATTACGTCGGCGTCCATGGCGCCGATCGCGTCGATGATGTCGTTGAACTCCGAGTAACACATGTGAGTGTGGATCTGCGTCTCGTCGCGTACACCCGAGGAGCAGATGCGGAAACTGTCAACGGCCCAGTCGAGATAAGTCTTCCATTCCGACTTCCGGAGCGGCAGCCCTTCGCGCAACGCCGCCTCGTCGATCTGGATCATCCCGGCACCGGCCGCCTCGAGATCGGCCACCTCGTCGCGGATCGCCAGCGCAATCTGCCGGCAGGCCTCGCTGCGTGGGATGTCGTCGCGCACAAACGACCAGTTGAGGATGGTGACCGGCCCGGTCAGCATCGCCTTCATGGGCTTTAGCGTCAGCGATTGGGCGTATTGCCACCACTCGACCGTCATCGGCTTTGGGCGCGAGACATCGCCGAACAGGATCGGCGGGCGCACATAGCGCGAGCCATAGGACTGCACCCAGGCATTCTCGGTGAAGACAAAGCCTGAAAGCTGCTCGCCGAAATACTGCACCATGTCGTTGCGTTCGAACTCGCCATGCACGAGCACGTCGAGGCCGACGGTCTCCTGCCAGCGCACCGCGCGCCTGGTCTGGTTCTGCAGGAACGTCTTGTAGCCGCTATCGCTCAACTCACCCTTGGTATGCGCTGCGCGCGCTTTCCGGATTTCCGGCGTCTGCGGGAACGAGCCGATGGTCGTGGTCGGGAACGCGGGCAGGTTGAAGCGCTGATGCTGCGTGGCGACGCGCTGGCGGAAGGGGCTGGCGCGGCGGCGCGTCGCGTCGGCGACGGCGGCAAGCCGCTGTGCGACCGTCGGGTCATGAATACGCGATGATGTCTTGCGCGCGGACGCAATCGCATCGGACGCCTGCAGCGCCTGTGCGGCCTCCCCTCTACCGCCGCCAAGTGCGGTCGACAGCGTCACCAGCTCGTCGATCTTCTGCACGGCGAAGGCAAGCCAGCTTGCTATCTCAGGATTGAGCCTGGTCTCCAGGGCGAGATCGATCGGCACATGCAACAGCGAGCAGGACGGTGCGATCTGCACGCGGTCTTTGCCGAGCTTTGCCGCGGCCGGCTCGATCCGGTCGAGAAGCCGGCTGAGATCGGCGCGCCAGATATTGCGGCCGTCGATCACGCCGAACGAGATCACGCGGTCTCCGGCGAACTTCGCGATATCGTCGAGTTGCTCAGGCGCGCGTACCAGGTCGAGATGCAGGCCGGCGACGGGAAGCGCAAGGGCGGCATCGCGGTTGCCGGCAAGAGCACCGAAGTAGCTCGCCAGCATTATCTTGATCTGCGGCACTTCCCTGGCGAAGGTGACATAAGCCTCCTGCAAGGCCTTCTGTGCTGCCGCATCGAGATCGAGCACCAGACATGGCTCATCGATCTGCACCCAATCGGCGCCGCGGCAGGCGAGCTCGCGCAGCACGTCGACATAGACGGGCAACAGCCGGTCGAGCAGCGAAAGCGCATCAAAGCCGGCTTCCTTGCTCTTGGCGAGCTTCAGGAACGTAACGGGGCCGACCAGTACCGGACGCGTCTGATAGCCGAGCGCCCTGGCTTCCTCGTATTCCTCGATTGGCTTGCGCGACGCTAGCGCGAAGCGTTGATCTTTCTTCAGTTCCGGCACCATGTAGTGATAGTTGGTGTCAAACCATTTGGTCATTTCCAGTGCCGGCACGCCGTCACCATGTTGGGCATGACCGCATGCTTCATCGTGTGTGTGACCGTCAGCGCCACGAGCCATCGCGAAATAGGTAGCAAGCGGTACTGGTCCGCCCTTCCACCCGTAGGCGTCCGGAATCGCGCCGACCATCACGGCGGTGTCGAGCACCTGGTCGTAGAAAGAGAAGTCGTTGGAAGGAATCACCGTGACGCCGAGCTTCTTCTGCCGCGCCCAGTTGGCGGCGCGCAGCCCGATGCCGGTTTCGATCAGCGACTGCTCGTCGCATGCACCGGACCAGAAGCGTTCCAAAGCGAGTTTCAGTTCACGACGCGGACCGATACGCGGCGTGCCGAGTGTGGCGACAGGAAGTGAGATAAGAGACATAGCTTCAACCCCATGATTGGGGGCAAAGGCCATGGCGGACGCATGCAGGGGAAGTCGCGCGAGCGACGGCTGCCTGGCGTACCACCGGGACACCCCGCCCGTGGACGAAAATTTCGTCGGGGCAGGTCTCCTGGCTCGCGGGTCGTTGCTGCTGTCCGGCCTTCCCGAAGCCGCGTGGCTTCAGTGACTTTGTTGGACAGCGGCTCGCCGCTTACAGTTGCGGGGGCAGCGCCGGCATCGCACCGGCTTCCCTCTTAGCTCCGGGTCAAGCGAAACCCGGAGAACCTCGACAGGGCCCGATTATCTGCAACCGCACCACCCCGTCAAGCACCGGCTATTACCTTTGCGGCATCCCTTCTGGAATGATTGTTTCAATAATGGACGCATCCAGAGCCTCGTAATCATGCAGCCCGATGGTCGAATAGAGCTCTGCGCGCGTCTGCATGCGGTTGACAGCCTTATGGGTGCCGCCATCGCGCGCAATTGCCGTATATAGTTCCTGCTGCGCCTTGTTGGCGACCCGCAGCGCAGACACCGGCCAGATCACCATCGCATAGCCCATGGCCTCGAATTCGGCCGCCGTGAAAAACGGCGTCTTGCCGAACTCGGTCATGTTGGCGAGCAGCGGCACGCCTGGCATGCGCGCAGCGAACGCGCGGAACATCTCTTCGGTGTGCAGCGCCTCTGGAAAGATCGCGTCGGCGCCAGCCTCCATATAGAGCTTTGCGCGGGCGACCGCGCCATCCAGCCCCTCGCTTGCCGCCGCATCGGTGCGCGCGATGATCACGAGATCACGACGCGCTTTCGCCGCCGCCGCGACCTTTGCCGCCATGTCGTGCGCGTCGACCAGTTTCTTGTCATTGAGGTGACCGCATTTTTTCGGCAGGTGCTGGTCTTCAAGGTGCAACGCGCCCGCGCCGGCCTCCTCGAGGACGCGAACCGCGTGCATGACGTTAAGCGCCTCGCCATAACCGGTGTCGGCATCGACGAGCAGCGGCAGCGCGGACGCGCGGACGATCTGGCGAACGAAGAAGCACACTTCATCCACGGTGATGATGCCAAGATCGGGTAGCCCCATCGAGGCGGTCATCGCCGCCCCTGAAAGATACAATCCTTCAAATCCGGCCGCCCTGGCTTGCAGTGCGGCCATCCCGTTGTGCGCTCCGGGCAGTTTCAGGATGCCTGGACGATTCAACAATTCGCGAAAGCGCCGGCCGGCGGATTGGGACGGCAGATCGGAGGCGACCAGATAAGTCATTTGACTTCCTCAGGCGGCGCGCGCCGATGAGGTTGAGTTGCCTCGCCGCTCGATCGGCACGAAAGCCAGGTTTTCCGGCCCGACATAATTGGCCGAGGGCCGGATGATCTTGTTGTCGGTGCGCTGCTCGACGATGTGGGCAGCCCATCCGGAGGTGCGGGAGATGACGAACAGCGGCGTGAACATCGCCGTCGGCACACCCATCATGTGATACGACACAGCGCTGAACCAGTCGAGATTGGCGAACATCTTCTTGGTCTCGGCCATCACGGCCTCGATGCGGTCGGCGATCTCGAACATCTTCATGGAGCCGGCTTCGCTGGACAGCCGCCGCGCGACCTCCTTGATCACCTTGTTGCGGGGATCGGCGATCGTATAGACCGGGTGACCGAAGCCGATGACGACTTCTTTGGCTGCTACCCGGCGGCGGATATCCGCCTCCGCATCATCAACGCCGCCGTAGCGCTTCTGCACCTCGAAGGCGACCTCGTTGGCGCCGCCATGCTTCGGGCCGCGCAGAGCACCGATCCCGCCTGTGATGGCCGAGTAGATGTCGGCGCCTGTCCCGGCGATCGAGCGGCAAGTGAAGGTGGACGCGTTGAATTCGTGCTCGGCATAGAGGTTGAGCGAGGTGTGCATAGCGCGGACGTGAGCCTCCGGCGGCGCACGTCCGTGTAACAAATGCAGGAAGTGCCCGCCGATCGTGTCATCGTTGGTCTCGATCTCGATACGGCGGCCGTTCTGGGCGAAATGGTGCCAGTACAGCAGCATCGAGCCGAGCGAGGCCATCAGCCGGTCGGCGATGTCACGCGCGCCAGGATGATTGTGATCGTGCGCTTCCGGCAGAACGCAGCCAAGCGTGGAAACGCCGCTGCGCATCACATCCATGGGATGAGCCGCTGCCGGCAACGCTTCGAGCGCTGAGCGCACCGCGTGCGGCAGGCCGCGCAGGCTCTTCAGCTTCTCCTTGTAGGTGGCAAGTTCCCCGCGCGTCGGCAGGCTGCCGTGGACCAGGAGATGAGCGATCTCCTCGAATTCGCAGGTCTCGGCAACATCGAGAATGTCGTAGCCGCGGTAGTGCAGGTCGTTGCCGGTACGGCCGACGGTGCAGAGCGCGGTATTGCCGGCGACGATGCCGGACAACGTGACCGATTTTTTCGACGCCGGCTTTACCGGCGCTGCAACTTCGTTCGACATCATTTCCTCCTATTCCGCGGCGACGAAGCGGCCGAGCTGCGCGCCGGTCCAGTCGAAAATGCCGGTTGATGACTTCGTCCCGAGCTGCGCCACCCCAGCCGTGAAAGTGAGACCGATCAGCTCTTCGGCTTTCAGCTCGGGCAGGCGGTCCACCAAAGCGAGGAAAAGGTCCTGCTCCTTCTCCGCGATGACGCCGTCGCTGAGGCTGCGGAATTTGGCGACGTATTGAGGCCGCGCGAATGGGCGCGCGCCCAGAGGATGCGCATCGGCCACCGCGAGTTCATCGCTGATGACAGAGCCGCCCTTCAACGTCACCACGACGCGGCCGCCGAAGGCTTTTTCCTTGGGGTCGTGGCTGTGATAGCGCCTCGTCCAGGCCGCATCCTCGACCGTCGATATCTTGTGCCAGAGGGCGACGGTCTCCGGCTGCGCGGCACGCTCCAGCGCATAGGACTTCTGGTGGTGCCAACCTCCATCCTCGAGTGCGACGGCGAAGATGTACATGATGGAATGATCGAGCGTTTCGCGGCTCGCTTTCGGGTCCATCTTCTGCGGATCGTTGGCGCCGGTGCCGATCACATGGTGCGTGTGATGGCTCGTGTGGATCACGATGCTCTCGATCTTGGTGAGGTCGCCGATCTTCGGTCCCATCCGGCGCGCGAGATCGATCAGCGCCTGGCTCTGATATTCGGCCGAATGCTCCTTGGTGTAGGTGTGGAGAATGGCGCGCTTGGGTTCGCCCCTCTCCGGCAGCGGCACGCTGTACTCGGCCTTCGGACCCGACAGCAGCCATGCAATGAAGCCGTCCTCGCCTTCCCAGGCCGGCGACGGCGCGCCCTCGCCCCGCATGACGCGGTCGACGGCCTCGATGGCCATCTTGCCGGCGAACGCCGGTGCGTAGGCCTTCCAGCTGGAAATTTCGCCCTTGCGCGACTGCCGCGTGGTGGTCGTGACATGCAGCGCCTGCTGCACAGCCTGATAGATCGTCTCGGTCGGAAGATTGAGCAGCGTTCCGATGCCGGCTGCGGCCGATGGCCCGAGATGGGCGATGTGGTCGATCTTGTGCTCGTGCAGGCAGATGCCCTTCACAAGGTCGACTTGGATTTCGTAGCCGGTCGCAAGACCGCGGACCAGCGCCGCACCGTCGACGCCGCAATGCTGTGCGACCGCGAGGATCGGCGGGATGTTGTCGCCGGGATGCGAATAATCCGCCGCCAGAAACGTGTCGTGGAAATCGAGTTCGCGCACCGCCACGCCATTGGCCCAGGCCGCCCATTCCGGCGAGATGCGCTGCCACTGCGGCAGACCGAACACGGTGGCGCCGGGCTTGAACGGATGCGCAAGCGCCTGCGCCCGTGCGCTCGCCACCGGACGGCGCGCCACCGAGGCCGCGGCCACGGCGGCATTGTCGATGATGCGGTTGCCGATCATGTCGATCACCGCGGGCTCGACCGCGACGGAATCGGCTGCGACCTCGGCGATCTTCCAGGCCAGTTGGCCCGCGCGCGGGAGATGATCGGCCGATTTGAACGTACGAACGCTATGCTGTTTCAAGACGCGGCTTCCTTCTGGATTGGGTCGGTCATGGTGGAACGGGCGATCGGGACCGGGCGGCCGCATTCGTTTACTGCGACCATCTCGAACGTGCCGCGCACCGCGGATTTCCGCGCGCCGCTGATCAGGTCCTCGCGGATCATGTCGACCGCAACCGTCATGGAAGAGCGGCCGACGCGCACGACATGGGCAATGAGTTCGATGAGCTCGCCGACATGGATCGGCTCGTGGAATTCGATTCTGTCCGAGGTCGCCATCACGACGCTCTGGCGGGCGTGCCGCGTCGCCGTGACGAATGCCGCCTTGCCCATCAGGCTGAGCGCGTGGCCTCCGAACAGCGTGCCGTAATGATTGGCCTGTTCGGGAAACACCATTTCTACGAACCGGGTCTCTTCCGGGTGGAGGATGGGCGGTGCCGATGACTGCATTTTTCCGCTCCGGACGGCTTGTCATTCCCTGATGACTTCGCAATATCTACAAACGAGCGGCGTCGAAACAGCTGAAAAAGCAGAATATTGCGAAGAAAACCGCGTCGAATTGCAAAGTTTGCGAAGGTGATGCGATGAAAAAGACCTTCATGGGCGTGCGGTTGAAAAGGTTGCGGGAGGAGCAGCGCCTGACGCAGGCGGCGCTTGCCGGCAAACTCGGGATCTCCCTGAGCTACCTCAATCAGCTCGAGAACAATCAACGGCCGCTGACCGTGCCGGTGCTGCTCGCGCTCAATTCGGTGTTCGGCCTCGATGTGCAGTCGTTCGCCGAGGGGGACGAAGCGCGCCTGATTTCGGACCTCCGCGAAGCGCTCGCTGATCCCTCGTTGGGAGAAACGATCGCCATCGCCGAACTTCGTGAGCTCGCGCAGAACATGCCGGCGGTCGGGCGCGCGCTGGTCAATCTCAACCGCAAATATCGCGACGCCGCCGAGCAATATGCGGCGCTCTCGGCGCGGTTCGGCGAGGACCGTCAGGCCGCGGCAGCGGTGTTGCCATCCACGCCGTTCGAGGAGGTTCGCGACTTCTTCTACATGCGGCACAATTACATTGCGGAACTCGATGAAGCCGCGGAAGCAATCGCCGGCCGGATGGAGTTTCCGATCGGACGGATGACACCAGGCCTCGTGTCATATCTTGAAAACCGTCACGACGTGAATGTTGGGGTTGATGTGGTCGGCGAACTGGGATCGGGAACGCAACGCTTGTTCGATCCCCGCGCGCGAAGCTTGCGCCTTTCAACGAGCCTCGATCCCGGGCAACAGGCGTTCCAGCTTGCGACGCAGATCGCCATCCTGGAGCTGGACGAGACGATCCGTGCGATCGTCGACCAGGCAAAATTCACCAGTGAGGAATCGCGCGGTCTCGCCCGCATCGGCCTTGCGAATTATTTTGCCGGCGCATTGATATTGCCGTACTCGCTTTTTCTGAACGAGGCGGAGCGGTGCCGCTACGACATCGAACTGCTCAGCCATCGCTTCGGCGTCGGCTTCGAAACCATATGTCATCGGCTGAGCACCCTGCAGCGCCACAATGCGCGGGGCGTGCCGTTCTTCTTCATCCGCGTCGATCGCGCCGGAAACATATCGAAGCGCCAGTCGGCGACCGACTTCCATTTCTCACGGGTCGGCGGGACGTGTCCGCTGTGGAACGTCTATGAGGCCTTTGCCAATCCGGGGCGTATCCTTACGCAATTGGCGCGGATGCCCGATGAGCGAACCTATCTCTGGGTGGCCCGGACGGTCTCGCACGGCCGAGGAGGCTACGGGGCGCCCGCCAAGACATTTGCGGTCGCCTTGGGGTGCGATATCAGCCATGCGGAGCGAATCGTCTATTCGAAGGGAATCAAGATCGATCCGTCATTGGCGACGCCGATCGGCATGGGCTGCAAGGTCTGCGAACGGCCGGATTGTCCACAGCGCGCGTTTCCGCCGGCCGGGAGAGCGCTTCGAATCGACGAGACGCGGTCCCGCTTCGCGCCCTATGCCACGTCATGACCTGACGTGGCCGGGATATCGGGGAAAAGGGCTTTCACGCGGAGAAAGAATCGGCTCTTCGTTGGGCTCCATCGCCTTGCGGAAAAATTTTTGAACCGGCGGGCATCAAATGTCTCACGCCCCCATTGACTCTCCGCCGCGAATAATACCAGATATAGGGGTCGCGGCCTGCCAAATCGCAAGATTTGGTGGCTAAGAGGGAAGCCGGTGTATCGGGCGAAAGCCCAAGGAATCCGGCGCTGCCCCCGCAACTGTAAGCAGTGAGTTGTTCCCGATTTCACGTCACTGATGCGGCAACGCATTGGGAAGACCGGGTGCGACGATGACCTGCGAGCCAGGAGACCTGCCGCGACATCAAAAAACGTCCACGGGCGGGGTGTCCCGGCGGTCGCTTGCAGATTCATGCCGGTGCTTTTTGCGCCGGGCATCCGATGCAGCGTCGCCTGAAGACATCCAGCCCCAACAACACTACGGGGTCTGCCGATGTCGCAATCTTCTCAACTCGTTTCTCCCGAAGCCAAAGCCGCTCCCTTTCTCGCGTTGCGTACCGAATCGACAGCCTCGCAAGAAGGCGCGTTGCCGATGCAGGTGATTCGCCGCAACGGCACGGTTTCGAAATTCGACGCCAGCAAGATTTCGATCGCGATGACCAAGGCGTTTCTGGCGGTCGAAGGCCATGGCGCCGCAGCCTCCCGCCGCGTGCATGAAATCGTCGAGCAACTGACCGCGGAAGTCGTCGGCGCGCTGTCGCGCCGGATGAGCGAGGGCCGCACCTTTCATATCGAGGACGTGCAGGACCAGGTCGAACTGGCGCTGATGCGCAGCGAGCACCACAAGGTGGCGCGCGCCTATGTGCTGTATCGCGAGGAGCGGACGCGGCAGCGTGCCGGGCAGGAAGCAGCCAAGCCCACCCAGACCTCGGGGGAGCCTGCGCTGCGCGTTACGCTGGCGAGCGGCGTGCAGGTCCCGCTCGATACCGCGCGCCTGACGCTGATCATCGGGGAAGCCTGCATCGGCCTTGAGGGCGTGTCCGCTGCGTCGGTGCTCACTGAGACGCAGCGCAATCTCTACGACGGCATCGGCGAGGGCGAGCTGGCGCTGGCCTCGGTGATGGCCGCGCGCACGCTGGTGGAGCAGGAGCCGAACTATGCCTATGTCAGCGCGCGGCTCTTGCTCGACAAGCTGCGCACCGAAGTGCTGTCCTATGTCGGGGGATCGCCGACCAGCGCCTCGCAGGCCGACATGGCCATGCGCTATGGCGAGTATTTCCCGGCCTATATCAAGGCCGGCATCAAGGCCGAGCTGCTCGACCCCGACCTGGCGCGCTTCGATCTGAAAAAGCTCGCCGCGGCGCTCAAGCCGGAGCGCGACCTCGCGTTTCAGTTCCTGGGCCTGCAGACGCTGTACGACCGCTATTTCCTGCATGAGCGCGGCAACCGCATCGAGCTGCCGCAGGCGTTCTTCATGCGCGTCGCGATGGGGCTGGCGCTCCGCGAGATCGATCGGGAAGCGCGTGCCATCGAGTTCTATGATCTGCTGTCCTCGTTCGACTTTATGGCGTCAACGCCGACGCTGTTCAATTCGGGCACGCTGCGGCCGCAGCTTTCGTCGTGCTTCCTGACCACCATCGCCGACGATCTCGACGGCATCTTCAAGTCGGTGAAAGACAATGCGCTGCTGGCAAAATATTCCGGTGGGCTCGGCAATGACTGGACCCGCGTGCGCGGGCTTGGCGCCCACATCAAGGGCACCAATGGCGAGAGCCAGGGCGTGGTGCCGTTCCTTAAAGTCGCCAACGACACCGCGATCGCCGTCAACCAGGGCGGCAAGCGCAAGGGCGCGGTCTGCGCCTATCTCGAAACCTGGCACATCGACATCGAGGAATTCCTCGATCTGCGCAAGAACACCGGCGACGACCGCCGTCGCACCCACGACATGAACACGGCGAACTGGGTGCCGGATCTCTTCATGCAGCGCGTCGAGCAGGATGGCGAGTGGACGCTGTTCTCGCCGGATGAGACGCCCGATCTGCACGACCTCTACGGCAAGGCGTTCGCCGAGCGCTACGCGTTCTACGAAGCGAAGGCCGCGCGGGGCGAAATCCGCGTGTTCAAGCAGGTTCGCGCCACCGATCTCTGGCGCAAGATGCTAACCATGCTGTTCGAGACCGGGCATCCCTGGATCACGTTCAAGGACCCCTGCAATTTGCGCTCGCCGCAGCGCCATGCCGGCGTCATCCACTCCTCGAACCTGTGCACCGAAATTACGCTCAATACCTCCGACGACGAAACCGCCGTCTGCAATCTCGGCTCGATCAACCTGCTCAACCATGTGCGCGAAGGCCGGCTGGACGAAGCGCGGCTGAAGCGCAGCGTGACGACGGCGATGCGGATGCTCGACAATGTCATCGACATCAACTTCTACACCATCCCCGAAGCGCGACGTTCCAATTTGCGACACCGTCCGGTTGGTCTCGGGTTGATGGGGTTCCAGGATGCGCTGCAGGCGCTGCGGATCGCGATCGCTTCCGATGCGGCGGTTGAGTTCGCCGATGTCAGCATGGAGATGATTTCCTATTACGCGATCTCCGCCTCCGTTGACCTCGCGGCCGAGCGTGGACGCTATCCCTCGTTTGACGGCTCGCTGTGGAGCCGAGGCATCCTGCCGATCGATTCGATCGAGCTATTGGCGGAGGCGCGGGAAGGCCTTTCGATGGATCGCGGTACGACACTCGACTGGGATCGTCTGCGCGAGCGCGTCAAGCTAACAGGCATGCGCAATTCGAACGTGATGGCGATTGCGCCGACCGCGACGATCTCCAACATCTGCGGCGTGGCGCAGTCGATCGAGCCCGCCTACCAGAACCTCTACGTCAAATCCAACATGTCCGGCGACTTCACGGTCGTGAACGAGTTTTTGGTGCGTGACCTCAAGGCGCGCGGGCTGTGGGACGAGGTGATGGTCAACGACCTCAAATATTTCGACGGTAGCCTGGGCGCCATCGACCGCATCCCCGATGATCTCAAGGCGCTCTACGCCACCGCCTTCGAGATCGACAGCGCCTGGCTGATCGAGGCGGCGTCGCGACGGCAGAAATGGATCGACCAGTCGCAGTCGCTCAACCTCTATATCGCCAATCCCTCCGGCAAGAAGCTCGACGCGCTCTATCGCCTGGCCTGGGCGCGCGGCCTGAAGACGACCTATTACCTGCGTTCGCGCAGTGCGACGCATGTGGAAAAGTCGACGTTGCGGGGTACTGACGGCA
>Ga0081455_10006186_pt1 | contig 12909 bp, 5 predicted proteins | sample TabmetS3T2R1_FD_70207 | JGI IMG/M metagenome (GOLD analysis project Ga0081455, IMG submission 70207) | Tabebuia heterophylla rhizosphere microbial communities from the University of Puerto Rico - S3T2R1 | ecosystem: Host-associated > Plants > Roots > Rhizosphere ... | reverse complement strand
TGGCGCAGGGCGAAAACAATCCGCCGCCGCTGCGCCGCGTGACGCTCTACAAACACGGCGTAGGTTATTTCGAGCGCCAGGGCAAGGTGAACGGCGACCAGCAGGTGACCTTCCTCTTCGACGCGGCGCAGATGAACGACGTGCTGAAATCCCTGGTCGCGCTCGACCTGGGCAAAGGCGCCGACAAGGGCAAAATATCCGCCGTCACTTTCGATTCGATCAAGCCGGTCGACAAACGACTGGAAGAGTTCGGCATCAGCCTGGATTCGACGAACGCAATGGGGCTGACCTCTCTGCTCGGCCAGTTGAAGGGCGCTCGAGTCGAAGTCCGAGCGGGGTCGACTCCCGCGGCGGGAGTTGTCGTCGGCATTGAGAAACGGGCGCGTACGCAGGGCGTCGAGAAGATTGAGACGCAGGAGCTGGTTCTGGTCAGCGAAGGAGGCGAATTGCGCAGCATCCCGCTCGATCAGATTCGCGGCATCAAGCTGCTCGACGCCAAACTGCGCGAAGACCTGGATCAATACCTCTCGATCCTGCAATCAACGATTCACAAAAATCTGCGCAAGCTGACCATCTCGACCACGGGGCAGGGCGAACGCGACCTGTTCCTGAGCTACGTCGTCGAAGCGCCCGTCTGGAAGACGACTTATCGCGTCGTGCTCGACGCCAAATCGAAGCCTTTCCTGCAAGGCTGGGCGCTGGTGGACAATGTGCAGGACGAGGACTGGAACGACGTCACGCTATCGCTGGTTTCCGGCGCGCCGGTCTCGTTCATTCAGGACTTGCAACAGCCGCGCTACAAACAACGCCCGGTGATAGGAATGCCGGAGGACGTGACCGTCGCGCCGCAGATCCCCCAGGCGTCACTAGGAACGACGCTCGGATTCGCCTCCGGCGGCGCTGCCATTGAGGGCGTGGTCAAAGATATGACCGGCGCGGCCCTCCCGAACGCCACAGTCAAAGCCACTCAAACAAGCACTGGCGCCGAAATAACTGCGACGACCGACGCCAATGGCCGTTACAGATTACGCGGCTTACCGCCGGGAACCTATAACGTCAGAGTCGAGGTTCCGGGTTTCAAGCGCTATATGATGGAACGACTGCGCCTGGCTTCCGGAATGCTGGCGCGCAATGACATTCAAATGGATGCCGCATCGGTTTCGGAAACGGTGAGCGTCTCAGCAAGCAGCGTTAAATCTCGACCGCTGAATGGCCGCGATTATCTCAACATGGCCAGGATGGCTCCGGGAGCGGCGGCGATGAGAGACGAGGACTCCGGCGTCGAGGCCGACGTTGAAACTCAGGACATCGGCGAACTGTTCGAATACCGCATCGCGCATCCGGTCACGATCAAACGCAACAGCTCGGCTCTTATCCCGATCCTGCAAAATCAGATCGAAGGCGAAAGCGTCTCGCTTTACAACCGGGAGGCGCGAGAGCAAAACCCGATGAGCGCGCTCTACCTCAACAACACTACCGGGCTGACGCTTGAAAGCGGGCCGCTGACGATCATCGAAAACGACACATACGCCGGCGAGGCTCTGACGGGCCGCATCAAACCCGGCGAGAAGAGATTCATCACCTACGCCGTCGACCTCGGCTGCCGCGTCAGCGTCAAAGATGACGAAGAAGACCAGAAGGCTTATCGCGCCGAAATCATCAACGGCGAATTCAGGCTGCATTACAAACAGATGAAAACGACCGTCTACACGCTCAACAACCTGACCGACCGCGCCAAGACCGTCTACATCGAACACCCATATGACAAAGACGAGAAATGGCAGTTGGTCAAAACCGCCAAGCCCGTCGAGACGACCGAGGAATACCACCGCTTCAAAGTAGTCGTCGCGCCGAAAACCACAACCCAATTTTCTGTCAGCGAAGAATTGCCCGAATCGCACACCTACGCCCTGACCAACATCACAACTAACGAAATTCAGGTATTCGTCAAATCGAACTACCTGACTCCGGAGATGAAGCAATCGCTCGAAGAAGGCGCCGAATTGAAGGCGCAGGTCGCGACGGCATCCCGTGAGATCGCCGAGAAGCAGGGCGAGATAAACACGATTACCAGAGACCAGGAGCGGATGCGGGAAAACCTGCGCGCGCTGGGCAAGACCGACGAGGAGAAACAGCTAGTTCAACGCTACGTCGCCAAGATCGCGCAAGGCGAGGACCAGTTGGAGAGGCTGCGGCAGGAAGAGAAGAAATTGCAGGACCAGAGAAACAATTTGCAACGCCAGCTCGACGAGCGCGTTAAAAAGCTGGCGATGGACCATCGGCTCAATTGATTCCCTCGATCTTCTTGAGCAGGTCTTTAAACCTCCTGTCTGAGCGAAGGCCGTCGTAGGCCGGATCGACTTTGAGATAAAGCAGGGCGGGCTCAGCCTCGGCGGCGGCTTTTCGCAACCAGGTCAAGGCCCGCTCTTTATCGTCCAGGGCTAGGTAGATGAGCGCGAAGTCCGCCGGCGCCACCTCGACTCCACGCGGCATTCGCTCCAGCTCGCGCAGAAGTCGCAGAGTCTCGTCCTTCCTGCCCGCTGACGCATTGATGTGGCCGAGCAGGGCGATCAATTTTGGCGAGCGTTTGGAGAGCGCGATGGCCTGGTTCAATTCTGCAAGCGATTCTTCAAACCTGCGCTGCAGTTCGAAGACGCGAGCCAGCCCGGCATGCGGATTCGCTAGTTTAGGATTCATCGCGATCGTCTTCCGGTATTGCGCTATCGCCTGATCAATTTGGCGCGCGTAGAAATAATGCTCGGCCAGATTGCCGCTGAAGTTGGCCGATAGTGGGTCGAGTTCCAACGCCCGCCTGCTTTCGGCGATGGCCTCGTCCGAACGCCCTCTCGCGGTCAGATAGATGGCATACCAGTTGTGAGCGATCGCATAATTCGGATTGATCTCAAGGGCGCGTTTGTATTCCTGTTCGGCGCCGGGCAGGTCCAGGTCGTAAACCAGCTTGACCACGGCTAGCGAGGTGCGCGCCTCGGCGAGCGTATCGTCAAGCTCCAGCGCTCTGATGGCCGCATCTTTCTGTTTCCTCATCGTCTCGCGCGCCGGTAGCGCGCCAATCCCGACCGGGCCGAGGACGAAATAGGAATCGGCCAGACCTGAATAGGCCAGGGCGCTTTTCGGGTCTTTTTGGAGCGCCTGCTGAAAATATCCGATTCCCCGCCCCACGCCATCAGGAGTTCGCTCGCCCCAGGCGTATCGGCCCTTCATATAAAGCTGATAAGCTTCAGCGTTCCCGGCGGCGCGGCCAGTCATTCGTTTCTCCTCTTCTCCCGTCAACTTGCTCCGCAGTTTTGCCGCCGCCTCGCGGGCCATCTCCGCCGGCAGTTTTGGCAAATCCGCAGGGTCTTTTTCGTACTGCTCGCCCCACAACAGCCGGTCGTCGCGCGCATCCACCAACTCGACGTCTACAGTGAGCCGGTTCCCGCGCCGCGCGACTCGGCCTATGATCACCGCTTGAACGTTCAGCTCGCGTCCCACCGTTTGCGGCTCGACCTCGCGGTCTTTGTAGCGAAAGACGGAACTGCGCGCGATGACCCGAAGTTGAGGCAGGCGTGAGAGGCTGTGGATCAGTCCGTCGGTGATGCCCGCGCCGAGGTACGCCGAGTTCGGATCCCCGCTTGTGTTCTTGAACGGCAGGATCGCCACCGAATCGATATTCCCGGAGGATCCCAAGGTCGCCTTCACCACGGGCCAGAGCAACCAATAAAACATGGCTGCGAAAAGAATCAGGGCGCCAAACGCCGCTCTCCTGACAAGCGCCCGCTTCCAGAAAGGCTCCGGCGCAACGTCGAGGTCGGACTGTATGGAGACCACCTTTGTGCGCTTTGCGATCTCGATCACATGCTCGCCCTGGAAATGAGGCGCCGCGGCCCCCTCATCTGAGTCCGAAAACGGCGAGTCCGGGAACGGCGAGTCCGGGGACGGCGAGTCCGGGGACGGATATTGATCGTTTCCCACCCACAAAGCGCCGTTGAACGCGCTCTCAAAAAGCGCGGGAATCTGGCCCGCGCTTTGCGGGCGATCTTCTGGGTCCTTGGCTAGTAGACGATAGATCAGCAATTCGAGAGCAGGCGGCGCGTCGGGACGAAATTTTCGCAAGGGCGCCGGCGCCGCGCTCATTTGCAACCGGAACAGCTCGCGAGCCGAAGCGGCGTTGAAAGGCGGCACGCCGGTGAGCATCTCGAAAATGATGACGCCTAGCGAATAATTATCGGCCCGCCCGTCAATCCGCCCCCCCAAACTCAATTGTTCGGGGCTGGCGTAGAGCGGCGTCCCCATTACCGCGGAAACCGGCGACACTGCCGTATCATTGATCACTTTGGCGATCCCGAAATCGAGCACCTTGAGACGCTCTCGCCCGTCCGGCTGCCTGACCAGCATGATGTTTGCAGGCTTCAGATCGCGGTGGACGACGCGCGCCGAATGAGCGGTTTCGAGCGCAGCGGCGACCTGCCGGAGAATCTCCATCACTCGCCCAAAATCAAGCGTCCCTCGCGCGGCGATCTCTTCGGCGAGCGTGTATCCCTCCAACCATTCCATGGCGATGTAGGCGAGATTGTTGGTCGTGCGCCCGGCATCCAACACGATGACGATGTTCTCGTGCGTCAGTTGAGCCGCCGTCTTCGCCTCGCGCTCGAAGAGTTCGAGCAACCGGTCGTTGCTCAACGCGATATTAGGCTGGAGAATCTTCAAAGCCACGCGGCGATCGAGCGCCAGATGATGCGCGCTGTAGACCGCCCCCATGCCGCCGATCCCGGCCAGCGCGTCGAGGCGATACCTATCGGCCAGCACACTCCCAACAAGATGATACGGGTCGTCAAATGAAAGCGGAGCGCCGTCCTCCGTACAAAAGCGCTGTGTGGTTGGATATGACCTCTGGCACGTCAGACAGTATTTCATCGATCAGCCTCGGTATTACAAGTTTGGCCACTCAGCGGGACATGAGGGGAAACCGCCGCGCATGATCATAACCATCATCGGCAAAAAACGCATGCAATTTATCCGAATCCAGCTTCAGGTCGGATCGGTTTCGGAAACGGCGCCTATCGCGGCAGACGGAGTTATATCTTTGCCGCTGGATTGCAGGACGAGAGAAACAATTTGCAACGCCAGCTCGACGAGAGCGTTAAAAAGCTGGCGATGGATCATCAACTCAATTGAAGATGCGCCGCGACACGCCCGCTGCGGGTTTCCACAGCAGGCCGGAGCGCAAACCCGCAGCGGACGCGGCGGATTCACTCATTACTGCGCGCAACGAAAACATTTATAGTCTGCGACGATCACGACCGGCGAAGAGCGTAGATTCGCGTCGCGCAAACATACTTTATCAAACAAAGCTCTTGATAGCACATACTACTTGACACAAGGTCGCGCAGTTCAGTGATCGTCATCAGTACCGCTAGCGGTACTGATTCGGCGTCGCGCCATTCGGTTGACCTTATCAATGCGACGAGGAAAAAGAGAGGAAATTATGCCCGAAGACCCGAACAAACCAGTTGCGCTCCTCCCCAATGAAGACACCGCAACTGCGCCCGAGGCCACGCCGGTCGAACGACTGATCGCATGGGAGATCGAAGCGAAGCCGGAGGAGCCGTCCTTCATCGTCAGACCGCCGCGCCGGAAGCCCGGAATATTTCTGATCTTCACGGGACTGGTTCTGCCGTCCGTCGCAATTCTCATCGAGATCACGTCAGGCATCTGCGCCCAAATTTTCTTCGATCCTCTGCCGACCGTCTGGCACAAGGTTCTGGTCATAGCCGTGCCGCTGGCCAACCTGCTGGTGATACGCGGGCTGTGGTGGAGCGACACCGGATATCACAGGCGATTGGGACTGGCGAACGGTCTGGCCGTTGCGGTCTCCGCTTTCTACACGATCATCTATCTGCCGATAACGCCACTCGCTCTGGTGGCGCTCTTGTACGCCGGACTGGGTCTGCTGGCGCTGGCGCCCGTGTTGTCGCTTATCGCGTCGGCGCTCTGCCTCCGCCAGATACAGATGTTGGCGAGAGAGGGAGGGGAGTTTTATGGTTCGGCCAGGAAGCCGATGCGAGACTTCGGATTCGGGTTCGCGCTGGCGGCGCTGATATTGGTCGCCATCGAAGTTCCGGTGATCGTCACACGCGTCTGGATGGCAAAGGCCGCCTCGGATTCACAGGCCGAAAGCGCGCGCGCAATCAATCTGCTGCGAAGGTACGGTCACGAGAAGACTTTGCTGGCCGCCTGTGACTCGCAACACGAATTCGCCAGTCCGATTGGCGCCTTCTTCAAATTCAGTTATCCGTTAAGCGTCGAGAGCGCGCGGACGGTCTATTACCGGGTGACCGGCAAAGCTTACGACCGCGGGCGCGGCGGGCGTCTGGGCGGCGTTTTCGATTTCAACGACCAGGTCCGCGATCTTGATGAAACCGGCGAGTTGAGAGGATCGGCGCAGCCCGATTTGTCACTCGCCGCCTCGCGCATTGACGGTTCGTTCGATCCCGACGCCGCGCTCGGATATCTGGAATGGACGATGGTCTTCAAGAACACGTCCCCATCGCAGCAGGAGGCCCGCGCGCAGCTGGCTTTGCCGCCGGGCGGCGTGGTCACTCGCTTGACGCTGTGGGTCGACGGCGAAGAGCGCGAGGCGGCTTTCGCCGAACGCGGCAAGGTTGAGGCGGCTTATGAATCGGTCGTCAGAACGCGCCGCGATCCGGTTCTGGTGACGACCGACGGCGGTGATGTTGTCAACGTGCAATGTTTCCCCGTTCAACCCAACGGCGAGATGAAGATCCGGCTGGGCGTCACCGCGCCGATGCAGATTGAAATGATGAATGCGACCGCGAATGACCTCGCTCGTAGTGGGGCCCAAAGTGGGGCCCAAAGTGGGGCCCAAAGTGGGGCCCAAAGTGGGGCCCAAAGTGGGGCTTGGATGCGGCTGCCGTATTTCATCGAGCGCAATTTCCGCATGGACGACAACGTCACGCACTCGGTCTGGATCGAATCGAAGCAGCCGCTCGAATCGTCGTCGAACAATTTGAAGCCGGAACATCCGTCGGCCGGCCTCTTCGCGGTCAGGGGCGCGCTCTCGCGCGCCGAGATGGCGAAGGATTTTCCCGCCGTCCGCGCCGTCCGCTCGGCGCTCGTCAACGAAGCCTGGACGCGCGATCCGTTCAGCAAGACCGGCGAGATCATTACGCAGCGAATCGAGCCGAAGCCATCAACCACGCCGATGCGCGCGGTCTTCGTGATTGACGGTTCGGCCCCGATGCGCGATCAGACGGTCTCGATCGCGGACGCGCTGGCCAAAATGCCCGAACGCGGCGAGTTCGCCATGGTGGTCGCATCGGACGAAGTCGTCGAGCTTGCGCCGATGCAGCCGGCTTCGCCGGTGACCGCCATGAAAGCCGCTGAGAGTCTGAAGCAATTCGATTTTCGTGGCGGTCAGGACAACTTGCCCGCGCTCACACGCGCCTGGGAGATCGCGTCCCAACATCCTGAAAGCGTGATCGTTTGGATTCACGAGCCTGTCGCGACGCTGTTTAATTCGACGGACGAGTTGCGGCAGCGATGGGAGCGGCGTCCATCGGGCGCTCATCTCTTCGACCTGCAAACGCGCCGCGGCGCGAACCTGATCACCGAAAGCCTGAGCGGAGTCTCGGCCGTCAACAGGATTACGCGAATGGGCGATGCGCCGCAGGAACTGCGCCGTTTGTTCTCGCGCTTCAGCGGCGGCTCGCAACAGTTCATGGTAACTCGCGCGAAGCTTGCCGGCGCCAGGCAAGCGCCATCAAGTAACTCGAAGGAGACCTCGAAGCATCTCGCCCGGTTGTGGGCCTCCGGCGAAATGACAAATCTGCTGCTCCTCGGCGACGACAAGAGTTTCGACGCCGCGATGAAGCTGGCTTCGAACTATCAGCTTGTCACGCCGTTGACCGGCGCGGTCGTGCTCGAAACACAGGAGCAATATCAGCGGGCCGGTCTCGAACCAGTCAATCCGGGCACGGTTCCGACCATTCCCGAACCCGAGGAGTGGTTACTGATGCTCTCCGCGCTGCTCGTCATCTCCTGGATTCTCTTTCGGCGGAGGTCTATGTGCAGAGCCGCTTAATCAGGGCGGAGATTCTGCTCGCCGTCGAGTTGCTGGCGTTCTGGCCGGTCTGGCGGTGGTACGTTCATCGCCTGAACGACCATTCGGACGAGGCGTGGGGAATCGTAGCTCTCGTTACCGCTGTGGCATTCGCTTTTTGGCATAAGCGCGAAAGCGGTTCAGCTATCGCTAAAAATGGAATACCGATTTCACCGCAGAAGCGAGGAGCAGACAGAGGCTTCGCAGAGAGGAAGAGAGATGAGGAGGAGATGAGGGGTGAAGAAGGGGAGACAAGGAGATCGGGACAAATTCCCCTCGTCTCCTCATCCCCTTGTTTCCTTGTCTCTCCCCCTCTCCGCGCCTCCTCAGCGTTCTCCCCGCCTCTGCGGTTGATTTTACCGGCGACTTTACTGCTCTGTTACTCGTTGATCTATCCTTTCTTCTCGCCGCTGCCGCGCGCGGCGATAGCCGTCACGGCCATCGCTGCCACCGTCAGCGCCATGCGCTTCGGCCAGAGATTGCATCTCGGAGTCTGGGGATTGCTGCTGCTGGCCTTGCCCGTTGTGGCCTCGCTTCAGTTCTACCTCGGTTTTCCGATGAGGGTTGTCGTGGCCAGGCTTGCGGCCCCGATGCTGCAGATCAACGGCTTCGCGGTCGTCGCCGAAGGCGCGTCTTTGAATTGGAACGGCGATCCGATCCTGATTGACGCGCCGTGCAGCGGAGTAAAAATGCTCTGGACGGGATTCTATCTGACCTGCGCTCTGACCTGTTATTACAAACTCAACGCGAAGCGGACGGCGTTGGCCTGCGCTGCAGCGCTCGCCGCGATCATCATCGGCAATACATTCCGCGCCGCCGCGCTGTTTTACGTCGAATCCGGCGCCGCCAATCTCCCGCTGCCGGACTGGACGCATGAAGGCGTGGGCGTGGTCGTCTTTGTCGCAACCGCGATCGCTATTGCGTGGACGGTCGGGAGAGTAAACCGGACAGAAAAATGTCAGGCAGAAAAATAAAGACCTCCCCGGAAGTGTTCGGTATGACAATTGATCGTGTGGCGAAAAATGGTTATGCGCTCTTCCATCTTCTTCATCGTCTGCTGTCTGCTGGCCGCCGTCGCGCCTTTCGCGCCGATTCGATCGGACGTGACGGATGAGCAATCGGCCTTTCCCGGCTGGCCGTCCCAAATCGAAGGCCGCAACCTGACGAAATTACCTCTCTCATCGCGCGAGGAACGCTTTGCCGCTGACTTTCCGGGCCGCATCGCTCGTTTCAGCGACGGGCGTCAAGAGATCATTATTCGCTGGGTGGCGAGTGAAACGCGCGCTCTCCATCCGGCCTCCGATTGTTTCAAAGGGCTGGGTTACTCGATCAAGCCGCTTCCCGCTCTCGTTGATCCTGCCGGTCATCGTTGGGGCGCCTTCGAGGCGAGACGGGGCGACGAAGCGCTCCGCGTGCACGAACGCATCTACGATTCGGCGGACAAAGAGAGTTGGTCCGATGTTTCGAGCTGGTATTGGCAGGCGATGATGGGTAAGACCAGCGGCGGATGGTGGGCCGTGACCGTGGCTGAACGACAATAGACTTTCCCTCTCTACTATCTGGCAAAAAGCGCATCCCCAAAATTTTCCGGTCCGTATTCACCATTGAAACCGAGAACACGAAGGTCGAGCGTGCGAGAAAAAAAATGACTGAGCGCTCATTCATTCGAAAACAGATATTGTCTGACCGGTCAACTAATTACACTAACCGGGTGGTAAATCTATACACAAATGATTGAAAAGGCTGGACAAATTGGCTTGACACGATTTGTTATTAAATTTAGATTTGCGGCGTGGTCGAATAATAATTCGTAGCAGGCGCAAACTATTAACAACCCTTTCCAGCACCAGGAGGAGGAGCGGATCCTATGAAACGAAGAAATCTCTCCCTTAGCATAGCCATCATTCTCTGTCTGGCCATTGGCATGATATTCGTCGCCAGTGGCAATGCCGACAATACTTCCAAAAAGGTCGCGGCCAAGAACATCACATTCAGCAAGGACGTCGCGCCGATCTTCTTTAAAAATTGCGCCGAGTGTCACCGGGCCGGCGAGAGCGCGCCGTTTTCTGTATTGAGTTACAAAGACGTTCGCCCGTGGGCGAAATCGATCCGCGAGAAAGTGGCCAACCGGACGATGCCGCCGTGGCATGCCGACCCGCATTTCGGCGAATTCCAAAATAATCGGACCTTGAACCAGTCGGAGATTGACAAGATTCTGGCCTGGGTTGACGGCGGCGCGGCGGAGGGCGACCCGAAGGATATGCCGGCGGCGCCAAAATTCGTCGACGGCTGGAACATCGGCAATCCCGACCTGGTTATCCCGATTCCCGAAGAGTACACCTACAAAGCGGGCGCCGATGAATATCAATATTTCGACGTCGACACCAATTTCAAAGAGGACATGTATGTGGTGCGGGCCGAAGCGCGTCCGACCAATCGCAAGATCGTCCATCACATCATCGCCTTCATCATCCCGCCCGGTTCGATGAATATGGCTAAGATGAACACCGAGCAGCGGTTCAAGGCGATGGAGGCCGCGTTGAAAACCTCGCCCTTCTACCGCGACGGCTATCTGATGCGCGTCAAGGCCGACCAACCGGTCATTGACGACGGATGCGAGGCGAAGAATCAACGCGGCAACGGCGGCGGCGATCAATTCCTGACCGGCTACGCTCCTGGACACAACGCGGACATCTGGGAGGCGGGAGTCGGCAAGCGGATTCCGGCGGGTTCGATCATTCGCTTCCAGGTTCACTACTCGAACCAGACGCTCGGCGGCAATGAAGTCGAGAAAGACCGTTCGATGGTCGGACTGGTTTTCGCCAAAGAGCCACCGCAAAAATTGATGACGACCAATTCCGTCGGCAACATCTTCTTCAAGATCCCCGCCGGCGCCGAAAACCACCGCGTCACGGCCTGCCGCACGCTCCGCCGCGACACGACGATCTACGCGCTGATGCCACACATGCACCTGCGCGGCAAGGCGATGGAGTACAAGGTCTTCTACCCGGACGGCAAAACGGAAACGCTGCTAAACGTTCCGAGGTACGACTTCGCCTGGCAGACGAACTACACTTTGAAAGAGCCGAAGTGGTTGCCGAAGGGCTCGAAGATCATGGTCACAGCCTATTTCGACAACTCGACGAAGAACAAGTTCAATCCCGACCCGACGAAGGACGTCCGCTACGGCGAGCCGACCTACGACGAAATGATGCTCGGCTTTATGGACTACGTAACCGAGTATCCCACGGTCGCGCAAATCGATCCGAAACTTCTGGACAGCTACGCCGGCAAATACGAAGTCCGTCCGAACGTCTTCGCCACCGTCACGCGCCAGGGCAATTCGCTCTTCGTGCAGATTCCGTTGCAGCCGAAGATGGAGTTCCTGCCGATGTCCGAAACGAAGTTCTTCCTCAAGTACAGTGACATCGACATGACCTTCGTCAAAAATGAGAAGGGCGATGTGGCCGAGGCCGTGCTGGAAGGCTCGATTAACGTGCGCGCCAAGCGGGCCAATGAAGCGACGAACGCCGGAAGCGGGCAGTAACTGATTGCGGATTGCGGATTGCGGAATCGCCATTCGATTCCCAATCCGCATTTCGTCTTTGGGAGTTTCTTTGAGGTTGCCTGAATCGAACTAGACAACATCGGGACACGCGGCGGTACAGCGCCTAATGTTACCTGGTTTGATTTAGTGGTGATTATTGAGAATGTTGTCTGTCGCGAAAGCATTCCCCATCCCAGAAAGGAGCGCCATCTATAATGAACAAAGCACGCGTCGCCATCATCTTCTGCCTTGCGATCGCCAGTCTGTTCCTGCTACCCGCGAGCCAGGCCGACACGACTAAGCCTTCATCGAAACAGGTCACATTCAATAAAGACGTCGCGCCGATCTTCTTTAAGAACTGCGCCGAATGCCATCGGGCGGGCGAGGCCGCGCCGTTTTCGGTGATGAGTTACAAAGATGTTCGCCCCTGGGCGAAATCGATCCGCGAGAAAGTGGTCAACCGCGAGATGCCTCCATGGCACGCCGACCCGCACGTTCAGGAGTTCAAGAACAACCGCAGTCTGACGCCGGCCGAGATCGACGCCATAACCGCCTGGGTCGACGGAGGGTCCCAGGAAGGCGATCCGAAAGATTTGCCGCCCGCGCCTAAATTCGAGGACGGCTGGAACATCGGCAAGCCGGACATGGTCATCACGATGCCCGAAGAGTTCACGCTGGAAGCCAGCGGGCCTGACGAGATTCAATATTTCGAGGCCGACCCGGGCTTCAAGGAAGACAAGTACGTGATGATGGCCGAAGCGCGTCCGGGCAACCGCCGGATCGTCCATCACCTGATCGCTTTCATCCGCCCGCCGAAGGAGGGCAAGCCGGCGCCCAAGCTGACGCCGGAAGAGATCAAGAAAATGCGCGAGGAGTTCCAACGCGACTCGGTCTTTTATCAGGACGGGACGTTGACCAAAGTGAAGATGGACGCGCCGGTTTACGACGACGGCTGTTCACTGCCGAGCGGCGGCTCCGGATTCAAGCGCGACGGCAGCGGGCGCGACGATAACCAGCAATCGCTACTGGTCGGATTCGCGCCGGGGATGCCGGTGGCTAAATGGGGAGAGGGGATGGTCAAGAAGATCCCGGCCGGATCGAAGATCGTCTTCCAGATGCATTACTCGAAGGCCGCAGGCTCAGCCCAGAAAGACCGTTCGATGGTCGGCCTGGTCTTCGCCAAAGGGCCGATGGAGAAGATGGTCGTCACGCACCCGGTCTCGAACAACTACTTCAAGATTCC
>Ga0081455_10006185_pt1 | contig 12909 bp, 9 predicted proteins | sample TabmetS3T2R1_FD_70207 | JGI IMG/M metagenome (GOLD analysis project Ga0081455, IMG submission 70207) | Tabebuia heterophylla rhizosphere microbial communities from the University of Puerto Rico - S3T2R1 | ecosystem: Host-associated > Plants > Roots > Rhizosphere ... | reverse complement strand
AATCGGCTTTCGCCAAAATTCATCAAACACTTGCCTCTATCACATATGTTGAAATGAGCCAAATCGGAGAATATCGATTGAGCGCTGTCATAGAGAATCGGCTGTGGCTTATATGGAATGGCTGCTATAACAATATTGTCATCTAATACATTCTCATCTATACTACTATTAAAACGTTTTGAATTTGGTGTATTATTATTTTGTTTATTTATATTTGAATGTTTATCTTGACGTTTTCGTTTAATTGTCCTATTTAATAATGAATCAAGTAATGGACTACTATCATGTGTTGATAGTGAAAATAATAATAATAATAATAATAATGAAGAATCTGATGGTGTTGTTGTAGTTTGATTATTAATTCAATTAACTGTATATATGAATTTATCAGCATTATTCATGGAGCATAAACATTCACAAAGTCACTAAGAACAATATCATACATATATGAGTGAATCGTATTTTTGTTGTACAATTAAGGGGAAAAAATGAAAGTGTGTTTAGAGAAAATTCAAGTTACGCATCTTATTCACCATTGTTTCTTGAGTATGTGGCATAAATTTCCCAACTACCATGTGTCAAGAGGCCAAGATACCTCTGTATCAGTGTCCGTGAAATATTAGATTGGCACATAAGTTCTAGAAGTTTTTTTTTATGTTTCAGGCAGTTTTCAGGCTTTATATCTGACGATTAGAAAACGATATAGATCTGAAATTTTGGAACTTCTATCACCTTCTAATAGCAAGATATAAAGCTTGAAAGTTACCTACAACACGAGAAAACCATGCAGAACTTGCGTGCCAATCTAATGCTTCCAAAAGTAGCAAATTTAGGAAATTCTTGTGCTTTTCTTTTATCACAGCTCTCTTCTCTACTCAACATGGATACGCAAATCTCTCGAAGCGTATACTTGAGTCGAGCGAGGCCGAAAAACAGACAAAAAGTGTTTCTCTACATATTTTTGAAAAAAATGTTTCTCTACATTTTGTCGTATAATGTAAAATTTTATAGGAAGACAATATTGAATTACCCTGAAATTTTTATCAATTGTACAACTTTTTATGCTCTCTCTATTGTGTAAATTTCAACAAGATCGATTAAGTCTATCGGGAGATAAAGCTAAAATAAATTTCAAAATGTTTCTCTACAAAGTGAGTCAAAAAGCAATTTTCGAAAAAGTTTCCTTGTTTTTCTATAAAATAATAATACGAAGACTCAAACTTTTTTCAATCATCTGGTTACTTAAAACAAGCCCTCTCTTTTGCAGGATGTGCTAGGTCCTTAGGTTGAGCCGTTTGTCTGCTGGAAAACGTTTTGTGTTATTCTACACAAAAAAGATAAAGTGTCTGTAAAAGGATTTTTGTCATAGACGGACAAGAGAAAGATAAGCATGGTATTCACAAGTGATATATTTGAGTAGACTGTCAGACGGTGAACAGAATGTGCTATTTATTTTTTGTTATTCTTTTTTTTTGTTCCTCATAGATTTCATTTTTTGTACGATGACTCGTTAAAAATCATAGATTTTCTTGCCTTTAGCCTCTCTGTCTCAGCGAGCTGATAAGATATCGAGCTGAAATTTTCTGTGGTAGTGGGACACATACTAAGGAAGTGAACAAAAAAAGAAACTTTAAGATCGAGCTTTAGAAAATGGATTGCCAGAAGAAATACGTCAAAAACATGATTGTACAACAAGAATACGATTCACTCATATGTATGTCGTGTGTCGTCATCTATACTACATGATAGAAGAAGAGAAAAGAAAACAAAGAAATACCCAACAACCTGAATCACACTATAACATTTGTATATAAACACATCGAAATGTGTTAATTCTTAGTTAATTCAAAGGTTTATCTAAGAATACACGTCGTGCATATCGTCACTCGTATTACTGGTTAAATTTGTAAACAATGTCTATTCAAGAAAAACAAAGTCGTGCATTTGGCTGATGTAGAACAGATCTGTGATTCGGTAAACAAAAATTTCGATACAATATCAATTAACTATAAAATTTTTCTTTAGATGAAAGAAAGTATTGATTTATTACAAAATGGTTGTGTACAAATACAAGAAGTTCAAAACCTCTTGGTGAAATACATCAAGGTCAAATTCAATCTTAAACAAAGATCAGAGTATGAACAACAACCATTATCACAAGACATGACGTCACTTGACAAGAACATAAAGCATTTGGAAGAACGAACAGATGAATTATCACATGCTATTGAATATGGCTTTAAACATTTAAAAACACTTGAAGGTGAAATAGGTATGTATAAAACGAAGATGTTTTCATTGATCTACGTATGATTTGTTTTTGGATAAAATTTTGAATAACTTTCCAACAACACATAACACAGATGAAGATGAACAGTAATAATCATAAGTTGATATAAATAAAAAGATGCTTTCAAATTACTAACTATTTATAAACCATTTCATATAACTTTTTTTTTCGAACAATTTTTTTCAACGTCATCTAATCGTATTAATTCACTTCATCAAATATCTTCATAAGTTTCATTGATATTTTATCTTTTTTTTTCTTCTTTATTTAATCTAAAAACAAAAACAAAAACAGAGTAGATTATGAGAATCTTTTTTTTTTCTATTCAAGATGATAATAGACTATTCGAAAATCATGTCAATTTTTTGTCACATTATAATCTGATATCAGATTTTAAAGACCTATTCCTTCTCACAAAAGTCGACATATTTATCATCGAATTTTTCGTAATGGACTCAAACGTGAATTTTTCATTATAGTAGCCTTTCTCAGACCTCTCTTCAGGCACCAACTATTTTCAATATTGATCTTTGCAATAAACTTTCAATAGGTATTGTTAACTTTGAACTCATCTATATGAGAACTCGTTGAGTCAGTCCGAGAGCAATCCGGTGAACTTAAATCAATTTATTAAGTGGCGTGATTAACATTCTCATGCAGCGTTGGATGAGAATCGAAATTATATATAAAGTGAATAAATATTCTTTTAACAGTCGCTGAAAGTTCATCGCTAAATATCTGTTATCCCTCTTTTAACATTGGGAACTTTTATCGAATGACATAAATCTTTGAAATAAGAGAAAGGGTTTTATAAGAAAATCACGAAAAGGAAACAAACATTCTTATACATATCGCTTATGAGATTTTCTCATTTGTCTTGTCCTGAATATGATATGAAATATTTTTGCTCGATTAATATCCGAGACGAAAGATCCGATTAACCGAAATTTGATCTAAATAGTATTAAAACTAAATGCAACGAGTCACATTTATCTGATGCCATCATTGAGTTACGCATCAAATTTGTTTTATTCGGATTTGCCGAGAAAAGGCCGAGACCGAAGAAAAATTGATGGTTATCATGCTCGTGCTGCAAATAGGGCTGATCTCTTTAATTAATGACTAACTTTTCGTAGTATTTTCTAAACTTTCTTTGTAATAATAATAATAATAATATTGTAGATATTTGTCCCTCTTTCTTTCTAATGAGATGATTATTGAACAAAGATGAAATGTAGTTTCAATGTTTGGTGTAAGAATTCATTTTCATAGTTCGTTATTAATTTTGGTTGTTCTAATTTGTTTTTTGTTAATATTTATTTTCTATTCTAGGAAAAAAAAACATCATAAATTGAAAAAAATTGAAATTAATAATGATGAAGATATAAATCTCATCGATTTATTTAATCATGCATTTAAATTACTTTATGAATAATGAAGAAACAATTAAATCAATTAAAAATACAAAAAAAAAAAAATTTTGAAAAAATAATGAAAAAATATCTTTTTTTGAAAATTTTTCAAATGAATCGGTTACATTTGCAGATCTTATTTCGCATTCAATTATTAATTATGGATTAATAAATAAATTTATAAATCTTAAAGTATCTATAGTTTTTATTTTAATTATTTAATTTTGTTTTTTATTCTTTTTATTTAAACTGAAGATTGTACCAGAAGAAAAATGATCGAATTAATAATGAAGAACATAAATTAATTAAAGAAGAATTCAAATTTGAAAATAAATCTCCAAATATTTCATTTATTCAATATGATGAAACTTTTATGAATGTTCCACTATTATTATTTGCTGTTTCGTTTGATCCTTTAGATGTAACTCAAGAATTTACAACTATTTCAAATTCAATTTCATATTAATAAAATGAAAATTTCTATTTCTAGATAATCTTCTTCAATATGTAACAGTTATGTTATGTACTCCAATTGAAAAAAAAAACTAACAATTGAAATTATTTATGCACTATTTACAAATAAAATAATTAAATTAATCAAATAAAATGTTTCTGATAAAATAAATTAATTTCTTTCAATTTGGGCATGAGTTGATGTTGATCATTCAATAATTAAACGAGATGAAAATGGACATTTTTTATTAGAAGTTCATAAACGATCAATTGATGAAATTATTTTATCTCGTTCAGATGCTGGTCATGCTCATCAAATTCTTTAAAAAATTTATTATGATAAATAATATTAAATTATTCCAGCTACTCAATCAGATTTAATTTACATTTTATTTTATTTTATTATAAACTTTTGTTTAGGTTATAAAACAATTAACATATTACAGTAATATGTTGATTATTATCTTCATATAACTTGAATTAACAAATAGGATCGTTTGTGCTCGTGATGCTATTTTAAGAGTAGATCATGGAATGATGAAAAACTCTTTCAAATCAAACCATATATTATGATCATTAAAATAACAATATGTTGATTAATGATGGAATTTTAGCAACATATTAAAGAAATCATAATGAACTTTTAAATTTCTTAATTGATTCAGATCTCACAAAATATATTTCTCAAAACAAAAAAAAATTAGATAAAGAAATTGTTGTGATTTTGTTTGTTAAAGTATATAGAAAATATTTTTGTAACTAAAGAATGAATATTATTGTGTTCATTTCATTTTTAATATGATTAATGTCAAATAGAAACTCACATAAAGATTCTTATATTCAAATATATTTATTAAACCTTTCAACTATGTCAATAAAATAACATTTTTCATATTTTTATTCTTAGCAGAGATTTTCAACAAAGCAAAATAATATATGTTATCAGTTTGTTTATCATTTGTCTCTCTTATTTAAAAATAGGTAAACTATTACACATAAGGAGAAAGTTGTTTTGATTAAATGAAGTATCTCATCATTCTTTTCTCATTGATTTTAATTTATGTCGAAGGAGGTCAACATTTAAATGCTAATGGATCAGTTGGCAAACATCATTCAATAGGTGATCAATCAAGTCCACATGCATGCAATCGAGATTCAGCCATTTCTTCTTCTTCAACAATTTTAACCGTTACGAATATCAATGTATCGTCTATGGTCTATTGAAACAATGAATTGATTACCATCAATTGGACACCAATATCATCCGTATATATTGATGATTTTATTGGGATTTATTTTGTTGATATTCCTCTTTGAAAAGGTAATGAAAACTAAATTTCAAAATGAAGAATTTTTTCTATTTAAATAATTGATATACTATTTATTTTTTGTTCAGATAGTTTACTTGATATGTAATAAGATGTGATAATATAATTGATTAAATAATATTTATTTTAGGGGTAATTCTAGTACTGATTCAGGTGGTCAATGTGGTGTTCCAATAGTTTATCGTTTTCATTCTTCATCAAATGGTGATGATTTATTTTGGTACATGAATATAGAACATCGACAAGTGGCTTCTATGATAGATTATTTTGACCTCACAATAACAATAAAATGTTGCGTTTTTTCACTTCCATTTAAATTTCATCGTCTCGAACACATCACAAATAATATTCCAGATATTGTATTTATATTCTGTTACTCATTTGACATTACGGGATAAAAATCCATTCAAACATGAATTTTTTGTTCCACTTGCTCAAACTTTTCCATTTCTTAAAAATCTATCTCTTTCGAATATTCAGCCACCATTTTTGAGACCTGACGAATTTCACCTTCGCAATAGAGACTGGAGCTCAATTGTTGAATATTCTTATCTTATTTCACTTGATGTCAGAGATGCAGATATTTATTATGTTGAACATTTTCTCAATGAAACAAAAACATGGCTACCTCGCGTTTGAATGAATTAAAGATCAATTATGGTGATTTAAAAATGGTGACAAAAAACTTTACAAGAGATGACACGCAACGTAATTATGATAGAGTGAAACGATTAAATCAAGGTTTGATGATATAACTAAAAAAACATTCATTGTTGTTTTCCTTTATTGTCAGTTTAATTGTGTTCTGATATTATCTGAATAAAAATTTCTGATGTAAATTATAATTTGTTTTCTTACAAAGTTAGGTATGGCGTGAAAAATGTTAAATGTTTATAAAGACAAAATCTACTATGGAAATTGATCTGTTATATAAAACAATTGCTAATATAATCTTATGTGTTTGTGTTGGATTACGATCGAAAAAATAGAATTGTACATTGTCACGGTGTAATGTGGCACCGGCAGATATATTTAAAACTTTCTTTTATCAGATATAAATCATTTTTTAATCATTGTGTTTAAATCTGAGTAATCTTCGAGTTAGTAAGAATTTTCTTCTTTTTCAATCCTTCTATTTTATTATTATTTTCTCTTGCAAGATGTACAAGAGATTTTAATCATGTATGAACGAATATGAATATAAGTAAAAACTACAGTATTTACAACTGACAAATCGTGATCACGTCCTACTAGAATAAATAGATAAATTCCATGTGATACTAAACTGTAAAATTGATTATTAAAAAATTTCACTTTATATTTGTTTCGATCAAGAAGAACAGCGTGGACACGTAATAATAGCTGATATAATATTTCTGCATCAATGTTTTTTGTTTTTTAATTATTAGAAGTTTTAAATCGTTAACTTTAATTGTTTAAAAATAAGAATGCGATTTATTATTGTCATTCTAATTCATTGATCACACTTTTATATTATTATCATTATTCAATTGACCAATGCCAATCTAACATTTATTAAAAGATTTTCTCTACTTTTGAAACAAGTTATAAATAATATTGATAAATGTCTATAAAGCGGTCGGGCACGAAGAATATGTTTATATTTGAAAACAAAGTTACACTTCTTTGCTGTAGTTCATATAATGATCTGATTGTTATTTATTTTCGATCGTCATGATCTTTTGACTGATTAGAATTGAGCGTAGATATTAAGGGAATTACTACTAATTAGTACTAAGAATTTCTTTCCTCTCTTGATTTTTATTTAGTTAACTTTTTACTGTTAATGATGTGATATATGGGACCAATCAATCTAACATTCGACATTTTTACTTTCAGTAAAGTGACAATACTCGTAAAGGATCATCATTTCAATAAACACTCCTCTGCTATAATATTATTATTTATATCTTATATATATTTCCATGAATAAATACTAAATTTACAAAGCATATATAACGAAAGAATCCCTACGAGACAGATAGAGAATTATCATAGCAAACTACTTTATCAACAAGTACTATTTATCATAAAATTCTGTTTAAAACATATGTTGCATTAAATTTCAAAGATTGATCAACTTCTAACTTAATAGTAGAAGAAAGGATATCTCTTCGAAGTGATTTTTCTTTAAGATTATTAATTTAACTTGTTCTGATAGATTTTGAAAATGCTAAAACAATAATATACATCAGATGCTAACATTTATCATTCTTATTAATTCAATTCGTTCTCTATCAAAACGAATAATCATCTTATCACCTTTTCTTGACTACGAATAATTTGTTTTAGAAAGAGGTGTGAAGACCGCTCCTCCACTCTCTATAGTCCGACAAGATTGATAAAAGAAAGTATCTTCACGTGTTATAGTGACGCTATTACCTGACTGAACTTCTTTTAACAAGCTTTTTTTCGACTCTTTTCAAAAAAAGAAAAAAAACCGACTATCTTGAGTTGTGCCATAGCGCAATATGTCAATATACTGAGAGCAACACAAAAACGAATGTATTATTCATTATTTTTCATATGCACTTTCCTATAAAGTTCAATAATAAAATCTCGAAATTTCTATTAAACTAATAATGAAAACTCTATTTAACTTGCGAAGAACTTTATGACAGGATTAGCTTCCCATTAAAAAGATAGTAGTAGAAGTATTTTCAACATTTTACATTGTTCTCTGAACATACACAGTACAATGTAGAACAATGAAAGTCTTACTAAGTCAACGATTTTTTTCTTGGAGAAACAGAGGGGTATTGTATTGTCGTATTTTATGATTTATTAAAAAAACAATCATTACTAGACAATAGAGTCAGATATCTGACACTTGATCATTTTTCGTTTTTATTTTCTCTGAATGGATGTCTTTTCGTAGCGTCCTAATTGCGAACAAAGATCAAATCAATTAGCAGACTGACAGTGAGGGTGAGGACGAGGACGAGGGAGAAAAGTGGTCTGATTTTTGTTCTCAATTCTGACATAGCCTCTTTTTTCCTATTTATGTTTCATGTAAAATGCTACATCGATCACATTAACATAGAAATAAATAATGAAAAAAAAAAAGAGAAACATTCGTCTGCGAAGATATTAGACTATACAAAAATGTTATACTTTTTCGTTCGATAGAAAAGATCAGTCTTTTTTTTTCCTCCAATAAGAAAAGTGCTTATGAACAAAGAATTAATAGATAAGCATATATATATATATATATATATATATCTTACGAAAAGTGTTGCAACTGCATTTAAAGATGAATCGAAATGATGTTCATCTTGTTGATCTTCCTAGTGAAATATTATTTGTTATTTTAAAAAAACTTGACAATATTGATGTTCTTTTCTCTTTACTCGGTATCAACAATCAACGACTTGACATTATAGCACAAGAACAAATCTTCAGTAAGATCCTTAATTTTGTTTCCATATCACAATCAACTGATGAGATTTCTTCAATTTCTGATCCAATACTCCATCGATTTTGTAATGATATATTACCAAGAATTCATATAAATGTCAAATGTCTCATTCTTGATTCCGTTTCCATGGAATGTATCCTTCGTGCTGGTAACTATCCTAATCTTACTGAACTTAAACTTTATAATTTTAACAAAGCAATCGTTTCACGTTATTTCATGGGTAAGTTATTCATGTTTACTGATCATTGAAAAGATTAGCATACAAAAAAAATTTAGATGCTCAGATTAAATGATATGTATTTCGTTTAGACGATTCTCTCTTTGGACATATTTGTAAACAACAAATTACAGATCTTGTTCTTGTCAGTAATGAAAACAATATTGAAATAACACCAGAAGAGTATACGAAGAATGTTTATGCAATTATCTTTGCATTCTTTGAAAATCTAAAGCATTTGAGTATTGTGCCATCATCTATCAACGATTATCCACCTTTGTCCTTATATTTTTTACCATCAATGACTTTTTCTTCTTCGATATTGACTAAATTATGCATCGATGTAGATGATTTTAATGATGTTTATGCTTTACTTGATGGTCGTCTCAAACAATTAACTACACTTATCGTTCAAGTTGATATTATCAGCGATCGGATATTCACATCTCCCAACAGGGTGAGTCTATGTTCCGTGTTATTATAATACTTTTCTAATTAATGTTTAATATTGGAGACAAAATAAAGTTTAGTTAGAAGTGCAATAAACAATGAAAATTCTGCATTATTAATAACTATGATATTTTAATTTTGATTATCAAGAAATAAATAGAATAGATTATTGGAATTATTTTGACGTTATTCGAGATTATTGAAGTAATTAATCATTACTCACTTGAAAATAGTTAATCAATCATTGTAGTTATTAAATGATTTGATAGAAAATATTCTGTTTTATATCTTTCCTAATAATTATGTTGAACTTATTCATCCACGTTAAAACAAATTAAATATTTGGTTGCAAAATAGACATTTTAACCAATCGAGTTTTGTTTTAAGCCTCATTGACTTTTACTACTGAAATGAGCATATCTATTTAAAAGAACTATTAATTTTCTTTACTAATAATTGTTCTTGTAATAGCTATATAATGAATCTTATTGAATGCGGGAAAGTAGGAAAATGTCGAATCCAAAATGTTGACAAAAAAAATGTCGACAAAGCAGTTCGTCAAAAAGCAAAATGTCGACTAGCGAAAATGTTAAATATTATAAAAAAGCAAAAGTGAACTGCAATAAAATGAGAGTGAGAGACTGTGAGGATGAGGGTGAAGAAAAGAAAATATAAGACGAAATGCCTCGTCATTATTCTATTATGATAGAAATTTCGACATTTCTTTCATGTCGAAATGTGTAGAAGAGACATTTCGACACCTCATCGTGAGAACTTAATAAATACAAAGTTATTATCATTATTACTAGGGAATACATATATTTCATAGAATACAAAAAACAGAATTTTGAAAATGACTTATATCTAGCGATTCATGGTTGATGTGAATTTATTTCTTAGCTCAACCGATAAAAATAAATTTACAAATATTTGCTTTCTTTTTTCAGGTTGATCTACCTAATTTAAAATGTTTCTCATTAACATGTTATCGTCGTACCCGAGGTTATGAAATTCAAGTTTTACCTCTTCTTCGTCAATTGACATATCTCGAAGAATTAACTTTATATCTTTATATCTTGGATGGATCCACATTTATCTCTGGTACTCATCTTGATAATAAAATTCTTATTCATATGCCACGACTTCATACATTCACATTTTATATTGCTTCTGAAAATGGTATTGTTGATCCATATATTCGCATATCTAATTCAGATATTCAACGAACTTTCATCAATATGGAACATCGACAGGTGACTTCTATGGTAGATTATTTCGAGCCTCGCAGAATGATATGTCGCATTTTTTCACTTCCATTTAAATTTCATCTTCTCCAAAACATCGGAAATAACATTCCAAATATTATATTTAATTCTGTTACTCATTTGAAATTATGGGACAAAGATGAATTCAAACATGAATTTTTTGTTCGACTTACACGAGCTTTTCCATTTCTTAAGAAATTATCTATTTGGAATATTAAGTCACCATTTTGGAGATGTCATGAATTGCATCTTCGTGATAAAGACTGGTGCTCAATTGTTGAATATCCTCATCTTATTTCACTTAACATCAAACATGTACATTCTCATTATGTTGAACATTTTCTCAATGAAACAAAAACACATTTACCGCGTTTAACAGAATTAAAAGTCACTTCTGACAATTTGAAAAAGGTGACGAAAAACTTTACAAGAGATGAAACGCGACGCAATTGTGGCGGAGTCAATCGATTAATTGTTGAAGGCTTAATGATTTATTCGAAAGATGTCTATAATTATTTTCCTTTATTGTAACCTCAATGTTTTTCTGATATTATCTGAATTTATCTTAAAAAGATCTCTGACGTAAATTATAAATCTTTTTTCTTGCAACATTAAGTACGATGCGAAAAATGTTATTTGTCGATGAAGACAAAATCTTAAATTGAAACTGTGTTGTTGTGAAAAACAATTGTTAATATAATCTTATGTAGTAACATTATTAAACGAAATATAATTAAGTAATGAAATTGCAAGAAATACTAATTCATTTATCATTTTATTTTTCTTTTATTAATAAGAAAAATATGTGAGCTTTCGATGTGTTTCACACATCATTATCAAACACAATGAATAGGAATTAAATTGTAGCGAGACTATCTTCTTTTTGGACGATGATAATGTTCATAAACACTGCAATGTAACAACTACAATAACAAAGAAATTTTCTCCCCCTTGCATTGCAGTGTTTATGAACATTATCATCGTCCAAAAAGAACATAGTCTCGCTACAATTTAATTCTTATTCATTGTGTTTGATAATGATGTGTGAAACACATCGAAAGCTCACACATTTTTCTTATTAATAAAAGAAAAATAAAATGATAAACGAATTAGTATTTCTTGCATTTTCATAATCTTATGTGTTTGTGTTGCATTGTGATCGAAAAATAAAATCGTATATTGTCTCGACGCGACGGCGCACATATTTTTAAGTCTTTTTCTCGCACATAAAACATATTGCAATCGTCGTGATTAAATCTCAATAATCCTCGAGTTAGTAACAATTTTCTTCTTTTTCCAACTCCTGTATTTTATGATTATACTCACTCTCACTCTTACCGTCTAAGTATGTTTCTATTACAGAGATGATAGTATCCATTGAGTTGATTTCGTTTTTGACAATGAAAATATTATGAGCAATGAACTCTATAATTACAAGCGATGTTTATTTTTTTAAACTAGTGAGAGAAGGTCCCCAACTGTGAGTCTCAGTTTTGAATGGGATATATGGGAGTGCCCAACTTAACTGATACTCCATAGAAAATAATATTATTTCAGGGAGAAGTATATAATGAATTTTATACCAAATGAAAGCTCGTCAAAAATGAAATTTGCTGATACTAAATAGTAAAGGTTTTGTAGACTTTGTAATGTCGAACTTATAAAATTTCGAAAAATTTAATACACTAGAAAATGGTAAAAAACTAACATTTTCTATATGGAAGAAAAACACTAGGTTTTCCCATGAAATTAGCTTTTTTGCATTATTTCCACTACCTCACATGTTTCGAAATACACTTATTCCATCCAGTTTTCCATGCTGCATCTATTGAATATATTTCGAAACATGCGAGGTAGTAGCAATAATGCAAAAAGTCTAATCTCATGGGAAAACCTAGTCTTCTTCTTTCATATAGAAAATTTGAGTTTTTTCACATTTTCTAGTATATTAAATTTCTTGAAATTTTATAAGTTCGACATTACAAAGCTTACAAAACCCTTACTATTTAGTATTAGTAAATCCCATTTTTGACGAGCTCTCAATTGGTATAAAAT
>Ga0081455_10006184_pt1 | contig 12910 bp, 9 predicted proteins | sample TabmetS3T2R1_FD_70207 | JGI IMG/M metagenome (GOLD analysis project Ga0081455, IMG submission 70207) | Tabebuia heterophylla rhizosphere microbial communities from the University of Puerto Rico - S3T2R1 | ecosystem: Host-associated > Plants > Roots > Rhizosphere ... | reverse complement strand
GCCGACCACTGGCGCAACACAACCGGCGGACCCATCCGTACCGCGAAGGCGCCTCGGTCGGCCAGATGCTTGGTCATCGCGGCCAGCAGGTCGGAAAGGTCGTCGCGGGACCAGTCGAGCGTCGGTCCCTCGGGGAGGTAGGCCAGGTAGCGCTTGAGCCTCGGGATCTGGCGGTAGAGCACCAGGCCGGAGCCGACCAGGTCGGATCCGTCGAAGAATCCGATCGACTCGCGGCGCCACTCGGCCTTGACCCGGCCCCAGGCGGGAGTCTGCAAGAAGCTGGCCGACGGCAGCGACTGCAGATGAGCCAGGTGTTCCTCGGGACTGATCGGGCGGACGACCGGGGCGCGAGGAGTCACAGTCGCCGAGGCTACTGCAGGTAGCCCTCGACCTCGCCGACCGGCCGGGTACGCGCATCGTCGGGGTCCTGGCCGGCCTGGATCCGGGCTCGGCGCTGCCGGAGCAGGTCCCAGCACTGATCCAGGGTCACCTCGAGCTCCTGCAACCGCTGGCGGCGGTCGTCCGGCTCGAGATCGCTGTCGCTGGACCGGAGCTTGTGCTCCTCCGTCACCAAGGCATCGATGCGTCCGAGGATGTCGTGCTCGTCCACCAGGCCCTCCTTCGCCGGCGCTCCTTGTCACCGTACGCCGACGGTGGAAGCGGATCAGCTCGGCGGGATGTTCTGGTTGCGCCGGAACAGGTTGTCCGGGTCGTACGTCCGCTTGAGCGCCTGGAGCCGGGCGTACTTCGCCGGTCCGTACGCGGCCCGGATCCGGTTGGAGCCCTCGTCCATGAGGAAGTTGACGTAGGTGCTGGTCGAATGCGGCTCCAGCCCGGACCAGGTCCGCTCGAGCCAGTCACGCTCGGCGTCGAAGCCGTCCGGACCCTCGGTCGAGCAGGCGATGTTGACGGTGTGCGCCGACTGCCGGCCGGTGTACGCGGTGTCGTCCTCGTCGACCCGCGCCACGGCGCCGCCGAGGTGGAACATCGGCATCGACGTGTGCGGCGACTCGATACCGGCTCCGGCGCCGACGATGGTGTCGATCGCGCCGTCGCTCAACTCACCGAGGTCGCAGGAGCGGAAGTAGTACCAGCGGCCGGCCGGGTACGCCGGGTCGAACATCGCCTGGTGATCGACGTACGGCTTCGGTGCGCACAGGTCGAGCATCGGGGAGCCGAACCGGCGCAGCGGCTCGATCACCCGCTCGCCCTCGTCGAGATCGCCGACGTAGCAGCAGGTGACGGTGACGATCGGCTTGCCGTGCAGTTCGGCAGGGACCGCGGGAAGCGCCGGCATCCTGCGGTGGATCACGATCGTGGTGAGCTCGTCGGGAGCGTCCGCGATCCAGTCTCGATAGAACCTCATGACCTTCGGGGAGTCGTCGAGCGACCAGAAGATCGGACCGGCGAGGACGGTGGGGCCGACCGGTTGGAGCCGGTACGTGAACTCGGTGACGACGCCGAAGTTGCCGCCGCCCCCGCGTACTCCCCAGAACAGCTCGGCATGGTCGGTCGCGTTGGCAGTGACGACGTCGCCACTCGCGGTGATCAGCTTGACCGACAGCAGGTTGTCGATCGTCAGGCCGTACTTGCGCATCAGCCAGCCGATGCCGCCGCCGAGCGTGAGGCCGGCGATGCCGGTGTGCGTGACGACTCCGGAGGGGACGGCCAAGCCGTGCGGCTGGGTCACCCGGTCCAGATCGCCGAGCAGTGCTCCGGCCTGAGCCCGTACGGTGCGACGGGCCGGGTCGACATGGATCCGGGTCAGCTCCGACAGGTCGATGACCAGACCGCCGTCGACGACCGAGTGTCCGGGGAAGCTGTGGCCGCCTCCCCGGACCGCGACCTCCATGCCGGTACGGCGCGCATAGCGGAGCGCCGTGCGCACGTCGCCCGGACCCGAGCACCGGGCGATGAGCGCAGGGCGGCGGTCGATGGCGCCGTTCCAGATCTGACGATGATGGTCGTACTCTGGGTCACCGGGGCGGATCAAGTGACCGGTGAAGCGTGTCGTGAGCTCGCGGTAGGCCGCAGGCTCGTCGGCGGGCCGGGGCGCGATCGGGGTCGGTTGGAGATGTGGAGCCGCCATGGCGGATCTCCTTTCGTCTTGAGGGTTGAGCCCCCGGGCCGGTGGCGTGATACATGCGTCACCGGCCGGGCGGCTCGATGTTCTAGGTCGGAGCCGCCGGCCGGGTGGCGGCGATTGCTCCGGGTGCCCGGACCGCCACGGACTGTTGGCGACGCCTGCCCTTGATGAGCACGCGGATCATCCGGTCCGGCCGCATCAGGCTCGGCGGCGGCGCCATCAGATTGGCCACGCGGAGGAAGGCGGCCGCCAGCCCTGGGTCCCGGCCCGCCGCGATGTGCAGTCGCGCGATGTAGCGGTTGAGCACGCGAGTCGGCAGCGGTGGCCGGCCCGGCGTACCCGGGAGATCGAGATCCGCGCCGGCGGCGATCTGCCACGGCACGTCGACCGCCGAGGCGGTCGCGGCGAAGAACCGCCGACCGATCCGGTCGACGCCGGCGTCGAGGCAGCGCCGCAGGGCCAGTGCCTCGACGGCAGCGACCGTGATGCCCTGGCCGTAGACCGGGTTGAAGCTGCACACCGCGTCGCCCATGACGACGAAGCACTCGGGGAACCGATGCAATCGCTCGTAGCGGCGCCGGGTGCTCGCCGGGAAGCGGAAGTAGTGCCCGTCGTCGAGCGGCTCGGCCGTGCTCGCGATCTCGCCCAGCTCCGGCGCGAGTTCAGCGGCCATGGACTGGAAGCCGTCGAGATCGAGTGGTGGCCGCTCACCGTGGTAGCCACCGAGTGTGAGGATCCAGCGGTCGTCCTCCTGGCTGATCAGGGCTGCGCCGCGGGGCGACTCCGGTGAGGCCGCGACGGCGACCGCGAGCACATCGCCCGCGGTGCCCGGCTTGCGACGGAAGAGCCGGGTCGCGTAGCAGACGTCGACGCGGACCCTCTCCTGCTCCGGCGCCTCGTAGCCGAGCTCGTCCAGCCAGTCCGAGGCTCGAGATCCGCGGCCCGACGTGTCGACCACAAGATCGGCGTCGCGACGCACCGGCGGACCGTCGGTGGCGACGTCGGTCGTGACGACGCCGGTGACCCGTCGGCCGGTGGCGTCGGTGGCCAGGCCGCGTACGGCGACGCCGGTCTCGATGCGGACGCCGCGCAGCGCGTGTACCCGGCGATGGACGTCGTGTTCGAGGGCGGGGCGGCTGACCGCGAGACCCTGCAGGCCGCTGTGTCCGGCCGCGAAAGCGCTGCCGGCGAAGTACCAACGGCACTGCTCCTGCAGGTCACCCGCGGTCGCGCCGGAGCGCACCAGGTCGTCGGTGAGACCGGGGAACAGCTCCTCGAGCACCTCACGTCCGCGGGCCAGCAAGGCATGGGCATGCCGCCCGTGCGGTACGCCGCCCCGTGGCTCGGGGAGATCGGCCCAGGTGTCGCGATCCAGCAGCGTGACCTTGGCGTACGACTCGCTGAGTACGCGAGCGGCGAGCAGACCGGCCAGGCTGGCCCCGATGACGATCGCGTGACCGCCGCGGTGGCGGCGCCGTCCCCCGCGCGGCGCCGGCTCCGCGGTGGTAGCCGCTCGGCGGTGGTGGCGATCCAGCCGCATCCGGCCGACTTCTCGAGCCCATTCTTGCGGTAGCGCACACATTATGGCCTCGCTTCGTAGATCGCGTTGATCGGCGTTTCGGTGGTCCGCCGCCAGTGGTCGAACCCGCCGCCGGTGACGATGCGCCGCAGCGCGTCCTCGCCGGCGTGGTTGCCGAGGGCGTACTCCCCACGCTGCGCCAGTGCCGAGGGCAGGCAGATGGTGGCCGACGTACCGGCGAACAGCCGCCCGAACGGATGGGCCGCCAGGTCCGGGAGCTCGCCCGGCAGGTTGGGCTCGACGATCATCCAGGTGCCGTCGTCGGCCAGCGCCTGCCGCACCTGGCGGGCGACCCCGCGGGGGTTGCCCATGTCGTGGAGGCAGTCGTAGCTGGTGATCAGGTCGTAGCCGGTGCCGGGAAAGTCGCTCGCGGTCGACACCGTGAAGCTGACCCGGTCGACCACGCCCGCCTGAGCCGCGAGCTTGCGCGCCTCCGCGATCGAGCCCTCGTGGTAGTCGAAGCCGACGAAGGCGGAGTTGGGGTACGCCTGCGCCATAAGGATCGTCGTGTAGCCGAAGCCGCAGCCGATATCGGCGACGCGGGCGCCGGTCTCGAGCCTGTCGACGACCCCGTCGAGCGACGGCAGCCAGTCCTGCACGACCGTGTGCAGGTAGCCCGAGCGGCGGAACTTCGCGACCCCGGCGTAGAGCGCAGGCGGATGCGCGTCCCAGCCGACCCCACCGCCGGTGCGGTACGCCTCGGCCAACTCGTCCTCCATCGCCGCGGCCCCGTGGGCCAGGCTGAAGAACCCGGCGAAGTACGCCGTGGAGTCGGGATCGGCGAGTACGGCCGCGTGGGCCGGCGGCATCCAGTACGTCCGGTCGGCCGGCTCGTACTCGATGTAGCCGCTGGCCACCTGGGCGGCCAGCCACTCCCGCAGGTGGCGCTCGGCGAGGCCGGTCCGCTCGGACAGCTGGGTCGAGGTGACCGGTCCGGCCTTGGCGAGTGCGGTGTAGATGCCCAGCCGGTCCCCGATCGAGACGGTCGAGGCGCAGGCGACGGCGCCGGCGTCGGCGACGACCTTCATCAAGAAGGCCGTCACCTCGCCTTCGTCGACGCCGGTCGTGGCGGTGGTCTGGTCAATCATTTCGGGGACCTCCGTCCCAGGTGGGTGGAGTTGTCAGCCGCAGGCCACGCCCGGACGTGACATGAGGCTGACAACTCCTGGGACCGGTCAGGCCGGCGGCGCGACGATGGCGCCGAGGACGCCGTGGATGTTGTTGAGCCGGACGTTGCGGAACTGCGGGTGCGCGTCGGTCAGGTCGGCGCTGGTCGCCCAGCCCTCGTTGGGCGAGCTGCAGAGCACCCGCTCGACGTCCTTCTGCCGGACGGTGACGACGATGTTGCCGTTGACCAGGAACCGGACGAGGAACTGCTCGCCGGTCTGCTGGCTCGGCGGCACCGGGACGATGTCGCAGCTGAACGTCGGCTGGCCGCCGATGTCGACCCGGGGGACCCGGCGTCCCTCGCGCGTCACGATGCGCAGTGAGCCGTCGGCGTTGGTCACGAACGGCGCGAAGACCATCGTGTCGTGGGCGCCCTTGTCGCCGACGAAGACTTCGCTGCCGTCGCCGGGAGCCCAGATGTTGATGTCGTCGCCCTCGTCACCGAGCAGCACATCGCTGTTCGGCGCCTGGCCGCCCTCAGGCCCACCGACCAGGATGTCCGCGGCGGTTCCGCCGAGCAGGACGTCGGCGCCGAGCCGGCCGATGAGGAGGTCGGCGCCCGCGCGGCCGAACAGCACGTCGGTGTTGTCCATGTGCTGTTTGGCGGCGACGCCGGGCGGCTGGATGAACGTGTTGTTGGCGTTGTCGGTGTCCGGGCCGATGTGCACGTCGTTGCCGGGAGTACCCGGCTTGACCATGGCCGAGCCCGATACCGCGGCAGCAGCGAGGACGGCGGCTGTGGCCGCGCCGATCGCGACGGCCTTCGTCTTCGATCGGGGATTGAGGGAGCGAAGTCGCATGGGGATTGCCCTTTCGTATGTCGGATCGACCACGCGGCGACCCGGTTGATAGGGACGCTAGATCCGTCTGGAGCGCTGGTCCCATCGGTAAGGCACCTCAGATTCGGCCATGACGTACCTCAGAAGGCCGATTCTGGTACGCAATCCGGGCATCGCGACTCCTGACTTACATGGATTGGACATGTGTGGACTGGCGGCTTGGGTTCAGCGCGAGGGATAATCGCCCGCGACGCGGCCCTGTCCAGTCGACGTCGATCCGGATGGCTGCTCATGCCTGACATGCCCCCTGCTGAGCGCCCCCCGCTCGTGGGGCGGGCGCACGAGCTGGAGCGGTTGTGTGCCGCCCGGCAGCATGCGCATGCCGGTGTGCCCTGCACGGCGTTGGTCTCCGGCGAGGCCGGCATCGGCAAGACTCGGCTGGTCCAGGAGTTCATGGCGTCGGCTGACGGTCTCGTTCTGGCCGGCGGCTGCGTGCCGGTCGTCGGTGAGGCACTTCCGTTCGCGCCGGTGACCCAGGCGATCCGCGAATTCGTACGAAACGCCGACGCGAATCGGTCGGCTCTCCCGGCCGAGTTGCACCGCCTGCTGCCGCCAGACCCGACGCGGCCCATCGACCCGGTCACCATGAGCGTCCTTGACGCGCCGGTCAGTGCCTCGGCGCAGGTGCGGTTGTTCGAGTCGTTCCTCGCGTTCCTCGGCGAGTTGGGCCGGACCACCGGGCGGGTGACGCTCGTGCTCGAGGATCTGCATTGGGCCGATCGCTCGACCCTGGATTTGGTCGGATTCCTCGCCCGCAACCTGCGGACCGAGCCGGTGTTCATCGTCCTCACGTTGCGCAGCGACGACGTCGGCCCCGATACCCCGTTCCGGCTCTGGCTTGCCGAGCTCGAGCGGTTGGCCGCCGTCGAGGAGATCCCGCTGACGCGGCTCCGGCCGAACGACACGACGCGGCTGATCGCGGGTCTCATCGGGAGCACTCCGGTGCCCGCGTTCGTGGACCGGGTCTATCAGGCCTCCGCGGGCAATCCGCTGTTCACCGAGCATCTGCTCGCCTGGGCCGACGATCCGGAGAGTTCGTTGCCCGTGACGCTTCGGGAACTGCTCGGTGCCCGGGTCGCGTTGCTGAGCGAACCGGCGCGGCGCACGGTCCGGGTGGCTTCGGTACTCGGCCGAGTCGTCAGCCTCGATCTCCTCGCCGCGGTCGCCGACCAAGCTGAGGCCGAGGTCGAGGAAGCCCTGCGGTCGGCGGTCGACCGCCATGTGATCGAGCCCCGGGTCAGCGGGGACTACGGCTTCCGGCATCCGCTGTTCCGGGATGTGATCTATGCCGACCTGCTGCCAGGCGAGCGTCGCCGCCTGCACGCCGCCGCCGCGACCGCGCTGGCCACGCTCGACGACGACGCATCGTTCAGCGTCGTCGGCGAGATCGCCCGGCACTGGCAGGCGGCGGGCGACACCGACCGGGCCTTCGCGTCGGCGGTCGCGGCCGGGCTTGCGGCCGAGGACGTCTACGCGTTCGCCGACGCCGACGAATACCTCACCCGAGCCGTGCTGCTGGGTGCGGACCTGCCGGACTCCGCGTTCGCCGAGCTGCCGATCGATCGGGTCGAGCTGCTGGCGCATGCGGCCCAGTCTGCGAACCTGACCGGGCACGCGGACCGCGCCGTGGCGCATATCCGATCGGCCGCGCCGATGACCGACGATCCGGTGCGCCGAGCGCAGCTGCTCGACCGTGAGGGCGCGTACTGCTTCGGCTCAGGGCAGTTCGAGGAGGCCAAGGCGGCGTACGAAGCGGCGCTCGACCTCCTGCCGTCGGAGTCCGCGACCATGCTGGTGGAGGCCCAGATCTACGCCGGCTTGGGCATGCTGGCGATGGCGTCGACCCAACTGGCTGCCGCCCGGCACGCCTGCCTCCAGGCCATGGAGCTCGCCCGGTCGGCTGGCGACAGTCGTGGGGAGGGCCGGGCGCTCAACGCGCTCGGTGTGGTGACGGCCTACGGAGGCGACTTCGACACCGGGATCGGTCAGCTACGCCAGTCCCTCGAGATTGCGACGAAGCTGAACGAGCCCGACGACCTCGGCGCCGCCTACATCCACCTGGTCCACGTCCTCGGTCTGGCCGGGCAGTTCGACGATGGCGTACGAGTTGGCGTCGAAGGCATCGCAGAGCTGCGCCGGGTCGGGCTCATCCGCCAAGACGGCGCCTTCCTCCAGGCCAACGTCGCGGAGTCGATGATCAAGCAAGGGCGTTGGTCCGAGGCGACGGATCTCCTGGACGAGGCGCTGGCGCAGCAGCCGCCGGGCCTGGGGGCTGCGCCGATTCTCGTCCAAGGTGCCCGGCTGGCCCTGGCTGCGGGCGACCTGGCCCTGGCCTTCGAGCGCATCCAGCAGGTGCGGGGCCTGGACAGCGAGGGTGGGATGCCGGACGCCTGGTGGCGGGAGCTGTTGGAGCTCGACGCCGAGCTGGCCCTGTGGCAGCACGAACCGGCCGAGGCGGAGCGGATGGCCGGACAGGGACTGAGCCTGGTCGAGCAGGGCGACGAGCAACGATTCGCCGGACCGCTGGTCGTCCTCGCCCTGCGCGCGGCGGCCGACAGCGCCGAGGACGCGCGGGCCAGGCGGGCCGGCAAGGCGGCTGCCGGGGCCCTGCAGCGCGGACAGTCCCTCGTCGACCGTGCCCGGCGACTGCACCCCGACCCCCTCTGCGCCGACGGATCGTGGTGGCCGGACGGGCGGGCGCTCGCGCTGACCGGGCTCGCCGAGCTGGCTCGGCTGGAGGACCGCAACGATCCGCGCCGGTGGAGCGAGACAGCCGAGGCGTGGGAGGCGCTGGACCGTCCGTTCCAAGTCGCGTACGCCCGCTGGCGCGAAGCCGACGCGCTGGCTCGTACCCATGAACGCGGCAACCGACCGGTGGCCGCGGTCCGTGGCGCGTACGACGTGGCGACTCAGCTCGGCGCCGCGGCGCTGGTCGCCGAGCTCACCGAGCTCGCCCGCTGGTATCGCATCGATCTCACCGCGCCGGAGGAGTCCGATGCCGACAGCGACTCCGCCGCCGCGGCCGCGATCGACGACATCGGCCTGACTCCGCGCGAGCTCGAGGTGCTGGCCGGGCTCGCCGCCGGACAGACCAACCGCGAGATTGCCGACTCGCTGTTTATCAGCGTGAAGACGGCGAGCGTGCACGTGTCGAACATCCTGCGCAAGCTCGACGTGAGCGGCCGCGAGGAGGCTGCCCGAGTCGCCTACCAGCTCGGCTTGGACCGCGGGGCCTGACCGCTTACCACGTTCTCGTGGTATGTGCTCACTCCGCATGGCGTGCAACCCATGCAGAGTGCGTACGCGCCGTGCGAAGTGGCCGATGGACAGCTCGCGTGAGGCGTCAGAGCTCGGTCGACCAGTCGCGGGCCTCCAGTGCGCCGCGGACCCGGTCGAGGAATCCCGCGGCATAGCCGGTGTCGATGGCGCGCTGGTCGAAGCTGAGGCCCAAGGTGCCGACCGGATGTACGGCGACGACGTACTCGCCCGGCTCGCGTACGACGGCGACCGGCTTGGCGCGGACGGCGCCAAGGCCGAGCGCCGCCACCTGCGCCGACCCGAGTACTGGCGCTGTCAGCATGGTCCCGTGGGGGCCGCAGTCGCTGACTGTGAAGGTGGCGCCTTCCACGTCGGCCGGCTCGAGATCGTCGGCCTGCGCCCGGTCGGTCAGCGTGGCGATCCGCTGTGCCAGCGAGGCTAGTCGCAGGCTGTTGGCCTCGCGGACCACCGGCGTCACCAGGCCGCCAGCAGCCGAGTCGACGGTGACGCCGAGGTGCACCGGGCTCGTCACGTGGACGGTCTGCTCGCCGACCTGGGCATTGACGTATGGGAACGCGGCGAGCCCGTCGACGACCGCCCGGGCGACGAACGGGAGGCAGCCGAGCGGAGCAGCGGCCGACTGGCGTACCCGGTCGATCCGGAAGAAGTCGACCTCGACCGCCATGAACACCGCGACGCCGGCGGCCGGCCGATCGGCTGGGTCGGGTCCGGCCGGGTCGTTCCGGCGGTCCGAGGCGGTGGCGTTCTGCGCGGCGGAGGCGATGAAGGACTCGACGTCGGCACCAAGGATCCGGCCCTCCGGCCCACTGCCGGGCGCATCGGGCTCGGCGAGCCCAGCCTCACGCAGCAGCCGGCGGGCTCGTGGACTGGCCCGATGCCGGGTGTTGAGACGCCGGGATTCGGCGGCGACGATCATGATCTGGCCCTCTCTACGTCATGGGTTCATCGTCTTCTCGATGGTGCTGACGATCCGCTCGGCCGACGGGATCGCGGCGTCTTCGAGTGCGTCGGCGGCCGGCAGCGGGATGTGCGGTGTCGTGATGCGGACCGGCGGCCCGTCCAGGTCCCAGAAGACCTCCTCTCCGATGATCGACACGACCTCGGCTCCCCAGCCGCACAGCCGTGGGTTCTCCTCGACGGTGAAGACCCGGCCCGTTCGGCTGACCTCGTCGAGGATCGTCCGGGTGTCGAGCGGCACCAGGGACCGGATGTCGACGACGGTGCACTCGATGCCGGACCGGGCCAGCTCGTCGGCGGCCTCCACAGCCCGCGGCGTCATGTTGCCGAGGGCCAGGATCGTGGCGTCGCCGCCCGGCCGGCGTACGGTCGCGGTTCCGAGGGTGTCGACGATCTCGCCGTCGGGAACCTCGCTGCGTACCGGATAAAGGGCCTTCTGCTCGAGGAACACCACCGGATCCGGATCGCGTACGGCCGCGGCCAGCAGCCCGATGACATCGCGGGCGTCGGACGGTACGACCACCTTGAGCCCCGGGATCGCCATCATCCAGTTCTCGACACTTTGCGAATGCTGGGCGCCGAAGCGCAGACCGCCACCGTTGCCGGCCCGCACGACGAGCGGGAACGACATCTGACCCGCCGTCATGTAGCGCGACTTCGCGACCTGGTTGGCCAGGATGTCCCAGCAGACGGCGAAGAAGTCGCTGAACATGATCTCGGCGATCGGCCGCATCCCGGTCATGGCGGCCCCCATCGCGGCGCCGAGGATCGCCTGCTCGCTGATCGGGGTGTCGCGGACCCGCTTCGGCCCGAACGCCTCGAGAAGCCCGACGGTGCCCTTGAACACTCCGCCGGCGGCCGCCACGTCCTCACCGATCAGCACGACGCTTTCGTCGCGCCGCATCTCCTGGGCGATGCCGCGGGCGATCGCCTCGCGATAGGTCAGTTGCGCCATGCCGAGCCTCCGTCCGCCCAGACGTCGGTCATGACGAGATCGGCTCCCGGTTCGGCACCGGCACGAGCCTCCTCGGCGGCGCGGTTCACCAGCGCCTCGACCTCGGTGTCGATGCCGTCGAGCTCGGCCGCAGTGGCGCCGATGTCGAGCAGCCGATCGCGATACATCGGCAACGGGTCGCGAGCCAGCCAGTTCTGCACCTCGTCGTCGGGCCGGTACTTGCCCGGGTCGGCGCGGGAGTGGCCGCCATGCCGATAGGTCTTGGCCTCGATCAGGCTCGGACCCTCGCCGGCCCGGGCCCGCGCCAGCGTCAGGCTCGCCGCCGCGTACATCGCGTCCGGGTCGTTGCCGTCGACGATCAGCGGATCGAGGCCGTACGCACCGGCGCGATCGGCCGCCGGATGCTCCACCGCCGTGACGTGGTGGATCGGGGTGTACTCCATGTAGAGGTTGTTCTCGCACACGAAGACGATCGGCAGCCGCCAGATCACGGCGAAGTTGAGCGCCTCGTGGAACGCCCCGATGTTGGTCGTCCCATCCCCGAAGAAGCAGACCGCGACCTGGTCGGTGCCGCGATACTGAGCGCTCCACGCGGCTCCGTTGGCGATCGGCAGGTGGGCACCGATGATCGCGTACGAGCCCATCACGCCGTGCTCGACGCTGGTCAGGTGCATCGAGCCGCCCTTGCCCTTCATGAGCCCGTTCTCGCGGCCGAGAAGCTCGGCGAGGACCGGCGTCATCGGTACGCCACGGGCGAGGGTGTGGGCATGGCCGCGGTAGGTCGCGAACGTGTAGTCGTCCGGACGCATCGCGACGCCGAACCCGGCGGCGATCGCCTCCTGCCCGATCGACAGGTGGCTGGTGCCCTTGACCAGGCCCTCCATGAACATCCGGTAGGCGCGCTGCTCGAACAGGCGAAGCTCGACGCAGCAGCGATACAGCGCCAGGCGGGTCCGGAGGGGGACGTCGACGACGCCCGCGGATACGGGTGCGTCGTCTCGAGTACGTGCTGCCATGGGCGACTCCACGGGGTCGTCGGGGTTGTCGGCGCGATGGGAGCGTCTAATAGGCATTGGCGATCACGAGCTCGTGGGAAGGAAACAGGGTGATGACCACGGGCCCCTCGTCGGTCAACACGATCTCCTCCTCGAGTCGCGCCGCCGAATAGCCGTCGGCCGCCGGGCAGTAGGTCTCCAGTGCGAAGACCATCCCGGTCCGCAGCTCGACCGGCTTCTTCATCGAGTTCAGCCGCGAGATGATCGGGCGCTCGTGAAGCCCGAGCCCGAGACCGTGGCCGAACTGCAGTCCGAACGCCGCCAGCTCGTCGGCGAAGCCGAACTCGGTCGCCTCCGGCCACACGGCCGCCACCTCGTCGGTGCCGACGCCCGGTCGTACGGCGGCGATCGAGGCGTCCATCCACTCCCGGGCTTGGGCGTACGCGTCCTGCTGGCTCGGTGTCGCAGTTCCGACACCGAACGTGCGGTAGTAGCAGGTGCGGTAGCCGTTGAACGAGTGGATGATGTCGAAGAACGCCTGGTCGCCCGGCCGGATCAGCCGGTCGGTGAAGTTGTGCGGGTGCGGGTTGCAGCGCTCGCCCGCGATCGAGTTGATCGCCTCGACCTGGTCGGAGCCCATCTCGATGAGCCGTTTGCTCGCGAGGGCGACGATCTCGTTCTCGCGTACGCCCGGCTTCAGTGCCTCGACGATGTCCTGGTAGACGCCGTCGACCATCGCGGCCGCCTGGGTCAGCAGCATGACCTCGTCGGGTGACTTGATCTGCCGGGCGTCGAGCATCAGCTGCTGACAGTCGACGACCGTGAGGCCCTGCCGCTGCATCTCGAACAGGAACGCCGGCTCCACGATGTCCACCCCGACCGGTTCGTCGGCGACTCCGGCGTCGGTGAGCAGTCCCTTGATCTGCCGTACGGCGGACTCCATCAGCCCGGCGCTCGGGGCGACGGCGCCACGCATCCCGAGCATGCCGGGGTAGCAATTGTCCGGCGCGAGCCACGGCGAGTAGATCTGGTGATGCCGGGTGGCCGAGCCGA
>Ga0081455_10006183_pt1 | contig 12913 bp, 10 predicted proteins | sample TabmetS3T2R1_FD_70207 | JGI IMG/M metagenome (GOLD analysis project Ga0081455, IMG submission 70207) | Tabebuia heterophylla rhizosphere microbial communities from the University of Puerto Rico - S3T2R1 | ecosystem: Host-associated > Plants > Roots > Rhizosphere ... | reverse complement strand
TGGCGGGCGGCGAGCAGCGCCTGGATCCCGCATCCGGTCCCGAGGTCCAGCACGGAGCCCACCCACGGCCTGACCGTGACGTTGGCGAGCAACGCGGCCGACGGGTTCGGCCCGAGCACGTGGTCCGGCCTGAGCGGCCGGCGGGGAGACTGCGGCCGGTCGCTGAGCAGCAGCAGGCCGTCGTGGGGCACCACCCGGTAGCTCGCACGCACGACGTCACCGTCGGCCTCGATCAGGCCCAGCCCCTCCCACTCGTCCAGCGCCATCGGGCGCAGGGCGGCGCGGGCGGTGTCGCGCTCGACCTCGCCTCCGAGGAGGAGGAGCCGGACGAGCACATCGAGCTGATCGCCCTCGCCGAGCCGCCGGACCAGCACGTGCGCGGGCAGCCGGTCGAGCGCCGGGATGTCCTCGACCCCCAGGGCCTCTGCGATCGGCCGGTCCGAGTACCCGGCCCGGTGGAGGACCTCGCGGACCCGCCGCGCCCCCTCCTCGGCGAGCGACGATCGATCGTGGGTCACTCGACGGCGACCTCGTTGGAGTCGGCCTTGAGGCCGACACCGGTGTACTTCTTCGGCCACGCGTTGATGATGCTGACGAGCTGGTAGTCGTAGGACGGGTAGTCGCCGACCTCAGGGGGCAGCGTGGCGGGGGCCGTCCTCGTGTCGACGCGGTCGACGGTCGGCGATCCGCCGCCGTCCGGGGAGGCGCCGGCGGTGAGCACGAGGGCGACCGCGGCGGTGGCGGCGGTCGCCCCGAGGGAGAGCAGGGTCTTCCGCATCGTGGGTCTCCTGGCTGGGTGGGGGAAGGTCCACCCGTACTACGAGGCCGAACGGGGACCCGGATGGCGCCTGCCCGATGGCGTCCCTCACGCGTCGCGGAACTGGAAGAGCAGCAGGCCGGAGAGCAGAGCGAGTCCCGCGTACGCGGCGAGCACACCCAGGCCGGGCCACGGGCTGATCGGCAGGTCGTCCAGCCGCATCGTGTTCTGCACCGAGAGGCCGGCCTCCGTCGGCCCGTAGCGCGCGAGCCGCCGCTGCCAGCGCGGGTCGGACACGATCTGGGCGACGATCGGGACGGCGTAGAGCAAGGCCAGGACCCCGGTGATCGCTCCCACGGTGTCCCGGACGGCGGTGGCGACGCCGAGGCTGAGCAGCGCCACGAGCCCGAGGTACAGCGCGGTGCCGGCCGCCGCCCGCAGCGTCGATCCGTCGGCGAGCGACAGGGGCTCGTACCCGTTGGCGCTCGTGAACCCGTTGCCGGGCAGGATCGCCCGGCCCGCGGCCAGCGAGCCGAGCACGCCGATGGCGCCGGCCACCACCGCCGCCGTGGTCACGGCCGCCGCCTTGGCCGTCAGGACCAGTCGCCGGGACGGGGTCGCGGCCAGGGTCGGGCCGATCGTCCCGGTGCCGTACTCGCTGCTCATCGCCAGCACCCCGAACACGACGACCGCCGCCTGTCCCAACCGGATGCCGGTGAGGCTGAGCTTGGTGGTGTCCTCGAAGCACTCGGACGGCGACGGGCACTGCGAGGTGTCGACGGAAGCGAGGGCGCCGGCGCTGCCCGCCACCGTCAGGCCGACCGCGGCCGCCAGCAACCACGGCAGGCTCGGGACCGTCCGCAGCTTGGTCCACTCGGCCCGGACGGCACGGCGCAGGCACCGCGCTCGCCGTGGCGTCACGCGTCCCGCCGTCTGAGCAGCAACGTCGCCACGCCGAGGGCGACCGCGACGTACACGGCCAGGACGCCGAGGCCCACCAGCGGGGCGATGGCGGTGTCGTAGCGCGTGATGGTCTGCTGCACGGCGAACCCGGCGGCCGGGGTGAGGCGGGTGAGCCAGTTTTCGACGGACAGCGGGAGCCCGCCCTCGACGATCGACGGCACGAGCAGCGGCAGGACGACCAGGGGGATGGCCAGGGCGGTGTGGCGGACGATGGTGGCGACGGCGAGGCTCAACACCGCCACGAGGGCGATGAGGACTGCTGTGCCGACCACCGCTCGCAGGACGGTGAGGTTCGCGAGCGACAGCTCGGGCAGGCCGGGGGTCCGGGAAGTGTTGCGGAGGCTCGCCTGGGACACCAGGAAGGCGATGACGCTGGCGACCAGCCCGGCCGCGAACGTGGCCCCGCCGAGCACGATCGCCTTGGCCGCCAGCACCCGGCCGCGGCCCGGGCTGGCGGCGAACGTGGTGCGGATCATGCCCCGCTTGAACTCGGCGGTCATGAACAGGGCTCCGAGCGCCGCCGCGGCCAGCATGCCGACCGCGGCCCCGCTCAGGCTCAGCTCCACCAGGTCGTCGCCGAAGGGACGCCTCACCTCGGCGATGTCACCGGAGCCCATCACCGTGAAGACGCCACCCGACTCGGTGGAGGAGCCCCCGAACTCGGGCTCGTCCGCGCTGTCGTAGTCGCTCCATTCGCCGTCCCGCGGCGACGGCGAGCCTCCGGCAGCCTCGACGCTGACGCGGTCGAACACCGCCTCACCCCGCGTGGGGGTCTCGTTGACAGAGTTGCTGCCGTACTGCCGCTTGATCACCACCGCGTCTGGCGACGCCACGAAGAGCCCGACCTCGACGGTCGACGGCAGGTTGTCGAGGTCCACCTCGCCGACGCGCTGCCAGTTGGTCGCGTCGGCCGATTCGTAGCCGGTCACAGTGTCGCCCGAGCGGGTCAGCCGCAGCCACCGGGGCGCGGCACCATCGTCGCTCCCGGCGACGTCGTGGTCGAAGTCCCACTGCATCCGCACGCCATGGTCGGGCGTGACCAGGACCGCGGCGTACGGGGCGCCCACCTCGAGGCGCTCCTTCATGATCAGGCCGGCCTTGGCCCACTCGTGGCTGTCCTCCTGGGACACCACGTGGGCGACGATGCTGCCGTCTCCGGTCAGGGGCTGGTGCACGAAGTGGAACTCGTCGGAGAAGTCGGGCTCCTCCAGCGGCTCTCCCTCCTCGGCGTCGCTGCTGCTGTCGCTGGCCTTGTCGAAGACCGCGACCAGAAGCGTGAGCCCGACGACCGCGGCCAACGCCATCAGCCAGCGCGGCACCGATCGCAGCTTGGTCCATTCGGCCAGGACAAGCCGGCCGAAGGGGGCGTGCCCGCCCATCACGACTCCTCCACGGCGACGGCCTCGTAGTCGAGCGCATCGCGGGTCAGCTCCATGTATGCCTCCTCCAGCGAGGCCCGGTGCTGGGTGACCTCCATGACCGGGAGGCCGCGCTCGCCGAGCAGGGCGACGACGCGTTCGGCGGGCAGGCCGGAGACCGTCAGCGTCTGGTGGTCGCCGGCGGTCACGGTCGCCCCCGCGTTGGCCAGCAAGGTCATCGCCTCCGACCGTCCGGGCGTTCGCACCTGGATCTGATCCTTGGACGCCGCGGCCACGAGGTCGCGCACGCTGGTGTCGGCGATGAGCCGGCCGCGACCGATGACGACGAGGTGGTCGGCGGTGTCTTCCAGCTCGCTCATCAGGTGGCTGGAGATGAGCACGGCGCGGCCCTCGGCGGCCAGCGAGCGCAGGAGGCCTCGGATCCAGCGGATGCCGTCGGGGTCCAGCCCGTTGACGGGCTCGTCGAACAGGAGCATCGGCGCATCGCCCAGCACGGCACCGGCGATGCCCAAACGCTGCAGCATGCCCAGTGAGAGCCCGCCGGCGCGACGACGCGCGGCCGACGTCAGCCCCACCAGCTCGAGCACCTCGTCGACCCGCCCGCCGGGGAAGCCGTTGGATTGGGCCATCCAGAGCAGGTGGTCCCGTGCCCGCCGGCCCGGGTGGACGGCGGTGGCATCCAGCAGAGCGCCGACGTGGAGCAGTGGCGTCCGTAGGGTCCGGTACCGTTGGCCCCCGACGAGCGCCGTTCCCTCGTCGGGTGCGTCGAGGCCCAGGATGATGCGCAGCGTCGTCGACTTGCCCGCCCCGTTGGGGCCGACGAACCCCGTCACCTGACCGGGGCGCGCCGAGAAGGACAGGTCGTCGACGGCCGTCGTCCGGCCGTACCGCTTGTGCACCCCTCGCACCTCGATGGTGGCGTCCATGGCGGCGACCATACGAAGACGCCCCCGCGCTGTCGTCCCGCCCGTGAGTCGTTCCCGTCCACTCCCCAAGGTGACCCCGCCGGCGTCGGTCCCTCCCGCGAGGGATGCCCCGCCCGGCCACCCCGCGGCGAGAATGCACGTGTGGAGGTCGCAAGGTTTGGCACCAGCCTTCTCCGCCGCGCCGTCCCGACGGGCCGGTGGCTGCTGGCGACGCCGGAGGGGCTGCTGGTGGCGGGCCTCGTGCTGGCCCTGCTGGCCACGATCGAGATCGTCCTGGTGTCCGATCCCAGCGTCGACGATTCGAGCGCCCTGTCCACGGCGATCGTCCTGGGCGTCGGCGCCACTCTCCCGATCGCCGCGGTGAGGACCCACCCCGTGGCCGCGACGAGCGCGATCGCGCTGGCCGCCTTCCTTCCGCTGCTGACCCAGGGGCGCATCACCGTGGCCGGGACCGTCGCGCTCGCCGTCAGCCTGTACCTGCTGGGCGGGCGAGAGCGGTGGTCCGCGGCGGCGCGGGTGGTCCTGGCCTTCGCCGCCTACGCGGTGGTCGCGGTGGTGATCGATCCGGAGATGCCCGACGGTCCGGCCATCGCCCTGGCGTTGGTGACCCTGGACTCGGTGGGCGCCGGACGGGCGCACCGCCTCTGGCGCCAGGCCCGGGCCCGCGACGCCACGACCCAAACGATGACGACGGCGTTCCTCGAGTACGAGGCTCGCGGTGAGCGTGCCCGCATCGCCCGCGAGCTCCACGACGTCGTGGCGCACCACATCTCGATGATCGCCGTGCAGGCCGAGACCGCCCGGCTCGCCACGCCGGGCATGCCCCCCGACGGCGCCCGGCAGCTGCTCGCCATCGGCGACACCGCCCGGACGGCGCTGACCGAGATGCGCCGGCTCCTCGGTGTCCTGCGAGAGGACACGGAGACGGGCACGACGCGCCAGCCGCAGCCGGGCCTGCACCAGCTGGTCGAGCTGGTCGACGACGCCCGAGCGTCGGCCGGCGCGACGACGCGCCTGGTCGTCCGGGGCTGCGTCGCGCCGCTCGACCCGGGCATCGAGCTCACCGTGTACCGGATCGTCCAGGAGGCCCTCACCAACGCCCGCCGCCACGCGCCCGGAGCGGCCGTCGACGTGCAGCTCGACTACGCCGCGGACGCGTTGGTCGTCCGCGTCAGGGACAATGGTCCTGGGCCGTCGGGTGCGACCGCGACCGACGGCTCCGCCACCGGCGGCCACGGGCTCCTGGGGATGCGCGAGCGAGCCGCGGCCGTCGGCGGCGAGCTGCGGGTCGGCTCGGCGCCGGTCGGCGGCTTCCTGGTCGAGGCCACCCTCCCGGCAGCCGGGCGGACACCGGAGACCGTCGCCGGATGAGCCGCGACCCGCCGGTGCGCATCGTCGTGGTCGACGACCAGGAGGTCGTGCGGGCAGGGTTCGCCGCGCTGCTCGGCACGCAGGCCGATTTCACCGTCGTCGGGACGGCGGCCGACGGCGCCGAGGCGTTGCGGGTCTGCCGTGACCGGCACCCCGACGTGGTGCTCATGGACGTGCGCATGCCGACCATGGACGGAGTCGAGGCGACCGCCAGGCTGACGGCCGAAGCGAGCGACGGTGCGGTCCCCCGGGTCGTCATCCTCACCACCTTCGACCTCGACGAGCACGTCTACGACGCACTCAGCGCCGGTGCCAGCGGCTTCCTGCTCAAGGACGTGACCGCCGAACGGCTCTTCGACGCGGTGCGCGTGGTCGCCGCCGGTGGCGCCCTCCTGGCACCGATGGTCACCCGCCGGCTGATCGCCGAGTTCGCGCGTCAGCGACCCTGGCCGGCGCCGGAGCCGTCCCGTGGCGATGCCTTGACACGGTTGCTGACGCCGCGCGAGGTCGAGGTGCTGCGGCTCGTCGCCGACGGCCTGTCGAACTCCGAGATCGCCGGTCGCCTGTTCCTCGGCGAGGAGACGGTCAAGACCCATGTGAGCCGGATGCTCCGCAAGCTTGGCCTGCGCGACCGCACCCAAGCCGTGATCGCCGCCTACGAATCGGGCCTCGTGATCCCCCGATAGCGGAGGCGGTTGGGGTGCAAGACTCCGGCATCGTCTTCCGGGGCCACCCTCGATCGCTGCACGACCCCATCGCCGGCCCGCGCCCGTCGCGCGTGGTCTGATGGTGGCTGAGCGAGACACGGCGCCGGTGGTGGAGTCCGTGACGGCCGCGCCTCCGGCAACGACCCGCGACCGCGGGCGGCGGCGGTCGTCGGTGTCGTTGCTCCTGGTGGCGGTCTTCGTCGTCGGGTTCGTGCTCGTGTCGTCCGTCGTGCTCGTCCGGGGTCGCCTGCTCGACGCAGATCTGTACTCGTCGGCGCTGGTGCGAACCGACGCCTACGAGCGCGTCTACACCGAGGTACTGGCCGATCCCGCGTTCGCCGGGCTCAAGGAGGAGCTCCTGGGGGGTCTGGGTCTCGACGAAGCCTCCGCTACGCAGGTCAGGACGCTTGCCACCAGCTCGTTGCGGCTGGGCCTCCCCCCGTCCACCCTGCGTCGAGGCACGGAGACGTTCATCGACGCCGTGCTCCGCTACGTGCGAGGGGACACGGCGCGCCTCGACGGGGATGTCGACGTCACCGAGGTGCTGGGTCGCATCCGGGACAGCGGAGTGGTGTGGGTGCACAGCCGGCTCGCCACAGCCGATCCCCTGACCGCTCGGACCGTCGAGGCCTATCGCGCGGCGGTTGACTCGTTCGCTGACAGCCTCGCGGCAGGTGCGGTGCCCGACACGATCCCGGTGTTCGCTGGCGCCGCGACCGAGGCGGCGCGGGTGCTCGACGTCATCCTCGACCGGCTCGGCCCGGACCTGGATCCGCGGCTGCGCGAACAGATCCGGGCGGACGTGCTCTCGGGGGACGAGCGCGACGCCCTGATCGAGGCCTCCACGCCCTTGATTGCGGGGCGCGCTACAGCGGCCACCGCAGAACTGCGTGCGTCGCTCGAGCGCGGCCGCGCGCTCGACGTCATCACCGAGCTCGCCGACCGCGCCGGCCGCTCGAAGACCGCGATCGTCGGCCAGCTCAACACCGTGCGGGATGCGGCCCGTTGGCTCAGTCTGCCGACCGCGCTGTTCGGCGCAGCGCTCATGGCCAGCTCTGCCGCCGGGATCCTCTGGCTCAACCGCCGCAACGTGCGACGGGCGGCCTACCTGCTGGCCGCCGCTGCGATCGTGTCAGGGCTCGCGATCCTGGCGCTGTGGGCGGTCGCCGCCACGGTCGTCAGCTCACCGTTCGAGCCCGCGACGGGAACGGGCCCGGGCACCTGGGGTCTGCCGGCCGGCCTGCGTTCGCTGCTCGCCGACATCGAGGCGACCCTGGCGGACGCGCTCGCCGCGTCGGTCCGCCGCCTGGCACTCGTGCCCGTCGCCGTGGGGGCGGCGCTCGCGGGCGGGGTCGCGCTGGCCCCGAGGATGCGATTGCCATCGGCCCGCCAAGCGGCGGCCGTGGGGGCGACCGCCGGGGTCGTCGTCGGGCTGGTCGCGTGGGTCGTGCCGGCCGTGGCCTCCAGCAGCGGCCCGCGTGCCTGCAACGGCGACCCGGAGCTCTGCGGCCGTCGTTACGACGATGTCGTGTACGCCGCGACGCACAACTCGATGTCGAGTCCCGATGTCGTGCGCGTGTGGCCCGAGCAGGACGGCGACATCCGCGCCCAGCTCGACGCCGGCGTCCGGGCCCTGCTCATCGACACCCACCATTGGACCCCGCTCGTGTCCGACGACCAACTGACCGATCGGGAGCCGTTCTTACCGGCGCAGGTCGCCGATCCGCTCTTCGCCGCGCTCGGGCCGCTGCGCAACGGGCGAGACGGCACATTCCTCTGCCACAACCAGTGCGCGCTGGGCGCCATCCCCATGCTCGACGCGCTGCGGACCGTCCGGGAGTTCCTGGAGGAGAACCCCGACGAGGTCGTCACCGTCATCATCCAGGACGAGATCAGCCCCGCCGAAACCGCTGAAGCGTTCGGCGCCGCAGGGCTCGACCCGTATCTCCACGAACACGGGCCCGGCACTCGCTGGGCCACGCTCAGCGAGCTGATCGACCGGGGCGAGCGCATGGTCGTGTTCGCGGAGAACCAGGGTCCCCCACCCAGCTGGTACCAGCGGGCGTTCGAGCACATGCAGGACACGCCCTTCGGGTTCCCGCGACCCGAGGACTTCTCGTGCGACGTCAACCGTGGCGACCCCGACGCGTCGCTGTTCCTGTTGAACCACTGGGTGTCCCGGCAGAACGCTGCTCCCGACCGAGCGACCGCGGCGGGCGTCAACGGCCACGACGTCATCGTCGAGCGGGCCCGTGCCTGCCAGCGTGAGCGGGGCCTGACGCCCAACTACATCGCCGTCGACTTCTACAACCTTGGCGACGTCACCGGGGCCGTCGACACCCTCAACGGCGTCGGCTGACCCTCGGGCCGGGCCGGGCTCGGGGTCAGTCAGGAAAGAGCGCCGGCGCTCGTGCACAAGGGGGGCCGATTGAGGACCGGCCGAATGCGCCCTGGAACCCGCCCAGTGAGGAGGGATCGGTTTTCGGCCGGTCGCGACACGACCTCTTTGCGAGGCGCAAGCAACGCTTGCCGGCGCTCGGAGTAGCACGTCGAGATGTCGAAGTCGGCCGGGACAACGCGTACCCAGATGCGTCAGTAGCCGACCCCACCCCCGGCGGCGCCACCGCCCATGGTGAGAGCGAGGATCACCACGGCCGCCGCAAGGACTGCGACAGAGATCCAGAAGATGGGAGCACGAAGAACTCGTTGCATGATGGCCGTCCTTGTCTTGAGAGTGGCAATCCACGTGGATCACCGTTGCACCCATCAGTACGCGCGCCAGGCGAGATTGGTTCGCGATCCGGCCGACCGAATGGATCGCCACGCGGATCATCGGAACCGAAGTGCCCCGCCCACATTGCGCTGCGGGCCGGCACCCGGCCGGCGGATCGCCAGCCGCAACTCCACGCCCTCGATAGCAGGCGCTACCCGCTCTGGTGTGCGATTCCGTGCGGGGGCGTCTGCGGCTCGGGATACGTTCGGACGAGCGAACTGACGAACTGGGTGATCGGACCGATCTGAAGGTGCTCCTCGACACGTAGTTCGTCGGGCGACGGTGGCGTATAGGGGTCAGGAGTCCCTGGCTTGATCGGTGGTTCGCTGGCGAGGGAGCGAAGGAACGCGCCAGCCGCGGCGGCCATCGGATGGAACACCCAGGCGTGCGGGAAGTCGACCGCGTATTGCTCCCGAGGGTCCCACTCCAGGTTGTACAGGATTGGACCGTTGTACGGCGTGTACGTGTCGTAGGCGTCGTCCTGTTTGAACAGGTGCATCTTCCACTGCCGCCACTTGATGGCCTGGAGCCGGTTGGCCTGCGAGCACAGCACCGTGTCCCGACCTGACGCGTCGGCATCGCCGAGCAGGAAGTGGCGCATGTCCATCCCGTCGATCGCGCGATTGTCGGGGACGCGCCCGCCGCCCGCGAGCACCAGGGTCGTGAACAGATCAACGAGGTGCACGAGTTCGTTGCTGACCTTCCCGGCGGGAATGTTGTTGGGCCAGCGCACGATGCACGGCGCGCGCGTCGAACCTTCGAGCGAAGTGAAGTAGCCGCCGCGCCACGGCCCCGAAAAACCGTTCCACTGTCCGCCAAACGGATCGGGATCACCGGCCGGGGCGCGGTAGTTCGGGTCAGCTCCGTTGTCGGACGCCCACACCACAATCGTGTCGTCGGCGACGCCGAGCGCATCGAGTTCGTCAAGGATGCGGCCGGTGAAGTCGTCCATCTGCACCAGCAGGTCAGCCATGTTGCCGCGCTCGGTCTTCCCCGCGTACTCGGGATCGGGGATTGGTGGGATGTGCACCTGCGTGTACGGCAAGTACGCGTAGAAGGGCTTGTCGTCGGCACGGGAGCGGCGCATGAAGTCGATCGCCCAGTCCGTGATCTTGCGGTCGAACCCGGCGCGGAACTCGGCGTCGTAGGTCGCGATCGCTTCGGCGGCTTCTCCCTTGCGGCGCGACATGATCCGCTGCGGCTCCATCGGGAACTGCATGTCGCCCGCGTACGGAGTTGCTGTCACCGGCTCGGCTGGGAAGTACGACTGCATCGTCCAGAGCACTTCGTCAGCAGTGCGAGGGGACCACACCGCCTCGTCGAAGCCGAAGTCGACCGGACTGCGCTGTTCGGGATCGCTGCCGAGATGCCAGGCTGACGTCAGGCAATGGCGCGCGCAGCATGGCAGATGGGCGTGGATTCACAGGGGTCGCAGAAGGCCGCGAAGCTCGGCCAAGGCACCCCATCGTTGGGCCGCGTAGTCCCTGGCCTCCTCGCCAGCTACCCAGACCGTGGCTACCACGACCCCACGCCGCTCGTCCGTAACGGTGCCCTCGACGTCCCCGAGCACCGAGCGGGCGTCCTCATCGATCAGCTCGTCGCGCACCGCGGCGAGGTCGGCTGTCGTGGGACCGTCCCGCTCGATGACACACACAGGACCGGTGTAGTGCTCGCGGATCCGAGCCAGCGCGCCGTCTGCTGCCCCGGGCACCACCACGACGTTCCCGACGAAGGGGCCGTCCCAGTCACCCGCCGGGTCTGATACCCAGACGGCCACGAGCTCTCGACTGTCGAAGACACCGTCGATCTGGGTCATGGCTTCCCACTCGGCAAGGCCCTCGGACGCCTCGACGACGTCCGGCTCCTCGCAGGCAGGCGAGAAGTCTGAGCCGCCTTCGACCTCGTCGCCGGGCCGCGGCGCTGCCGGCGGTGCGGTGAGGCGGAAGCGGTCGCCATCGAAGGTCCCGGTGACGTGCCACGCGCCCCAGGTCGTGCCGCTCATCGTCTTCTCTCCTTCGACGGCGTCCCAATCCCAGCCCACGACAGAAGGACCGCCACACTGCGGCGGCAGCGAAGTCAGAACCTCGTGACACAGTTCGGGGCCGTGCTCTGCCGACTCCAGAACCGTGAAGCTTCCCTCATATCGCTGGTCGCCGCCGCCCGCCTGAACCCGCGGACCGGCACCGCCGTCGTCGCCGCAAGCCGCCACCACAGTAAGCAACACCAGCGCCATCAGCCGCGCTCCGCTTGACGTCATACCCGCCCAGAATGCCCCCTGCTGGCGGCCCCCGCCCGGCCGGTCGCCAGCACAGAACGACACGGCGCGAGATCCGCAGATCTGTCGCGTCGCTAGTCAGCAGTGCGCTCGTGCTCGCGATGGATCCACTCGAGCAAGGCGCGTCCGCCGGTCGAGGCGGTCACGGTGGCCCACGGCGCGATCGACGTCTCGGCGAGCCGCTGCATCCGGATCGCCTCCGATGCGGCGGTACCGGGGAGGAGCGCACCGAAGCAAAAGCCTCGGTCGTGGAGTAGCTCGAGGAGCTGGGGAGCGCGCCGATCCGCGATCGGCACGTCCGCGTACACAATCGCCTGGCACTGCGGAAGCACTTCGCCGACGAACTCGATTGCTTGACGAGTCGCGTCACCAGCAAGTGAGCCGAAGCGAAGGGACGAGATGCCGCGATGCGTGTCGTGATGGACGGAGCAAGCCCAGGGGCGGGTGGAGCCATCTGCTGAACTGGTGCGGATAGGTGGCAGGCGGCGTTCGAGTTCGAGCTGCCCGTAGAGGTCGCGTACGAGCTCTGCGTAGTGCTGTGGCAGATGGACGTCGAGCGGGTCGAGCGGACCGAACGCCTGGAAGTAGACCACAGCAGCGATGCGCGCACCCCCGAAGCCGTGCCGGATGCCGCGGTAATCGGTTCCTGCCGGGATATGGCCGAGCAGCACGCCGGTGGCGACACCGCCGGAGGATGCGATCATGCGCTGGGTGCGATCGTGGGCGCCGGTTGCGATGTGACGTGTCGCTTCGATGCCCAGGTCGCGATAGTCGGCGATCATCTGACCACCCATTCGGAGCATCAGCCCCCTGCCCCGGTACTCGGGGTCGATGATCCCGGCGATGGTCTCCCCGACCGCGTCTCCCCGGATCGGAATGCGTGTGCCGATGTGCCCGACGACTCGCCTGCCAACAACCGCGCCGACGCTGAGCAACCGCCGAGCGCGCAGTTCGCTCCGTATGTAGCTCGGCTCGTAGAGGTCGGACTCCGGGTAGGACTCCCCATAGCAGCGTCGAGTACACGCGATCAGCGCGGGAACGTCGCCCTCGTCGAGCCTGCGGATCTCGACTACTTCGTCGCCGCGCCCCGACATCGACAGGAGGCTACGCGCGTACGACGACGCCAACTTGTAGTGCCAGACGCGCCGTGTCGACGCATATGCCTGCTGCGAGCGCCCCGACCAGCTGCCTCGCAGCGAAAGAACGCCGCCCGCCCAACACGGCAGGTCTGGCGGCACCGCCCAGCACCTGCGGCGACTACATCACACTGCCCGCGAGAGTGCCGTGCCGGCGCCTGCAGAGAGGCAGGTCAGTACTACCGAACGCTTCGCTTGAACCAGCGTCGACGCGCGCTGGCAGGGTGGAACGGCCCCACGCAGGCACGGCTTCCAGACGGCGCAGTGACGGCAGCCGCGGGCGACCCAGTAAGGCCGGGCCCGTGCCCTCGGGCATCGGGAACCTCCTCCCACCGGATCTGGTCCGCTGCGCTCGCGAACGCCGCACTGGCCGCTACCGCCGCCGACTCGCACTCTCCGGGGTCGCATGCCGTCAGAGCGCCAGGAGCCTGATCCAGATGGCTCGGACGTCGCCGCCGAGGGTCACCAGGGACATCGTCGCGTAGCGATGGCAGCGGAACCCTCGCTCAGCACGGCAACGATGTGGCGCCCGGTCATCCAGCACGTTGATCAGCATCGAAACCCCGACATGAAGCCACCTCACTTCCTCGCCCGCATCGCGGCTGTCGTGACGGCGGCCGCGGCCA
>Ga0081455_10006182_pt1 | contig 12915 bp, 13 predicted proteins | sample TabmetS3T2R1_FD_70207 | JGI IMG/M metagenome (GOLD analysis project Ga0081455, IMG submission 70207) | Tabebuia heterophylla rhizosphere microbial communities from the University of Puerto Rico - S3T2R1 | ecosystem: Host-associated > Plants > Roots > Rhizosphere ... | reverse complement strand
GAAGGCCCCTGCGGTCAGGAGGCGCCGGCTGGCCCTGGCGAACACCTGCCGGGGCGTCGACGCCGGCTGCTCGGCGGGTTCGGGTTCCGTCGAGGCGGTCGCCGGCGGCTCCGCCGGCGACCGCATGGCCCCAGGGACGCGGCGCGCGTCGTCGGGCGCGGCGATCGTCAGGAGCCCGGCCGCTGCTCCCAGCAGCGCGAACGACACCAGGCAAGCTCGAGCCGGTCCCCAGCCCTCCGCCATGGCGGCAGTACCGCAGTTCGTCGGGCTACGACCAGGCCCTGCGGCGCCGACGGCCGACGCACCTCTGTGAAGATCGTCGGGGCCATAGCCGCGGATTTCCTTCAAAGACGGCGCAAAGACGGCGCAAAGACGGCTGAACGACCTCGGGGAACCCGGCTCAGGCGGCCAGCAGGACGGCGGCGATCTGCTCGCGCAGGTCGGCGATGTCGCTGCGGTCGTTGTGGGGCGCCATGCTCTCGTGCAGGGCGATGAGGTTGTCCCGCACGCGACTCGAGCTGACCCGCCGCGCTGCGGCCAGCGCCCGGTGGCCGGCGTCGACGCCGCGGTCGAGATCGCCGACCGTCGTGTCGAGCTGGGCTAGCGCCACGAGCGCCAGGGCGTGCGACCGCGCGGCGTCCTCGCCGTGGCCGTCGGCGGCCGCCTGGTGGCGACCCCCGGCCTGGACCACCGCGTGGGCGCTGTGGCCGGTCACGGCCACGCGGTCCCATGCCAGGCCCGTGTCCCCCCAGTGGTGGGCGTGGCTGTAGTGAGCCACCCACGGACGGTCGCCGCACTCGTCGAGGTCACGCGCCGCGAACCATTGGTCGGCGGTGCCGATCGCCGCTTCGGTCGCCTCGACCTCGCCGGCCTCGGCGTAGGCGCGTGCCCGGAGGGCCCACAGCATCGCGTGTTCGGTGGGCACGAGCCGGCCCTGGTCACCCTCGAGAGCCCGATCCAGTAGCGCGAGGGCCTCGGCCGGCCGGCCCAACCATGTCGCCTGGCGCGCCATCGAGCCCAGGACCCGCGCCTGCAGGCTCCAGTTGTCGGCCTCGTCTGCGCAGTGCGACGCCACCTGCCAGAGCCGGGAGGCGTCGCGGTAGCGGTCGATGTCGAATGCCATGAACCCGGTGTTGCACGCGAGCCAGCCGACCGCCACCAGGAGCTCGGGCCGGAGCTCGGGCGGGCAGCGGGCCTCGAGCAGGTCGCGCGCCCGGCGCGTCTCGACCAGTGCGGCGTCGAAGCCGAAGCCGCCCCCCCAACGCATGTCGCCGCGCTTGACCGATACGGCCGTGTCACGAACCTGCTCGACGTCGGTCGGACCGATCCGCGACGGCGGTGCCGTCGGAGCGATGTAGTCGAGTCCGTCGATCGATCCCGGCGCTGGGACGTCGACGTTGGAACCCAGAAGGTCGGGTCGACCCTCTGTGCCTTCCTCGTCAACCACGGCCGGTCCTCCCCCGTGTCGTGCCCCCCGCTGACGGCAGTGTTACATACCGAATGGAGGCGAAACCACCCCTCGCGACGGGTATCTCTCTCCGTGGCGCGCGCACCGCGAGCAGGGTTTTCCCACCACGGATTTTGGGTCATTGCGGGGCGTACGCGGGATGTGGAGACTGACTCCCGTCGACCGCCGAACGGAACCGAGCCCATCGTGACGTCTTCGCTCAGCGACATGCCGGGGACCGAAGACGAGGGTTCGCGTCACGCACGTCGCCGGGGCAAGCGCAAGGGCCGGGGACGCCGTCCGTGGCGCAGCGGCCGGCTCGATTTCGCGCCGCGACCCCTGGCGCTGGAGGACCGCAGAACGGCCGGGCCGACGGTCTTCCGCGAGCAGCCCAAGCGGATCGAGGCCGGCACGATCTTCGCCGCCGTGGTGGCGCTCGCCACCGTCGCGTTCGTCGCCGTGCTCGCGTATCGGGCGACCCGGGTCACCGTCGAGGAGGCTGGCCTCGAAGACGGTGCGGCGCTCGACGCGCGGGCCGCAGCCGCCCTGGAGGTGAAGCTCACCTTCGAATCCCGCTCCGATGCGCAGGCGGCGTCGCTGAGCTTCGATGGCGTGAAGGTCGACGAGCCGGCGATCGAGGGCGCCACCATGGTGTGGCGACCGGCGGGCGAGCTGGCGGAGGGCGAGCACCGCCTGGCCGTGGCGGTGCCCCGCGCCGTCCTCGACGATGCCCGCTTCACCTGGCGCTTCACCGTCGACGTGACGCCACCGACGCTCGAGGTGCCTCCTGCGGTCGAGGCGGTGGCCATCGACGCTCCCGCGGAGGTGAAGGGCCGGGCCGAGCAAGGCGCCTCGGTCCGGGCCGACGGCGACGATGTCGACGCCGACGACGACGGCAACTTCACGCTGTCGTACACGCGGGCGCCCGCCGGCCCGATCGCGCTGGAGGCCGTCGACAAGGCCGGCAACACCACCTCGGCATCAGTCGTCGTTCCCGTGACCTACCCCAGCCTGCGGGGCGTGCATGTGAGCGCCGCGGCCTGGGGGAACGAGCAGCTGCGCAACGGCATCCTCCGGCTGGTCGACGAGGGCCGGATCGACACCGTGCAACTCGACCTGAAGGACGAAGAGGGCGTCGTCGGCTACGACACCAACGTCGAGCGAGCGCGCCAGATCGGCGCCGTGACCCAGTTCTACGACCTCGACGACGCCGTCCGAGCGCTGCGGGATCGCGGTGCCCGGGTGATCGGCCGGGTGGTCGCGTTCCGGGACCCGATCCTGGCGCGAGCCGCCTGGGGGGCGGGCCAGGCCAACCAGGTGATCCAGGCGTCGACCGGCGGTCCGTACGGCGGCACGGGCGAGTTCACCAACTTCGCCGATCCTGCGGTGCGCCGCTACAACCTCGCCATCGCGCTGGACGCCGTGGATCGCGGTGTCGACGACATCCTCTGGGACGACATGCGCCGCCCGGGTGGCGATCCCGCCGGCATGGTGATCCCGGGCCTGTCGGGATCGCCGAGCGACTCGATCACTGGGTTCCTGGCCGAGGCCCACAGCGAGCTCCGCCGCCGCGGCGCCTACCAGGGCGTGACCACTGATGGCGAGGCCGCCGACCAGGGCGACCTGGTCGGCCAGGACGTCCCCCGCATCGCCGCCAACGCCGACTACGTAGCGCCGCAGATCTTTCCCGGGTACTGGAGCAGCGGCCGGCACAACGTTGCCAGCCCGATCAACCAGCCCGGTGACCTCGTGCGGGCCGTGCTCCAGCGGTTCCAGAAGGCAGCCGCGAACCGCGGCGCGTTGCTCGCGCCCTGGTTGCAGGACTTCTCGCTGCGCGGCGTCACGTACGGCGACGCCCAGGTGCGCGCCCAGATCGATGCCGCCGCCGCGCTCGGCGTCGACCGGTTCATCCTCTGGGACCCGTCGGTCACCTATTCGGCCGGAGCGCTGCGCCCCGGCTAGAGGATCGCCCGAACTCCCTCAGCTACGGCTTCTGGAGGGCGGCGATGAGGTTCATGGCGCGGCAATATGCCGCCAGTTGGGCGCCCACCGGGCTCCGGGTAGGGTCCCCGATGTGGCCGACCGGGCGACGTTCGCGGACCAGACGATGGGGCTCATGCCGTCGCTCTACGCCGCGGCGCTGCGCATGACCCGCAACCCGGCCGACGCCGAGGACCTCGTCCAGGAGACCTACCTCAGGGCGTACCGCGGGTTCGACGGGTTCGAGGAGGGCACGAACCTCAAGGCCTGGCTTTACCGCATCCTCACCAACACCTACATCAACAGCTACCGGGCCAAGAAGCGCCGGCCCGACGAGACCGAGCTCGACGAGGTCGAGGACCTTTACCTCTATCGGCGGATCGGGGGCCTCGAGGCCGCCATGGCCGGCCGCAGCGCCGAGGACGAGCTGCTCGAGCGGTTCACCGACGCCGAGGTGAAGGAGGCCCTCGAGTCGCTGCCGGAGAACTTCCGGATGGCCGTCCTGCTGGCGGACGTGGAGGGATTCGCCTACAAAGAGATCGCCGAGATCCTCGACATCCCGATCGGAACGGTCATGAGTCGTCTCCATCGGGGAAGAAAGGCGCTCCAGAAGCGGTTGTACGAGTTCGCCGTGGAGCGCAACCTCACGGCACCGGTTCCGAACGACGCTCATGTCTGACTGCCAAGACGCACTGCACGAGCTCTACGGCTTCCTCGACGGGGAGCTCACCGACGAACGCCGCGGCGCCATCCAGCGTCACCTCGACGACTGCCAGCCCTGTGCCGAGCCGTACGACTTCGAGGCCGAGCTGCGGGCGGTGGTGCGGCGCAAGTGCCAGGAGCAGGTGCCCGAAGCACTGATCGCCAAGATCCGCACGGCCCTCGAGTCGGAAGCCACCCACATCCCCGACTGAGGCCCGAGCGGCCGGATCTGGCCGGCGAGACGCCACGATGACTTTCGCGAGCGCCCACTAGCATGCCGGTCATGCTTGCCGTGGTCTGGCACTACTGGATCGGTGTGGCGCTCGTGCTGGGCGCCGTTGTCACGCTGGCCGCGCTGGCGTTCGGTTATCTGTCGAAGGTCGAGTCGCCCCGCTACCCCAAGAAGGGCTCCTGAGCGGGTGCCCGTAAGCCCGGTCGACTGGGGGCTCGCCGAGCGGGTGGCGATCAGGGTCTCCGGGCACGAGCCGCTGGCCGCGTCGTACCACTACGACAGGTTGGCGGCCGACTTCGCCGAGGTGACGACCCAGGCGGAGGAGCTGGTGGCTGCCGCCACCGGGCTGCGGTCCGCCAGCGGCCCCGCACGGGCCCGGGTGGTCGACCGCGCCGACTGGGTGCGCGCGAACCTCGCCAGCTTCGGCCGCCTGCTGCGTCCGCTGACGGACAAGATGGCCGAGCGGATGGGGGACAGGCGCGGCCTGGCGGCGATGCCTGCGGCGTTGTCGCGCAGCGCCGCCGGTGTCGAGGTCGGGACGTTGCTGGGGTGGATGGCCACCCGGGTGCTCGGTCAGTACGACCTACTGGTGATCGAGGACGAGGACCCCGAGGACCAGGACCTCGTCTATTACGTGGGCCCCAACGTGCTGGCGCTCGAGAAGCGCTACGCCTTCCCACCCCAGGAGTTCCGCCTCTGGCTCGCACTCCACGAGGTGACCCATCGGGCGCAGTTCACCGGGGTGCCGTGGTTACGGGCGCACTTCCTCTCGCTGGTCGAGCAGACGCTCGACGCCGTCGACCCCGATCCCAAGCGATTCCTCGACGCGTTGGGCCGGGTGGTCGAGGACCTGAGGTCGGGGAACAACCCGCTCGACGAGGGCGGGATCGCCACGCTGCTGGCCAGCCCCGACCAGCGCGAGCTGTTCGGCCGTATCGGCGGCCTGATGAGCCTGCTCGAGGGACACGGCGACGTCACCATGGACCGGGCCGGTGAGGGCCACGTCCCGTCCGCTCCCCGGTTCTCGCGGGCGCTGCGGGAGCGCCGGAAGCAGGGGGGCAGCGTCGCCAAGCTCCTCCAGAAGGCGCTCGGCATCGACGCCAAGTTCCAGCAGTACGCGCAGGGCGAGTCGTTCATCGCCTACGTCGAGAGGCACGGCGGTCCCGAGGCCCTCGACGCGGCCTGGCGCGGGCCCGAGTGGCTGCCCACCCTGGCCGAGATCCGCGCGCCGCAGGAGTGGCTGGATCGGGTGCGGCTCTCCGAGGAGCTGGTCGGGTAGGGCCCGCCGGCAAGCCGGGCCATGACCTCGGGAGAAGCGGACGCGCGGCGGCTATCTGGCGGCGAGTTGATCGCCGCCCTGCTTGCCCGGTGTGACTTTCCGCCCGCGGGCAGCGCCGTGACGTGCGCCGTGTCAGGCGGGGCCGACTCCCTGGCGCTGCTGGTGCTGGCCACCGAAGCCGGGTGCCGGGCCACTGCGGTGCACGTCGACCACGGGCTGCGCCCTCGGTCGGGCGAGGAGGCCGAGGTCGTGCGGGGCGCCGCAGCGCGGGTGGGCGCCGCGTTCCGCGCGGTGCGGGCCGCGGTCGAACCCGGCCCCAACCTCGAGGCCCGGGCCCGGGCCGCCCGCTACGCCGCGCTCCCGCCGGACGCCCTCACCGGTCACACGGCCGACGACCAGGCCGAAACGGTGCTGCTCAACCTGCTGCGCGGTGCGGGGCTCGACGGCCTCGCCGGCATGGATCCGCGGCGGCGACCACTGCGCCGCCTGCGCCGGCGCGAGACCCGGGCGGTGTGCGACACGCTGGGCCTGATGCCAGTGGACGATCCCAGCAACCGGGACCCGGCCCACCGCCGCAACCGAGTGCGGCACGAGCTGCTGCCGCTGCTCGACGACATCGCCGCGCGCGACGTCGTGCCGATCCTCGCCCGCCAGACCGACGTCGCCCGCGACGACGTGGCCTTCCTCGACGAGCTGTCCGCCGCGCTCGATCCCTGCGACGCCAGGCAGCTCGCGGCCGCTCCGGTGCCGCTGGCCCGGCGCACCGTCCGCCGGTGGCTGCGGGCCGGCGGGCCCGGCGGCGACGAGCAACACCCGCCCGACGGCGCCACCGTCGATCGCGTCCTCGCCGTGGCGCGGGGCGAGGCCGTGGCGTGCGAGCTCCCGGGGGGATGGCGCGTGGCCCGGTCACGCGGGCGTCTGCGGCTCGACCGGCCCGGCGGCCACTAGCGCCCACTAGCGTGACCAGGCATGCCGACCGACTCCCCGGGCGAGCACATCCACCATCTCGACGACCCCTCCCTGGGCCCCGTCGTGGTCGGCGAGAAGGAGATCCAGGCGCGAATCGCCGAGCTCGGTGACCAGATCACGGTCGACTATGCCGATCACCCGCCCCTGCTCATCGGCGTGCTGAAGGGCGCGTTCATGTTCATGGCCGACCTGGCCCGGGCCATTCGACTGCCGGTCGAGATCGACTTCATGGCGGTCTCGTCGTACGGCGCGTCGACCCGGTCCTCGGGCGTGGTCCGCATCGTCAAGGACCTCGACATCGACCTGACCGGTCGGCACGTGATCCTGGTGGAGGACATCGTCGACTCGGGCCTCACGCTCACCTACCTGCGGCGGAACCTCGCTGCCCGGCATCCGGCGAGCCTGGCCGTGTGTGCGCTCTTCGTGCGCCAGGGCAACCAGAAGACCCAGGAGGAGCTGCGGTACGTCGGGTTCGAGATCCCGCCGGCGTTCGTGCTCGGCTACGGCCTCGACGTCGCCGAGCGCTTCCGCAACCTGCCGTACGTGTGTGAGTTCACGGGCGAGATAAGCGGCTGAACCGGCTTCCCGGCGGTGGTCCTCCCCGCCGCCTCGCCGGTAGCCTGGCGCCCACCGTGAAACGCTTCCCCCGCGCCGCCATTGCGTATCTCGTCCTGGGATTCGCGGTCCTCTTCTTCGGGGTGCAGATGCTCCGCCCCGGGACCGATCGGGAGGAGCTGGACCTTTCCGCCTTCCGCGACGACATCGCCCAGGGCGAGGTGGCGACCGCCGAGATCAAGGACCGCGACAACATCGTGCAGGGCAAGCTGCGCGACGACACCAACTACAAGGTCAGCTACCCCGCCGAGTTCGCCGACGAGCTGGTCGACGAGCTCGACGAGGCCCATCCCGCCATCGAGGTCACGACCGACTCGCAGGGCGGCTCGGTCTGGACGGGCTTGCTGTTCAGCCTGCTGCCCGTCGTGCTCATCATCGGCGCGTTCTTCCTCGTCATGAACGCCCTGCAGGGCGGCGGCCGCGGGGTCATGCAGTTCGGCAAGTCGAAGGCGAAGCAGGTCACGAAGGACGACACGGTCGTGACGTTCGCCGACGTGGCCGGTTGCGACGAGGCGGTCGAGGAGCTCCAGGAGATCAAGGACTTCCTCAAGGACCCCGGCCGATTCCAAGCGATCGGCGCCCGGATCCCGAAGGGCGTGCTGCTCTTCGGGCCGCCCGGCACGGGCAAGACACTGCTCGCCCGCGCCGTGGCCGGGGAGGCGGGGGTGCCGTTCTTCCCCATCTCGGGCTCGGACTTCGTCGAGATGTTCGTCGGCGTGGGCGCCAGCCGCGTCCGCGACCTCTTCGAGAAGGCCAAGCAGGCGGCGCCGGCAATCGTGTTCGTGGACGAGATCGACGCGGTCGGGCGCCACCGTGGCGCGGGCCTGGGTGGGGGTCACGACGAGCGCGAGCAGACCCTCAACCAGTTGCTGGTGGAGATGGACGGGTTCGACTCCCGCACGGGCGTCATCCTCATCGCCGCCACCAACCGGCCCGACATCCTCGACCCGGCGCTGCTCCGCCCGGGCCGGTTCGACCGGCAGATCGTGGTGGACCAGCCGGACCTCGAGGGCCGCAAGGCGATCCTCGACGTTCACGCCAAGGGCAAGCCGTTGGCCGACGACGTGCGCCTCGACGTGCTGGCGCGCCGCACGCCGGGCTTCACCGGCGCCGACCTCGCCAACCTCATGAACGAGGCGGCCCTGCTCACCGCCCGCCGGGGTGGCAACGACATCACCATGGCGGCCATGGAGGCGGCGATCGACCGGGTGCTCGCCGGCCCCGAACGCAAGACCCGGGTCATGTCGGACAAGGAGAAGCGGGTCATCGCCTACCACGAGGGCGGCCACACGCTGGTGGGTCACGTCCTGGAGGGCACCGACCCCATCCACAAGGTGTCGATCGTCTCGCGCGGGCGGGCGCTGGGCTGGACGCTGGCCCTGCCCACCGAGGACAAGTACCTGAAGACCCGCAACGAGCTGGTCGACACCATGACCATGCTCCTGGGCGGCCGCTCGGCCGAGGAGCTGGTGTTCGGCGAGCCCACCACCGGGGCCAGCGACGACATCGAGCGCTGCACCGAGATCGCCCGCCAGATGGTCACCACGTTCGGGATGAGCGACCGGCTCGGCCCCCAGCAGCTCGGCAGCAAGGCCCAGGAGGTGTTCCTGGCCCGCGACTACGGGCACGAGGCCACGTACTCCGACGAGGTCGCGGGGCTGATCGACGACGAGGTCCGGCGGCTGATCGACGCCGCCCACGACCGGGCCAAGTTCATCCTCGCCACCCACCGAGCCACGCTCGACCGCCTGGCGATGTCGCTGGTCGACAAGGAGACGCTCGACGACCGCGACCTGGCCGAGGTGTTCGGCGACCTCGACAAGGGGACCGGCATCGAGCTGCCGCTGGACGAGCTCGACATCGGGACCCAACCGCCGGCCCGGCGTGCGCTGGTCGGCCCCACGGTCGCCGAGGTTGCGGACGCGGGGCCGGGAACCGGCGAGCCGGACGTGCGACGCGCCCCGCCCCCCCGGCTGCCGGTGTGGCGCCGCGTGCTCCGCTGGGGCCTGGGTGAGCCCCGGCCGTCCGGTACCTGACGCGCGGGCAAGACGGAGAAAGGTCGCGCAATGGCCGATGAGTGGCCGAGCCCGAGCCGGGACTTTCCGCCGATCGACACGCCCATGGACCTCGAGCGGATCTCCAAGGCCGTCCGGGAGATCCTCGAGGCGATCGGCGAGGATCCCGATCGCGACGGCCTGCACGACACCCCCGAGCGCGTCGCCCGCATGTACGCCGAGATCTGCTCGGGGCTCCACGAGCAGGTCGACACCCACCTGGCCGTGACCTTCGAGGCCGGCCACGACGAGATGGTGATGGTGCGCGACATTCCGATGCAGTCGATCTGCGAGCACCACCTCATCCCGTTCATCGGCAGGGCGCATGTGGCGTACATCCCCGGTGAGGACGGGCGGATCACGGGGATCTCCAAGCTGGCCCGCCTGGTCGACGCCCTGGCCCGCCGCCCGCAGGTACAGGAGAACCTGACGGTTCAGGTCGCCGACGAGATCGACCGCACCCTGCAGCCGCGTGGCGTGATGGTGGTGATCGAGGCCGAGCACCTGTGCATGACCATGCGGGGGGTGCGGAAGCCGGGTTCCACGACGGTGACGTCGGCCGTGCGGGGCCTGTTCCGCTCGAGCGTCGCCACCCGCGAGGAGGCCATGCGCTTCATCGTCGGCCAGCGATAGTCAGTCGGACGCCATGACCGCACCCACGCCGCACAACGAGGCCAAGCCCGGCGACATCGCCGATGCCGTGCTCCTTCCCGGTGACCCCCGGCGGGCCGCCGCCATCGCCGAGCGCTTCCTGGAGGACGCGCATTGCTACAACGAGGTCCGCAACATGCTGGGCTTCACCGGCACCTACCGGGGCCGGCGCATCTCGGTGCAGGGGACCGGGATGGGGATGCCGTCGATCGGCATCTACGCCACCGAGCTGTTCCGGTTCTACGGCGTGACCACCGCCATCCGTGTGGGCTCGTGCGGCGCACTGCACGATGACGTGGAGCTCCGCGACCTGGTCATCGCGCTGGCCGCGCACACCGACTCGGCGATGGTTGCGCGGCGGTTCAAGGGGATCACGTACGCCCCGGCTGCCGACTTCGGTCTCGCCGTCGAGGCCTGGCGCCTGGCTCGCGAGCGGGGCATGACCGCCCACGTGGGGACCATCCTGTCCACGGACACCTTCTACGACAGCGATCCCGAGGTGACCGACGCGCTCACGAGGCACGGCGTCCTCGCCGTCGAGATGGAGGCGGCCGCCTTATACACCATCGCCGCCGCCCACCGGGCGCGGGCCCTGTGCGTGTCGGCGGTCAGCGACCACATCCCGCGGGGCGAGGCCATCAGCTCGAGCGAGCGCGAGACCGGGTTCTTCGCCATGGCCGAGCTGGCCCTGGACGTGGTTGTCGAGTCGGACGCCGCGGGCTAACGCCGCCCGGCGGGCACGAAGGCGCGGAGGATGCGCTCCACGGCCTCGATGATCTCGGACTCGTCCACGGTGCTGAGCCCGGCGCCGAGCGCCAGCGCCGCCTCGGTCAGGGCGCCGTAGAGCAGCAGGCCGAGTGCGTCCGTGTGCGCGGGATCCAGCATCCCGTCGTCGGCCAGCGAGTGCAGCCCCGCCCGGATGGTCGCCAGGCCGAATCCCCGGTCGATCTCGTACCACGCCACGAGGCCGAGGACGGCGGGCGCGTCGGCGAGGACGATGCGCCGGAGGTCGGGCCGGGCGAACAGCGCGAACAGCGTGCGGCACCCCGCCTTGAACGGCTCGAGCCCGGCCGGCGCCGCCGCCAGCGCCGCCGCCACGACGGCATCGTTGATCTCCCGCTCCACCTCCTCGAACACCTCGACGAACAGCTCACGCTTGTCACCGAAGTGGTGGTGCACCGCACCGCGGGTCACGCCCGCGCGCTGGCCGATGCCGTCGAGGGTTGCGGCCTGGTAGCCGCCCTCGGCGAAGGTCGCACGCCCGGCGTCGAGGATCGTGCGTCGCGTGATGGCGGCGTCGGCGGCGGTGCGACGCGGCATGACGCCAATGGTGGCATACGTACGGGCCGTATGTTAATTAGCGACCAAGGTCCCGGGCGATCTGGTCCACCTGCCCTGCCCGCGGACCCTCCCTCCGAGCAGCCTGGGCACAGCGGCCGGAGGTCGGCCGCGACTGACAAGGCAGGCCGGCATGAGCCAGATCACCCCCCCGATGGGAGTTGGCCGTCCCGATGATCGGTCCACCACGCACCCGGATCATCCCGGGCTCGATCCCGAAACGGCCGTGCCCACCCGACAGCCCCGGCCGGACACCACGGAGCCCCGACCGCCCCGGCGGACCGGCTTGATCGCCCTGGGACTCACAATCGTCGCCGTCGGTGCCTTGCTCGCCGTGCTGTTGTGGCCGAGCGACCGCGGAGACGAGGACGCCACGAGCCCGACCACGACGCAGGCCCCCCAGACCACGGCCACTCCCACCACCGAGCCGTCGACCACGGCCCCCACCACAGAGCCATCGACAACTGCCCCCACGGCCACGACGGCGCCCGAACCCGTCGACACGTCGACGGTTGTGTTCCCGGGCCCGCCGAGCGGCGTCCGCTACGACGACCCGGTCGACGCCGCGCGGGGCTTCGCGGTCGACTTCGTCGGCTTCACCGACCCGCTGGTCGGCGAGTTCGCCCGGGGCGACGCCCGGTCGGGCGAGGTCCAGGTGCGGCCGACCGCCCGCGGCCCGGTGACCACGGTGTTCGTCCGCCAGTTGGGCACCGACGGCACCTGGTGGGTGCTCGGCTCGGCGACCGCCAACATCGCAGTCGATAGTCCCGGGTCGGGCGATGCGATCGCTTCGCCGGTCGCCGTGAGCGGCAACGCCCTCGCCTGGGAGGGCGTCGTCAACGTCGAGATCCGGCAGGACGGCTCACGGCAGCCGCTCGGCACGGGCGTCGTCACCGGGGGCGGCGACACCATGCGGTCGTTCGCCGGCGAGATCGAGTACTCGACCCCGACGGCCGACCGTGGCGCCGTCCTGTTCGTCAGCCACAGCGCGATGGACGGCCGCGTCTGGCAGGCGGCCGTGGTCCGGGTGAGCTTTGCGTAGCACGCCGTCAGAGGCCATCGAGCGCAGGCAAAGGGCCGAACGGCCCTGCTCGTAGCCCCCGCCCGCCGGCACGGTGGGCTGCATGAGAACGATTGTCGTCGGCGTCGACGGATCCAGGCATGCGGCCTCCGCCCTGCGCTGGGCGGTCACCGAAGCCGAGCTGCGTCAGGCCCGCGTCATTGCCGTGTTCGCGTGGGGCTACGTCGCTCCGGGACATGCGGGCGATGGCCACACGTTCGACCCCGAGTACGGTCCCGCCGCCGCGGCTGCGGTCCTCTCGACCGCCATCGCCGACGCGGTTGGCCCCGTGACGGCACGGAGCATCGAACAGCGGGTGCCGTGCGAGCCGGCCCGGGAGGCCTTGCTGGCGGCCGCCGCCGACGCCGACCTGCTCGCGATCGGCGCGCGCGGCGTCGGCGGATTCCGGGGCCTACTGATGGGGTCGGTCAGCCAGGCGTGCCTGCACCACACGGCTCGGCCCGTCGCCATCATCCGTTCGCCCGAGCAGGCCGCGACCGAAATCGATCGGGAGCCAACGTTGGCCCCCGGCGGTCGGATCGTGGTCGGCATCGACGGCTCGCCAGGCGCGCGGCGTGCTCTGCGATG
>Ga0081455_10006181_pt1 | contig 12915 bp, 15 predicted proteins | sample TabmetS3T2R1_FD_70207 | JGI IMG/M metagenome (GOLD analysis project Ga0081455, IMG submission 70207) | Tabebuia heterophylla rhizosphere microbial communities from the University of Puerto Rico - S3T2R1 | ecosystem: Host-associated > Plants > Roots > Rhizosphere ... | reverse complement strand
CAGCTCCTCGACGACGATCGCGTACGAGATCGTGTCGGTGCCGGCCCCGCCGTACTCCTCAGGGATCGTCATCCCCATCAGCCCGAGCTCGGCGAGCTCCCGCACGAGGTCGTAGGGGAACCGGTGCTCGCGGTCGAGTTCCTCCGCGACGGGCATGACTCGCTCGACGGCGAAGTCGCGCACCGTCCGCCGGATGAGCTCGTGCTCCTCCGAGAGGTCGTAGTTCGGCGTCACGCCAGTGACCGCGCCAGCTCTGCGATCAGCCTGACGCCGTAGCCGGTCCCTCCGGCGTGCGGGAAGTAATCCGGCCGCGCCCACCTCAGGAACCCAGGGCCGGCCATGTCGATGTGAGCCCAGGGCCCGTCGCCGGCGAACTCTTTGAGGAACTCGGCGGCGTAGACCGGCGAGGCCTGACCGCGAATCGACTGGTTCTTCATGTCCGCGAACGTGGAGTCGATCAGCCGCCGGTAGCGCCGGTGCATCGGCCAGGGCCAAGCGTGGTCGCCGGCCCGGTTCCCGGCGGCGACGACCTGGTCGCGCCAAGCGTCGTCGTTCCCGAAGACGCCGGTATAGAGGTCGCCGAGCGCCCTGTTCATAACGCCTGTGAGCGTCGCGAAGTCGACGATGTGCGTCGCACCCTCCGTGCGCGCGTACCAGAGGACATCGGCGAGCACGAGGCGGCCCTCGGCATCGGTGTTGACGACCTCGATCGTCTTGCCGTTCATCGCGCGCAGGATGTCTCCGGGCTTGTACGAGCCTCCTCCGGGCATGTTCTCCGTTGCGCCGAGGACTGCGAGCGCACGGAGCGGGAGTTCGAGCTCTGCGATCGCGGCGATTCCGGCGAGCACCGCTCCGCCTCCCGCCATGTCGCCCTTCATGTCCTCCATGTAGAGCGCCGGCTTGATCGAGATCCCGCCGGTGTCGAACGTGACCGTCTTGCCCACGAGGCCGAGCACGACGTCGTCGCGCGCGTCCGGCGGCTCGTACCGCAGGACGATCAGCCGCGGTGGGTTGTGGCTCCCCTGCCCGACGGCGCCGAAAGCGCCCATGCCGAGCTCGGCCAGCCGGTCCGGCCCCCACGACTCTGCGCTCAGATGCTCCAGGCCGGAGGCGATCTCCTCGGCGTGCTCAGCCATGCGCTGCGGCGTGAGCTCGTTCGGCGGCTCGTTGGCGAGGTCCCGCGCCCGGTTGGCCCATGCGGCGACCGTTGCGTGCTCACGGGCGGCCTCCGCAACCTCCTCGGAGCCGACGAGCACGAGCCGCTCGACCGCCTCCCAGCGCTCGCCCGTGGACTTCCACCGGCCCGGGTCGTAACCGCCGAGCACGATTCCGTCCACGACTGCCCGCGCCTGTTCGTCCGCGGCCAGCGGCTGAGAGTCGTCCATCAGCCAGGCGAGCGAGCCGCCGATCGAGTGGAGGAGGCGAGCGACCGCCGCCGCGGCGCTGCGGAATGCGTCGGCGTCGATCTCTTCGCCGAGCCCTGCGACCGCGATCCTTTTGCCGTCGAGCTGGAGCAGCGTCGCAGCCCCAGCGTCGGCGCGGAAGGCCTCGCCGCGCAGCAGCTCCGACACCGGACCTTGCAGGTCGCCGAGGACGGCGGGCGCATCGTTCGCCGTGGCGACGCCGACGACATCCGCGCCGGCCGTCGCGAGATCCGACGCGGCCGCGACCTGCATAGGCCGCGCGATGCTATCCGAGGAGATTGTGTGTCGGCTTAGAAAACCTTTTTCCAGTGCTTAACGAATTGCTGATGCAGCCGATACACACTGAAGACATGACGACCATCTCCCTCCAGCCCGATGACCTCACGAGCGTGGAAGAGCTCGTGAGCCACATCGCAGAACTCGTCCTCCAGCGCCAGTCCATGCGGGCCGGCGGCGCGGAGTCCGCCCTGCTCGAGACGAACCGGCTTGCACTCGTCCGCGCGCATCAGGATCTCTCCTACGCGCTGATCGACCGGCACCATCGGCTCAAGGCCGAAGCCGCGGCTTAGCTCTCACTCCTAGCCACCTAGGGCCGGGCCGAGGAGACCCCGGATAGGGTGCGAGCGTGGCGCGGCAGATCGACAGCCGGGCGATCACGGCGCTCTCAGCGGGCCACTTCGCGACGGATTTCTCGAACGGGATGCTGCCGGCGTTGCTCCCGTTCCTCGTCACCCGCTTCGACTTGAACTACACGCAGGTCGGCGCCCTGATGCTGGTCTCGGCGCTCGCGTCCTCGATCATCCAGCCGGTCTTCGGCCTGTGGTCGGACCGCCGCGGCGCGGTCTGGCTCCTCCCGGTCGGCGTCTTCCTGGCGGGGACGGGGATGGGCCTCGCTGCCGCCGCGTCGAGCTACACGCTCTGTCTCGCGTTCGTGACGGTTTCAGGGCTCGGCACGGCCGCCTATCACCCCGAGGGCTCCAAGTTCGCTGCGTTCGTGAGCGGATCTCGCCGGGCGAGCGGCATGTCGCTCTTCTCGATCGGCGGAAACCTCGGGGTCGCGATCGGTGCACTCACCGCCGCGCCCGTGCTCCTGGCATTCGGGCGCGAGGGCGGGCTCTTGCTCGCGCTTCCCGCGGTCGTCGTGGCCGGGATGCTCGTCACGGCTCTGGGTTATCTCGAGGGCTTCGCGCCCGAGGAGATGCGGACGTGGGCGGCGGCTTCCGGCGAGGACCGTCCGGGTGCGCTGGCCCTCCTGCTCGCCGTGATCGCGCTCCGCAGTGCGGGCTGGTTCGGCCTCCTGACGTTCGTCCCACTCTGGGCTCTCTCGCTGGGACACTCCGAGAAGTACGGCAACGGCCTGCTGTCGCTGATGCTGTTCGCCGGCGGAATCGGGACGCTTGCGGCGGGCCCGCTCGCCGACCGGATCGGCCGCCGGCCCGTGCTGCTCGCGACCGTCGTCGCGACGCCTCCGCTGGTCGTGATCTTCGTCGCCGTCGGAGGAGCACTCGGCGCCGCGGCGCTCGCCCTCGTCGGCGTCTGCGTCGTCAGCACGTTCGGCCTGACCGGCGTGATGAGTCAGGAGTACCTCCCGAGCCACATCGGCCTCGCCTCCGGAATCTCGATCGGCTTCTCGATCGGGCTCGGAGGCATTGCGGCGCTGGTGCTAGGAGCGGTTGCCGATGCGGTAGACCTCGAGACGGCCATGTACGCGTGCGCCGTCGTGCCGGCGCTCGCAATCGTGCCCGCTGTCCTTCTGCCGTCCTCGCGTGGGTCGCGCCGCTTGGCGCCTGAGCCCGTGGTGTAGGCTCGCCGCGCTTCGACGACCAAGAGAGGAGAGCATGACCGCGCGTGAGTTCTTCGAGAGCCTGGAGGGCCGGATCGACCCGTCCAAGACGGCTGGCATGACCAATTCGTACGTGTTCGAGATCGACGGCGCCGGGACGTGGAAGGTCGACGTCCAGGATGGGAGCGTGTCGGTCACCGAGGGCGGCGGCGACGCCGACGCCACGATCTCCGCGTCGGAGGAGACCTTCGAGAAGATCGCCTCGGGCGACATGAACGCTACGACCGCGTACATGACCGGCAAGCTCAAGATCAAGGGCGACATGGGCGCGGCGATGAAGCTCCAGAAGCTCTTCTGAGCGGGTCTTGGATCGCTACGAGCTGCTGACGTTCGTCCACATCGCCGCTGCCATCATCTGGATCGGCGGCGGGACGATCATCCAGTTCTTCGCGCTCCGGACGCTGGCAGCGGGCGATCCGCTTCGTCTCGTCCCCTTTACCCGCGACGTCGAGTGGATCGGCAACCGCGTCCTGCTTCCGTCGGCGCTGATCGTGGTCGTCCTCGGCTTCCTGCTCATCTGGGACGGCCCCTACGAGCTCGGCATGACCTGGGTCTGGCTCGCGCTCGTGCTGTTCGGGATCAGCTTTCTGCTCGGGGTCGCTGTCTTCACGCCCGAGGCGAAGCGCATCGGCGTGTGACCCTCGATCCGCTCGAGCGCTGGCGCGACTACGGCGAGAAGCCGGACTACGCCGGCCCGCTCAGCTTCGGCGGCACCCAGTACACACAGGATCCTGCGCAACTCGAGCACGCGGACGTCGCCATCGTCGGAGCGCCCACGGACGACCTCGTCTCCGACCGTCCTGGGACCCGGTTCGGGCCGCGTGCGATCCGCGCCGCGAGCGGTGCGCCAGGCAGGCACCTCGAAGCCGGCATCGATGCCTTCGAGGAATTGCGAATCGTCGACTTCGGCGATGCACCGGTCGTGCCGGCCGACGCCGAGCGCTCCCATGCGGCGATCGACGAGACGATCCGCACGGTGCTGGCCGCCGATGCGATCCCGCTCATCCTGGGTGGAGATCACTCGATCACTGAGCCGGAGGTCACGGCGATCGCAGCCGTGCATGGCCCCATCGGCCTGGTCCATTTCGACACGCACACCGACACGGGCACGCACGTCTTCGGCGTCGAGCGCTCGCACGGCACGCCGATGTACCGGCTGGTCGAAGCCGGCTGGATCGATCCGAAGCGCTATGTGCAGCTCGGCCTCCGCGGCTACTGGCCGGGCGAGCCCGAGTTCGCCTGGCAGCGCGAGCGCGGGATCACCAGCTTCTTCATGCACGACATCCGCAGCGAGGGGATCGAGGCGCTCGTCGAGCGGACCCTCGAGATCGCCGGCGACCGCCCGGTCTTCCTGACAGTCGATGTGGACGTGCTGGACCCCGCGTTCGCACCCGGCACCGGCACGCCGGAGCCGGGCGGGATGACCCCGCTCGAGCTCCTCCCGTCGGTCCGCCGGATCGCCGACGAGCTCGAGCTCGTCGGCGCCGACGTCGTCGAGGTGATCCCGACGGCTCCGGGCTCGGCGGACATCACCGCGCTCGTCGCCGACCGGATCGTCCGGGAGATCCTGACCGGGCTGGCGTTGCGAAAACGCCGCGGCTAGGGCTGCGCTGCTTCCAGGTCGACGAGCGGTGCGCCGCCGCCTACCCTGTCGCCCTCGGCGACGTGAACGGTCTTGACGACGGCGTCGTAGGGCGAGACGACCGGTGTCTCCATCTTCATCGCTTCGAGCACGAGCAACGGTTGCCTGTGCTCGACTCGGTCGCCTTCCTTGGCGAGGACGCGGATGACCGTTCCGGGCATGGGTGCGGTCAGAGCGCCCCGCTCCGCTCCATCGCCGGCCTGCTCGGCGTGCGCGGCCGCGTCGACGTCCGGTGGGGACTGGGGGAGAGGTGGAGGCAGGTTCAGCCGCCAGGCTCCGTCCCACGGCCCGCTCGGCAGCCGGAGCGGCGGCTCCGCAAGCGGCGGGTAATCGGTCAGGAACGCGGTCGTCGTTCGCCCTTCCAGTACGGCGGGATGCGAGACGAGCCACCGGAGGAACGGCAGGTTCGTCGTGACGCCGCTGACCTCGGTCTCCGCGAGCGCGTCCCGCAGGCGTGCGAGCGCCTCGTCGCGCGTCGGCCCGTGGGCGATCAGCTTCGCGATCATCGGGTCGTAGGCGACGCCGATCTCGTCGCCCTCCGCGACGCCGGCGTCGACGCGGATCCCACGCGGGAGGCGCAAGCGCTCGAGCCGGCCGGTCTGAGGGAGGAACGACCGAGGATCTTCGGCGTAGAGCCGCACCTCCACGGCGTTCCCACTTAGTGACAACTTGTTACTTGCGTCCAAGGGCCTGCCGCCTGCGATCCGGAGTTGCGCGGCAACGAGGTCGACGCCCGTGACGAGCTCCGTGACCGGGTGCTCGACCTGGATGCGTCCGTTCAGCTCCAGGAAGTAGAAGTCACGCCCCACGAGCAGGAACTCGGCTGTTCCGGCGCTTCGGTAGCCGACCGCCTCGGCGAAGCGGACTGCGGCTGCGCTCATCGACGCCCGGAGCGCAGGGTCGAGAGCGGGGGAAGGCGACTCCTCGAGCACCTTCTGATGACGGCGCTGGATCGAGCACTCGCGTTCGCCGAGAGCGATGACGGTCCCCCGGTCGTCGGCGAGCAGCTGGATCTCCACGTGGCGCGGCCGCTCCACATACCGTTCGAAGAACACGCGGTCGTCGCCGAATGCCGCTTTCGCTTCGCGTCGCCCGGCGTCCACGGCCTCATCCAGCTCTGACGCCTCGCGCACGACCCTCATGCCACGCCCGCCGCCGCCCGCGGCCGCCTTCACGATCAGCGGGTAGCCGATGTCCTCCGGGTCGCCGGTCGGGACGACAGGGGCACCGGCTTCCTCGGCGATCCGCTTCGCCTCGAGCTTGTCGCCGCCCAGCCGGAGAGCCTCGGGCGTCGGCCCGACGAAGACCAGGCCGGCGGCTTCCACGGCGGCGGCGAACTCCGGGTTCTCGGCGAGGAAGCCGTAGCCGGGGTGGATCGCGTCCGCAGCGGTCTCCTTCGCGGCGCGGATGTGCTCCTCGGAATGGAGGTAGGAGCCGATCTCGACCGTCTCATCGGCCGAGCGGGCATGGAGCGCCCCGCGGTCGTCCGGCGCGGCCACGGCGACAGTCGCGATCCCGAGCTCGCGGCACGTGCGAAAGACGCGCAGCGCGATCTCTCCACGGTTCGCTACGAGGAGCTTCTCGATCGCCACAGCACGGCAAACGTAAGCAGGCAGGAGACGGCGAGGAGCAGGTACGGCACGGCGTCGGAGGTCACCTGCGCCAGCGCGCCCCCTCCCGACGCTCCCAGCGCCTGGCCTGGAGCCCATGCGAGATTAATCAGCGCGAACGCATAGGCGTACTCGAGGCCGCGATGCTCCGCCTCGTCCGTAAGGAGTGACATGGCGGGCGTCCAGAAGCTGCCGAACGAGATTCCGCCGAGGACGACGAGCGAAGCGAGCACGGCAGCCTGATTCGGCCACGGCAGGAGCGCGGCGACGATGGTCGCGGCGAGAACGGACACCCGCATGGGCGAGAGGCGGCCGACGCGATCGGACACCCGCCCGACGACCGGATTCGCCGCGGCCTCCAGCGCGGCCGTTACGAGCCACAACGATCCGATCGCGACGGCTGTCCAGCCGAGATCCTCCAGACGGAGCGGCGCGAGCACGCCCAGGGTCCCGAAGAAGAGGGCCGGGAGCGCGACGAACCAGACGCCGACGACGATCCGGCGGTTGCGGAGGGCGTCGAGGAGCACTGTCAGCGGCTGCGGCGTGCTTCGTGCCGGCCCGCGCATCGTGAGCGCCCAGAGTGCGAGACCAACCGCCAACAGTCCCGCGGCCCCGAACGCGACCGCTTCGCCGACGATCGACGCTATGCCGCCGAGGACAGGGCCGAAGAGGGCGCCGACGATCGCAGTGGCCATCGCCGTGCCGATCGTTTGGCCGCGGCGAGCTGCAGGCGTCTCGCTGACGAGCCAGGCGAGGCCGGCGGTCCACGCCAGCGCGCTTCCAAACCCCTGGACGAATCGAGAGATGTCCAGGACCCAGATCGAGTTGCCCGTGGCGAAGACGAAGGTCGTCACTGCGATGACGAAGAGGCCGGTCACGGTTGTCGGCCGGGCACCGAACTTCGCCGTCGCGACACCGCTCGGGATGCCGCCGATGAGCGCGCCCGCCGGATAGGCGGCCGCGAGCGCGCCCGCTCCCGCCTTCGACAGGTTGAACTTATCTGCGTAGTCCGGCAGCAGCGGTGTCAGCGCGACGAAGAACATCGTGTCGACGAAGACCGCGCCGCCGACGAGCAGCAGGAGCTTTCGCACTAGTGTCCCGGCCAGTCATGCCGCCGGAATTGTGGGTCGCGAGCACCAAGCCAGGAGCGGCACTCCGACGAGCCAAGGTCTAAAGACCTTGGTGAGAAGGAGGGTCGGCCCTGGCGCCGCGTGATCGCGGGCCAGAAGCCGGCATGTATTGCTGGTCGGGGCACCAGTCAGTGGGTCCAGGACGCCGGCCGGCGCTCGAGGAAGGCTCTCAGGCCTTCTTGCCCTTCCTCGCCGCTGCGGAGGCGCGCTGCGATCCGGGCGGTCTCTTCGCCGCCCGGGCGCTCGAGGACGAGGCGCTTCGCTTCCCGCGCCGCCTGCGGCCCGGAGGTCAGCAGCTCGCCGATCACGCGCTCGACCGCGGCGTCAAGGTTGGCTGCCACCTCGCTCACGAGACCGATTCGGCGGGCCGTCTGCGCGTCGAAGGGCTCCCCGGTCAGGAAGTAACGCCGGGCAGCGGCGCCGATCTTCGGCAGCACGAACGGAGAGATGACCGCCGGGATGATCCCCAGCTTCACCTCCGAGAAGCCGAACACCGCGTCTTCGCCGGCAATTGCGATGTCCACGCACGCCGCGAGCCCGGATCCGCCGCCCAGCGCGTAACCCTGGACGCGGCCCACGACCGGCGCAGGGCAGCTGTCGATCGCCTCCAGCATCCTGTAGAGGCGGAGGGCGTCCTCGACGTTCTCGTCGTAGGAGAGGTCGATCGAGGAGCGCTGCCACTCGACGTCGGCGCCGGCGGAGAAGCTCGGTCCGTCTCCGGCGAGCACTACCACACGTGCATCGCCGACATCGGAGAACGCTTCGTGGAGCTCTCGGATCAACTCCGCGTCGAAGGCATTCCGCCGCTCCGGTTTTGCCAGCGTCACGCGAAGCAGCGGGCCATCCCGCTCGATCCTCAGTCCCGGCATGGCCGCGAACCTTAGAGTCGGGGGACGATGCTCCGCGGAACGCTCGCCGCTGCGATCACGCCGCTCAAGGACGACGGCGCCGCGCTGGACGAGGAGGCATTTGCGCCCTACGTCGACTTCCTCGTGCACGGAGGCCTCGACGGGATGCTCGCGCTGGGCACGACCGGGGAGGGGATCCTGCTCTCGACCGAAGAGCGGAAGCGTGCCGCCGAGACGTTCATCCGCGCCGCCGACGGCCGCTTCGACGTCGCGGTCCACTGCGGCGCCCAGACCACGGCGAGCACCGTGGAACTGACGCGCCACGCCCGCGACGTCGGAGCCGACGCCGTCGCCGTCATCGGCCCGCCGTACTACGCGCTCGACGAGGAGTCGCTCTACCGCCACTTCGCGGCGGCGGCAGACGCTGCGGCGCCGACTCCGTTCTACCTGTACGAGTTCAAGGCACGCGCCGGCTATTCGGTTCCACTCTCCGTCGTCGAGCGCCTCGGAGATCGCGTCGCGGGGCTGAAGGTCTCGAACCGGCCCTTCGAGGAGGTCGAGCCGTACATGCTCGACGGCCTGGACGTCTTCATCGGCGCCGAGGCTCTCGTCGATCAAGGCCTTGAGCGCGGAGCGGCGGGGAGCGTCTCTGGGCTCGCGGCGGCCTTCCCCGAGGGAGGAGCCGAGAAGCGCGCGACGCTTGAGCGCTTCCCCTTCCAGGCCGCGCTCAAGGCCGTGCTGGCCTGGCGCGGCGTTCCGGTCCGCGGAGACGTCCGGGCGCCGCTTCGTACGCTCACCCCGGACGAGCAGGCGGACCTCAAACAGTGGCTCGAATCGTCGTAGCCGGCGCGGGGGCGATCGGCGCCTCGATCGCCTTCCACCTCGTTCTGGGCGACACCGATGACGAGGTGATCCTCTGCGATCTAGCCGAGGTCGCCTCTGGAGCAACGGGGAAGGCGATGGGCGGCGTTCGCCAGCAGTTCACGACCGAGCCGGAGGTGCGGCTGGCGCAGGCGAGCGCTCGGTTCTTCGCCGGGCTCGGCGCGCCCCTCTTCGAGCAGGTTGGATACGTCTTCCTGGCGACTACGGACGCCGGGGTGGCGGAGCTCGAGGAGAGGCAGCGTCGTCAGCTGGCCTTGGGTGTCCCGGTCCAGGATTTCGATCCTTCAGTCGTCATCGGCCTTCGAACCGACGACGTCACCGGCGCGCTCATCTGCCGCGAGGACGGCGTCGCCGACCCCATAGCGGTCACGCGCCACCTCGTCGGAGAGGCGACCGCCCGGGGCGCCCAGTTCGTCGAGGGGACCGATGCCCGCGATCTGGACGGAGACGTCCTCGTCGTCGCCTGCGGGGCAGCGTCTCCGGAGCTCGTCGACGTCCCGATCCGGCCGCTCGTGCGTCAGCTGGTCGACACCGAGCCGGTGTCCGACCTGCCCCGGGATCTCCCGATGACGATCGAGGCCGAGACGAGCTTCCACTTCCGCCGCGTCGGAGAGGGCCTGCGCCTGGCGATGGTCGAGCCGCAGCCGAGGTGGGGGGCGGAGGAGGTCGTGGACGAGGCGCTCGTGGGCGACTGGCTCGAGCGGCTCGCGCACCGCTATCCGCCTGCCGCCGGAATCGGTGTCGCCCGGGCCTGGGCCGGGCTCTACGACATGACGCCCGACGCGCATCCGATCATCGGCTGGGTCGGTGACGGCGTCTACGCCGCTTGCGGTTTCTCGGGCCACGGGTTCATGCAGTCCCCGGCAGTCGGCGCCGCCGTAGCCGAAGAGCTCACGAGCGGAACCTCATCCTTCGACCTCTCCCCGTATCGTCTGGAGCGCTTCGCCGACGGCGCCGTGTTCCCTGAGACGCTCGTCCTCTAGGACGGCCCGGCCTCGAAGGCGAGCCCGAGGCGCGAGAGCTCCTCGATCTCGAAGCGGCCCTCGATCGTCGCCTCGACGTCGAACTCCTCTCCGATGTCGGGGTCCTTGCCGATGAGCTCGCGAGCCCTGCTCGGAACGACCTGACTCGCCGCGGTCGCCGACTCCCAGAGATAGATCGCTCCCCAGCGCTCGGTCGCCTCGTCGGAGATCCACGCCTTGAACCGAAGCCCCTCGACCTCCTCGAAGGCATCCACCGACTCGTCCCGGAGATACCGGCGCAGCTCCTCGATCGTCGTCTTCGAGTCGGCGAGGTTCCAGATCACGAGTCGCACGATCACGCCTTCGTCCCTCCCGGCTTGTCGCCCGAGTCGCGCCTGTTCAGCCGTTCGAGGAAGGCATTCCGGAGCGCTTCGCCCGTGATCTTCAGCTGTCGCACTGGTGTCCGCCGCTCGGCCTTAAGCACCCTCACGTCGCCCGAGTGCTGGCCGTAGGAGCGCCCGTAGGCTTCCGCCTCGCCGATTGCGTGAAGCCTCGAGTCCTTCTTTCGGCGGAAGAGGGGCACGGTGAGACGGCTAGGCGGGCTCGGAGGCTGCCTCGGGCAGCTTTGCCAAGACCTGTTTGATGCGGCGCAGGACGTCGGCCTCTTCGTGACCGAAGTCGTCGAGGAAGGCGTGAAGCGCACTGCGGACGAGCCGCAACTCGTCCTCTGTCAGTTCGATCGTGTACATGGACGGAGCCTAACCCCAGTCGGGCGGTTCGTATCCACCTTCGAGCGGCGCGCCGAAGGTGACGAGCTCGAGGCCCTCGTCGCCGGCGATCGGCACCCTCGTCGAATCGGGGTCGACCCGCACGAAGCGTCCCGGCACGAGGTCGAGCTCGTCACCGTCGATGCGCATCGTCCCGCTGCCTCGCACGACGAAGTAGACCTCTTCCTGATTCGAGTCGGTGTGATCGTGCTCCCTGCCGACGACGCCCGGAGGCAGCGTGAAGTAGTTGAAGCCGAAGGCGCGGGCGCCCGTCGCCCGACGCGTCTTCCGCACCATGCCGCCCGGGCCTTCGCCCTCGAGCGAGTCGACGTCGACGTACGTGTAGCCCACCCTGAACCTCCTTCGATCCGGATTCTCCCCTCCGCGCGGCTCTCTCTATTCTCTGCATCAATGGCCCCTCGAGCCATTGCGGTCGGTTGCCTCCTCCTCGTCGTCCTCGCCGGGTGCGGCAGCTCAGACGACGGCGCGTCGTCCAAGAGCTATGGGATCGAAGAGTTCGGCTTCATCCGCGACGTGGACACCCGGGCCAACCCACAGACGCTCGTCTTCGACCAGGCGGAATGGCTGACCGGCGCAGCGGCCCAGGAGGCGGCTCGAGCCGACGGCACCGTCGCCTCAAACGACTACTACATGCGGAACGCGATCCGGGACGAGCGGGTCCTGAAAATCGCTCCTGATGCCGAGATCACTGCGAACCGCTGTCCGGTGTGCCGAGATGGCCAGCCTGGCAAGCTCCGAGACTTCCTCGACTCGTTCAGAGGCCGCGGAGGGCGAACGTATTCCGATCCCTACCGCGGCTCGGCGTCGCAGTACTGGCTCACGATCAAAGACGGACGCGTCACCGCCATCGACGAGCAGTACAGGCCGTAGCTACATCCGGAAGATGCCGAACGTGCTCTCGGGGATCGGAGCGTTGAGCGCCGCCGAGATCCCCAGGGCCAGCACGCGCCGCGTGTCCAGCGGATCGATGATCCCGTCGTCCCACAGCCGTGCCGTCGAGTGGTACGGGTTGCCTTCGGCCTCGTACTTCGCGCGGATCTCGTCCGGATCGGCGTCACCGACCATCGTGAGCACCGTCGCGGCCTGCTCGCCGCCCATCACGGAGATCCGAGCGTTCGGCCACATCCAGAGCTGACGCGGCCCGTAAGCCCGCCCACACATGGCGTAGTTGCCGGCGCCGAACGACCCGCCGGTGATGACGGTGAACTTGGGAACGTCGGCACACGCCGTCGCCATCACAAGCTTGGCGCCGTCCCGAGCAATCCCTCCGGCTTCGTACTCGGTTCCGACCATGAACCCGGTGATGTTCTGGAGGTAGACCAGGGGCACTCTGCGCTTCGCCGCGAGCTCGATGAAGTGGGCGCCCTTCTGGGAGGACTCCGCGAAGAGGACGCCGTTGTTCGCGAGGATCCCGACGGGGTAGCCCTCGATGCGCGCGAAGCCGCAGACGAGCGTCTCGCCGTACAGCTCCTTGAACTCGTGGAAGCGGCTGCCGTCGACGACCCGCCCAATCAGCTCCCTCGGATCGACCTGCTGGCGGAAGTCCTCGGGGATCAGACCGTAGAGCTCTGACGGATCGGCGACCGGATCCTCCGGCGGAGCGACATCCCACGGCGCTTCCTTGCGCCGGTGGAGGTTGCGCACGACTGACCTCACGATCGCGAGGGCGTGCTCGTCGCTCGTCGCGTAGTGGTCGGCGACGCCCGAGCGGCGTGTGTGGACATCGGCGCCGCCGAGCTCCTCGCCCGTCACCTCCTGCCCGGTGGCCGCCTTCACGAGCGGCGGG
>Ga0081455_10006180_pt1 | contig 12916 bp, 11 predicted proteins | sample TabmetS3T2R1_FD_70207 | JGI IMG/M metagenome (GOLD analysis project Ga0081455, IMG submission 70207) | Tabebuia heterophylla rhizosphere microbial communities from the University of Puerto Rico - S3T2R1 | ecosystem: Host-associated > Plants > Roots > Rhizosphere ... | reverse complement strand
ATTCCGGCCCAGATTGGGCTGGCGGCCGAATCCGCCGGTGGCCGCCGCAAGACCCGCACCGCGAGCGCGCCGAGCGCCACGGTCGGGACCAGCACCCAGTTCTCCTGGGCCACGACTCCCGAGAAAAAGATCTGGCCCGGCCAGAGCACGAGGAAAAGCCCCGCACCGACGCGCCCGGACAGGCTCAGGATCCCCCGCCACAGAAGAAACGGAAAGAGCGGCAGGAACCCCGTCAGGGCGGCGGTCGCGTGACGCGCGGCCGTCTCGGGATCGGGGAAGATCGCGTCGACCACCGAGAGCGCCATGGCGATCCCGGGATTGAACTGGATCCAGTGCCAGGTCGGGGCGGCCCAGCCGCCGCCGCGCATCGCGAGGCCGAAGTCGATCAGCGCCCGAAAGTCCGAGAACGCGATCGTGGGGTACTTCAGGACGTAGGCGAGCCGGACGCCCACGCCCAGCACGAGGAGCCCCGCCCCGGCCAGGATCTCGCGCCGGGACGCGCTCGCGCCGCTCACGCTCGCATTGTCGGCCGTCGCGGTTTCGCCGGCAAGCGCGCTTCGATACCCTTGCCGCAGTGAACCGGCGCTACGTCTTCGCCGCGGGCGTCTCCGCCGCCGCGGCGGTCATGGCCTGGGCGTTCTTCCGCGCCGGCTTTCCGGGCGTCATCTTCGATTCGCTCCACTACTACACGCTCGCGTCGATCGTCGCGACGGAAGGCTTGTGGAACCTGTCCTCGCGCGTCCGCATGTACGGGTATCCCTTCTTCGTCGCGATCGCGACGGGCTTCACGGATCCTCCGCCCGAGCTTGCGCGCGCCGTGGTCGCATCGGTGCAGGTCGTCGTGCTCCTGGCAGCCGCCTGGTATGCGGCGCGGGTCACCGAGCGCGTATTCCGGGCCCCTCGCGTCTTCGAACCCGTCTTCGCGCTGACGGCGCTCAACCCGATCGCGCTGATCCGCGCGACGGAGCTTCTCTCGGATTCGGTCTCGGCCGTGCTCGTCGGGCTCTCCCTCTTCGCCTCCCTCGAGGAAGGCCGCACCACGCGGCGCGCCGCGCTGGCGTTTCTGGCGGCCGGCGCGTCCATCGCAATGCGCCCCGCGAACCTCGTGATCCTGCCGGCGCTCGCCCTCCTCTGGATCCTCCGGGCCCGTCTCTACGGTTCGGGCGAACGCGGGCGCCTCGGCGGAGTCTTCGCCCTCGGGGCCGTCTGCATCGCGCTCGCTCTCGCGCCCCAGCTCCACGGCAACGTGAAGGCCTGGGACGCTTGGAGGCCCCTGGTCGTCGAGCGTCTCTATGGTTCCCAGACCGCGTGGGGAACGGCGATCCTGAAGTACGGCACGGTCGTCCTGCCCGGGCAGCCGCCCGAGCTCGTCTACCGCAACCCGATGCAGCCGGAGGGCGTCTGGAACCCGCGCCAGTTCCTGCGCGAGCGTCCGCTGGGCTACCTGAAGACCCTCGGCGCGCACGGATTCGCCATGTTCGACCACGATTTCCCGTACACGTACATCACCGGCCGGCCGCCCGCCTGGCGCTGGCCGCTGGCGCTCGCGAACTATGCGTTCCTCTTCCTTTCGGGATTTGGCCTCGCCGTCCTTCTCGCCGACCCGCGGACGCGGCGGACGCCCGCGGGCCTCTACGGCGCGGGCGCGGCTCTCTACGCGATGGCTCTCGTGGCTGTGTACCTTCCGGTGGCGGTCGAGAGCCGCTTCTCGCTGCCCCTGTACTTCTTCCTGCCACCCGCGGCCGTCGCCGCCGTGCGGTGGCTGTCGGGCAGGCGGTCGGGCACGATCATCGCCGTCGCCATCGTCGGGGGCGGGTTCGTCGCCGTCTGCGTGCAGCTCTCGCGCTGGATGTCGAAGCTGGCTTCCGTTTCCGGAATAGAGTTCCCCCCATGAAGAAGCTGCTTCTCGCGCTCCTGATCGGTGTGTGCCTGTCGGCCGTGCTCGCCCTCTCGCCGCCGCCGGCGGCGGAGCCCTACGACCTGCTCATCCAGGGAGGCCGCGTCGTCGACGGCAGCGGCGCGCCGTGGTTCGCCGGCGACGTGGGCGTGCGCGCCGGCAAGATCGTGGCGGTGGGCGCGCTCGCGGGCCAGCCGGCGAAGCGCACGATCGACGCGGCCGGCATGCTGGTCGTTCCGGGCTTCATCGACCTGCTCGGCCAGTCCGAGTACAACGTGCTCGTCGACAAGCGCGCGGCCTCGAAGATCACGCAGGGCATCACGACCGAGGTCACCGGCGAAGGCGCGTCGATCGCGCCGCTCAACGACGCGTTGATGACCGAGGCGAAGGATCTCTACGCCCGCTACGGCTACACGCCCGAGTTCCGCACGATCGGCGGCTTCTACGACACGTTGGAGAAGCGCGGCACCGCCGTCAACCTCGGGACCTTCGTCGGCCTGGGGACGATCCGCGACTACGTCATCGGGAAGACCGATCGCCGCGCCACGCCGGAAGAGCTCCAGAAGATGGGCGCTCTCGTCGACCAGGCCATGCGGGACGGCGCGCTGGGGGTGTCGACCTCGCTCCAGTACGTCCCCGACATGTACAACTCGACCGAGGAGATCATCGCGATGGCGAAGGTCGCGGCGAAGTACGGCGGCGCGTACTTCACGCACCAGCGCTCCGAGGCCAACGCCATCGACAGCTCGCTCGACGAGGTCGTCCGGATCGCTAAGGAGACGCCGATCCGCAGCCAGATCTGGCACCTCAAGACGGCGTACAAGCCCAACTGGGGCAAGATGCCGGCGGTGCTCGCGCGAATCCAGGCCGCGCGCGACTCGGGCATCGACGTGTCGGCCAACCAGTACCCCTGGACCGCGGGCTCGAACGGCCTCGACGCGTGCCTGCCGCCGTGGATCCGCGAGGGCGGGCGCGAGGCGCTGCTCAAGAGGCTGGCGGATCCCAAGCTGCGCGAGAAGGCCAAGAAGGAGATGAACGAGGAGACGAGCGCCTGGTCGAATCAGTACCTCGGCGCCGGCGGTCCCGACCGCGTCCTCATCGCATCGGTTCTGAACCCGAAGCTCAAGCCCTACGAGGGCAAGACCGTCGCCCAGATGGCGGCCGAGGAGAAGAAGGATCCCCGCGACGCCCTCATCGATCTCGTCATCGCCGATCGCGCAAACGTAGCCTGCATCATCTTCATGATGGACGAGAAGGACGTCCAGGCCGGCCTCGCGAGCCCGATCGTCGCGTTCTGCACGGACTCGCCGGCCGGCGCGACCGACGGGATCTTCTCGGAAGAGAAGTCGCACCCGCGCGGCTGGGCATCCTCGGCGCGCATTCTCGGCAAGTACGTCCGCGACGAGAAGGTCGTCCGTCTCGAGGAGGCCGTCCGCAAGATGACGTCGTTTCCGGCCGCGTCGGCGGGTCTCGAGGGCCGCGGTTTGATCAAGGTCGGCTTCGCCGCCGACGTCGTCGTCGTGGACATGGCGAAGGTCAAGGACCTCGCGACCTACGAGGAGCCGCGCGTCTACAGCTCCGGATTCCCCTACGTCGCGGTCAACGGCACCCTCGTCGTGGATGGCGGCAAGATTACGGGCGCCGCGCCCGGGAAGGCGCTGCGGGGGCCGGGCTGGACAGGCGCAAAACCTTAAGAAAAGGCCCTCGGCCCGGTCTGCATCTTGCAACCTTCGTCCTTCGCCATGGAGGCGAGGGCGAAGACGAAGACGGAGGAGCCGAAGGAGACGCCGCCGGCGGATCGCTGCGAGCCCGAGGCCGCCTGCGTCCAGCCCGATACGCTCGCGCCCGAAGAGATCCGCGAGCAGCCCGCGGTCCAGGAAGCGCTGAAGGAGGCCGCCCGCCCCGCCGAAATCGAAACGAAACGGCAACGGGTTCCTCAGGCCCTGGGCCTCGGCGTTGCGGCGGTTCTTCTGGGCGCCGCCTACCTGCTGGTCGACCTCGAGATGGTGCTGCCGCATCTTCGAGGAACCCGGTGGCATCAGACGATTCTCGCTGGACTCATCGTCGTCGGCCTTCTCGCGCTTCACGCGATCGCCCGCGCCGTGATCCTCCCCCGCGTCAAGAGCCGCGCTACGGCCTACAACGTCCGCCGTGTTCTGAACCTCGTCGTCTTTCTCCTGATCGCCTTTTCTACGATCTCGGTCTTCTTCGTGGGCTGGTACGGGGCCGCCGTCTCGCTGGGATTGCTCTCGCTGCTACTCGGATTCGCCCTGCAGGCTCCGATCACCAGCTTCTTCGCCTGGATCTACATCCTCATCCGGGCGCCCTACCGTGTCGGCGACCGGGTCCGCATCGGCGATTCCACGGGGGACGTCATCGACGTCGGCTACCTCGACACGACGCTCTGGGAATTCGGCGGCGAGCTGCTGTCGACGGATCATCCGAGCGGGCGAATCGTCCGCTTCCCCAACTCGACCGTGTTCAACGCCCCTGTCTTCAACTATTCGTGGCCGCTGTTTCCCTACATCTGGAACGAGGTCACCGTGCAGGTCGCCTACCAGAGCGACCTCGAGTTCGTCGCGAAGGTCATGACGGAGTCTGTCGAAGAGGAGATCGGGTCCCGGATGAAGGAGCGGATCGACGTCTACCGTGGTCTCCTGGCGGAGACGCCCGTGGATCATCTCGAAGTGGCGGAGCGGCCGAGCATGATCTTTCGCGTCAACCCCATCACGTGGATCGACGCGACCGTGCGCTACCTCGTGTCGCCTCGCAACGCCGGACGGCGCAAGACCGCACTCACGCGGAAGATCCTCGATCGCCTGAACGCCGCGCCGGACCGCGTGATGTTCCCCGCGGCGAACACGCGCTGATCCGCGCGATCTCCCGGACTCACTCCCCGAGAACGGCGATGCGCTGCTGCGGCCGGTTGAGGCCGAAGCCCCGGATCGCGTGCCGCGCGATGTGCTCCATCGCCTCGTCGACCGAATCCGTCACGAGCAGCAGGTCGAGGTCCGTGTTGGAGATGGTCCCGGCTGCGACCATCTTGGCCAGGAAGCCCATGATCGGCCGGTAGTACTCGGTCGACATCATGACGACCGGGAAATTCTCGATCTTCTGTGTCTGGATGAGCGTGAGCGCCTCGAAGAGCTCGTCCATCGTCCCGAGGCCTCCCGGCATGACGACGAACGCATAGGAGTACTTCACGAGCATGACCTTCCGCACGAAGAAGTGTTCGAAGGTCACCGACCGGTCGATCCAGGGATTGACCTTCTGCTCCTCCGGCAGAACGATGTTGCAGCCCACCGTGTAGCCGCCGGCTTCCTTGGCGCCGCGGGTCGCCGCTTCCATGACCCCGGGCCCGCCGCCCGTCATGACCGTGAAGCCGAGCTTCGCGAGCCCCGCGCCGACTTTGCGCGTCAGCTCGTAGTAGGGATTGCCTTCCGTGAAGCGGGCCGAGCCGAAGACGGTCACGCAGGGTCCGACGAAGTGGAGCGTCCGAAAGCCGCGGATGAACTCCTGCATGATGCCGAAGACGGAAAAGAGCTCCTTGGATCGGGAGCGCGGCCCTTCGAGAAAGAGCCGTTCCGGAGGCGTCGGGTCCGCCTCGACCAGACGCGGGCCGTCGGGCTCGCGGTCCTTCTCGTCGTATTCGTCCACGGCCCGGATCTTAACCGGGGGAGGCCGTTGCGCCGGCGCTTCCGCACAACGGAGCTTCCGCATCGGGCCCCCGGTTCGCGGCGCGAATAGTCTCCCGACCGAAGGGAGGGAGGAGGTTCGCGCCGCGGGAGCCGGAGCGTAGCGAGGAGACCAGGGCCGCGGTCGAGTCCGCATCCGGACGAGCCGCGGCCCGGTGCCCACAGGGCAGGTCTCCGAGTAAGCGAAGGCGACGGTTAGCCTTCGACGCTCGCGATCCGGATCAGCCGGCGCACTCGCGAGCGCTTCCGCAGCTTCCAGACCACGAGCGCGACGGCCACCCAGGGCAGCGCCGCCGCCGCCGCGTAGAGCATCATCGCCACCGAGCGGGCGAGCAGCGGGAGCGCGTTCCGCATCGCCTCGAACAGCGGCGCCGCCGCGCCGTCCCTCAGGAAGACCGCCGGCTCGAAGATCTCCACTGTGATCGTCGCCAGCTCGACCTGCTTCGCGAGGGAGCGGCGCTCGCCTTCGAGCTCCTCGGTCTCCTCGACGAGACGTGACAGCTCGCGCTCCGCCTCGACGAGGTCCGAAAGCTTGCCCGTGCGCGTGCGGAGGATCTCGAGCAGGCGGGCCTGGGTGTCCCGCTTGACCGCGATGCGGGTCTCGAGATCGGTGTAGGCCCGCGTGACGTCCTTCGTCTCGACGGATGCCGATTCGACGCGGCCGAGCTCCTTGAGCTTCCGGAACACCGCGTCGAAGGAGCGTGTCTCGACCGCGAGCACCAGCGTGCCGCGCTGACGGTCGCCGGCTTCGCGCGCCGCATTTGCGCCGGCGAGGTAGCCGCCGTGCGCTTCGGCGATGGCGACCGCCTTCTCCGCCGCCTCGGCGTAGCGGGCCACCTGGATCGCGAGGCTGCCGGTCCGGACGAGATGGCGGTCGTCCGCGATCACGATCTTTTCTTCGGTGCGGATCGTGTTCTTCGCCGAGACGTCCCGGAGAGCCGAGCCCGCCTGCAGCAGGCTGGGCGCCGCGGCGGATGCGAATCCGGTCACCGACGCCTCGGGCTTCGCGAAGTGGAGCGCGGCGATCGCGGCGGTCACGACCGCCGCGGCGACGATGAGATGGGCGATGCGAAGGCGCTTCATGCAGATCTCCTTCGCGCTGTGGGAACCCGGGGCGAGCCGAAAGGTTCCCGGCGAGGCCCGGGGCCGCGCATATGATGCCGGGCACGTCATGGAAGCCGCCGCTGCGCCCGGCCGCCCCCGCGTCGTCACGCTCGTCGGCTGGGTCTGGCTGGTCCTCGGCGCCGTCCGGTCCGTGGAAAGCCTGGTCGGCCTTCTCATCTGGAAAATCGGTGGCATCGAACGGATGCCCTCCCTTCGATTTCGAATGGAAGGCATGCGGGTCCGGATCCTCGGTCTGGAGATCCTCATGCAGCACGCGGTCGCGATCATGCTGGCGCAGATCGTCGTCGGCGTCGCCGTCGCCTGGGCCGCGTTTCAGCTGCTCAAGATGAAGCCGTGGGCGAGAAAGGCGATCCAGGCGGCCGCGGCGTTCGGCATCCTGCTGTCGCTCGCCATCGCCGTCTACGTCTACAGCGCGACCGCGAGCATGGCGGGCCTCGAAGGCGTCGACGCGGACGAGGTGCGCACGGCCGGAATGGCCGCCGCGGGTCTCGTCGCGCTGCTCGGCTCCACGTTCTTCGGACTCACCATCTGGCTGCTGGGCCAGCCCGCGGTGCGCCGCGCGTTCGAGCGCCCGTCGTGAGCGCGGCGGTGACCCGATGACTCGAGGCCGGGCGGACTTCTTCGCGTCCGAGTCCGCGGATGTGCTGCGCGCGGCGGTGGAACGGCTGTCCGAAGGCTTCGAAGCGCTGCCCCCTTCCGAACCGCGCATCCCCGGCGGCGCCGAGATCGCGCGCCTGCTCGAAGAGGTCGCGGATCGCCTTCACGACAACTACCCGTACTTTCATCCTCTGTACGCCGGGCAGATGCTCAAGCCGCCGCACCCCGCCGCCCGGCTGGCCTACGCCCTGGCGATGTGGCTCAACCCCAACAACCACGCCCTCGACGGCGGGCGCGCGAGCTCACGGATGGAGAAGGAGGCGGTCGCGGGGATCGCCGCGATGTTCGGCTGGAAGTCGCCCGATTTTCTCGGACACCTCTGCGGCGGCGGAACGATGGCCAACCTCGAAGCCCTGTGGGTCGCCGGAAAGTTGTGTCCCGGCGCCGCCGTTCTCGGGTCGACGCAGGCGCACTACACGCACGGCCGCATCGGTGCGGTGCTCGGTCTCCCCTTCGAACCCATCGCGTGCGACCGGCGCGGCCGGATGGACACGGGCGCGCTCGAGGCCCGGCTCGCGCGCGGCGGCGTCGGCGCCGTCGTCGCGACGATCGGAACGACGGCCACGGGTTCCGTGGACCCGCTGCCCGAGATCCTCGCGCTGCGGGAGCGCTTCGGCTTCCGTCTGCACGCGGACGCGGCCTACGGCGGCTACTTCGGCCTCGCCGACAACCTCGGTCCCGAGGCCCGGAGCGCGTACGAGCGTCTCGGCGAGGTCGACTCGATCGTCATCGACCCGCACAAGCATGGCCTCCAGCCGTACGGCTGCGGCTGCGTCCTGTTCCGGGACGCGTCCGTCGGACGGTTCTACAAGCACGACTCGCCCTACACGTACTTCAGCTCCGACGAGCTCCACCTCGGTGAGATCAGCCTCGAGTGCTCGCGGGCCGGCGCTTCCGCCGTGGCGCTCTGGGCCACGCAGCGGCTCCTGCCCCTCGAATCCGACGGCGAGCTCGCGGGAGGTCTCTCGGATGGCCGCGCGGCGGCGCTGGACATCCACGCCGCGCTCGCCGCCGATCCGCGCTTTCTTCCGACGTTTCCTCCCGAGCTCGACATCGTCGTCTGGATTCCGAGGGAGAAGAGCGCGACGGCGGCGTCCGCGCGCGCCCGGCGCATCTTCGAGGAGGCCGCGCGCCGCAATCTCCATCTCGCGCTCGCCGAGCTTCCGGCGGACTTCTTCGAGCTCGAGAAAGCCGGCATCGCCCGCGACCGCGAGACCGTCACCTGCCTCCGCTCGGTGCTGATGAAGCCCGAGCACCGCGAGTGGGCGCCGCGGATTCTCGCGATCCTCGGCGAGGCCGCCGACGCCGTGCCGGGAGGTCGGGATCCCTCGGCGCTCCGCTCCTCGGGATGACCGCGCTGCGCGCCGTCAGTTTACGAGAGGGTGGCCTTCGCGGAACTCCGCGGCGTGGTCGCGGGCGAACTGCAGGTAGGTCCGCGGCCCCTCGCCCGTGACCTTCTGCACGGTGTCGGTCACCACGCCTCCGTATCCTTCCCGGATCGAGCCGAAGAGCACGAGCATGTCGTCGGCGAGCCACACCGGCACGCCGTCGGCGAGCATTTGCTTTCGCGCGTACTCGGGCGCCACGTGGACGTACGTCACCTTGCGGCCGACCGCCTGGCTGATGGCTTCCGCCACCCCCTCGAAGGACAGCGCCTCCGGCCCGGTGACGTCGTAGATCCGCCGCTCGTGACCGTCCCGGGTGAGCGCGGCGACGGCCACGGCCGCGATGTCCCGGCAATCGACGAGGGGCACCTCTCCCGATCCGCACGGCAGGGCGAAAGTTCCCGTGGCCGCGACGGACGGCGCGAAGCGCAGGGTCTGCTGCATGAAGAGGCTCGGGCGCAGCATCGTGAAGCCGAGGCCGCTCGCCTCGATCTGCTTCTCCGTCGTCCAGTGCCAGCGGCCGATCTGGGTCGCGGCGTCGGGACCGCCCGCGACGGAGATCTTGACGATCCGCTCCACGCCCTTCCTCTTCGAGGCCTGCACGAGGTTGGCCTGCAGCTCGACCTGGTCGGGTTCCGCCGGCGAAGCGAGAAAGACGCGGGCGACTCCCCCGAGCGCCGCGTCGAGCGTCTCCGGCTGGCGGAGGTCTCCGACCGCGATCTCGACTCCGGGAAGGCGGATGTGCGAGGCCCGCGCGGGATTCCGCACCAGCGCGCGGACCGGCTCGCCCGCGACGGCCAGCTGGCGAATGACTTCCCGCCCCACCTTGCCCGTGGCACCGACGACCAGGATCACGGTCTCGCTCTAAGCCATCATGGCACGAGAAGCACCTTTCCCGTAGTCCGGCGGCCTTCGAGCGCCCGGTGCGCTTCCGCGGCCTCCGCGAGCGGGTGCTCCAGTCCGATCCTTACCTTCAGCTTGCCGTCGCGCACCCAGCCCAGGACGTCGCCGGCGCGCGCCAGCAGCTCCGTCCGGTCGGCGATGTAGCCCCCGAAGAGGCTCGGGCGCGTCAGGTAGAGCGATCCCCGCTGGGCCAGGATCTGGGCATCGAACGGTCCCACGGGGCCGCTCGACTGGCCGAAAAGGACGAGCATGCCGCGAACGGCGAGGGACGCGAGGCTCTTCTCGAACGTCGTCCGGCCGACCGAGTCGTACACCACCTGCACGCCCCGGCCGCCCGTGGCCTGCTTCGCCTCGGCCTCGAAATCCTGCTTCGTGTAGTCGATGACGACGTCGGCGCCGGCCTCGCGCGAGAGGCGCGCCTTCTCGTCGGTGGACACCGTCGTCAGCACGCGCGCTCCGCGCATCTTGGCGATCTGTGTCAGCAGCAGCCCGACGCCTCCCGCGCCGGCGTGCACGAGGCACGTGTCGCCGGGTTTCAGCGGGTACGTCGAGATCGCGAGGTAATGCGCCGTCATGCCCTGGAGCATCACGGCGGCCGCCTGCTTCGGCGTCACCCCGTCGGGGATCTTCACCAGCTCTTTCGCGGCGATCACGGCCTTCTCGGCGTACGAGCCGAAGCCGCCGGCCCATGCCACGCGGTCGCCCGGCGCGACGTCGCGGACGTCGGCGGCGACCGCGAGCACCGTGCCCGCGCCTTCCCGTCCCAGCGTCACGGGCATCGCGACCTTGTAGAGACCGGTCCGGTGGTAGACGTCGATGAAGTTGAGGCCCGCGGCCTCGACGCGCACGAGCGCCTGCCCCGGCGCCACGGCGAGATCGGGCACGTCCTCGTACCGCAGGGCCTCCGCTCCGCCCGGAGCGTGGACGCGAACGGCTTTCACGTCAGCTTCCCGCCGGCGCGTCGGGGAATGCGACCACCGTCTTCTTGATCGGCTTGACGGTCTTCAGGTAGTCGTAGACCGCGCCGAGGTCCTCGCGGGTCATGCCGCCGAACATCGGCCAGGCCATGACGGTGTTCTTTCCCGGCGGAGCGACGGGCGCGTTCTCGCCCGCGAGGGGCACGAGCGACTTGAAGCGGTCGATGAACTCGTCGCGGGACGCCTTGCCGATGTACGTGTCCGGATCGGGCGTGATGTTCGAGGACACGACGCGTCCCCACGGACCGGCCAGCACCCAGCCTCCGGAGAGCTCCTGCCCCGCGATCGGCCGGCCCTTGTCGTCCTTGGGCGTGTGGCAGAACGTGCATCCCGCGACCGTGCTCAGGTACCGGCCGTAGGCCACGGTGTCGCTGCGGTCGGGCTCCGGGACGGGGCCGTCGAGAGGCTTCGGAATGAACTTCACGATGAAGTTCACGGGAAAATCGAGCTTGCGCGGCGCGATCACATGGTCGATCGGAGCGATCGTGCGGAGGTAGGCCACGATGGCCTTCGCATCTTCGTCGGAGAGGGAGCGGTAGTTCGGGTACGGCATCATCGGAAACATCGCTTCGCCGTCCTTGTTCACGCCCTCCCGCACCGCGCGCAGGACCTCGCCGTCGCTCCAGTCCCCGATGCCGTTCTTCGGGTCCGGCGTGATGTTCTGGGCCTGGACGAGCCCGGGCACGTCGAGCTTCTTGTCGAACGGGAATCCGCCCTGGCCCACCGTGCCGGGCTTGATGGGAAGCGCGTACCGGTCGAAGTACGCCTCGGAGTGGCAGCCGAGGCAGTGCGTCACGTGCTCGACCAGGTACTGGCCGCGCGCCAGCCTGTCGGGCGTGGCCTCGATCTTCTCCGCGGATGGCGGGCGCATCGCCGGCTTCTTCGCCGCGAGCCAGGCCAGCAATCCGGCGATGCCCAGCACCACGACGAGCACAATTGTTCCGAGGATCTTCCCGAGTCTCCGCATCGTTCGAATCTCCTTACGCCGCGTTCAGGCGGCGGCTTTCTTCTTCGCGGCGGCGACTTCGTCGAGCGCCTGCATCACGATTCCCAGCACGATGTACCAGCCCGCGATGGACAGAATGGTCCATTTTACCCACGCGGGCCGGATGCCCGTGTCCCAGAGGCCGTGCAGGACGACCGCGATCACCCAGCGGCGGACCACGACCGGCGCGACCAGCATGCCGAACTGAAAGGGCTTGTCCCCCTTGACCTTCCAGATCGCGGAGCCCACGATCGCCGTCCAGATCACGTGGCCGCCCGGAGCGAGCAAACCGCGCAAGTGGATCACGGTGAACGCCTCGTCGATCGACCGGGCGAGGTTGAAGGCGTAGCCGGCGGACTCGAATCCCGCGAAGCCGGCGCCGACCGCGGCCCCGAAGAGAAGGCCGTTGAGCTGCCAGCGGTAGCGCGGGTTGCCGACGACGATGAGCAGCGCCAGCGCCTTGCCGGTCTCTTCGAGGATTCCCGTCAGCGTCGCCGGCACGATGTTGCCGACTCCCGACCCGGGAAGCACCTTCGCGAGCACGGAGGTCAGGATGAGCGACAACGCGCCGCCCAGGAGCAGGAGCTTGCCGACCTGGTACACCGACACGTTCTTCGGCGTGTTGAGCTCGAAGAACAGGATGACGACGGCGAGAGGAACCACGAACGACCCGATGACGACGAGACCCGGGAAGAAGTTGGGGTTGTGGAACTCGGTGATCCCGATCCTCAGCAGCACATAGGTCGCGATGGCGCCGAAGAGGATCCGCCAGAAGATCCGGGGAGTCGGCCAGCCGTCCTCCACGTCCCGGAGCGGAGGCGTCGTCGCGGAGGTACCGACGGCAAAGGTCTCCTCCATCTCTTCGGCCTTCGTGGCCCGGGAGAGGCCGCCGACCAGGATCTGGCGCACCGGCATGCGCGAGATCGTCGGCCGGATCCACAGCCGCCTGCCCGGCGCGCGGGTGCGCTTCGTCGCGGTCACGCCGGGGACGTACCGCACCGACAAGGCGCTCGGCATGATCGCCGACGAGAGTCTCGAGGCCGTCCCCTCGCCGGACATCGTCATGGTGCCCGGCGGCATGGGCACGCGCGCGCTGCTCACGCCGAACCCGCTGGTGGACTGGCTGCGGCGCGTGCATCCCACGACGCAGTGGACGACGTCGGTGTGCACGGGCGCGCTCCTGCTGGGCGCGGCCGGGATCCTGAACGGCGTGCCGGCAACCACGCACTGGCTCGCGTTCGACGTGCTGGAGAAGCTCGGCGCCCGGCCCGTCTCGCAGCGCGTCGTCGAGC
>Ga0081455_10006179_pt1 | contig 12918 bp, 11 predicted proteins | sample TabmetS3T2R1_FD_70207 | JGI IMG/M metagenome (GOLD analysis project Ga0081455, IMG submission 70207) | Tabebuia heterophylla rhizosphere microbial communities from the University of Puerto Rico - S3T2R1 | ecosystem: Host-associated > Plants > Roots > Rhizosphere ... | reverse complement strand
CCTTCAATTGTGCAAGATTGATTCTCACGTTTAACGCCGCTCCTTCAATACATGCGCGAGTCGCCAGCGCGCCTACACCGACATCGGAGACAGACGCCGGATTTCCTTTGTCGGCCATTTCAGCAAGCAATCCGTAGGATTTCGACGCTGTCTCCATGACCTTCAACGGAACTTCGGCGGCATGTTTGGTGGCCTGCTCAATCGCAGCCGATCGCACAGCTTTCTCTTCAGCCGACCCTTTCGGGAATGCGAAAGCGTCCATGACTTTGTTAAACGCGGCGGTATCCTCGTCCACCAGCGAAAGCAATTCATCCTTGAGCTGCTGCGCTTTCACCGCCCAATCGCTGAAATATTCGAGCTTGTCGTCCCACCCGCGTTTTCCCGCAGACAGGTTCGCAACCATTCCGCCTAACGAAACGCCTAAAGCTCCCATGAGTGCCGCGACTGAGCCACCGCCTGGCGCAGGAGAGTCGCTCAATGTTTCATTACAGAATTCGCGCAGGTTCATCCTAACTAAAGAATTCTGTGGCTCGGCGGATTCGATTTTGAATTCAATCACCTTTTCTTTTGGATCGAAAGGCCTCAGTTCACTCAGGCCCATTGAGCGAATGGCGATGTCGATCAATTCTTCCTCGGACACGCCTTGTGACCATTTTTGCTTGCGCAAGAAATATCGTCCCGCATCGACGAGGCATTTCTTCGGGACCATGCCAATGAGCTCCGAGCCGGTAACGCGCAAGCCCCGGGTGACCGCCGATTCGCAACACGCATCGAACGCCGCGTGTAACGGCGTTTCTTCGTTATTCGTGAGGTTCATCGAGACCTGAGCGATTCCGTATTCCTTTACAAACCAACCAATTGCCTTGACGTGCTTCAGCACTCCGGGAACCCGGACCGGCTCTCCCTTTGCGTCCAGCACGGGTTTTCCCCACGCCGTTCCATCTTCGGTCTGCACCCTGCCCTGCTCTCGCACATCAAACGCAATCGAGTTCGCGCGCCGGGTTGATTTGGTGTTCAAATTGACATTGTAAGCGACAAGAAAATCGCGAACACCGATTACAGTTGCGCCCGATTTTTCATTGAATACGGCTGGACCAAAATCCGGTTTCCATTCGGGCTGTTTTATCTTTTCAAAGAACCCTTCGTATTCGCCTCCGCGAATGACGGACAAATTTGAACGGGACTTGGTTTTCGCCGCCTTTTCATAAAGATAGACTGGGATTTTTAACTCATCGCCGACACGTTGAGCCAAACGATTCGCACAGGCGATTGCTTCTTCCCAGTTGACGTTGCTTACCGGGATGAATGGACAAACGTCAGTCGCGCCCATACGCGGATGCGCCCCCTTGTGTTTGCGCATATCGATTAACTCGGCCGCTTTCTTTATCCCCAGAAACGCTGCCTCTACCGCTGCATCAGGGCTGCCGACAAATGTTACCACAGTGCGGTTCGTGCTTGCGCCGGGATCAACATCCAACAGCGAAACGCCGTCTACCGATTTAATCGCATCAGTGATCTGCCCAATGACGTTTTGGTCACTGCCTTCCGAAAAATTCGGGACGCATTCGATCAATTTTTCCATGACTTCAAATTCGACTAACAGTTCTTCCTGTAGCGGCGGTCCATGACACTCGCAAATTTTACAAAATACGAAACGACAACCTGGTAACTTGACCGGACGAAAGGTTATTGGCTCGAGGCTATGAAAACGTCCTTGCGAGGGAATTTTTCAAACAACGATGCAGGCTTGCCAAAATTCGTGGCCAGAACATCAACCGGATTGCCAGCAACCCACGCAGAAAGATCAATCGCCTGATATGTTCCAGTGTTGAAACCGATTAACATTCGGCTCGCCTTGCTTCCAACGTTTTCAATCGAGTGCCCGTATCCTTGCGGAATGTAAGCGACGTCGCCGGCGTGCAGGTGTTCCGTCCGGAATCGACCATGCGACCCAAACATCGTCACTGCTAGGTCGCCGTTGAGTACGTATTGCCATTCATCGGCGTTTGGATGCCAGTGAAGTTCGCGTAGCGCACCTGGTTCGAGGTCGAGAATTACGCCCGTGATTGTGGTGGAAATTGGAAATCGCGTGGAATCAATCCGCCATTCCCGGCCACCTTTGAAGATTCCATGTGGCGCACCGGCTAACATTCGAAATTTATGCGTTTCTGGCGGTGCGATGCGCGGCCCACCAAGGTTTTCCGGTATCGATTCCGGTGGGATGGAGCCGCGAGCAAAATAAACTTCTTCCTTTGGGAAACCATCAAACTCCGATTCCGGTAGATTAAAATTTTTGACCAACAGTGGCTTGGGCGCATGCCCGATCCAATCGGTGATACTAAACGTGCCGAACTCAGAGAAATAACCGTTGTCGAAAATTAGGATAAAACGAGTCGGCTCGTTGCCGAGACACTCGAGCATGTGAGCATGGCCACGAGGAAAATACCAAATGTCACCTGGTTCGAAATCATTCGTCTCCGTTTGACCGACTGGGTTAATGACAGTTGTGCGAACTCTGCCTTCGAGCACAAACGCCCACTCCGCGGCAGTAGCGTGCCAGTGAAGCTCGCGCATGACGCCAGGCCCGAGTTGCATTGATACGCCGGCTATTCCCTTCGAGATGGGAAGCTGGGTAACAGTCGCTTCCTTGCCAAAACTTTTTCCGATTACTTTCCCGGCGGATCTCTCCAGTTCGAATTTAAAAGTCGGTAATTCTTTTCCGGACAATAAAGGATCCGGCACATTATTTTGAAAACTTACATCGCTCATAGGCAATTTCCTAAGATGTTGCCCGGTGAACAATCAAGCGAATCCGAGCTTCAGGCAGGGGTAGAGTTCTATAAAGCCTCGACATGATTCAGGTAAATGGCCCACCCTACTCCGGCACGGGCGTCACTACACTTTCGTTGCACTATGAAGAGATGTTTTAGCCAGCTGTTCCTGGCAATATTCGCGTGCTACTCGATTGGCAATGCACTGGGTGGCGCCTCAGAACCTGTGCGTCTTTTCGTAAAGCAGGTTCCGCTCAAAGTCCTGGGGAAGGACATACCTGTCATCGCCATCGAACAAGCCGATGGCACCCAGGGATACTCTCCGGAGAAAAGCGATGGGTTTCACGTGGAAGTGGTGAACCAGCTCAAGGTACCAACAAGCATTCATTGGCACGGCATCGTTTTGCCGAATCTTATGGATGGCGTTCCTTTCGTAACCCAGGATCCGATCCCACCAGGTAAATCGTTCCGTTACGACTTTCCACTTAAGCAAAGCGGCACTTACTGGATGCATTCGCATTATGGCCTTCAGGAACAGCTGTATAATTCAGCGCCACTGATTATTTGGACGCCCGAAGAGCGGGCCAAGGCGGATCAGCAGATCGTCGTGATGCTTTCCGATTTCTCCTTCACGCCACCGGAGCAAATCTTAAAAGGCCTTAAAGGCGGAGCGCAGAAGCCCATCGTGAAAGGGAGCCAGCCTGGCAAAAAAAAGGAGCCTGGCGATTCTCGGAAAATGTCCGCAGGCACGAGTAAGTCTTCGCCAATCGAGGTCATTGCTCAAAAGTGGGATGATAAAAACCAGCAGTTTGCCCGAACAGTCGTTCAAAAGCCTGAAGCGGAAATCGACGTGAAGTACGATGCTCTCCTTGCAAACCGCCGCACGCTCGATGATCCAGAAATCATTTCCGTTCGCGCTGGGGAATCTGTCTTGCTCCGGCTCATTGCAGCTTCATCTAGTCAGAATTTTTATGTAGATACCGGAGGCCTGGAAGCCGAGCTCCTGGCGGTTGATGGGAAAGCGGTGCGGCCGCTCAAAGGCAGGTTTTTTCAGCTCGGTGTAGCCCAGCGCATTGATCTAAAAGTAAATATCCCAAAAGAAGGCGGCGCGTTTCCCATCCTCGCGCAGGGCGAAGGAACTAAAATGCTTTGTGGCGTCGTGTTGGACACAAAAGGAGCGTCGGTTCCGAAGTTCTCCCGTACCGCTTCGATGTCGACAGCCGCGCTCGATAACACACAGGAAAAACAGCTTCGGGCGCTTACTCCGCTTTCTGATCGTCCGATCGACCGCACACTGTCCGCCGCGCTCGGTGGAAACATGATGAAGTACGTTTGGACGATCAACGATGCGGCCTATCCCAACCGGAAGTCGCTCGACATCCGAAACGGCGAACGCGTCGGAATTGCTTTTACCATCTCGACGAACATGGGCCATCCGATGCATCTGCATGGCCATGATTTCCAGGTCGTGGAAATCGATAACGAAAAGATATCCGGCGCTATGCGCGACACACTCATGGTTCCGCCAGGCTCAAAAATGACTGTCGCGTTTGATGCTGACAATGCCGGAGTCTGGCCATTGCATTGCCACTTACTCTACCATCTGGACACAGGAATGTTTACGGTAGTCAAATACGACGGCGCCGAGGTGAAATTCTGGCAACCGGAAGCGCAGGCCAAGGAGTTTGGGAGTTCGAACTAAACGAGCAATTCTCTCGATTGTTACTATCCGAAGGTCGGCGGTGGGAACGTCTTCTAAACTGGTCCGTCAACACAACCAGGGTTGCGCCAAATTCCAAAGAAAAACACAGCCGGCCCCGGTTGAGGCGCGCTTGCCAGATTGCCATCGCAGTGTCGGATGAAAAAGCTGATTCTAGCTCTAGTCATCCTGGCGTCAGCAATTGACTCCAAGGCGACAGCACCCCCCAACGAAGACCGTCGTGATCACGATTGGAACGATGAATATTGGCACCATCACCATTACGGCTACTGGCACGGTGAACGAGGCTACTGGCGTTACCGAGACAACACGCATGAATTCATCCGCATCGGTCCGGATTGGCGCGACCTTCGGAGTAAAGCTGCGGACAAAGGCGTCACTTTTAACGCGCAATACCTCGCCGAGATTTGGGGCAGTACGACCGGCGGCCAAAGCACCGGGACAGCTTACACCGGCCTGTTGACCCTTCAGGGAAACGTTGATCTTCAAAAGCTGCTTGGATGGCAAGGCGCCAGTGTCTCGACGCGTTGGTACTGGCTGAGCGGTCAAAATATCTCAGCCGAACATGTAGGTAACATTTTTACGGTCAGCAGCATTGCGGGATTCGCCACGTTCCGGATGAATGAGCTGTGGTTTCAGCAAAACTTTCTGAATGACCGGGTTTCGATCCGTTTTGGACAATTGGGAGCCGATTCCGAATTCGATGTCTCCACTTATTCCGTTCTGTTTCTCAATTCAGCATTCAGTTGGTCCCCTTACCTTTCTACGAATCTCCCAAACGGAGGCCCCGCATACCCGATGGGCGCACCAGGCGTTCAGGTCGCTTTAACACCACTAAACTGGCTGAGCTACCGGGGAGCGGTTTTCCAAGGCAATCCCTTCGCTCAAGACGTCAATCGCCACGGATTCCGATGGGATCTAAGCGCGTCTAATGGTTATTTCTCCATCCACGAACTCGATGTACGCACGAACCAAAGTGGCAGCTCCAGCGGTCTCCCTGGAACTTTCAGGTTCGGCGGCTGGTTCGATTCCGCACCTGATCCAGACGCCAAAAGATCACAACCTTGGAACTACGGGATCTATTTCGTCGCGGACCAAATGCTTTATCGAGTCGCTCGGTCCGCACCCGAGCTGGATAACAAAAGCGAGCAAACTCCTCCACCGTCCATAACTAACGGCTTGGGGATCTTTACACACATTGGACTTAGTCCAGAGGCCTCCAGTTTCATTAACTTTTATATCGATGGTGGGCTAAATTATAAGGGGCTCATTCCATCGCGAGACAACGATGTTTTTGGTGTGGCCGTTGCCTATGGGCATTTGAGTAATGACCCTCAAAACAATCAGGCGAGACCCGATCCCGGCTACGAAATTCTCCTGGAGGCCACGTACCAGATCGAGCTGACCACTTGGCTCAGCGTGCAACCCGATCTTCAATACGTGATTCACCCATCCGGCGCCGACTTAGGGAACGCTGTTGTTCTGGGAGCGCGCACGACGATGTCCTTCTAGAAGACGAATTAGGAAATTGGCCCCCTCGATGGTTGAGATCGCGCTGAACGTGTCGCAACTCTACGTCTTAGAGAGAATTAATACAGTCCCAAGGCCTCGACAGTCGGCTCGTCGATCGCGCCGGTGATGATCAAGCCGTAATCCCGCTGGAAATTCGCCAGAGCAGCGCGCGTTTCAACGCTAAGCGACCCCGTTACCGAACCAAAGTAATACGCCGCGTTCTGCAACGCGGATTGAACGTTTGCAATCACCTGATCTGGCAGCAAATCGCCATAGGTGTAAATCGGTCCATCATAGTCGTAATAGCTGTTAGACGGATCGTAACCATAAGCCGGATACCAGTAGCTAGCGTCCAGGAAGTAATATCCGCCCGTGACGAAAACGATGTTGTTGCAATGCTGCTTCCACCAACCGCGATCGTGCCATTCGTGCCAATTACGCCGAAGCGCATCGCCAAAGCTGAACCGATTACTTCCAGCTTGGTGATTTTTCTTGCCCTTATGCTGCTTCGAATCGTGTTTCCCCGAACCAGGCACGATCGGTTGCGCATCGCCATTTCGCGCGCTGCGAGGATTATCTATTGTCTCCAACCCTTCAGAAATCTTTCGCTTCATTAGTACCTCGCCGGGCGGCTTTGGAACGTCGGCACTGATCGCGCGCTGATCGTCCGCCATCGAAAGCGGGCTTTGCACCATTGTGTTCTGTGGCAACAGGTCGCCGCTCGGTTGCACGTTGTCCATTCGCGGCTGCTGCTGCACCGTCGCTGCGGCCAGCCTTGGATTCGATTGCCGGGGGAGCCTCGGATAATTAGGTCGAAAATTCGGCGGAGGCTGATTTTGCATCTGACTCGGAAGCGCACCGGATGGCCTCTGGCCAACGTTTGCCGGCGCTCGGGGAACGCGCGGCACGTTTGAGTTGTTGGGACGCACGTTATTAGGGCGAACAACATTACCCGGTGCCGGACGTGGACCATTTTGAGGCACGGGACCGCTCGTTTGTGCCTTGCTAATGCAAACTCCCATCGCGAGCACGGCGACAAGCAAAAGTCCCGGTAATCTTGGTAAGCTCATCAACTTCCTCTGCTTACTAAACATCATATTTTCGCTTTTGTTGCAAGTTTTCGACTGAAACGGCTCCAAAACTATTCAGCTCGGTGCAGTTGCAATCCCCAATCCGAATTCTACAATCTCTGATTCTTTACCGGGGTCTTAGCTCAGTTGGTAGAGCGCCTCAATGGCATTGAGGAGGTCACGGGTTCGAATCCCGTAGGCTCCATATGTTTCTTAGAAAGAAACGGTTTAACCCAGGAATTTCTCATCGTTTCCCTGTGCTCGCTGAAACGACGACTTAACCATTTCCGTAGTCGCCATGAACGAATCGGGCCCGTACAACCCGTGTGGTAACAAATGCGTAACCTTTTCGCTCTTGTGACCGTAATTTGCGGGTTCTAGTCTGTGTACATCCTTGAAAAGGGTTCTCAGGGAGACGCGTTCGGGGTTTATTATTTTCACCCGGGCGCGTCTCACTTTCACCGAGCTTCCTTTCGGTGACACATCGGTAGGTTTAATCGGGAAACATTGAATGGGACTTGCGCGCACAGGACTCCCCTCCTGGGTTAGACTTCTCCAATTTTGGTCGCCATTTAACAGTCCGATTCGTTCGATGTCAGGCGGCACCTCACACATCATTCAGGCGTCGGATAATCGTTTTGGCGTAGCAAAAGCCCCTACCATGGGCTCAAGTTCCTTTGTAGAACTGCGGCCACGCACCGGCTGGAAGCAAAGGCGTGGCCGCGCGGTGGAATCGGATGGGCGGCGGCACGCGAATCGTCACAGCGTGCCGCCGTTCCACTTTTCTGGCTTAGGCGACCTCGGTTAGCGCCCGGCAGGATGTCATCCGCTGCTATTCCGTTGCAGCGTCAGTAGTCTAACATGACCGTTAGTTGTTAGAGGTAGGACGTAGACCTACACGCAGTAACAGAGGCGTTACCTTTAACATCCGGCGTGCAGCGCGAATCGCTGCGATTCTACGAGCATGAAAGCAACAAATCATACGGCAAATTATTTTGGTAAGAGCGAGGATCGGTTCTTCCGCAACGATGCAGAAAAAAAACGAGCGAAACCTATCAAAGGGGCTATAAGCCGTCGTTCGTTCCTGGGCACCTCACTCGCCTTGGGAGCAGGAACAATCGGCGCAGGCTTGTTGCCTGGTATCCAAACGGCAAGTGCCCGCGGCGGCCTAACACCGGGAGACGCAGCCCTGCTTCGGTTCCCGGCGGCTCTAGAACTACTGGAGGCTGATTTTTGGATCCAATACAACGAACTCGGCGGCATCCAGGATGACGAAGTTCCTGGCGGCAGTGGCAATGAAGCCTACACGGACGCCTTGGAGGTTATTGAAGATGAAATGCAAGACTACATCCATGACAACACCGATGATGAGATTACTCATCACCAGTTCCTTAACGCGTATCTGGTCGCGCACGGAGCGGATCCCGCAAATCTCGATCCGTTTCGCATGCTTATGGGCAGCACTGCGACCGGAGTCAATCCCGACTTGATCGGACATCGGCTCACTAACCTGACGCAACTTACTATTGACACCAGCTGGTGGACGCGCTACCGCGACGACAGTCACAACCCGGACCTCGATCCAGATCATATTTTTCCGCAGGCTGTTCCGACTTTAGGGGTAAACCAGCATACGGCAATTCCCAGAACCGATGCGGATACAACCGATCCTAATTTCCTACAGGCGATCGCGAATACGGCCGCTTTCCACTTTCCAACCATTGAACAAGGTGGAAACAGCCTCTACCCATCGCTGGCACTGAGGGCGACTAAAACTGAAGTCCTCCGCATTCTGATCAGCATCGGACCAACCGAGACCATGCACTTCCAAACCTGGTCGGATGTGGCGGGTAATACACCTGCTCTGACTGCCGTCGATCCGGTGACCGGAGTGTCGGTAACGTTTCCTGATCTGGAGGTGGACGACGAGCTCTTCGACAAGGCTCTGATCATGCCGGAGCCGTGCCCATTCCTGGATCGGAGTCTGCCCATTGTTTCGATCATCCGGCCAACCAAAACGGAAGGTGTTGCCACGGGTGTATTGCAGTTCCTAACCGACATGGGTCTCTTTATCGGTCAATCGCCAGCGTTTTTTGCGTATATGGCTGGACTGGCACGAGACGCAGACCACGCCAGGGCGGGCGGCCGTCGCCCCTGAGAAAGTAACGCGGGCTCAACAGTTGAACCGCACATGAGGGCCGGGTGTAAAGGGATATGCACTCGGGCGAAGGGTGAGGGTCCAATCCCCTCGCCTTCGGAATCGCCGTAGCCAAATGTGTTTCCGCCAGCGACAGCTCATTCTCTGATGTTTGGCGGGACAATTTTTCTCTTTCGTCGACTTACTTTTCGGGGAAGTATGTGGTGCACTGCAGAAGCTGCGCAACATCGATTGGTAGGTGGGTTTTTATCGTGCGCGTGCGATCACTTTCTATGCACAAAACGAACTCCATCATCATGTGCGCACCGAAAATGACGATTTTCGAGACGGCGGCAAATCTGGAGCTGTGGCCGCGGATTCTCCCACACTATCGCTACATCCGTTACCTCCAGCGCAGTCCGGATCGAAACGTTGTCGTAATGGCTGCAACGCGCTCCGGCATTCCCATTTCGTGGACTTCAGAACAAATCATCGACCGCGGCCGGGTTGAAGTCCGCTTCCATCACTTGAAAGCATTCACGAAGGGAATGCGCGTAGTCTGGACATTCCAGGAAGTGCCTGCCGGCGTGCTTGTCGAAATCAAACACGATCTGGCATTTCGCGTGAAAATTTTGGCACCTATCGCGGACAAGATTATCGGCGACTTTTTCATCCATGCCGTTGCAAACAAAACACTCCGCTGCATGAAATCGTACGTTGAGACAAGCACAAACAAGATCACCGCATGAACCAACGACGCGTTGTAGTCACGGGAATCGGGCCTATTACCTGCATCGGTCACGGACGTGAGAAGTTTTGGAATGCAATTCTCGCAGAAAAGAGCGGCATCAACACCATCACCAGCTTTGACCCCACCGTTTTTCGCGTACGCTCAGCTGGCGAAATTAGTGATTGGGATCCGGAAGAGTATTTTTCGCCCCAACGCCTGAAACGGCTGGACCGCTACGCGCAGTTTGCAGTCGTATCGGCAAAGCTCGCGCTCGACGACTCGCATCTCGAGTATTCCCGCGAAAAACCGCAGGACCGTATCGGCGTTAGCTTCGGCACGGCACTTGGCGGAGTTTGCAAAGCCGAAGAACAATACCTCAGGTATCTAAAGAAGGGCGCTCGCGGCGTCCAACCAACCCTCGCCGTTCAGGTATTCGGCGGTTCGGCCCACTCGAACATAGCGATCGAGTTCGGATTTCGCGGCGTCGGAACGACGAATTCAAACAGTTGCGCCAGCGGAACTGTTTCGGTCGGTGAAGCGCTTCGTTACATCAGGGACGATTTTGCGGACGTGATGGTCGCCGGCGGCGCCGAAGCCCCTCTAACGACGATTACCGTCGGCGCGTTCGACATCATCAAAACCATGAGTCGATGGGCAGGCGATCCCGCCTTTGCCTGCCGACCCTTCGACCTGTTGCGCGATGGATTTGTTATGGGCGAAGGCGGCGCCTCCCTTGTCATCGAAGAGCTTGAGCACGCGCGAAATCGCGGTGCGCATATTTACGCTGAAGTTCTCGGATACAGCCTAAACAACGATGCATTCCATATGACTACCCCATTGCCAAACGGCGAGTCGTGCATTCGGGCCATGCGGGAGGCGCTTGCAGACGCACAATTGGCGCCGGAGCAAATCGATTATATCAACGCGCACGCCAGCTCGACCCAGCTCAATGACAGCGCGGAAACAGGATCGATCAAACAAGTGTTTGCAGAGCACGCCCGGCGAATCCCGGTTAGTGGAACAAAAGGCTATTACGCGCATCCTCTCGGCGCTACGGGAGCGATCGAGGCAGGACTTTGCGCGCTGGCTCTAGATCACCAATGGGTCCCGCCCACAATCAATTACGCAAATCAGGATCCCTTATGCGACCTTGACGTCGTACCCAATCACGGGCGCGAAGCGGAATTGAATTACGTGTTGAGTAACTCCTTCGGATTCGGCGGAATTAATGCATGTGTCGTAATGGGGAAGGCTCCTCAATAACAACATCCGTTGTTTCCCAAGCAGGTTGCACAACAGCTTTTATTCGATCAGATCCGGTCGGTTTTCCCGGGTACGCTTTAGCGCCTGTTCTTCACGCCACTTTGCGATCTCGGCGTGATTTCCGGAAAGCAAGACCTGGGGGACTTTCCATCCGCGGAATTCTGCCGGGCGCGTGTACTGTGGAGCTTCGAGCAAACCATGGTTAAAACTGTCGTCGAGCGCGGATTGTTCATGGCCCAGCACACCAGGCAACAAACGCACGATTGTATCAACAAGAACGACGGCTGCAATCGCCCCATTTGTAAGCACATAATCGCCGATTGAAATTTCCAGATCCACCAAATGTTCGATGACCCGGTGATCCACTCCTTCGTAATGACCGCAAACGATGACTAAATGTGATTCGCGTGAAAGATCCGTCGCCATTTGTTGATCAAACCGTCGACCGGCCGGCGACATCACGATCACTTTCGATTTCCTATTGCTAATTTTCGATTGTTCGGCGTTTACCGTTTTCCCCTTCGCATCACGTAGCTCTTCCACGGCCGCAAAAATCGGCTCCGGTTTCATCACCATGCCCTGGCCGCCACCGAAGGGTGCATCGTCGACGATGTGATGTTTATCCGCGGTCCAGTCCCTCAGGTTATGGATCCGAAGATCGATAATCCCATTTTCCTGGGCGCGTTTCATGATGCTTTCACCAAGAGGCGCGCGACAGATCTCAGGAAACAATGTCAAAATGTCGATCTTCACTTGGACAACATTGAATTGTAGGGCGCTTCTGTGAACCCCGAACGCCATCGGGTTAGCGTCTGCCACAGACGCCCTGCAAGATACATACGGCTATTCGACGATTTCGAGGATCGCCCGCTGGCCATGGCGCGCGGCCGAACTGGCCAGCAAAGCGCGAATCGCCTGGATGGTCTGGCCGCCGCGACCAATTACGCGACCGACGTCTCCCCGCCTAAGTTGCAGCTTAAAGACCGTGGTTCTGCCGTTTGGAATTTCCGTCAATACCATGTCGTCAGGAAATTCGATCAGTTGGCGAATGACGAACTCGAGGAACTCTTTCATGCGCCATAAAGACTAATCACGAATTAGCCCTTGCACAATACTGCCGGGGCAACGGGTGAACACGAACGAAGGTGTTTACGATGCGTGGAAGCGAATCGCAGTCGAAGGAACGCGCCAATGCTAGCTGACGTCTTCAGCCGCAGGTGCCGGCGGTGAAGGCGGTTCCTGGACCGATTGCTTCTCGTTTTGCTCCGCTTTGGCTGCCGGTTCCGAGGTCGCTGTGGCTTTCTTGTTCTTTTTGATCAAACTGCGCACCGTATCGGATGGCTGCGCTCCCTTGCTGATCCAGTATTCGACCCGATCCAGGTTCAATGTGCTGTTTCGACCGGGCACCTTTGGGTCGTACGCGCCGATGATCTCTATAAATTTCCCGTCGCGTGGACTGCGCCTGTCGGCCACCACCACTTTGTAGTAGGGGCGATTCTTGGTTCCTTCTCTGCGTAATCTGATTGAAACTGCCATGTTAACTTCTCATTCGCGCCAGTTGCGCCATCATCTTTTTCATTTTGCCTGTGCTCTTCATCATTTTTCGCATCTGATCAAAGCGTCGTAGCAAGTCGTTTACCTCCGTAACAGTGCAGCCGCTGCCACGTGCGATGCGCTGACGACGCCGCGCATTCAAAATGTCGGGACGCGTCCGC
>Ga0081455_10006177_pt1 | contig 12919 bp, 9 predicted proteins | sample TabmetS3T2R1_FD_70207 | JGI IMG/M metagenome (GOLD analysis project Ga0081455, IMG submission 70207) | Tabebuia heterophylla rhizosphere microbial communities from the University of Puerto Rico - S3T2R1 | ecosystem: Host-associated > Plants > Roots > Rhizosphere ... | reverse complement strand
GCAGCTTTCCCGCTTGAAGACCTGCTGCCCGCGGCGCGCGAGCGCGTCGAACTTGTTCGGGTTGGCCGGGGGCTTCAGAGAATAGAGGTAAAGCGAAAGCGCGTAGAGCTGCTCGTCGCTATACCGGCCCCGAGTTGACGCGTCGGGCAGGGTACGGAAATCGCGCGCCCCGGGGATAAACCCTCCGTAGCTGGACAAAAAGTCGGCCCCCTGATTCAACGCGGAATAGCGCATCATATCCGCGATCGATCGATGCGGTTGAAGGCCGGTGTGATCGAGATACTTCCGATCTTTTACGCCGATCAGATCCGGGACCTGTGTCGGATAGAACGGGCTCGATCCGTGGCGGGCGATCACGCCAGCCGGGATCGCGGCGTGCCATTCGGCCATCTGATCCAGTGACATCTGGTCTAGCCCTGTGAGCGGGTCGGGTTTGATCCAGGGGGCGCTAAAAAATGAGCGCTCAAAAATTCGGAGCCGTTCCGGAGTGAAGCCCTGCCTCGCAAAATGGACGCCGGCCAGTTCAAATGGAAAATTCCCCTGCGCCCCTTTGATCATCGTCCCGTCGGGCATCACTCGCGTGTGACACATCGCGCAGGAGATGGTCCCTAACTCGATTTTACCCTTTTCCCTGACGACATAGCGGAAGTAGGGCAGCGTACCGTCATTTCCCGCTAGCGCGCCGGTCTTTTCATGCCACAGCGGGTCTTTGACGTCGACGGCCCGAACCAACACGTCGTAGAAGGTTGGCGCGTCAAACACGACCTCCCCCGCCTTGATCCAATCCGCCTCGGTCTTGAGCTTTGAGACGTCAAAGACCGTCTCCGGCTCTCGTTGTTTGAGCCATTCTTCGTAACCGGCAGGTTCCATACCAGGCGCATAAACCGGGTAGCTCTTATAAATGGGCCGTACGGGGATGCGGTAGTAATAATCGGCGGAGACGTGAACCGGCGACCCGGTCGGGTCGGCGAGTGGAATCTCAAGTGACGCCATCTCCTGATCGTCCCACGTCATCGGGATCGTGGCAGTGAAAATCCGCTCTGTTACTTGAGCCTGACCGACGCCCAGATAAACAGCTGCGCCAAGCGACGTAAACAGAGCAAGCATAAGATGTTTGATTCTTCTTGTGTTCATTGTAAGTATTGATGGCGTGCATCGGACTTGAATACGCTGGTAGCGCTTGACCACGTCCTCTTTCATCGATGCTACATTTTCTTGTCACGAAAAATATCTGGGCCGGACGCGAATACGTTGTCCGGGTCGTAGCGTCGTTTCGCCTGAACCAGCGCGCCCCAATCTGAACCAAAATGCAGCCGCCAATCGTGGCGCGACAGTTCAATGGCGCTGAACGGGTAGTGCGTCCCCCCCAGCGATCGGTTCTGCTCGAAGAGCGCCCGGTTGCCGGCCATCATTCTGGTGACGACGCTCGTGTCTGAGGTCTGAGTGCGCAACATTGCCAGGCCGACGAAGTTCTCCTCGGCGGGGAAGCGCAACAGCGGGCGAGTGAACGGCGCACGCTTCCAAAAGAACAATTGCATCACGGAAGCCGTGCCGAGATCGTCTGGAGTTAACCGCGGCAATAGACCACCGATGAATCCGGTGGCCGCCGACCCGGGGACACACAGCGTGAGATCGGGCCGCGATTGTCTAAACGCCACGTTTGGAATGCTGTCGACATACTCCAGATAGCCGTAATCAGTAATCTGCTCGGCCCCAGAGAGATGGCTTAATCCCGCCAGCAGGGCGTCGTCATCGGGCGCGCCCGGCGGCGTAAAGTTACTGGTGGGGAGCAGGAAATAGAGATGCCCGCCACTCGGCGCCGGCAGGATCAGGGCCGACACACCGTCAAAGCGGCCATCCTCCGACAACATCGCGCCATCCCGCATCAGTGTCGTCAGTTCCGGATAGGGAAGAATATATTCACGGATCTTGGCAGGGGCGGAGATCAGGCGGACCGCCGCCCGCGTGATAATCGCGCACTGGCCCTGGCCAGCCAACGCAGCCTCGAACAGAGCGCAGTTCTGCGTTTCCGAGCAAGTGACGATCGCGCCCTCGCCCGTGACCAACTGTAGCTCGAACACATTGTCGACCTGTGCCCCATAACGATACGTCGCCGGGCTGACGCCACCGACCGAAAGGGTTCCGCCGACCGTCAAGCCCAGGTAGCTGGTCAGCACTGGCGGCGTTAGCCCTTGAGCCAGCGCAGCCTGGACCAGCCCCCGCCACTGGATTCCGGAGTCGGCTATGAGGCGATCGCCGGAGACCGCATGGACTGTCTGCAGCGATCGCATGTCGATAACCACGCCGCCGCGGACCTGCGCCTGGCCAAACGGCAAGTGACCTTGTCCGCGCGCCGCGATCCTAAGCCCGTTGCGGCGGGCGAACCTTACCATACGGCTGATGTCCTCGACGGATCCCGGCTTGAGTACGGCCAGCGGTTGTTCGTGGATAATTTGTCCGTAGTCTTGAGCGTATTCCGCCCGAGTGGCTTCATCCAAATACAATGCTCCATCGAGCGGCGGCAGCTTTTCGAGACTCGACCCCGACGCCCCCTGGGCCTGCGTAACCCAGGAACCGGTAATGGTGTCGAATCCGACCACCAGCGAACCACTAACCAGCGCCTTCGTAAAACTCCTGCGAGAGAGCTTACTCTGCGCAAATCTGTTTTCCATACGGTGTATCTCCGAATCTTTTGTCATGTTGGTTGTTACGGATTGATGACTTGTATCTGGCTTGAGTATCGAGCCACGTAAGATCGGCACAGTACCGCGCGCGACTGCTGCGCGGCGGGCTCATCGGTCGGCCGCTTGCTTACGCGCGCGGTACTGTGCCGTTGTTACAGCGCCTTCTTCATGTAAGCCACGATGGGAGCGATGTCCTCATCGGGAATCTGCGGCAGTGGAAACCCGCGCACGACGTTGATGAAGAAGAAGAACTGCTGGTAGTGCTTGACTACGTCCTCTAACGTCTTGGCCCGGTGGTCGTGGAAGTATGGGGCGGTCTTGTTGATGCCCCGGAGTTGCGGGACGTCGAAGCGGTTGAAAACCTGATTGCCGCCCACGGTCTCGAGCGCATGGATGTCGGTGAGCACAGTGCCCGGGTCGCTGGAGACTAGAACCACGCTCGTGCCGTTGGGCAGCGCGACAGTGAAGCGCTGCGGCGGCAGGTCGAAGCCTGGCCCCTGGATCGGACTTAGCGGGAAGCCGGTCGGCGGCGGGTTAGAGACCACGACGTTGAGGGAGACCGGATTGGTCGAGCCGTCGAAGGGCGGGGAGACGCGGTTCTCAAGGTTCTGCGTTTGCGACGGCCCGCCGTGGCACTTGGCGCAGAAGAAGTCGAACCTTTCTTTGCCGCGCCGCTCAAACGTGGTGAGCGGCGGGTCGATGTCGGGGATCGGACCGCCGGCGTCGATGGCCTTCGACAGCTTTCTGACTTTAGGTGAAGAGAAGATATGCCGCTGGAATTCGGCGACCGTTTCGAGGAACTCCTCAGTAGGCTGTACGGTGGGTTCCATGTGCGCGTTGATGGCCCCGAGCGCCTGCTCTTCCAGCGTCTTTGCCGTGCGGTCCTGCTGATAAGGGGCGGTGTGTTTAAGCATATTGAGCGGGGGAACCGCGCGTGAAAGCGTCACGTGTGTGGCGGTTGGGTCGTCGGTCATACGCACGCGATCCGGGAGCGGCACGCGCACCTTGATGAGCGCGCGAGTGCGGAGCAGGGTGAAATCCTGGTCGCCGTCGTCAGCGTCAATGGGACGGAAGAGCGGGTCGTCGGCGTTCGGGTTGATCCGCCGCGCCCGCTGTAGCCGTTGCCAGCGCGCCTCGACGGTCGCGGGCGAGAGGCTGAACCCGTCTCGCGGATTGTGGCAGGTGGCGCACGAACGCCCGTTGCCGCCGGGGAATGGCCTGAAGAAGTTTATCGCGCCTTTGAGCGCCTTCTTCTTATCAACGCCGAGGAGGCTGGAGTCCTCGCGCTCTAACTCCCGGAGTATGACGTCAAGGTTGGAGGCCTCGTCGTCGAGAATTTCCTCCTGTCGTTCCGCGGCCGGCGCGGCGGAGCTGATAAAACCGGCGCAATAAACGCCGACGCCCATCACACCGGCGATCAGGGCCAAAACGAGCTTGATCGCGCGGACAGAGAGTGTAGGCAGGCTGAGTGTCGTCTGCCTGGGATCTATGGCTTTCATTGATCGTTACTCCTTTTTGTAGTTGATTGATTTTCACGACGTTTGAGAAGGCCGGCGGCCCGCAATCATCGCCACGGTGGCCGAGGGAGGGGTGGGCAGCCTCTGAACGGCTACGTATCCAATCCGCTCCAACATCGTCTGCGCCTCGGAAGGGGTCAACAGCGCCCCGCCCCAGATAGTCGTTCGAAGGCGGGCAAACGAAGTCGCCAGCGGATCGCTTCCGGGATTGATCATGGCAAACAACAGCCAGCCATCCGGACGCAGCGTGCGGTGTACGCGCCGGGCGACGGCGGTGATGGATCTGCCCGGTATGAATGCGCTCGGAATCCAGGCCAGATCGAATGAGTCCACATCCGTGAGATCCTCTGCGGCCTGCTGGCGCAACTCGATCCGATCAGTAAGCGCGGCGGCGCGCACTTTCTCGCGGGCGATCACGAGAGAAGGCGCCCATGGATCGATGCCGACCACTCGGAGCGTCGGCCACAGCCGCGCCATGGCGATAGACAAGCCGGCCACGCCGACGCCCACGTCGAGGAACGAGCCTGACGCGTCGAGCCGTTCGGAGAGTCCGGGAAGACGCGGCGCGATCACCTGTTTGAGCGCAGCGACAAAACCCGCCGAGGCGCAGCCCGCCGCCTGCAAGATGTCGGGATCGGTATAGGCCCATCCCGGCCCAGGCATCCCTTCTAGAAACCTGGCGCTCTGAAGCAGGGTTAAACGGATCTCCGCGAGCATGTGCTGCAATTCTAGTGAGCTGAGTCCGTCAAGCAGCTCACGAGCTTCAAGGGCGTCGAGCACTGCGTCCACATGGGGCTGGATTTCTGAGTCGAACGGCTTCCCTGTCATTCGACTATCAATCGCAGCTCCAAGCACTGAGAGCGCGCTTGCGGAGAGGTTGAGGCGAGCGATTAGGTCGCACAGCAATGCGAGGCTCATATGTATTGTCGTCAGGCGGGAATCTTCATTCATAATGTAACGGCTCCTCCAAGCACAGCAATAAAAGAAACTCAACGCGCAGATGGTCGGGATTGCCCCGGCATTCCGCCGGCCCCCAGGCCCGGCGACGCCATTTCATCAGTCGCATCGCAGTCAGGAAGAACGCAGTGGCGCCGTTGGACGGAGTGTCTAAAACGACACCCATACGGGCAGCTGATCATCCACTCGCAGGACGGACTGCTGTCGAAACCTTGTTTTGTACTCTTCTCGAATCTCCTCGATCTTGATGCTCTTCTCATTCCGCGCAGAGACCGGGTAGAGCAGGATCAAAACGACGCTACGCTCTCGCTCGACATCGCCTTCGGAATTAAGGAATTGCCCGTTGCCTTTTAAGACCGTCAACCCGTCCGGGAATCGTTCGGTGACAAACCCGGAGAGAAACTTGTCAAACTCCTTCTGGCTGACCTCCGTGCCGTCCGGCTTATTTCTCCCGAAATAGAGTTCGGTGCGGATGAACGGCGACGCCTGGAACAGCTTTTGCCGGTCGGTGTTGTCCTGCGCAGAGGCTTGAGCTGAGGAACTGATCGCAGCCTGGCCCTGGGCGAACGCGGCGGGAGCCATCAGCGAGGCCATGAGCAAAAACATGGCGAGACATTGTTTCTTCAGGAATCTATTCATCATTATTTGTTATCTCCTATTACTCTGAGGTTATGTTGCGCTACAGAGCGTTGCGACATCGCCGGTGTGACGATGCCGCCCACACCCTGTAGAGTCCGAAATCAGCGATTCAGAGCATGTTTTAAAAGCGTCGATTTGAGCCTGCGAAGCAGGCGAAAGCATGTAGCCTGGGGCGTGAGCCCCAGGAGAGTGGTAATAAGGACCCAGAGCCCACGGAGTAGGCGACAGCCGACTAACTGCCGCCCGTTTCACGGGCTTGATGGCGCTCCAAACCTGACCCAGGGTTCCGCCTTCGGCTACACCCTGGGCTTTATGCTGGCGCCCGCTCCGCGGGCTTAAGAACAGAACTTTTAAAATACGCTCTCAGAATTAAGGCGTCAGACGCCCTTGCAATGTGTTGTCAATCGTTCTGCTACCGAAGCCCATCGGCAGGTACTTCACCTGCTGCCAGCGTTCGAGCAGATCGTCGTAATGCGGGCTTTGCGGGTTGCCGGATTGACCAGGCGCAATCAGGAAGCGCGAGTTACTGATGGCGCTGTGGTCCACGATCTGGCGGTACTGGGCCGAGTGCAACTGGTCATACTCGTCCCATTTGAAGACCGACGCGACGTTGACCGTGAACTTGTCGCCGCCGTTCGGAATGCTGCGGCTGAAGACCGGTTTGAGCTGCGGGTTCTTGTCGAAGGGGTTGTGCGGGAAGAGCGCGTGATGCGCCCGATCCCAGCGCCAGGCCTGGATGTCATCCGTGCCTTGAGCCTCGGACATCTTGGCCAGGCCTTCGGTCAACGCCACGCTGAGTGTGTCGGCGCAGGTCTCGACCTGAGGCGTTCGCACGTCGTCGCACCACCTCGTGTTCTTTTCGAGCGCCGCTTCGAGCGCCATGCCGATCTGGTAGATGTTCTCTGAATAAGTGAGCCACAGCTTGTCGCCCAGCGTCGGGTCGTACAGTTCGTCTGCGAACAGACGCTCGCCGAGCTTGAGATACCAGGCCTCGAAGATGGCAGCCCGCGCGCTGTCGCCAGTGACGCCCAGGTCCCAGTTGCTTAACATCTCCATGGCCAGCTTGGCGCGCTTGTCAGCGGGCCTCGCCCTGAGCATCGTCGGCAACAACTCCCGCGCGTGCAGCGCCACGACGTCGCCCTGCATCGCCTCCATGTCCTCTGGCGAGAGCTTCGGTTTGCGTTTGATCATCTCGATGATGCGCGCGGCGCGGTACGGCGCGGCGAAGTTGGTTCCGATCAGGTGAGGGTAGTCGTCGCCAGTAACCTTATTGTTGGCCGTGACGATGTAGCCTTGAGGCGGGTTATAGAGCTTCGGCAATTCGGCGAACGGCACGTAGCCTGACCACTCGTGCTCGCCAGTCCAGCCTTCCACGGGCAGGCGTCCGTCGTCCCCTTTTGGACGCATCGGGATCGTCGCCGCCGCAATGTAGCCGATATTGCCCCTGTAGTCGGCGAAGACGTAGTTCTGATCGAAGGGGCGGTTAACGCGCGACGCCTCGAGGAACTCCCGCCAGTTGTGGGCGCGGTTGTAGGCCAGCCCTGCCAGAATGCCGTTGTCCGTCAGATCGTTACCTGTCCAGCGCAGCGCCAGCGGTCGCCCGGCGGGGTTTATCACGTCGGAGATGAGCGGGCCGTGGCGCGAGATGCGCACACTGAGGTTGACGTCGGGCTTGCCTTTGACTTTGATCGTCTCCGGCACGACGACGAGCGGCTTCCACTCGCCTCTAAACTCAACCTCGTTGCGTTCGTTGACGTGTTCGACGTAAAGGTCCTGCGAATCAACATTGACGGTACTCAATCCCCAGGAGATGTAGCCGTTGTGACCGACGGCCACGCCCGGCGCGCCGGGAACGGTCGCGCCGATCACGTCCAAGTCGCCGCCTGTCAAGCGCGCCAAATACCAATTTGCCGGAATCTGTGAAGTGAGGTGCGGGTCGTTGGCGAGCAGCGGCCGGCCCGTCGTCGTGCGCTCGCCGCCGAGCACCCAGTTGTTGCTGCCAAAGCCGTCCGCGCCTAGTCCGGTCTGCCCCTCGATCCGGCGGTTGATGTCGAGCAGGCCGCTGACGATTGAAGAATCGAGACCGAGGGCTGAAGATCGCGCGCCATTACCGGCCTTCATTCTTCGATTGCCCGCCGTCATATCTGCTCCCGGAATGATCGTCGGTCCGTCGTCGGTGTAGGCGGGCAGCAGTTGCGCTGCCTTAGCCGGGTCGCCGAGCTTCACTATGAGTTGGGCGCGCAGCAGTTCCTTATCCCAGTTGGAGCTGACGCCCCAGGAGAGAACTTTGCTCCAGACCACCACGTCCTCGGGCCTCCAAGGCTCCGGCTCAACGCCGAGGATCGTGAACTCGGGCGGAAGCTGAAGGCCGGGGCTGCTGAGATAAGCGTTGACGCCCGCGACATAGGCCTCGATCGGCCGCTTTTCCTCGAGGCTTAAGCGCGCCCAGGCTGCGGCGGCGGCGCGATGCGTTCCGACGGTGCGGAAAAGGCTGTCGATTCCCAGCGCCGATTCGCCGAGAATCTCCGCCAGCCGACCATTGCCTAGCCGGCGTTGAAATTCCATCTGCCAGAGCCGGTCTTCCGCGTGCGCGTAGCCGAGGCCGAAGTGCGCGTCGAGCTCGCTACCCGCGCGGACGTGCGCCACTCCGGCGGCGTCGCGCTCGATCGTCACCGGCCCGGTAATGCCGCGGATCGGCGCCGATTCTTGCGCCCTGACAGTCTCGCGGCGCCAGACAGAGCCGCCGGAACTGATGACGAACAGCAGCGCAAGTAAAGTTACTAACTTTCGACGTATGTTAAATGAAAACGGTACTACCATATTTCTCTACTATTCTCATTGTTAAGACACAGCAGTAGCTCGCAGGTGTACATGCAATCCCTGCTGTGTATGGGGTTACAGCGGTTTTCAGTTGTGTGAGTAGAGTATTTGAAGATGACCAAGAATTGCGCCTGTGTAGCGCAAACTGTCCAGTTTGCGCCGCTTCGACACATTGCTCATAGCCAGAGCGGCGCAACCCGGACAGTTTGCGCTACACAGGCCGCAGTCTCCTATTCCATTCAATCTACTCATTCAAGTGAAAACTGCTGTAAATCAACCTTCCCCGTCAGATCGGGGCAGGCGGTTTAATGGGGGAATTTAGTAATCTGGACGGCTCAATTGTTTGTTCCTATTTTAAGAGCTTCAGGTAAGCGACGATGTCGGCCTGCTCCTGCGCGGTCAGGAAGAACGGCGGTTGACCGTTGGTTGGAATGCCGAAGACGGTTGCGAAGAAGCGGTCATAGTGCCTGGCGACATCTTCCAGCGTCTTCGCGGAGTTGTCGTGAAAGTAAGGGGCCGTGCGGCTGACTCCCCACAGCGAAGGGATCTTGAAAGCGTTTACGCTGTCGAAGGCGGCGCTACGCGCATCCCCAGTAATGAGCGCGCGCCCCGGGTCAGGGCTATTCACAACTGTCGTGGTCCCGTCCGGGTTCTTGAAGATGAAATCTCGCACCCGATTGCCGGCGGCGTTGAACTCTGAGACCAATACATTCTGAAAACGCGAGCCGGGCGCGACTGGCAAGGGAAGGAACTGGTTAGTCTGGTTCAGCATCGGGCCGCTGTGACACGCCGCGCAGCTACCCGCTTTTGTGACAGGGTTAAAGGAAACGTCCTCGAAGAAGCGCCGGCCGCGCTTTTCAGACTCTGTTCGCCCCGGCGGCAATTTGGGAGCGGGGCCGCCTTCGGCGAAGCGCCTGAGCTCGGGCGAGCTGAAGAACCGCGAGGTCAGTTGGAATTCGGCGATGCGCCGAAGGTCTTTTTCGTCAGGCTCCTCGGTGTTCTGGAAGTGGTCGTGGATCGCCCCCAGCGCCTGGCTGGTCAGGTCGGGCTGACGCCCATCGAGCATCAACACCGGGTCGAGCGCGGGCGTATTGATCGTAGTCGGAATTCCCCGCGCCAGAATCACCGAACGCGCGGTCGGGTCATCGGCCAGGCTCACGTTCTCAGGCAGCGGAATCTCGACCAGGATGGTGGCGTCCCTGAGCATTCTGTATACGCCGTTGCCCTGCCTGTCGTCACTGCCGTCGTGGAGGAAGAGTGGGTCCTGAGGGTCGCACAGGAATCGCTCTCGCGCGTCTTCCGGCGACACTGTCCCCGTCTCGACGCTGTGACAAGTCAGGCAGGTGCGCCCATTGCCACCGAACGTCTCTCGCGTGAAGAGGCGCTTGCCATCCTTCCGGGAACCTACGCCGTTTCCACTCCCCTCGCTCTGCGCCCGGCCGGATAAAGAGCTTGTTACAGCGGCCAGGCAGAGCGTAATGAAAGCAATGAGTAACTTTGATGTTCTTAGACTGTTCACGAATATAGGCCTTTCTTTATTGATAGTCGGGCTCAGGCGCCAGTGTCGACACACGAAGCCGAAGCCGGATATAAAACATGCGTTACATGACGGATTGATCGCTCCTTGATGGCTAATGGCGTGAATTAACTCGCAGCCTGCCCCCCCAATTCAAACCGCGCGGCCGTAGTTTCACGCGCGATTGACCAAATAGCGTAACCGAGCAGCAGCCAGAAAACTCCCCAAGCGCCTAGCAGGAATCGCCCCCGCTTCGATCGGCAGGCTGAAAGCTTTCAACAGCGAATGCAGCGCAATGAAATATAAAGAGAATGTCAGTCCGCCGGTCATGCACGCAATCCCGGCTAAGCGGGCCTTCAATCGGTTTTTCATGAATTTCGTTCTCCTGTTATTTGGCGGCGGATATCGCCTCTTCTGGCAGGAGGCCGAGTTGCCTTGCCATGCCGACGTCATTGCGGGCGGCCCAATGTTCGACGATCAGGCCGCCTTCCATCCGGAATATGTGGATGTGTTCCGTCTTGAAGCTCTTGCCGGTCGGCGGTACGCCCGCCAACAGTCCTTCGTGGACGAAAGGGTTCTGGCCAATCCCCTTATGAGTTCCACTAATCATACAACGCGCCACGACCCAATCCCCCTCCGCCATGATGTGGAGCGGCGCCATTTTCACATCCGGGAATGTAATCAGGATGTCCTGAAGTATGGCGCGGACCATATCGCGGTTGACCGGGATACCGTGATTGATTACCTGGTCGGCGAAAAATTCGCTCTGAGCTGTGAATCCTTTCTGTTCGACGGCCTTGAACATTTGCCAGATGGTAACTTTATTTTGTTCTATCACGTTCATTATTCCTTCAATTCCAGTCCAATTTCGGTCTAAAAATGGTTCAATTTAACGTCTGATCGTTCCGAGAAAGGTTACATAAGGTACAATTCGCCTTCTCGGATGAAGCGGTCAGTAAGAACACTCCCCAGACGCAAGTCTCAGAAGGTATTGCAAAGCATCTCCGAATGTCTTTAGGGAGTTATGATTTCTTTTTTAAAGCGCTTATGAGTAGTCAAACAACGCAGGCCTACGTCTTCGGGCAATTTCGTGTTGACGCCGGCAAACGTCTGCTCTTCGCGAGAGATGAACTCGTCGCTCTGGCGCCGAAAGCATTCGACACTCTCCTGGCTCTGGTCGAGAATCGGGGAACCGTCCTGAGCAAGGATGAGCTGATGCGTTTGGTATGGGCCGACCAGATCGTCGAAGAGAACAACCTGGCCCAGAACATTCATTTGATCAGGAAGTCGCTCGGAGAAGGGTGTGAAGGAGTCAAATACATTGAAACGATACCCAAGCGCGGCTATCGATTCGTCGCCGACATCGAGGTGTTAACGGAACCGCCGCCGGCGGCGCCCGCCGCCAGGACGCCCGCTGTGACCAAGCCGAAGACGCAATACGCGACGAGCACGGGCGGCGTAAACATCGCTTATCAGGTGATCGGCACAGGGCCGCTCGATCTTGTCTTCGTGATGGGCTGGGTGTCACACCTGGAATACTCATGGCAGGATCCTTCATTTGCGCGCTTCCTGACGCGCCTCGCTTCCTTTTCCCGCCTCATCCTCTTCGACAAGCGCGGCACAGGACTTTCAGACGCCGTGCCTTTGAGCGAACTTCCGACGCTCGAACAGCGCGTGACGGACGTGCAGGCCGTGATGGACGCCGTCGGCTCCGAACGCGCCGCGCTCCTGGGCGTCTCTGAAGGCGGGCCGATGTGCGGCCTATTTGCGGCCACGGCGCCCGAGCGAACGGAGGCGCTGGTGATGATCGGCTCCTACGCGAAACGGCTGTGGTCCGAGGACTACCCCTGGGGCCCTACCGAGCAGGAGCGCGCAGACTTTATGAATGAGATGAAAAAGAATTGGGGCGGGCCGATCGGGATCGAAGAACGCGCGCCGACCCTGGCCGCCGACCCTCAATTCCGTGAGTGGTGGGGCGCCTACTTGCGAATGGGGGCAAGCCCCGCAGCCGCCATGGCCCTGACGCAGATGAATGCGGAGGTCGACGTGCGAGGCGTTCTGCCCTCCATACGCGTGCCGGCGCTGGTCATCCACCGCAAGGACGACGCCTGCCTGCATGTGGGAGGCGGGCGCTTCGTCGCCTCGCTAATCCCCGGCGCGAAATACGTCGAGCTTGAAGGGAAAGACCACCTGCCGTTCGTCGGCGCGCAGGACGAAATTTTGGACGAGATCGAAGAGTTCTTGACCGGCGCCCGAACCGGCGCAGGGGCCGAGCGCCTATTCGACCGCGTCTTGACCACAGTTATTTTCGTCCTTTTCGACCAACCTGCGGCGGCGGCTTCCGTTCAGGGCCGGCGAGAGATGAAAGAGCTACACCAAAGTTACGCCCGGCGCGAGCTTTCCCTTTTCCGGGGCAAAGAAATCGAAATGACAGACGATCACTTGTTCGCGACCTTCGACGGGCCGGCTCGGGCGATCCGCTGCGCACTGGCCATCGCTGACGCGACCGCCCGGCTAGGCATGCGGGCCAGAGCCGGGCTTCACACCGGCGAGTGTGACGTGACGGGCGAGACAATCGGCGGCCTCACGGTTCAACTCTGCGAATCGATGGCAAGACTGGCGTCGTCCGGAGAGGTCTTGATTTCGCACACGGTGAAAGATCTGGTGGCCGGGTCCGGCATCGAATTCGAACCGCGCGGCGCGCATGCCGTTGAAAGCCTGCCCGGTGAATGGCGGCTGTTCGTGGTCGCGCGCGGCGTCGGCAAATAGAAATTGTCTGTGAAGCT
>Ga0081455_10006176_pt1 | contig 12919 bp, 13 predicted proteins | sample TabmetS3T2R1_FD_70207 | JGI IMG/M metagenome (GOLD analysis project Ga0081455, IMG submission 70207) | Tabebuia heterophylla rhizosphere microbial communities from the University of Puerto Rico - S3T2R1 | ecosystem: Host-associated > Plants > Roots > Rhizosphere ... | reverse complement strand
GCGAGCGGGGCGAGCACGACGACGGGCACAGCAGCGCAGACCAGGAGGGCGGTGATCGACCACGGGCCGCGACCCGCCTCGTACACGCTCAGCATCAGCACGACGAGCGCGACGTCGTCGCCGAACGCGCTCAGCGCACGCGCGGGGAGCATCAGGCGGAGGTCGCGATGCCGCCAGATCGAGCCTCGGAAACCGTGAAGCATTTGCTTCATAACTGTAAAGTAACTGCTTCACATCTGAAATGCAAGTCTAAAATCACCTCATGTCCCCACCAGCCCGCACAGCGAAGAAGCCGCGCAAGCCCTCGGGCGACGTCCGCCTCCGCGACCCGGGCGCGCTCCGCGCCCTCGCCCACCCCGCGCGTCTGCTCGCCGTCGACGAGCTCTACCAGGGCCTGGAGCGAACCGCGAGCGAGCTCGCCGAGGCGGCGGACCTCACGGCGAGCGCGATGAGCTACCACTTGCGGGCGCTCGAGCGGTGGGGGATCGTCGAGCGTGCCGAGGCCCGGGAGGACGGCCGCGAGCGGCCCTGGCGAGCCTCCGGGAAGTCGCTCAGCTGGGACTCGGACATGTCGGTCGCCGCCGCGGCGGCTCAGGACGTGATCGCCGGCGGCTACCTCGAGCAGCTGCGCGACCAGTTCCGCCGCTGGTCGATGGTCGAGCCGAAGGAGAGCGAGACCTGGCGGCAGGTCGCCGGCCTCGGCCGCTCGTTCCTGTGGCTGACGGCCGACGAGGCCAAGGCGTTCTCGGACGAGCTCTCCGCAACGGTGCGGAAGTACCTCGCCGACCGGGACGCCGAGAACCACCCGCCCGACACGAGGCGCCTGCTCTACGTGATGGCGTTCGTTCCCGAGGCCTCCGAGCCCAAGCCCGGTCGCTAGATGGGTGATGCCATGAGATCGCCGCTTCGGGGCGCGAGCTGGCCGCTCTGGGGCGCGGCGGCGAGGCGTCGCCGATGCTCGACAGCATCGGTGACGACTCAACGGCGTGAAGCGGACGCGCCGGGCGGCGGCCCGCTCGCGGGCCGGTGGCCGGCGCGGGAGCGGCCCAGACGCGCCAGATCGCGCATCCGGAGCCGCGAGATCGTGGCATCAACCATCTAGATCGTCGTTGCCTGCGGGCGCCGCTCGCGGCGCGCCTCGAGCACGGCGCGAAGGACGACCTGGATCGTTCCGGCGGCCGGGATCGCGGCCAGCGCGCCGAGGATCCCTGCGAGCTCGGCGCCGATCAGCACCGAGATCAGGATCACGAGCGGCGAGAGGCGCACGGTTCGGCTGTAGACGACCGGCTGCAGCAGGTGGTTCTCGAACTGCTGGTAGAGGACGAAGAAGACGATCAGGACGATGCCGGCGGCGAGCGAGTGGATGAACCCGACCGTGCAGACGATGATCGCGGCCAGGGTCGCGCCGGCTAGCGGGATCAGGTCGAGGACGCCGACGAGGAGCCCGAGCGCGACCGCGTAGGGAACGCGCAGCACGAGCAGCATCACCGTCGACGAGATGCCGGCGACGAGGCTGATCAGGAGATTCCCGGAGACGTACCCGCCGACGGTTCGATAGATCTCGGTCCCGACCCTGCGCCATCTGGCGCGCGAGCCGTAGGGGAGCATCGCGTAGAAGCGCTCGACCCAGGTCGGCCCCTCGAGCAGCATGAAGACGGTCATGAACGTGATCGTCACCGTGGCGACGACCGCGGTGATGATCCCCTTCGTGATCGCGATCGCGGTTCCGGTCAGGCCGAGGACCGACGAGGCGCCGCCCGACTCGACCGCATCGCGGACGCGATCGCTGATGTGGTACTTCGACTCGAGAAAGCCGAGCCGGCCCCTCCTGTGCGTGACGTCGTCGATGTAGCCGGGAAGGGCGTGCGCGAAGCCGTTGACCTCGCGGACGAGGGTCGGGACGAAGAGCGCGGCGAGCGCGGCGATCCCGACGAGCGTGAGCACGACCGTGATCGCGGTCGCGGCTCCGCGCCGCCGGACGCCGTGCTTCTGGAACCAGTCGACCGCGGGGTTCAGCGCGAGCGCGAAGAACGCCGCGATCAGGACCCAGGCGAGGACCTGGCGCGCGAGCCAGACCACCTCGATGAAGACCGCGACGGCAATCGCGATCCCGAGCACGGCGACGACCGTCGTGGTCCGAAGGCGGACAACGCGCTCCTCCACTGTGCGGCAGCATCGCGCCGCGGTCGGACGACCGAGCCAGAGGCTCGCGGGGGAACCGGAGCTCCCCCGCGAAGCCGGGCGAGGCTACTGGGACTCGGTCTCGACGATCATCAAGCCGTTGCCGTCGCCGTCCCGGAACATGAAGAGCAGCGGAACGACTCCGTCGCCGCCCATCAGCTCGTCATCCACCGAGACGCCCTTGCCCTTCAGCTCGTCGTAGTCGGCCTTCGGGTCGGGCGAGGTGAGCGCGATCCCGGTGTCGCGGCCGGGCTGGAACTCGCCCATCCCACGCGAGAGCGCGATCGCCGCGCCGCCGCCCGGGGGCGAGACCTCGACCCAGCGGTCGCCCTCGCCGTACGGGACGTCCGCGCTGACCGTGAAACCGAGCTTCTCCGTGTAGAAGGCGATCGCCGCGTCCTGGTCGGACACCGGCACGATCACCCTGCCGAGTTGCGAAACCTGTGGCACGTTGCCTCCTTGTCGTGGGGTCGGACAAAGGACCGCGAACGCGGCCGTAACTCATCGGTGATCCACCTCGAGCGTAGCCAGAGGCCCCGACCTAGTGAAGCCACTCCTCGCGCTCGAAGCCCCCGTATTCCTGGATCGCCCCGTAAAGGTTCTGCAGCAGCGCTGTATCGCAGACTCTTATGCGACACGTCCCATACGGCAGCTTGTTTCGACGCTTCTTCTGGCTGTATTTCGAGTAGCGATTGACGCTGCTCTTGCGCAGCCGCGAGCGCGGTAGACGAACCAGCCTCAGCCAGAAATCCTCGATGTCACGCTGACGGGCTTCGTGATCGGCGAAGAGGTTGCATGTAACAGCGATCTTCGTGTCGGGAACGGCGTAACACGATCTGAGGAAGTTCACGAACAGCCTGATCATCTCTGGATCGGAGTTGACGAACTCAACCGCGTTTCTTCCGCGCGAGCCCTCGGCCCAGAACAGCATGCATCCAATTGCGTGCAGGAGCTCGCTACGCCTCGCGCGAGCCCTCCCTCCCGCTTGGGCCTGCCTCCTTCGCTCGCGCGCGATCAGGGCGTTCGCCCGCGAGCCGTCGATACGCGCCCCCATCCGCCCACGCAGAGCTTCGTACTGCTCGGCCGTCAGCTCGATATCTCGAACCCAGAGACTGATCGACGAGCGGGAAACGCCGAGTAGCGCCGCGAGCTCCTTCACGGAGCGACCCTCTTCGCGACGAAGCTTGCGAGCCATCTCGCGTTCGACTGTTTTCATTTCCGACAACATCCTACCCGACGTGTCGGACGAAGCGGGCGGCGGGGATCGAACCCGCGCGACCGGCTTGGAAGGCCGGGGCTCTACCACTGAGCTACGCCCGCACTTGCACATAGCGTAGCGTCATCCCCGTGCACGATCCCTACGCCTGGCCGCTGGATTTCGAGGCGCTCGCGCTCGTCCCGCTGCTGGTCGTCGGCTACGCGATCGCGGCCCGACGGTTCCCCACTCCGCGCTGGCGGATCGTCTGCTTCGGGGCCGGGCTCGCGCTGATCCTCGCCGTCTTCCTGACGCCGCTGCACCCGATCGCGCTCCAGTACCTGCTCTCGGTGCACCTGCTCCAGAACGTCGTCCTTGCCGAGTGGGCTCCTGCGCTCTGCGTGCTCGGACTGCCGCCGGGCCTGGCCGCCGCCGCTGGCCGCCATCGGGCGATCCGAATCCTCACCCACCCGTTCGTCGCGCTCCCGCTCTGGGCGGGCACGTACTTCGCGTGGCACGTGCCGGCCGTGTACGACGCTGCGCTCGAGCGACCGATGAGCCTGCTGCACGTCGAGCACGCGGCCTACTTCGCAACGGGAGTGCTCTTCTGGTGGTCGGCGCTCCAGGACGAGCCGCACCGGCTCTCGGGCGGCGCCCGTGCGATCTACCTCTTCGGCGCCTTCGTGATCGCGAGCCCGCTCGGACTGCTGCTCGCCCTGATCCCGACGCCGGTCTACGACTTCTACCTCCATGCCCCGCACCGGCTGTGGGGCCTCTCCCCGCTCACCGACCAGCAGCTCGGGGGCGCGGCGATGGCGCTCGAGCAGGCCGCGGTGCTGTTCGCGGCGGCCACCTTCTTCTTCCTGCGCTTCCTCGCGCAGGAGGGCCGGGCCGATGCGTATCGCAGCCTAGATCGTGCCTCATTCGTAAAATCGTCCTCGGAGGTGAGGCATGGACGCTGAGCTCGTCAGGGAGAGGGCTCGAGCCAGGACTCGTCACTCGCGGCGGAACACAGCGGTGTCCGCGCTCGGCCCGCTGACGGCGTTGGCCGGCCTGATCTGGGCGCTCGTGCAGCCGTACCGGGTGACCCTGCTCGACCCCGACCACGGACACGGATTCTGGTACCTGGCGATCCAGCCGCCGCTCCTGGTGATCCTCGTCGGAGCGATCTTCCACTTCTGGGTCGTCCCCGGCCTGCTAGCGGATCTCGAGGACGTCGAGGAGAGGCGCTAGGTGACGCCCCCGGCCGAGGTCGTCCATTGGATGTTCGCGACCGGGTTCCTGTTTCTCGGCCTCTGCCTGCTCGCCGAGACGATCGTCGGGCGTGAGGTCTGGCGCCGGCGGAGCTGGCGCAAGTACCTCTGGCCAGGAACCGCCTTCCTGATGGGCCTGCTCATGTGGCCGGTGATGGTCTTCTTCACGAGCTCGGCGATCCACATGCTCGCGCACGGCGTCTGGGCGCAGACGATGATGCTCGCCGGCGCAGCGCAGCTCGCGCTCGTTCGCGGCAAGCTCCGCAACCCGCTCTGGGAGCTGACGCTCCCGCTCGCGCTCGCCGTCTCGGGCGGAGCGTTCTTGATCCACGAGCAGAACCCCTGGCTCTTCTCGCGCGCGGCCTTCCTGCACCACGCGCTCGGCTGGACGGCGCTCGTCGGCGCCGTGATCACGCTCGGCCTGTTCGCGCGGCCGCGGTCGCCGGTCTTCAACACCGGTTTCGCGCTCGTTTTCCTCGCCTTCGCGACCCTCCTGTTCTGCGACCGGAACGTGGCCCCGATCTTCGGGCACCTCTCGCCCCTCGCAGGCGCCAAATGAAGGCGCGGGCGATTGCGGCGGCGGCCCTGGTGGCGCTTGCGCTCCCCACCACCGCACTCGCCCACGCCAACCTCCTCGAGCGGACGCCGACCTACGGCTCCCGGCTCGCGGTCAGCCCGCACGCCGTCTCGCTTCGTTTCGACCAGGGCGTCGACGTCTTCAAGGACTCGATCGACGTGCGGAGCGCGACCGGCAAGGTCGTCACCGCCGGGCCCGCCCATGCGATCGATGACAAGCTAATCGCGACCGTTCCGCTCGAGCGCCTTCCGAAGGGCGCGTACACGGTCCGCTGGCACGTGACCTCGAACGAGGGGCACGTGCTCTACGGCGTCTACACGTTCGGCGTCCGGGTCGTTCCGCCGCCGCCGACCAAGGCGTACGGCGCCGCTGGACCGACCGCGTTCGAGTACGTCGTCAAGTGGGGCTACTTCCTCGGCCTCGCGCTGCTCGTCGGAGGCCTTGCGTTCCGGCTCCTCGTCGTCGGCAAGCGGGCGACCCCGGCCGTCGAGCGGCGCTTCTACATCGTCGCCGCGCTCGGCGTCGTCGGCGCGATCGAGCTCGGGATCCTCGGCTTCCTGCTCACCGCGCGCGATGCATTCCAGCTACCGCTCAGCCGGCTCGTCTACGGCGACCTGTCCCCGCTCGCCCAGGGCACCCGGTTCGGGACCGCCTTCATCGCGATGACGCTCGGCTTCGCGCTCGTCGGAACGATCGTCTTCCTCGCCTGGCTCACCGATCGGCCGGTGCTGCTCTGGCCTGCGTTCGCCTGCGGGCTGATCATCTGCTCGGGGCTCTCGCTCTCCGGCCACTCGGCCGTGGACGTCGGCTCCACGTGGCGCTCGGAGCTCGCCGACTGGGTGCACCTTTGCGCGGCCTGCATCTGGATCGGGGGCCTGGTCCAGCTCGCCTTCGTCGTCTGGCCGGCGGCGCCAACGCTCCGCCGCGACGCGTTCCTGCGCTTCTCGCAGCTCGCGGCCGCGGTCGTCGGCCTCATGGTCCTGGCCGGCCTCTACCTCGCCTACGTGCGCCTGCCGCAGCTGTCCGATCTCTGGAACTTCCACTACGGGCGGATCCTGCTCCTGAAGAGCTCGCTCGTCGTGCTCGCGCTCTCCTGGGGCGCGCTGCACCACTTCGTCGTCCGCCCGAGGCTGCTCCGCGGCCGGGGCGCGAGCTCCCGCGCGCTCTCCCGCAGTCTCCTCGGCGAGAGCGCGGTCGCGATGGCGATCCTCCTCGTCGTGGCCGTGCTCGTGGACGCGAACCCGCCGCCGCGTCCTGCACCTCAGCCGACGGGCGCGGTCCCCGTAGCCCGAGCGCCTCGTTAGTCGGGGTGGCCGGATTCGAACCGGCGACTTCTGCGTCCCAAACGCAGCACTCTAACCAGACTGAGCTACACCCCGTCTCTCAAAAGAGCGTACAGCGTGGCAGTTCGCGCGGACAAGCTCACACTTCGCGATCTCGGCCAGGATGAGCGCCGGGTTGTGGCGACTCACGAGCGAGCTGACGTCGCTGAGCTTCTTGCGGCCGGGCAGATGGTCCCACTCCATCGCCGCGTGATGGAAACGCCCGCCGCAATCCGCGCACGGGGTCTTCGACTTGAGCTCTCCGTACCACTGCGCAATTCGCTTGTGCTGCCGCCGCTTCTGCGCGAGCCGCACCGTTCGGGTCCGTCGGTGGTACGCGCGGTCGTAGGTGCGACGGCACGCCTTGCACCAGGTCTGATGGCCGCGACCCCGGCGATGAAACTCGGTGAGTGGCTTCACGACCTTGCAGCGACCATAGATCTTCACGCTGACGATGCTACTCCGGACGTCGGATGATTCGTTGCCGTAGCTGACAACGAATATCGCTACTCCTCGCGCAAGATAGCCTCGCCGCGTGGCCGAGCCGATCCTGACCGCGGGCGAGGCGCCGCGCGTTCGCAACCCCCTGCTGGGCTACGCGATGGTGCTCGCCGCGACCTGCATGTGGGGGATCAACGGCACGGTCTCGAAGGCGATCCTCGGCGACGGCCTCTCGTCGTTGCGGCTGACGGAGGTGCGGTCGACCGCGGCCGCAGTCGTGCTCGCGGCGGTGCTCGTCGTCACCGAGCCGAGCCGGCTCCGCGTGCGCCGCGACGAGGTTCTCTTCCTCCTCGCGTTCGGGATCTTCGGGCTCGCGATGGTGCAGTGGCTGTACTTCTTCGCGATCCACCGGCTCGAAATCGGGATCGCGCTCCTCATCCAGTACACGGCGCCCGTGCTGATTGCACTCTGGGTGCGGTTCGTCGTCAAAGAGCCGGTGCGGCGGAGGATCTGGGTCGCGCTCATCCTCGCGCTCGCGGGGCTGTCGCTCGTCGTCGATCTCTGGAGCGGTTTCTCGCTCGACGTGGTCGGCGCGGTGGCCGCCCTCGCCGCCGCAGTCGCCTTCGCGCTCTACATCCTGCTCGCGGAGCACGCCGTCGGCCACAGGGACCCGGTCTCGCTCCTCTGTCTCGGGTTCGCGATCGCCGCCGTCTTCTGGGCGATCGTCCAGCCCTGGTGGACGTTCCCCGGCGGGATCGTCGACGACTCCGTAACGCTCGACGGCGCGCTCTTCACGACGACGACCAGCGTCTGGGTGCTGATGCTGACGATGATCATCGTCGGGACCGTCGTCCCGTTCCTGCTGCTCGTCGGGGCGCTGCGCCACATCTCGGCGACGAGGGTCGGCGTGACCGCGATGTTCGAGCCCGTCGCCGGCGCGCTCTTCGCCTACGCGTGGCTCGGCGAATCGCTGACGACGACGCAGCTCATTGGCGGCGCGATCGTTCTCGCCGGAATTTTGCTCGCACAAACCGCCAGATAGCTGTAAAAAGCTGCCGAAAATTACACGGCGAAAAGTGGACGGTATCCGCGTTCCCGATTACGGTGCGGCGTCAGACCCCTCGTGCCAGGGAATTGCCGCACCCTCAGCTTGGTCGTGTTTTCGCTCGCGATTGCGCTCGCCTTCAGCGCGCACGCGGGCGCAAATTCGCAAGCGTCGATTCGGGTCGCCCAAGCAGCAGGCGCGCCGACCGCGCGCGAAGCCGCGATCGTCCGGGCGATGAACTCGTTCCGGGCGAGCCGTGGAGTTCCTCCGCTCGCGGTCGGACGCGCACTTACTCGAGCGGCCCGCTCTCATTCCGTCGACATGGCTCGACGCGGCTACTTCGATCACGGAGCGTTCGCCGTCCGCCTCCGGCGGTTCGGCGTGCGCGCGCCGTACATCGGCGAGAACCTCGCCTACGGCACCCGCCTGTCGGCGGGGGAGGTCGTGCGCATGTGGATCGAGAGCCCGCCACATCGAGAGAACCTGCTCGACCGAGGCTTCCGGCGTGTGGGTGTGGGGCTCGCGGGCTCCGGGACCCGCCTCGTCACCGCCGACTTCGCGGGGCGATAGCCCCGGCGCCGAGCCTTCGGAGCTCCGCGAGGCGCTCACGCCTCAGCTGTTCGCCCTCGCCGTCGGCGACGCGGTCGAGCACCGCCTGGACGAGCCCGGCGAGCTCGACCGGGTTGAAGGGCTTCGTCACGTAGTCGAGCCCTCCGAGCTCGAGGCCGCGCGCGTGGTCGTCGAGCTCGGCGCGCGCGGTCAGGAACACGATCGGGATCGCCTGCGTCCGCTCGTCGTCACGCAGCTCCTCGAGCACCTCCCAGCCGTCCTGCTCCGGCATCATCACGTCGAGCAGGATCACGTCCGGTCGCTCCGTCCGAGCGGCTTCGATTCCCGAGGCCCCGTTCTCTGCTTCGAGGACCTTCATTCCGGCGGCCTCGAGGTTCACACGGCAGAGCAAGCGAAGCGGTGCCTCGTCGTCGATGACAAGGACTCGGGTCATTTCCCTTCTATACCCAACCCGCCGGTCGTTACTCCCCATGCGACCCCTGCTCGCCCGCCAGCGGCAGCTCGAAGGCGAAGCTCGATCCTCCGCCTTCCACCGAGTCGACCCAGATCCTCCCGCCCATCGCAGTGACGAGCCCGCGGGCGATGAAGAGCCCGAGGCCGGCGCCGCCCGCCTTCGCCCCCGATGTGCGATGGAACTTCGAGAAGATCCGCTCGCGCTCCGCATCCGGGATGCCGCTGCCCTCGTCGACCACCCGGACCTCGACGCGCGAGTCGCGGCGCTGCGCCTCGACGGTGACCGTCCCGCCGCCGGGCGAGAACTTGACGGCGTTGTCGAGCAGCTCCGTGAGGATCTGACCGAGCTTCTCGCGATCGGCCGAGGCCGCGAGCGGCGTGTCCGGAAGGTGCGTGACGAACCTGTGGCCGTTGACGTCCGAGGTCTGCTGGACAGCGGTCACGACCTCCGCGACGACGCTCCTCAGGTCGGTCGGCTCGAGCTCGACCTGGAGATCGCCCGCGTCGAGCCGCGCGACGCTCAGAAGCTGGTCGACGATCGACGTCAGCCGCTCGGCCTCGGAGGCGACGTAGCCGAGGAAGGTCCGCTTCTCGGCATCGCTGAACTGGACGTCCTGGCGGAGCAGGGTCTCGGCGAAGCCGTAGATCGAGGTCAGCGGCGCCCGCAGCTCGTGGGAGACGGTCGACACGAAGTCGGACTTCATCTGCTCGACGACGCGCTCGGCGGAGACGTCGCGGAACGCGAAGATGCGCCCGGCGATCGCACCTGCGGGATCGCGCATGACTGCTTCGGTCACCGAGAGCCAGACCTCTTCCCCACCGCGCTGGACGGCCAGGAGCCGCTCGCCGCCCGGAGCTCCGTCCTCGGCGGCGAGCTCGCGCTGGAGCACCTGGACCGGCGTGCGCCCGAGCGTGGCGGCCGCCGGCACGCCCGTGATGCGCTCCGCGGCCTGATTCCAGAGCACGACCTCCCCATCGCGGTCGACCGCGACGATGCCGTCGGCGATGTTGGACAGGATCGCGTAGCTGCGCTCGCGCTCGACGGCGACGCGTTGGTAGAGCTCGGCGGTCGAGAGCAGGGCCGACGCATTGCCCGCGAGCGCCGCGAGAGCCTCGACCTCCTCCTCGCGCCAGCTGCGCGGGTGCTCCGCGTACACCGCGAGCACTCCTTGCATTCCGGTCTTCGAGCCGGCGAGCGGGACGCCCAGGTAGGCGGCGTGACCCGAGGCCAGTAGCGGGTCGTCCGTGAGCAGCCCCTGCTCCTCGCCCGCGTCCGAATGGGCGACCGGCGATCGCCCCTCGACGACGTCGCCCGCGGGCCGAGAGCTCGCGGGCAGCCGCGTGCCCACCGCGTCCGTCGCAGCCTGACCGCCGACCGCCGCGACGACGAACTCGTCGCCTTCCAGGATCTGGATCGAGCACGCGTCGGCCTCGAACAGCCGCGGCGCCTGGGCCGCAACCTCTTCGAGGATCGCCGCGGGGTCGAGCTCGGCCCCGAGCAGCCCGTCCATGCGCGCGAGCTGCTGCGACAGCGCACGCGACGCGCGCTCGCGCTCGTAGAGCTCACTCCGCTCGAGCGCCCCGCGCGCCGCTCCCGCAAGGCGGCTCCCGAGCTCGAGGTCGTCGTCGCTGAAGTCGCGCGGCTCGGTGAAAAAAACGATCGCGAGCCCGCCTTCTTCTCGCCGCGGAGAGTCGACCGGGATCGCGAGCAGCGACCCGACCCCCGGCAGGCGCCGCCACTCGTCGCCGAACCGGTCGTCCTCCTCGAGCGCGCCGGCCGCGAGAGAGCGCTCTTCCCGGGCGGCGGTGGCGAGAGCCTGGGACTCGGGGACACCGCCGGCGAGGGCGGCGCCGAGCTCCTCGGAGAGGCGGTCGGACGCGGCGAGCTCGAGCCCGCGCGAGCCCGGCATCAGCACGATCGCGGACGAGCCGCCCAGCGCCTCGTTCGCCGCGTGTGCGACGGCGTCGAGGGTCGCCGGCTGCTCCAGGGGCTCGGCGAGGGCCGAGGCGATCCCGAAGAAACCGCGCTGGATGCGCTCCTGCCGCACGCTCTGCTCGAAGCTCTCCGCGTTGCGCACCGCGAGGGAAGCGAGTCGGGCGAACGTCTCGAGCAGGTCGGACTCGAGCTGGCCGAAGCGGCGGGCCGGATCCCTCGTCGCGACGCCGAGAACGCCGCGCTGCTCGCCCGCCCAGGTCATCGGCGCCGCGATCGCGCTCGCGAAATCCTCGTACCCCGGGTGCGGGATCGGCTCGCGGAACCGGTCGGCGATCTCGCGCTGCGCGGGAAACTCGAAGCCGACGAGCTCGGGGTCGAGCCCGTAGACGGCCGCGCAGCGCAGCAAGGAGTGCTCGCTGTCGAAGAGGTAGCAGTCGGCCGCGTCGGCATCGAGCAGCTTCGTCACCTCGACGACCAGGCGTTGGAGCACCGTCTCGAGCCGCAGCTCGCTCGTCACGACCTGGGAGGCCTTGAGGAGTGCAGCCTGCTGGTCGAGGCGCTGCGCGTTCTCCTCGATCAGCTGCGCCGCGTGGATCGCAATCCCGAGCTCGCGCGCCACCGCCTCTGCGAGCGAGACGTCCGAAGCCGACCACGGCCCGGCCTCCGAGCGATGGAGCGTGAAGACCCCGATCATCCGATCGAAGACGAGGACGGGGGTCGCGAGCACGGCGAGGGTCCCGAGCTCGAGCAGCGCCTCTGTCCCGCCGAGGGTCGGGTCCTCGAGCTCCGCCTCCTCGCGGAGGTCGGCGATCGCGACGGTCTTCCGCGAGCGGATCGAGAGATTCGAGACGGCCAGCCGGTCGACGGCGCATCCGATCGGGCGCCAACCATCCTCCACCCATTCGGCCCGGATCGGCATCGCGCCCACGGGCTCGCCGAGCCGGAGGAAGCACCGTGAGAGCCCCGCCGCCCGGCCTGTCTCCTCGACGGCCACTCTCAGCACGGTCTCGAGATCGAGCTCCGAGCGGACCTTGCGTCCGATCGAGGCCACGACCCGTTCGCGCTCGAGCGCTACCGCCAGGGCGTGCGCCGAGCGCGCGCGGTCGAGGGCGAGCGCGGTCTCGGCGGCGAGCGCCTGCAGCAGCGTCAGCTCCTCGGCGCTGAAGACCTTCGGCTGCCGGATCGTGCCGATCACGAGCACGGCCGGCACCTTCTCGTCGGACACGAGCGGGACGAACGCGGCGCTCTTCGCGCCGACCTTGTCCGCGAGCCGGCGGTTGACGCGCGGCGAGGCGGCGGCGTCGTAGACGACGACCGGCCCGCCCTCGAACACCGCGCTCGCGATGCCCGAGGGCTCTTGCTCGAAGTCGAGGACGACGTCGCGCCACCAGTCGGCCTCGCCGTCGCGGAAGCGCGCCTCGAGGCCGGTCGCGCTCCGGCCGTCGTCGGCGACGATCGCGACCGCCGCGAAATCTGGGGCGAGGAGCGCGAAGCACTCGTCGATCAGCGTCGTCGCCACCTGCCGCTCGTCCCGGGCACGCGCGAGCGCGCTCGACAGCGATGCGATCGCCGTCAGCTGCCGGTCCCTGCGTGGGGCTCCCGCGGCAGGTCGCGACGTCGCCGCGTCAGCAGTTCGGCGGCCGCGTCGAGAGAACATCAGTGAACCTCCGAGGAGTCACCGGGCCCTTTGATGATAGGTCGGCGCGAGCGCGCGCGCCAGGCGCGAAGCCAGAATCGAGGAACGGCTATACGGCTTGCAAAGATGGGCCGTCCGGCCTATTCACAAGCGCAGACGGGCGGGTTACCGTCATCGGCACTGGGCGATGCGAACCGCGGTTTGTGCGTACCTGGCCACGAAGGGCCGCGGTGAGCAATCTGGGAGGCCCGCCGCACTGACCCCCCGAGCGGCGGGCCTACCTATTTCTGAGCCACTGACCGCTTCCGCT
>Ga0081455_10006175_pt1 | contig 12919 bp, 16 predicted proteins | sample TabmetS3T2R1_FD_70207 | JGI IMG/M metagenome (GOLD analysis project Ga0081455, IMG submission 70207) | Tabebuia heterophylla rhizosphere microbial communities from the University of Puerto Rico - S3T2R1 | ecosystem: Host-associated > Plants > Roots > Rhizosphere ... | reverse complement strand
CGCCGGCGGGCTAGCGGGCCGGGACCGGCGCGGGCTGGGGGGTGCCGGCGGTGGCGCGGCGGGTGGCACGCCAGTAGAGCAGGGCGGCGCTGGCGTAGCCGGCCACCACCAGGAACAGCATCGGGTACGACTTGCCGGTGTCCGGGACGGTGAACGCGGTGAACACGCAGGCGGCCACGAAGGCCAGGTTGAACAAGGTGTCGTAGAGGGAGAACACGCGGCCGCGGAACTCGTCCTCGATCTGCTCCTGGACCGTGGTGTCGACGCAGATCTTGGCGCCCTGCGCGGCGAAGCCCAGGACCAGGGCGCCGGGCAGCAGGGCCTGCATCGAGTACGGCAGGCCGGCGACCAGTTGCGCGATCGCGGCCAGCGCCAGGCTGCCGGCGATCCAGGTGGGCAGGCCGACGTGCCGGGCGCCGGGCGGGGTGACGACCGCGGCGAGGAAACCGCCGGCCGCGGTGAACAGCACGGCCTGCCCCAGCCCGGTCACGCCGGCGCGGAAGAAGCCCTCGTCGACGAAGTAGTTGCGGTACAGCAGCAGCGTGACCACGAAGGAGATGCCGTAGCACAGCCGGTGCGCCCCGATCGCCGCCAGCGCGGTGAACGCCGGGCGCTTGTGCGCCACATGCCGCCCGCCCGCGACCAGGCCACGCGCGACCGCCGCCAGCGTCTCCCGCTGCGCCCGCTCCACATCGTCCGGCCCGAGCTGGTCGCGCCCGAACGGCCCGGCGATCACCGCGGCCAGCCCGTACAGCGGGATGGCGCCCATCGCCACCACGGCGTACGCCTCGTTCGAGGAGCCGAGCAGGCCCAGCAGGCCCAGCGCGAGCCCGGCACCGGCCGTGGTGGCGAGGCTGCCGCTCGTGGTCGACGTGGCGTTCGCGGTGACCAGCTGCGGCCCGTCGACCACGTGCGGCAGGGCCGCGGACAGCGCGGACAGGAAGAACCGGTTGCCGCTGATCACCAGCAGCGCCGAGCCGTAGAACGCGACCCCGCCCACCCCGGCGGAGGTCTCGATCGCGACCAGGCCGACCAGCAGGCAGCGGATCACGCTGGCCCAGACCAGGACCCGCTGCCGGCTCCACCGGTCCAGCAGCACCCCGGCGAACGGGCCCACCAGCGAGTACGGCAGGAGGACGACGCTGAAGCCGGCCGCGATGCTCGCCGGGTTGGCCTGCCGCTCGGGGTTGAACAGCACCGCGCCGGCCAGGCTGGCCTGGAACACACCGTCCGCGCACTGGCTGGCCAGCCGCGTACTGAGCAGTCGCCGGAAGTCGGGGCGGGCGAAGATGGCCCGGAGTATCCAGCGTTGGCTCACCGGGCGAGGTTAACCGGTAGCGCTGTCGCGTAAATGTGAATCTTTGTCCCGGCTGGGTGACGCGCCGCCCGCATGCGCTGCGCGGAACGGCAGCCCTGCGGCAAGATCTGTCCACGATGTGTGCGCTGCGTCCGGACGCCGGGGTCGAACCGGGAGTGTTGCTGGTGGCTTCGCCGAGCCTTGGTGACCCCAACTTCGCTCGTACGGTCGTCTACGTGTTGGACCACCGCGGTGACGGCTCCGTCGGCGTGGTGCTGAACCGGCCCAGCGAGGTCACGCTGCTCGACGTGCTGCCGCAGTGGTGCGACCTGGCCAGCCACCCGCGGACGCTGTTCGTCGGCGGGCCGGTGGAGACCAACGCGGCGCTGTGCCTGGCCGAGAAGCGGCCCGGGGGGCGGCCGGCCGGCTGGACCGAGGTGGCCGGCCAGATCGGGCTCACCGACCTGGACACCGACCCGGACCGGGTGGGTGCGCAGGTGTCGCAGCTGCGGGTGTTCGCCGGCTACTCCGGGTGGGGTGCGGGGCAGTTGGCCGACGAGATCGCCGAGGGGGCGTGGCTGGTGGTTGCTGGGCGTACCGGCGACGTCTTTGCCGACCCGGGCGTCGACCTGTGGCGCGGGGTCCTGCGCCGGCAGGGCGGGAAGCTGGCGCTGCTGGCCACCTACGCCGAGGATCCCTCGCTGAACTGAGGGTCAGAACCCCACGACGCCGTCCCAGGCCGGGCCGGGGTCGGGTGCGTCGTCGCGCCGCACGGTGCCCTCGATCAGGCCGTACGGGCGGTCGGCGGCGTGGTAGACGCAGCCGGGGTTGTCCAGCTCGAACGGTTCGAGGTCGACCAGGAAGTGGTGCCGGTTCGGCATGGACAGCTTGATCTCGCACACCTCGGGGTTGCCGGCCAGGACGGCCTCGCCCATCGCGTACAGCGTCTGCTGCAGCGCCTTGCTGTGCGTGCCGGCGAAGGTCTGCAGGAGCAGGGCGCGTACGGCCGCGAAGGAGCCGGCGTAGTCGACGTCCGGCTGGGCGTACCGCCAGCGTGCGGTGACCGCGGTGGCCAGGATGCGGTCGTCGGTCTCGGCGAGCGTGGTGTAGCGGTCGCGGGGGAAGCCGGCGAACTCCGAGCCGGTCGACTTCAGCACCACCATTCCGGACAGGCCCGCGATCACCCAGCACCGGTCGCCCTCGACGGTGACGGCCGCGGTACGGACCTCGCCGCTGGGCCGCGTGAACGCGTGTGGGTGCGGCTGCCCGCTCACCGTGATGCGCGCCCACGGCGCCTGCTCGATCACCACCCGGGCGCCGGAGATCCAGTCGTACGCGCCGGCGAAGTGCCGCGCGAGCCGCAGCCCGAACTGCTCGATCTGCCCGACGCCGTCGCGGGCGAAGGCGTACACCGTGTTCTTCTGCGTGTCGGTGGCCAGTACGTGTGCGTTGTCGCCGTGCAGGTGGGCGTCGGTGAAGTCGCCGTGCAGCGTGGTGGTGACGTTCAGGTCGGCGATGCGGTGTTCGGGTCCGGTGCGGTCCACGGTCACGACGCGCACCTCGGCCTTGCCGTACTGGTTGGGTCCGAGCACGATGCCCATCTCTGCGGCTCCCGTCTGCGTCAGCTACCGCGATACGTCGAGTATCCGTACGGGGACAGCAGCAGGGGTACGTGCAGGTGGCCGGACGGGTCGGTCACGGTGAAGGTGATCACGACCTCGGGGTAGAAGCTCGGCACGGTGAACCAGTCGCCGGTGGCGAAGGTGAGCCGGTAGGTGCCCGGGGCCAGGTCGGTCTCGACCAGCCGGCAGCGGCCGTCGGCGTCGGTCCGGCCGGCGATGTCGATGCCGTCCCCGGTCAGGCGCAGGCCGAGCGCGGTGGCCGGTCGCCCGGCCACCGCGTCCAGTACATGGGTGGACAGGCTCACCTGCCGCTGTCCGGGTTCATCGCGGTCGGGTAGCGCTCCCCCTTCGTGACCGCCGCCAGCCCGTCCAGCTTCGCCAGGTCGGCCGCGGACAGCGTGACGTCCAGGGCGCCGGCGTTCTGCTCCAGCCACCGCCGCCGCTTCGTACCCGGGATCGGCACGACGTCCTCGCCGCGGCTGTGCACCCAGGCCAGCGCGACCTGCGCGGGCGCCACGCCCAGCCCGTCGGCGACCTCGTGCACGGTGTCGGCGATGGCCTGGTTGTCCTCCAGGAACCGCGGGTTGGTCTTGCGGAAATCGCCGTCCGGAAGTTCCTCGGGCTTCGGTACGGCGCCGGTCAGGAAGCCGCGGCCGAGCGGTGAGTACGCCACCAGGCCGACGCCCAGCTCCCGCGCGGTCGGCAGGATGTCGGCCTCGATGTGCCGCTGCCACAGCGAGTACTCGGTCTGCAGGGCGCTGATCGGGTGCACGGCGTACGCCTTGCGCAGGGTGTCGGCGTCCACTTCGGACAGTCCCAGGTAGCGGACCGTACCGGCCTGGACCAGCTCGGCCATGGCGCCGACCGCGTCCTCGATCGGGGTCTGCGGGTTGTGCCGGTGCATGTAGTACAGGTCGATGTGGTCCACACCCAGCCGGGTCAGGCTCGCCTGGATGGCCTTCCTGATGTACGCCGGGTCGTTGTTGATGCCGCGGAAGGTGGGGTTCTCCGCGCTGCGCTCGACGCCGAACTTGGTCGCGAGCACGACCTCGTCGCGGCGGCTCTTGATCGCGCGGCCGACCAGTTCCTCGTTCGCGCCGCGGCCGTACATGTCGGCGGTGTCCAGGAAGGTGACGCCCAGGTCGAGGGCGCGTTCGATGGTTGCCATGGATTCGGCGTCGTCCCCGGCGCCGTAGAACTCGCTCATGCCCATGCAGCCGAGTCCCTGCTGGGACACGGTCAGACCCTGGTTGCCGAGCGGTACCTGCTTCACTGCTCCTCCTCACCGGCGGCCAACTGGCCCCGGTACAAGTCGATCTTGTAGTCCAGGAACCCCAGGCACTCCTGCTGGGCGGCCAGGGCGGCCACGACCCGCTCCCGGTGCCGGCCCAGCAGCGCGAGCCGTTCCTCGATCCCTGCCCCGGCGCGGACCAACTCGGCATAGCGGACCATCTCGGCCACCGGCATCCCGGTACGCCGCAGCTTCACCAGCAGGTCCAGCCACTCCAGGTCCCCGGCGCCGAACCGCCGCCGCCCGTCGCTCCCGCGCGGCACCCGGTCCAGCAACCCGATCCGCTCATACCACCGGATCGTGTGCGCCGTGAGCCCAGACTCCTCAGCCGCCTCCTGAATGGAGTACGCCGCCGCCACAGTCATGTCCCCGACCCTAGGAGTTGGAGTCCACTCCAACGCAACCCCAGCGGCGGGTCCCGCTCTCGGGTCGCCACGAGTTCTCGTACGATGATTCTCATGTTCCTCGAACGAATGTTCGATGGGAGGCCGGGGTGATGCGACGAGAGCAGGCGGCTGTTCTGGTCGCTCTGCGCCGTACGGACCTGCCGTGGATCGAGGTACGTCGCCAGATCGAGTACGCCGGCTCGGCAGCGGCTGTCGTGGACGAGCTGGCGGTCTCGGCGACGCCCAGCTTGGATGACCTCAACTTCGATCTTGAGAGTGCCTTGGTTGCTGCAGAGGCGGAGATCGACGGCTGGCTGGCTGACGGGATCGGCCTCGTGACAGTGCTCGACGCCGACTACCCGGCACAGCTGCTCGCTGTACACGATCATCCGCCTTTCCTTCTGTACCGGGGTGCGCTGGATCCCGGTGACGCGGAAGGGGTGGCTGTTGTCGGCACCAGGCAGGCGTCCGCCGACGGGCTGCGGTTGGCCGCCGAGGTGGCCACGGCTCTGGTGCATGCCGGTCGTCCGGTAGTCAGCGGTCTCGCCGCGGGTATCGACGGTGCAGCGCATCGGGCGGCCCTGCACGCTGGCGGGCGTACGGTCGCGGTGATCGGCACGGGAGTGCGGCGTAGTTACCCTGCGGGGCACCGTGAGTTGCAGGAGCAGATCGCGGTACGTGGGCTGGTGCTGTCGCAGTTCTGGCCAGATGCGGCACCGAGCAGGCAGACCTTCCCGATGCGGAACGCCGTGATGAGCGGGTTCTCGCTCGCCACAGTGGTGATCGAGGCATCGCACACCAGTGGCGCCCGCATGCAGGCAAGGCTCGCGCTAGGGCACGGTCGCCCGGTCATTTTGATGTCCCGGTTGCTGGTCCATGAATGGGCCTGTGACATGGCGCGATCGCCCGGGGTTACCTTGGCAGAGTCAGCCACGGACGTCTTGTCGGCAATCGCCGAGATCGCGGCAGTCGAGAAAGCCGAATTCCACTGGGTGTGATCGTTGCTCGATCAGGTACGTCAACGCACAGATCCGTACGTCAACTTTCTCGACCCGATTCCTCGGCCGGGCTCAGGGGTGTGTCCGGTCTGCTGGACGACGTGTGATTCCCGCTTCCATGCTTGTCGAGCGTGTACGGACGCCGGTTGTCTGGGCAGCGCGAAATTGGACCTCGTGGTGCCGATCGCGTTGTCGGTCAAGGGCCGTCAGTACGCACACGAGCTGTGGCACTACAAAGACTCTCCTTCGCCGCAGACCCGGCGCAGCCTGCAGGCTCGCCTCACCGCTGTGCTGTCTCGTTTCCTCGAGGCGCACGAGGGATGCATCACGGCGGCCATGCGGACCGAGTTCGCGATGGTGACAACGGTTCCCAGCCTACGTGGACGTGACGGCACGCATCCGCTCCAGCGGATCGTCGCGAGTGGCATACGGAGCACGGCTATCCGGCACCGTCAGCTATTGGTGCCGGGTGCACGCGATGGCGGCGGCCGTACCTTCGATGCCCAACGCTTCCAGGTGGTCGGCCCGGTGCCGGAATCCATACTGCTCATCGATGACACCTGGACGACGGGCTCGCGGGTACAGTCAGCCGCTGCCGCGCTGAAGTCCGCCGGTGCCCGGCGGACCGCAGCGGTGATTCTCGGCCGACATTTCGACCCGGCATTCGGCCAGAATCAGGCCTTCCTGAATGTCCTGGGCCGTACCCAGCGGTTCGACTGGGGTCAGTGCTGCCTGCAGTACCGAAACGAGTGATGCCCGTCAGCGCGACCGGTAGATGTCCCGGCGGTGGTCGACGCGGTGGACGCGGACCTCCTGCGTGCGGTCGATGATCTGGTAGATCACCCGGTAGTCGCCGCGGCGGACGCAGTGCAGGCCGGCGAGGTCGTGCAGTAACGGCATGCCGATCTTGTGCGGTTTCTCGGACAGCGGGCCGCGGATCGTCTCGGCGACCGCGCCGCGCACCTTGTCCGGCAGCCGGTTGAAGGTGCGCAGCGCCTCGCTCGTCAGTCTGACCTTGTACACAGCTCAGAGGTCATCCGGTAGGTCATGCAGCTCGCCGTCCTCGGCCTGCCGGATCGACAGGTGGAGCGACAGCAGAGTCTCCGGCTCGCTCATGATGGACAGCGTCTCTTCCATCGAATCCAACTCGTCGGGGCTGATGAGGACGAACGAAGGGCGGCCGTTGCGGGTCACGGTGATGCGCTCGTGCTGGCGCTCGACCCGGTCGGCCAGCTCGGACAGGTGCGACTTCGCCTCGGAAAATGGGAGGGCCGTCATAGGTCAAAATTCTGACCTATGACGGCCCTTGGGGTCAAGCGGCTGCTAGCGGTCGGCCTGGCCGGTGATGAAGCGTTCCACGGCTTCGCGGGCCTCGTCGTCGCGGTACTGCTCGGGCGGCGACTTCATGAAGTAGGAGGAGGCGGACAGGAGGGGGCCGCCGATGCCGCGGTCGAGGGCGATCTTGGCTGCGCGCACGGCGTCGATGATGATGCCGGCGGAGTTGGGCGAGTCCCAGACCTCGAGCTTGTACTCCAGGTTGAGGGGGACGTCGCCGAAGGCGCGGCCCTCCAGCCGGACGTAGGCCCACTTGCGGTCATCCAGCCACGGCACATGGTCCGAGGGGCCGATGTGGATGTTCCGCTTGCCGATGTCCTGCGACATCTGCGAGGTGACCGACTGGGTCTTGGAGATCTTCTTCGACTGGAGGCGGCTGCGCTCCAGCATGTTGAGGAAGTCCATGTTCCCGCCGAAGTTCAGCTGGTACGTACGGTCCAGCTGGACGCCGCGGTCCTCGAACAGCTTGGTCAGCACCCGGTGGGTGATGGTCGCGCCGACCTGTGACTTGATGTCGTCGCCCACGATCGGCACGCCCGCCTCGGTAAACTTGGCGGCCCACTCGGGGTCGGAGGCGATGAACACCGGCAGCGCGTTGACGAACGCGACCCGGGCGTCCAGCGCGCACTGGGCGTAGAAGCGGTCGGCGTCCTCGGAGCCGACCGGCAGGTACGACACCAGCACGTCGGCCTCGGTCTCGCGCAGCACGCGGACCACGTCCACCGGCTCCTCGTCGGACTCCTCGATGGTCTGCTGGTAGTACTCGCCCAGCCCGTCGAGGGTGTGCCCGCGCAGCACCTGTACGCCCAGCGGCGGTACGTCCGCGATCTTGATGGTGTTGTTCTCGCTGGCGGTGATCGCCTCGGCGAGGTCCCGGCCGACCTTCTTCGCGTCCACGTCGAAGGCGGCCACGAACTCCACGTCACGGACGTGGTAGTCGCCGAACTGGACGTGCATGAGGCCGGGGACACGCTCGGCGGGGTCGGCGTCCCGGTAGTACTGCACGCCCTGCACGAGAGACGCAGCGCAGTTGCCGACGCCGACAATGGCGACGCGCACGGATCCCATGTGGGTTCTCCTTTGTCGGGGGCGCCCGCTCGTGGGGGCGCCCGATTGCGGGGGGTGTCTGGGCGTCGTCGGCCAGACGGTGACTCAGTTCTCTGGGTCGTTCCTGGGCCGCTGCGCGTCCTGCTGCTCGCGGCGCTCGGTGTCGATCAGTTCGGACAGCCAGCGGACCTCGCGGTCCACCGCCTCCAGGCCGTGTTCCTGCAACTCCAGGGTGTAGCGGTCCAGTCGCTCCCGGGTCCGGGTCAGCGCGGCCCGCAGGCCGTCCCGCTTCTCCTCCACCCGGCGCCGCCGACCCTCCAGGATGCGCAGCCGGATCTCCGCGTCGGTCTGGGCGAAGAACGCGAAGTGCACCCCGAACTGCTCGTCGTCGGTCGTCGCCGGCCCGACCTCGGCCAGCAGTTCGCCGAAGCGCTCCTTGCCCTCCGCGGTCAGCCGGTACACCACGCGGCCGCGCCGGCTCCCGTGCCCGGCATCGTCGCTGGCGTCCTCGCCGATCCAGCCGGCGGCCTTCATCCGGCGCAGCGTCGGGTAGAGCGAGCCGTACGAGAACGCCCGGAACGTGCCGAGCAGCGCGTTCAGCCGCTTGCGCAACTCGTAGCCGTGCATGGGCGACTGGTGCAGCAGCCCGAGGATCGCGAACTCCAGCATCAGCGCGCCTCCTCCCGGCCGGTTGATGTCTCGCTCCGATGTGTCGCCTTGATGTATCGCGGCGATACATCGAGACGATACGAAGCGATGGCCGTGCGCGCAACCACCGGTGAACGGGCGGTGACCCAGCCCACCGGGGAGAGCACCCACGGGAAGTTAGCCAAGCTAACGGTACGAACGGGGCGAGTAGGTCATTACGTCAGCGGAGTGGAGGAACCCCCACCTCAGGAGCTTCCATGTACGGCCTGGCCCGCAGGTTCACCCGCCGCCCCCGGCGGGTCAGCAGCATCCCCCGACGCGGTGGCTGGCGGCGCGCACGCCGGGTCGCGATCCGTACGGTCAAGTCCTCGATCGTCGGCATGCTGCTGGCCATCTCCGCGGTCGCCGGCCTGGTCTACGGCGCCGGGCAGGTCGCCCTCCCCAGCCCGCCTGCTGTCCCCGAGGCGACCGTGTACGAGTACGCCGACGGGACGCCGATGGCCACCCAGGGCGCCGACCACCGGCTGGTCGTACCGCTGTCGCGGGTCCCCGAGCACGTACGCCGCGCGGTGCTCGCCGCCGAGGACCGCGGCTACTACAGCGAGCCGGGCATCTCCGTCACCGGCCTGGGCCGCGCCCTGGTCAACGACCTGCGTGGCGGGGCCATCCAGGGCGGCTCGACGATCACCCAGCAGTACGTCAAGAACGCCTACCTGACCTCGGAACGCTCGGCCGGCCGCAAGTTCCGCGAGCTGGTGCTGTCGATCAAGCTGACCCGGGAGTACAGCAAGGACCAGGTGCTGGAGGCGTACCTCAACACGATCTACTTCGGCCGCGGCGCGTACGGCATCGAGGCGGCGGCGCTCAGCTACTTCGGCGTCGGCGTGGAGCAGCTCAGCGTGGCCCAGGGCGCGGTGCTGGCCGCGATCATCCGGTCCCCGCTCGGGTACGACCCGGACCGGCGGCGCAACGCCCTGTACCGGCGCTGGGTGTTCGTGGTGGACGGCATGGTGTCGGAGAAGTGGCTCAGCCGGGCCGACCGGGCGCGGCTGCGGTTCCCGACGGTAGTGCCGCGTAGTGAGAGCCTGTTCGGCGCCAACGCCGGCCCGAACGGCCTGGTGCTGCGGGAGGTCCGGGCCGAGCTGTCGGTGGCCGGCTTCACCGACGCCCGGCTGCGCCGCGGCGGCCTGCGGGTGCGCACCACGCTCAGCCGCGCCGCCCAGACCGCCGCTGTCGACAGCGTCGGCAGCGTCCTGGCCGGCCGCAGCAAGGACATGCACGGGGCGGTGGTGTCCATCCAGCCCTCGACCGGCGCCGTGCTCGCCTACTACGGCGGCACCGACCCGCAGGCCGAGGACTACGCGCAGGCGTGGCGGTTACCGGGGCTGACGCTGGAGCCGTTCCTGCTGGCCACCGCGGTACAGCAGGGCATCCCGGTGGATACCGACATCGGCGGTCAGACGCTGGCCGGCGCGCTGACCTCATCCCGCGGGCGGGCGTACCGGCTGCTGTCCGTGGCGCTCGACCCCGCGTTGCTGACCGCGACCGCGCTGCGTTTCGGGGTGCCGCCGGCCGAGCAGTACGAGGTGCGGCCGCTGGACCTGGCGGCCGGGTACGCGGCGCTGGCGGCGGGTGGGGTGGCGCGGGCGCCGTACCTGGTGGCCGAGGTGCTGGACCCGACCGGGCGCGTGCTGTACCGGCACCAGCCGACCCTGCCGCGCAAGGTGCTCGCGCCCGCGGTCGCCAACGACGTCGCGTACGCCATGCACGGGGTGGGCGCCCGCGCCGGCCGCCCGCTGGCCGGCCGGATGTCCTCGCAGGCGTACGGCGGGGACCACCTGCTCGCGGACAGCTGGCTGGCCGGGTTCACCCCGCAGGTCGCGACCGTCGCGTGGGTGGGCACCGGCAACCGCAGGAGCCGTACGCCGCAGGGGTTGCCGCGGCTGGTGTGGCAGCGGGTCACCGAGGCGGCGCTGCGGGGGCAGCCGGCGGTCCGCTTCGCCACGACCCAGCGCGTACGCGGCTCCACCCCGCTGGTCCCGCACCCGTCCGGCACGGTCACCCAGCGGGAGAGCGGCGGCGGGGGCAAGGTCAACCTCGCAGCAACCGGGCCAGCGCGATGACGTCGCGGGTCACCGACCGCATGATCCGCAGCCGGGACAGGCCGACCAGCCGGTCCACCAGCGGGACGGCGCGGTCGATGAGCAGCCGGGTGTTGGCCTGCTCCGGCGAGCGGTCGTGCACCCAGTAGAGGACGATGCCGAGGGTCATCAGCCAGAGCAGGTCGGGCAGGTCGGCCCGCAGCTCGGGGTCGGCGCGGGCGGTGGAGCCCTCGACCACCTGCGCCATCAGCGCGATCGCGGCGTCCCGGCTCGGGCTGGACTCCGCCGAGAACGGCGACAGCGGCGAGGTCGGCTCGGCCGCGATCTTGAAGAACTGCGCGGCAAAGGCGTGGTACGCCCCGGCCACGTCCAGCCAGGCGTGCAGGACACCGCGCAGGCGGGCGCCGAAGTCGGTCTCCCGCTCCAGCACCGGCTGCGCGGCGGCCTCGTGCTCGACCTGCAGGCGCAGGTAGAACTCCTGGACCAGGTTCTCCTTCGAGGCGTAGTAGTAGTACGCGTTGCCGACCGAGACGCCGGCCTCCTTGGCCACCGCGCGCATCGTGGTCTCGTCGTAGCCGCGCTCGCGGAACAGGCGCAGCGCGGTGTCGACGATCAGCTCGCGGGTCTGCTGGCCGCGGTCCGGCTCGGTCATGCCCGGTGGCCGTAGCTGGACAGGACCGAGAGGTTGACCAGGTGGGCGGCGCCGAGCAGCAGCGCCATCAGGCCGAGCTTCAGGGACAGGTGCTCGATCAGCTGCTGGCCACTGTCCACATCCGAGCCAACCCGCAACGTGACGGCGATTACCCCGGCATCGATGAGGTAGAAGCTGACGCTGAGTAGTCGATTGACCGACTGTGCCAACCGGTAGTCACCCAGAACCTCGCCGAGGAAGACGGCACCGTTGCGGTAGAGGGCACGGCCGACCCAGGCGGCCACCGTGAGGCTGATTCCCAGGTAGCTCACGTACATCCACAGCTGGAGGGTCATCCAGGCCACCTCCTGAACACGTTCAACTCGTGTTCAGCACGGTACCTGACCGGGTTGAACATGTTCAAGTCAAGAACTACTTTCAGTACTGATTACGTAGAGTGGCCAAATTTCCCCAGGATTCGCCCGGACGTAGGGCTTCCTCCCCGGCGTACCCTTGCCGTCGTGAAGACTCGCCGAGCGGTGGTGGATTACGCCCTGCAGCGCCGTGCGCTGCTGGCGGATCTGTTCGCCGGTCGCGCGGGGGTGCACGAGGTGTGCGACGCCCACCCGTACCTGCAGCGGGCCGCGAAGTATCACGGCGAGGCGTCCCAGGCCATGTGCCCGGTGTGTCGCAAGGAGCGGCTGACCAACGTCAACTACGTCTACGGCGATGAGCTGAAAGGATCCAGCGGGCAGGCGCGCTCGACCGCGGAGCTTCCCAAGATGGCGTTGAACTACGGCGAGTTCACGGTGTACGTGGTGGAGGTGTGCCGTACCTGCGGGTGGAACCACCTGACCATGTCGTACCTGCTCGGCGAGAAGAGTCCCAGCAGCGGACCCAGCCGCGATACCGGACCGCGCGAAGCGGCGCGGGACTGACGGCGCTCCCCGCGGCGGGGTCGACCGCCCGGGACGTCACGGGGGTGACCAGGGCGGTGCGCAGGTGACAACCGATCGGTCCGGCACGCCACGGCGCGACCCAGACCAACCGGCCGCCCGCCGCACCCCGCCGGGCGGGTCCGCCTCCCCACCCCGTACGTCAACCCAACCGCGCCCCGCGACGTCGGCTCCCGTGACGCCGCAGGACCGGCCCGCGGCGTCAGGCCGCTCCACCCCGCTGGACCGGCCGCCCGCAGGCAGACCCGGGACGGGGGCCACGTACATGCGCGATCGCCCCACCACACCCAACCGCCCGACACCCCGCACCCCCACCCAGGACCACCCCGACCGCACCGCACCCGCCGACCGCACCCGGCCCTCCGACCGCGCCGCACCCTCTGACCGCGCCGCACCCTCTGACCGCACCGGGCCCTCCGACCGCACCGGGCCCTCCGACCGCACCGGGCCCTCCGACCGAGCCGCAGCCTCTGACCGCGCCGCGCCCTCCGACCGCACCGGGCCCTCCGACCGCACCGGGCCCTCCGACCGAGCCGCAGCCTCTGACCGCGCCGCGCCCTCTGACCGCGCGGCAGCCTCCGACCGAGCCGCAGCCTCCCGCCGCCC
>Ga0081455_10006174_pt1 | contig 12920 bp, 10 predicted proteins | sample TabmetS3T2R1_FD_70207 | JGI IMG/M metagenome (GOLD analysis project Ga0081455, IMG submission 70207) | Tabebuia heterophylla rhizosphere microbial communities from the University of Puerto Rico - S3T2R1 | ecosystem: Host-associated > Plants > Roots > Rhizosphere ... | reverse complement strand
GCCGTGCGGCACTGGCACCGGCGGGGGCTCCGGCGGCCGCCGCGCCTGCTGGGCGTCGAGCCGCTCGCGGCCGCCTGCGTGCTGCGGTCGCTGCAGGTCGGCCACATCGTCACCGTCCCCGGCCCCCACGACTCGATCATGGCCGGGCTCAACTGCGGCACGCCGTCGCTGGTGGCCTGGCCGTTGCTGCGATCGGGCCTGGACGCCGTGGTGGCGGTCGCCGACGAGCGCGCGCGCCAGGCCATGCGCGACCTCGCCGCGGCCGGCATCGTCGCCGGCGAGAGCGGCGCGGCGTCCCTCGCCGGCCTCGCCGAGGCGAAGGGTGGCCGGGCGGCCGGCAGGCTGCGAAATGCCCTCGGCCTCGGGGCAGGGACCCGCGTCCTGCTGGTGTGCACCGAGGGCGCCACCGACCCGGAGGCCTACCATCGGATCGTGGGAGGTACCTGACATGACCACGCACCCCTACGGCGGACCGCTGATCGGCCTCGACGGCGCCGTCGACCTGCACTGCCACCCCTACCCCGACCTGTTCCCCCGCCTCGCCGACGACATCGACATCGCCATGGCGGCACGGGACGCCGGCATGAAGGCGCTGGTGCTCAAGTGCCACCACGAGAGCACCGTGTCCCGCGCGTACCTGGTCCAGCGGACGGTGCCCGGCATCCGCGTGTTCGGTGGGGTGGTCCTCAACTCCTACGTGGGCGGCATCAACCCCGCCGCCGTGGAGGCGGCGCTGCGGCTCGGCGGCAAGGAGGTGTGGATGCCGACGGTCGACGCCGGCTACCACGCGCAGGTCCACGGCGGCACCGGCGGCTACGACGCGCAGCAGGGCGGCCGCCGGCAGGCAGAGGGCATCTGGGTCACCGACGCCGACGGTCGGCTCAAGCCCCCCGTCAAGGAGGTGCTCGCCCTGGTGGCCGAGCACCAGGCGATCCTCGGCACCTGCCACCTGTCGCCCGCCGAGATCGTCGCGCTGGTCAGGGAGGCGCGTGACGTCGGCGTCGAGAAGATCGTCGTCACCCACCCGTTCTTCAGGGTGCCCAACCTCGACCTCGACACCGTCGAGGAGGTCGCCCGCCTCGGCGCCATGCCCGAGTTCGGCTACTGCACCATCTCGCCTGCCTGGCAGTACGCCGCCCCCGAGAAGATCGTCGCGGCGGTCAGGCGGGTCGGCGCCTCGCGCTGCCTGCTGGTGTCCGACACGGGACAGCGGCACAACCCGATGCCGTCGGAGGCCCTGCGCGTGTTCGCCCAGACCGTGTTCGAGAAGGGCGTGAGCGAGCAGGACGTCCTCACCATGATCGGCCGCAACCCCCACGACCTCCTCGACCTCGACAACGCCGACGCCCCACCGCGCCCGGTCGAGCACGTCGACCCCTGCCTGGAGCCCGCGTCGGGCCCCGGCCGCACCCACAACAATTGACAAATCCTCCCCCCAACATTGGTGGAGGATTGCACACCCAGCCTCTTGCGCCCGCCGGACGACAAGCCGTTAGCTACCAAAACAGGGTGGAGCATCCCGCGGCTCGAGGGAAAGGCCGGTGGGGACATGGCAGAAGCGAAGACGTCGGAGATCCGCCTCGACGCACACAGCATCGAGCCGATCCCAGAGCAGGACAAGGATTCCACCGGCATCCAGCAGTTGTGGATCTGGGCCGGCGCCAACATCGCCCCGATCAACTGGATCCTGGGCGCCCTCGGGATCGTCCTCGGCCTCGGCCTGGTCGAGACCATCCTGATCGTGGTCCTCGGCAACCTCGTCGGCTGCGGGATCTTCGCGGCGATGACGGTGATGGGCCACAAGACGGGCGTGAACCAGATGGTCCTGTCCCGCTCGGCGTTCGGCCGGCGAGGCGGCTACCTGTCGTCGTGGATACAGTTCCTGATGACGATGGGCTGGATCGGGGTCAACACCTACTTCCCGGTGATCCTCGCCGTGGCGATCCTCGGCCATTTCGGCGTCAAGGACACCTTCGGGGTCAAGTTCATCGTCGTGACCATCATCATGGTCCTCCAGGTCGGCATCGGGGTGTACGGCTTCTACCTGATCCGCACCTTCGAGAAGTACACCGTGCCAGTGACGGCGGCGATCTTGGTGCTCATGAGCTTCCTGGCCTGGTCCCGCCCCGGCGTCGTCGACTGGGGCCTGACGACCAAGCTGACCGGGGCCGCACACTTCTCCTCCATCACCGGGCTCGTCACCGCCATTGGCGTGGGCTGGGGGATCTCCTGGGTGACGTGGGCGTCCGACTACTCCCGCTTCGTGCCCAGGCGGGTCTCCTCGAGGTCGGTGTTCTGGTACAGCTACGTCGGACTGTTCGTCCCCACGGTGTGGCTGGCGATCCTGGGCGCGAGCATCGCCAGCGTCAGCCAGACCACCGACCCGGCGAGGCTGGTGACGTCGGTGTTCGGCGGCTTCGTCGCCGTGCTGGTCATGCTGTTGGTGCTGCACGGGCCGATCGCCACCAACATCCTCAACGTCTACTCCTCGGCGCTGGCCGCGGCCAGCGCCGGCATCCGCGCCTCCCGGTTCGCGCTCGGGCTGCTGGCGGGCGCCGTCGGCTACGCCGTCACCCTCTACTTCCTGCGCGCGCCCTCGTTCGCCCAGACCTTCGACAACTGGATGGTCGGGCTGATCCTGTGGATGTCGCCCTGGGCGGGGGTGGTGCTGGCCGACTTCTACCTGCTCAAGCGGCAGCAGATCGACGTCGACCAGCTCTATGCGGAGCCCGAGCGAAGCGCCTACGGGGACGTCAACTGGGTCGGGATCGGTGCCTTCGTCATCGGACTCGTCGCCGGCTGGCTGTTCGAGTTCGGCCTGGTGGCGCCCCTCCAGGGCTTCGCGTCCAAGAACCTGCTCAACGGCGCCGACCTGTCCTGGCTGGTCGGTATCGTGGTCGCCGGCGGCATCTACCTGGTCGGGATGCGAGGCCGGGCGGCGGCCCCAGCAAAGGAGATGGCGGCGCCCCCCGTGGCCGACTCCTAGGGAGCGCCTGCTCGCCGGGACATGATCCGCGCGGCGGTGCTGACCGCTCCGGGCACGCTCGAGGTCACCAGCTTCCCGGAGTCGGCGCCGCCGCGCGACGGCGCCGTGCTGCGCCCGACCCACTGCGGGGTGTGCGGTACCGACCCGCACATGTACAGCGGGCACCTGACCGTTCCCATGCCGCTGGTCATGGGGCATGAGTTCTCCGGCGTGCTGGAGGGCTGGGGTCCGGACTTTCCCGCTCGTGACGTGTACGGCCAGGACCTCCGCCCCGGCGACGCGGTCGCGGTCGGCACCACGCTGTCGTGCGGGACCTGCTACTACTGTCGCTTCGTCCCCCAGCGGGAGAACCTCTGCCAGGCCGTGAACATCTACGGGATCACGCTGGGGGCCGACGAGGCGCCGCATGTCCGCGGCGGCTACAGCGAGCTGCTGTACCTGATGCCGCAGACCTGGCTGTTCAAGCTGCCCCCGACGGTGTCGTTGAAGATGGCGGCGCTCGCCGACCCGATCGCCTGCGGCACGCGGGCGCTGGAGCGGGCGTTCGCCCCGGGGCTCCCCTGGGCAGGGGAGGGCATCGGCCTGGGGAAATCGGTGGTGGTCCAGGGCCTCGGGCCCATCGGGATCCTGACCGGCGCCGCGGCCCGCGCCATGGGCGCGAGCCCGGTCGTCGGCATCGACCGCATCCCGATGCGCCTGGAGATGGCCGGGCGGTTCGGCTTCGACGAGGTCCTCTCGCTGGCGGAGCTGACGGAGGTGGAGGACCGGGTCAAGGCCGTGCGCTCCATGACCCGCGGCCTCGGCGCCGACGTGGTGGTCGAGGTGGTGGGGCTGCCGCCGGCCTTCGCCGAGTCCCTCCGGCTGGTCCGCAAGGGTGGCCGCGTCGTCGAGTTCGGTCACTTCACCGACAACGGCACGATGGCGCTCAACCCGCAGCAGATCGTGAACCTCGACGTGGACATCCTCGGGTCCTACGCCTACCCGAACGCGCAGCTGGGCACGTCGCTGGCGTTCCTGTCGCGGTACTCGGGGACCTACCCGTTCGAGGACCTGGTGACCCATACGTTCGCGGTGGAGGACACCGAGCAGGCGATCAAGGCCAGCCGCGACAAGGTCTGCGTTAAAGCGATGGTGGTGTCCGGGAGCTAGGAGGCCGGGAGCCGAGGAGCTGGATGCCGATGGGTGTTGGCCGGTAGTGGTTGATCTCGTTGCGGTCCTGCGGACACGCAGACGCCACCACGACGCAGTCGAGCGCGGCGCGCAGCACGACGCCGTCCCCGGCCCTGGCCGGCGAGGAACCCCAGGTGAACGAGCCGTCCGGCTCGACCCGCACCGCCATGAACAGGTTGATCGGCTGCGGCACCTCGATCCGGTCGTGGCCGAGACCGGCCATCACCCCCTGGAGGTTCTCCTGGCACGACGGGTGCCACCCCTCCACGCCGAGGAGCCGGTAGCGCGTGGGATCGCAGGCCGCGCACAGCATGTCGTGCACGCCGGGGGAGTCGTCCGCCTCGAACCAGAGGATCGGGCGGCGCCGGTTGGTGACGAAGGCCTCGCCGACCCGCGGGAACAGCCGGTTCACCCAGATCCTGGTGTGCTCGGCGCTGGCGTACTCCCCGACGTCGCCGGCGACGAACACGAACAGGTCCGCGACCTGGCCGCCCTCGACCTCGACCACCCGGAAGCTCCCGCCGGTCGGCACCTGGACCGCACGGGCCTCGCGGGCCGGCACCAGCACGAACTCCTCTGCCATAAGGAGACCGAGCATGCCACAAGGTGATGGCGGCGGTGGCGGGCCGAGCTTCCCGTTCGCGGGGATACCCTCGTTTCTCGGGTCGGCCATCTGCACGAACCTGAACGGCCTCGACGCCGACATCGCAGTCCTCGGCGCACCGACCGACGAAGGCTCCCCCTTCATGCCGGGGTCCCGGTTCGGTGCCCGCTCGATCCGCGAGCACTCGCTGCGGTTCCTCACCGACGGACGCGGCTACTACGACCCGCAGGCGCGCCGGCGGTTCCTCGAGCGGGAGATGGTGGAGGGCCGGATCGCCGACGTGGGGGACGCGGACGTGCTGCCCACCAACGTGGTCGACACCTTCGCCAACATCACCGCGCTGACCCGCAAGGTGGTCGAGCGTGGCGCCCTGCCGGTGGCGCTGGGAGGCGACCACGCGATCACCTACCCGGTGGTCCGGGCGTTTGAGGGCGAGGAGCCCTTCCACGTCGTCCATTTCGACGCCCACATCGACTACATGCCGTTCGTCCACGGGCTGGAGTTCACCAACCAGCACGCGTTCCGGCATCTGCGCCTGATGCCGAACGTGCGGTCCATCAACCAGGTGGGCATCCGCAGCATCCGCAACACGCAGGTGATGCACGAGGACTCACTCCGCGACGGCAACCGGGTGGTGACCATGGAGGAGTTCAGGGACCGCCCGGTCGACTCGGTGCTGGACGGCATCCCGGAGGGGGCACGCTGCTACATCAGCGTCGACATCGACGTCCTCGACATGTCCCTCATCCCCGGCTGCGTCTCGGCGGAGCCCAACGGCATGAGCTACGCCGAGCTGCGGGACGCCATGTTCGCCGTGGCCGAGCGGACCCAGGTGATCGGCCTCGACCTCGTCGAGGTCAACCCGCTGCTCGACGTCCGCACGGGCCTGACCTCGTACCTGGCCGCCCACATCGTGGTGGAGTCGCTCGGCCGCATCTGCGACCAGCCATGGTGGCGAGACGCCAGGCCCGAACGGGACGCCGCGGCCAGGGCCGGCGGCGACGCGTAGGAGGCGAGATGGCAGACCCGGTCAGGGTTGACGTCCACATGCACCTGTACCCGTCCGCCGAGTCGGGAGACTGGTGGAAGGCCGGCTACGAGATCTGGGAGTACGGCGAGAAGCAGGGGGTGCGGTTCAGCCGCTCCAGCGGGACGGTCGGCGACGCGCTCGCGGCCATGGAGAAGGCGGGCTTCAGCCACGGCGTCGCCGTGAACCTGCTGAGCGTGGACCTCTTCCGGGAGGAGGCGCTGGCGATGCTGCCGCAGGACCTCCACGGTGAGGAGCGGGCCAAGGCCGCCGCCGAGATCGAGGCGACGATGGGCGAGCGGTTCCGCGCCGCCAACCGCTGGCTGGTCGACGCCCTCGCCCCGATACGGCAGCTCACCCCCTACGTCGGCGTGGACCCCTGGGCCCTGTCGCCCGAGCAGAACGTCGAGCACCTGCGGGAGATGGCCGACCGGGGGGCTCGTGGCATCAAGTTGCACCCGGTGGCGCAGCGGTTCCAGCCGAACGACCCGCGCATGCGTCCCGTCTACGACGCCTGCGAGGAGCTGGGGCTGGTGGTCCTGTCCCACACCGGGTCGGCCAGGGGCGGCGAGCCGTTCGCCGAGCCCGGGGCGTTCGCAGAGGTGCTCCAGCAGCACCCTCGGCTCATCGTGGTGCTGGCACACCTGGGTGGGGGAACTGGCGCCAGACGCCGGAACTGGCCCTGGCGTTCCCGCAGGTGAGGTTCGACCTCTGCGAGATCGTCGAATGGGCCGGAGCGCCGAACGCCCCCACCGAGGAGGACCTGGCCCGGCTGATCAAGCAGGTCGGCCCCGAGCGGGTCATGTTGGGTACCGACTTTCCCTGGTACGACCTCGATCGGACGGTCGAGCTGGTCATGAGGCTGCCGGTGCTCTCGACGGGGGAGAAGGAGCAGATCCTGGGGGCGAACGCCGTCGGCCTGCTCGACCTGCCGGTGTGAAAGGAGCGCGCACATGGCGAACGATTCCGGCGCGGTCGAGCGGATGCTCGCGGTCGCCATCGACGAGGCCAGGACCGGGCTGGCCGAGGGCGGCGTGCCGGTGGGCGGAGCACTGTTCGCGGCCGACGGGCAGCTCCTGGGGCGGGGACGCAACCGGCGGGTGCAGGAGGACGATCCCTCGATCCACGGGGAGACCGACGCCTTCCGCAAGGCCGGCCGCCAGCAGAGCTACCGTGGCACGACCATGGTGACGACCCTGGCTCCCTGCTGGTACTGCAGCGGCCTGATCCGGCAGTTCCGCATCCCGCGGGTCCTCGTCGGCGAGGACCGGCACTTCCAGGGCGGGGTCGACTGGCTCAGGGGGGCGGGCGTCGAGGTCACCGTGGTCGACTCGCCCGAATGCGTGGACCTCATGGAACGGTTCATCGAGGAGTATCCCGAGATCTGGAACGAGGACATCGGCGAGGACTGAGCTGGTCGCGACCCGGAGGAGGTCGGCGGGCCGAGGGAGCGGTGGGCCTGGCTCTTCTCGCGGGCGCAGGCCCGCCGGCGCTCCCAGGACTTGTCATCAAGGAGTGATGCGCGCACGGTCTTCAACCGCACCCACCGGCACCACATCACCCCAGGCCCTTGTCGTCCAGGCGATGTCCTGAGATCGTCTCGTCGCCTGTCCTCCCAGCGAGGAGAGGGTAGGTCCCTATGGGGCACCGCCAGCATGAGCTGCGGATCGGAGGCCGACCATGCGGAGCGAGCTCTTCGGAGAGAACCTCGAGGCCGGGACGCAGGACCGATTTGCGTTGCAGAATCCACGTCTGCTGCGGATCGGGCTGGACGGCGATGTCATGGCCCGGCAAGGCTCGATGGTCGCCTACCAGGGGGAGCTGGACTTCGCCTACCAAGGCTCCGGGGGAGTGGGGAGGTTCCTCAAGAAATCGCTCACCGGCGAGGGCGTGCCGCTGATGAAGGTGAGCGGCCGAGGCGACCTGTTCCTCGCCGATGACGCCAGCGAGATCCACCTGATCACCCTCGAGGGGGACTCGGTGACGGTGAACGGGCGCAACGTGCTGGCCTTCGACTCCGCGCTGACCTGGGACATCAAAAAGGTCGAGGGCGCCTCGATGCTTGCCGGGGGAGTCTTCAACACGGTCTTCACCGGGACCGGGCAGATCGCGATCACCGCCCATGGCACTCCCGTGGTCCTGACGGTGGATGCTCCCACGTATGCGGACATGCAGGCGGCCGTGGCTTGGTCCTCGTCGCTGGCCACCAGCGTGCGGCGGACGGCGGGAGCCGGAGCGCTCATCGGCCGCGGCTCCGGAGAGGCGTTCCAGCTCGCCTTCTCCGGAACCGGGTTCGTGGTGGTCCAGGCCAGCGAAGGGCGAGTCGCCCCGCCCCACTCGCACTGACGACCTCCCCTCGTCCTCGCTCCGCTTGGTGGTGACCAGGCCGAGGACGACCAGCTTGTCTTTGGGCCGAAGCGCGGCGGCTCGAAGCCGCCCGAGCGCGCGTCGTCGTACTCCAGGAAGAAGCCGTCGACCTCGAGACCGCCGAACAGCGCCTCCGCCACGAAGTCGTAGCCGCCCTCGGCCGCCCAGGAGGAGCGGAAGTTGCCGCGGCACATGTGGGTGGTGACCGCCATCCCCGGCGGCCGGCCCGCCAGCGCCCGGTTGATCTGCTGGATGTAGCGCAGATGCAAGTGCTCGGCGTCGTCGCCACGCCCGGCGACCATCGCCCGCTGCGCCGGGTCGTTGAGGTAGGCGAGGCTGGTGTCGTCGAACTGGAGATAGGTGCAGCCCAGCTCGCCCATGCGCCGGACCTGCTCGGCGTAGGCGTCGCCCAGGTCGCTCCAGAACTGCTCCAGGTCGGGGTAGACGCCGCGGTCAATCGCCGCCTGGCCGCCGCGATAGTGGACCATGTTCGGCGACGGGATGGTGAGCTTGGGGGTGCCGGAGGTCACCATCGCCTGCAGCGCCTGGGCCAGCTGCAGCGTGACGGGCGTGTTGGTCACCAGCATGTTCAGCTTGTAGGGGACCGGGACGCCGGCCTGCTGGAGGAGCTGCTTGGCCTTGTCCGGGTCGTAGGCGCGCTGCGGCAGCTCGCTGTTGAAGAACCGGTCGGTGCGCGGGATCGGATGGTCGTTGCCGAGCTGGCCGTAGCCGCGCAGCGCCACCTTCAGCAGCTGGTCGCGGTCGATCGCGTGCTTGATCGCGAGGCGGACATTGTTGTCCACGAACGGCGGCTTGGTGCAGTCCATCAGGAAGGTGAAGTGCTGGCCGCCGGCCGACTGCACGACCTGCAGCTTCGGGTTGCGCTTCAGCAGGTCGACCGTCTTGAAGTCCAGCCGGTTGATGGCGTGGACCTGGCCCGACATCAGCGCGTTGGTGCGGGCGGCGACGTCGTTGATGACGATCACCTCCACCGCGTCGACATTGGCGCAGCCCGGCTTCCAGTAGTTCGGGTTGCGGGTGAAGCGCGAGCGCACGCCGGGCTCGTAGCTCTCATAGACGAAGGGGCCGGTGCCGACCGGCTTCGACCAGTCGGTGAAGCCCTCCGGCACCACCAGGAAATGGTAGTCGGACAACAGGTATGGCAGATCGGCGTTGCCGCCGGTCAGCTCGATCGCGATCTGGCTGTCGGAGAGCTTGCGGACGTCCTTGATCTGCTCGGCGATGGCGCGGGCGGCGGAGCTGGTCTCGCCGCGATGCAGGTTGATCGAGTAGATCACGTCCTCGACCGTCAGCGCCTTGCCGTTGTGGAAGGTCACGCCCCGGCGGAGGTTGAACACCCATTCGGCCGCGCCGGGCTTGGCCTCCCAGCTCTCCAGCAGCTCCGGCACCGCCTGGTTGTTGCGGTCGATCTCGACCAGCCCGTTCATCAGCATGAAGGCCTGGTTCAGCGGCACCCAGTCGGTCATCACCCGCGGGTCGAGCGTGTCGGTGGTGCTGCCGCCGCCCATGCCCAGCTTCAGCACGCCGCCCTTGCGCGGCGTGTCCTGGGCGAAGGCGCGGCCCAAGCCGCCCGATGCCGTCGCGAGGCCGAGGCCGGCGGCGCCCAGCAGCAGGCCGCGGCGCGTGGTTTCGAGATGCGGGAAGTCCCTGCGTGTCATGACCGACCCCTGTTGTCCGGTGGGCGGACGCTCGGCGGCGTCCAGTGCGGCAGCCGTTGCGTCGCGCTGCCTTGAGCGGCCGGACCCTAGTGGATGACGGCAATAAGTCGGACATGATTTTTAGGCATGACCCCATGAGCAAGATTCGGTGCCACTTGTCCAGGCCGGCCCCTATGCAAGGCGCCTTCGTTGATCGAGGTCGAATCGTGAGTCTGCCGGATGTGGTCGGCCTGGTCGGTGTCCTGGCCTATCTGCACGCCTATGCCCTGGCCCAGCTGCAGATCCTCGCGATCACGGATTGGCGCACAGCCCTCTTGAACATCGTCGGCGGCGTGCTGGTGATGTACTCGCTGCTGTGGAGCTTCAACCTGGCCTCCTTCGTGGCCCAGGCCTTCTGGATGCTGTTCACCGTCATCGGCCTGGTGAAGGCGCGCCGGATGCGGCCGCGGCCGGCCGGCTGAACTTCCGTCGTCATCGGCCGGCCGGCCGACGTGATCGATGAAGATCTGCTCGAGCGACACCTCGTCGAGCTCGAAGTGCGTGACGGTCGCCTTGTGCGCGATGGCGGCGGCGAGGACGGCATCGGGATCGACGCCGTCGTCGAGCTCGACCTCGGTCCGGCCGAAGCCGGCTCGCAGGATACGCGCCCCGCGGACGTCCGCGATCCACGGCAGCCGGTGGTCGCCTTCGACCGAGATGTGGACGAGGCGCCGACCGGACGACCGGCGGATCTCCCGGAGCGGCCCGCCGACGACGACCCGGCCGCGGTCGACGATCGCGATCGACTCGCAGAGCGCCTCGACCGTTTCCATCTGGTGGGTCGAGAAGATGAGCGTCTTGCCCTGGTCGCGCAGCTCAAGGAACGCCTCGCGCAGGATCGCCGTCAGGTCGCCGGCGAGTTGATGATCTTCGGGGTCGGACTGCAGGTGGCGGACGGCGTCGGCGCGACCGATTGGGTCGGCCTGGCCGAGCAGGTAGTCGGTCAACCCGACGTTGCGGTCGGGGTCGCCGCCTGCGAGCTCCCGCAGCGCCGACCGGGCACGCGTGCGCACCTCGTCCTCGCCGACGCCGAGCATCGACGCGAGGTCGGCGTAGCTCTGACCTCTCTCGAGCAGCAGCTGCAGGGTGGCTTTTTGGTCGGCGGTGAGTGGCATGTGCCGTTCCGAGATTCCAGCGAAGCGTAGGGATTCCCGCCATCGGGCCACGCAGGTTGTCGCCCGGTAGCAGGGGGTTTGCGGTGGGCGATTCGGCTCGCGGTTATGTTGCGCGGGTGCTTGGGGCTCTGGCGGACCTCGCGCTGACGCGGCCGTGGGCGCTGCTGGCGGCCAACGTGCTGGCGGCGATTGCGGCCCTCGTCGCGTGTCTGGGCGCGCCCGCCGACCTCGGCCTCGGCTCGACCGGCCTGGAGGACGGCGAGGAGCCGGGGATGGTCGTCGTGCTGCGAGGCGATGTCGCCGCCGATACCCGCGTCTTCGAGGTCGCCGAGGACGTGATCAGTGCGCAGGTCCAGGCGGATCCCGCGGTTTCGAGCGTCAGCCGGAGCGAAGGGGACGGCGCGCGCGACGCCGATCAGGTCGTTCTCGTGGCTGAGTTCGGGGACGTCTCGGAGGCCGAGCGCCAGAGCGCGGTGGAGCGGCTGCAGGACCGCATCGATCCCGGGCCCCTTCGCGTGCAGATCGGCGGCGAGACCGCGGTGCTCGTTGCCGCCCGCGACTCCGTGGGCGGCGACATCTGGCGGCCGGCGCTGCTGGCGCTTCCGCTCGTGCTCCTGGCCATGGCGGCAGCCGCCGGGCCGCGGCTGCTTCCCGCAACGCTGCTCGGCGCGGCGACCGCAGTCGCCGGGACCCTGGCGCTCATGCGGCTCGTCGGCGTCGTGGCGGACGTGTCGCTACTGGGCATCGTCCCGGGCGCCGTCGTCGGCGCCGTGCTCGGCATCGAGCTTCCCGCGATGGTGGCCTCGCTTCACCGCGAGGAGATGGCGCTGTCGGCCGAACGCGAAGCGGTACCGAGCGTCCTCGAAGACGGCGGTCGGCGAGTGGCGGTGATCGCCGCCGCCGCGACGCTGCCGGCCCTCGGGTTGCTCGCGACCCCGCTCGACCAGGCGGCTTCGCTGGCGCTCGGGTGCGCGCTCGCCGCCTGGCTGGCGGCCCTTTCGGCGCTCACCGGGACCGTGGCTGTCCTCGTGCTCCTCGGAAGGCGATCCGGCGACGCCGCTCGATCGGGCTCCGAGCGGGCAGGTGCTGCGGACGAGGACATCGGCGAGGGGCCGACTTGGCTGCGCGCCCTGCCGGCGATGATCGCCGCGTTTCGATGGCGCACGCTCGCCGCGCTCGCGGTGGGGCTCGCTCCGCTCGTCGCCCTGACCGTGACCGCTGCCGACGGATCGAGCCGCCCGCTCGCCGCGACGGACCTGCCGCGCGGCACCGAGGCGCGAACGGCGACCGAGGCTGCCGGGGAAGCCGTCGCCTCAGCCGGCTCGCTGATCTCCGAGCTGCCAATCGCAGCCGGGATCGCCGCCCTGCTGGTGGGCGCCGGGGCGCTGGTGCTGACGAGACGTCTCGCCTCGCTGCTGACGGTTCCGGCCGCGCTGCTGCCCGCCGGCGCGGGCGTCGGCGCCTGCGTGCTGGTCTTCGAGCAGGGTCATCTCGCCGACGCGTTCGATCTGTCGTCCTCGGGCTCGCTGGACACCGCGGCGGTGGCCGCAGCCGTCTGCGCCCTGGCGGCCGTGGGCGCTGCGCGTTCGGCCGCGGCTCTGTTGGCCGTGCGCGCTGAGCGGCGCCTTGGCGTGGGGCCCGATGGCGCGGCCGAGCTCGCCGGCGCATTCACCCTCCCGGCGGCACTGGCCGCGACGATCGCGGCGGCGGTGCTGGCCGGCACCCTGCTTGCCGCCGACCTCTACGCGGCTAAGGAGCTCGGCTTCGCCGTCGTCATCGGGCTCGTGCTCGACCTCGTGCTCGTGCGCGCGCCCCTCCTGGCCGCCCTGGCGCGCTGGAGCGGCTAGGTTCCCGGCGATGCCGCCTGCGATGCATGGAGCGCACGAGGACGGCCTCGGGGCTCTCATCGGCCTCGAGGACATCTCCACGGGGC
>Ga0081455_10006173_pt1 | contig 12921 bp, 14 predicted proteins | sample TabmetS3T2R1_FD_70207 | JGI IMG/M metagenome (GOLD analysis project Ga0081455, IMG submission 70207) | Tabebuia heterophylla rhizosphere microbial communities from the University of Puerto Rico - S3T2R1 | ecosystem: Host-associated > Plants > Roots > Rhizosphere ... | reverse complement strand
AGGTGAATCCCGACCTTCTGGCCTCGCTCAACCAGGCCACGATCTTTGGTGCTGGCATCTCCGACACCTTCTTGAAGGTTGGCTTCGAGAACGGGATCACCAGTGTGCACATCGTCACTCTGGTGCTGATCATCGCGATGACGGTCACCTTGTTCATTACGCAGCTGCAGCTGATGCGGAAGAACATGCCGCCGGAAGCGCTGACCGGGCCATTCGCGCAGCAGCAGAAGATCATGCTTTACGTCTTCCCGCTGGTTTTTGCGATCGGTGGCGTCAACTTCCCGGTCGGTGTCTTGATCTACTGGTTCACCTCAAACCTGTGGACCATGGGCCAGCAGTTCTACGTGATTCGCCGCAATCCGGCCCCAGGCACGCCGGCGTACGACGCCTGGGAGGCGCGCCGCAAGGCCAAGGGCAAGGCAGATGTGGCCTTGGCTGCGGTCCCTGACCCCGAGCCGGCACCCGAGGCGGCGTCGCCGAACACGTCGAAGGTGGCTCGGCAGCAGCCACGCCAACAACCGCGCAAGCAAACAAGATCACAGCGCAAGCGCTGAGACGGCATCGAGAGTACGTAGGGGGATCAGGTGGCCGACGAGCCGCAGGCGGAGACCGAGGGAACTGCCGAGTCGGATGCGGCAGGGCCCGAGTTAAGTGAGGCGTCGGAGAATCCACTCGACACCGAGGCCGAGATCGCCGCTGACTACCTCGAAGAGTTGCTCGACATTGCAGATCTGGATGGCGACATCGACACCTACATCGAGGGCGACCGGGCCCACGTGTCGATCATCAGCGAGTCAGATGTGCTGGTCGGTCGCGACGGTGAGGTGCTCGACGCGCTGCAGGAGCTGACTCGGCTGGCTGTGATGACGGAAACCGGTGAGCGGAGCCGGCTGATGCTGGACGTAGCCGGGTATCGCGAGCGTCGCCGGAAGGAGCTGGAAGCGCTCGCCGCAAACGCCGTCGGCGAGGCCAAGGAATCTCAAGAGCCGGTGCCTTTGGCGCCGATGAATCCTTTCGAGCGCAAAGTCGTGCACGATGCCGTCGCAGCGGCCGGGTTGACCAGTGAATCTGAAGGCGAGGAACCCGACCGTCACGTGGTGGTCATACCCGCCTGACCCGACGTGACGACTCGCCGCCTTCGCGGCAGTAAGTCGTCGAATCGGAAGAACGCGAGAATCAACGCGCACAGAACGAGGGTGAGCGCGACCTGGGCGATCCCCTGCTGGCTGAAGGATCAGATGTTGCTGGCGACGTTGAGCGATGCATATCAGGGCTAGCGCCGACCCGCCCGGGACCGCCGGGCGGACACCAAGCGCAGCGCGAACACCGATGCCGATCACTGTGAGAGCAGGGACTGACAGACAAGCGGCGGCGTACCACCCGAGCCCTACCCGCCAACGTTTCAGGCCACCCAGCAGCCGACCGATGCCGCGCCTGCCGCGAGTGATGCCGGTGACCACGATCGCGGCGATCACCGGCGCTGCGGCACCGACGGTTTGCAGCACGAGTCGGTGGAGCTGTTCTGACTGGTCACCGGCATCACGCCGCAGTCTAAGCGCGCGTGGCCGCTCAGGGCGCGTGACGAGGCTCAGCGCATTTGAGGCGGTCGAAGCTCGAGGACCAGTGGGGTGCACACTTTGTGCATGGCTGAACTGGAGCAGCAACGCACTCTGAAGACTGCAATCCCCGGCCCGCGCTCAGTCGAACTCATGGCGCGGAAGACCGGCGCCGTTGCGCGCGGCGTCGGAACGACGATGCCGGTTTTTGCTGTCGAAGCAGGTGGCGGCATCGTCGTCGACATCGACGGCAACAGCTTGATCGACTTTGGGTCCGGGATCGCCGTCACCACGATCGGAAACAGCGCGCCCCGCGTGGTCGCGGCCGTTCAAGATCAGGTGGAGCTGTTCACCCACACCTGCTTCATGATCACCCCGTACGAGGGCTATGTAGCAGTCTGCGAGCAGCTCAACCAGCTCACCCCAGGTGAGTATGAGAAACGCAGTGCGCTGTTCAACTCGGGTGCGGAAGCCGTCGAGAACGCGGTGAAAATCGCCCGCTCGTACACGAAGAAGCAAGCGGTCGTCGCCTTCGATCACGCCTACCACGGACGCACCAACCTGGCCATGGCGCTGACCGCGAAGAGCATGCCGTACAAGCATGGCTTCGGCCCGTTCGCCCCGGAGGTCTACCGCGCTCCCCTGTCATACCCCTACCGTGATGACAAGCTGATGGATGGCGAGCTCGCTGCCCGGCGCGCCATCGATGTGATCGACAAGCAGGTCGGGGCAACCAATCTGGCCGCGGTGATCATCGAACCTATTCAGGGCGAGGGCGGATTCATCGTTCCTGCCGACGGCTTTCTGCCGGCGTTGGCTGACTGGTGCCGGTCCAACGATGTGGTCTTCATCGCCGATGAGATACAAACCGGTTTCGCACGTACGGGTGCCATGTTTGCCTGTGAGCTGTTCGACGTCGTTCCGGACATGATCGTCACTGCCAAGGGCATTGCCGGCGGATTGCCGCTGGCCGCGGTCACCGGGCGGATAGAGATCATGGATGCTCCTCACGTGGGAGGTCTCGGCGGGACCTACGGCGGCAACCCGGTCGCGTGTGCGGCGTCGCTTGCAGCAATCGAGACGATCAAGGCCGAAAATCTCGTCGCTCGTGCTGGTGAGATCGAGCGGATCATGCTCAGCCGGCTGCACCGGATGCAGGCGGAGGACAACCGCATCGGTGATGTCCGAGGCCGTGGGGCGATGATCGCGGTTGAGTTGGTGCAGCGAGACACCTCCGATCCCGATCCGGGATTTACCTCCGCCGTCGCAGCCGCCGCGCGCGAGAAGGGCGTCATCGTGTTGACCTGTGGCACGTACGGGAACGTGCTGCGCTTCTTGCCGCCGCTGGCTATCAGCGATGAGCTGCTCAACGATGGCCTCGACGTGCTGGCCGATGTCTTCGCAACTACGTGAGATCTATGGCGCCGAATTCCCGGACATAAAGAGATATGTCGACATTCTGGCCTCGACTGGGGTGGAATGGGGCCTGATCGGTCCTCACGAGGCCGAAAGACTGTGGGATCGCCACATACTCAACAGCACGGCTCTGAGCGAATTGATCACTGCCAATAGCACCGTGGCCGATGTGGGCAGTGGTGCTGGTCTGCCCGGCATTCCGCTGGCATTGGTCCGGCCCGATCTTCGCATGACACTGATCGAGCCGCTGCTCCGACGCAGTACATTTCTGACCGAAACCGTCGAGACGCTTGGCATAGGCGATCGAGTCACCGTCGTTCGATCGCGAGCAGAAGACCACCACCAGTCCTACAATTTCGTGGTCGCGAGAGCGCTGGCTCCGCTCGATCGCCTGATCGGCTGGTGCAACCCGCTGCGCGATGGCGGCGGCGTGATCCTGGCGCTCAAAGGCAGCTCTGCAGCCGATGAAGTGGAGGCAGCAAGGCGTCACCTGCAAGCCGCGCACCTAGACGCGGAGGTGTTGAAGGTGCAGGCTCATCCAGCTGCCGACCCGGCGACTGTGGTACGCCTCCGGGCGAGTGCTTGAGATTCCCTTTTCTGGCGCGGCGCCCAGTGCCGCGGGCTCCGGATTGCTACCTTGTGGCCGAGGGGTGAGGAAGGGGTTGCATGCTCGCACCGCCAGAGGTGGAGTATCGAGTAACGCCGGGGATTGGCTGGCCGCTATGTGTTGAGGTTGATCCGCGCATCGGCTGGCCCAATGTTCCACGTGAAACGCTCGATTGGACCGCCGCGCTGGGCGCTGAATTCACCCGCACCGGCCCCACGGTCATGGCTACCGCTTCGCCGGTTATCGAGATCCCGCCAGGTCCGCGCCGGGCCCGCTTTGACGAAGACGAGTTCCCACCGGCGGCCGAGGTTGATCCGCCAGCGCATGCGACCGCTGAGAGTCTGGCAACCGTCTCATTGCCGGCGCCGTCGCTCCCCCGCGTATTCGTTGTGGCAAACCAGAAAGGCGGGGTAGGTAAGACCACGACAAGCGTGAACCTGGCGGCGGCCCTTGCACTCGGCGGGCTTTCGGTGCTCGTGGTGGATCTCGATCCGCAAGGGAACGCCACCACCGCGCTCGGGGTCGATCATCCGGCCGGCCTGCCCGGAACCTACGAGGTGGTCATGTCCGGCGCGACACTTGCCGACCATGTGGTCGACTCACCAGAGGCGCCCAACCTCAAGGTCCTGCCTGCCACGATCGACCTCGCCGGTGCCGAAATCGAGCTGGTGTCCATCGTCGCCCGTGAGAACCGGCTCAAGCGAGCTCTGCGTTCCTACCTCCAGGACAACCCGGCCGATTACGTCTTTCTCGACTGCCCGCCATCGCTTGGGCTGTTGACACTCAATGCACTGGTGGCCGCGAATGAGATCCTGGTTCCGATCCAGTGCGAGTACTACGCACTCGAGGGCGTCACTCAGCTCTTGCGCACCATTGATTTGGTCAAGGGTGAGCTCAATAACGAGCTCCGGCTGAGCACCGTCCTGCTCACCATGTTCGACGGCCGGACCAAGCTCGCGGCCCAGGTCGCCGATGAGGTTCGACACCACTTCCCTGCCGAGACACTGCCAACGGTCATCCCGCGTTCGGTCCGCATATCCGAGGCGCCCAGTTACGGGCAGACCGTTCTGACCTATCAGCCCAGCTCGGCAGGGGCCATTTCCTATCTTGAAGCCGCACAAGAGATCGCCCGTAGAGGCGTGGAGGAGAGCGCATGAACATTCGTACGGAGCGCCGCGGCCTCGGCCGTGGCTTGGGGGAGTTATTCCAGCGGACGGAGCCGCAGGCAATTCCGGCTTCATCCAGCGGCGACACTCAGATGGCGACGCCAGCACAGGTTCCCGAGGGTTCCTACTTCGCAGAGCTGCCGCTGGAGTCGATCTCGCCCAACCCACGGCAGCCCAGAACCGTCTTCGACGAAGAAGCCATGAATGAGCTGGTAGAGTCCATTCGCGAAGTCGGCATGCTGCAACCGATCGTGGTCCGTCCGATGGGCGGCGCCAGGTTCGAACTCGTCATGGGCGAACGGCGGTGGCGGGCCGCGCAACAGGCTGGAGTGGCGACGATCCCGGCGATCGTACGCGAGACAGCAGATCACCAGCTGCTTCGCGATGCATTACTGGAAAACCTCCATCGAGCCCAGCTGAACCCCCTGGAAGAAGCTGCCGCCTATCAGCAGATGTTGGAAGACTTCGGCTGTACCCAAGAAGAGCTCGCGAGCCGGATCAAGCGCTCGCGGCCGCAGATTTCTAACACGATCCGCCTCCTTCGCCTGCCGCCGACTGTGCAGCGACGTGTTGCCGCCGGCGTGATCAGCGCGGGGCATGCGAGGGCGCTGCTCACGCTCGAGGATCCAGTTGTCCAAGAGCGCCTCTCGCAGCGAATAGTTGCCGAAGGGCTGTCAGTGCGGGCCGTGGAAGAACTCGTGACCGTCGGAGAACCGGAGCCAGCACCCCGGCGGGCCCGCCAGCCGAAGCTGGTGGCGCCAAAGGTCAAAGATCTTGCCGATCGACTCTCCGATCACTTTGAAACCCGCGTCCGTGTCGACCTCGGTAGGACCAAAGGCAAGATCGTCATCGAGTTCGCCACGGTCGATGACTTGGAGCGCATCGTCGGCGTGATCGAAGGTCAACCGGACGCCGCCGAGCAATATCGACAAATCGATATTCAGGAGGAGGTAGTGGGAGTCGCGGCCGGCTCGACCGCCTGGGCTTGAGCCAGTTTTCTTCTGATGTCCTTGGTTGCTGAGCGTTCGGCAACGAAAGACAAGAACGGGATGGTGCCGGCCAGCGCGATCAGGATCAAGCGCTTCCAGCTCCACTTTGCTCGCAAGCCCAAGTCGACCGCGGTGATCAGCAGGATCATGTAGAGATAGCCGTGGGGGATCGCGGTCCAGGTCACCACTTTGGAATTGTCACCCAGGTACTTCAGCGGCAGTCCAACGCAGACCAGCACGACGAGCAGGGTTCCAACTACCCAGGCCATGATCCTGTACCGGATCCACGCGTTCCGCATGGGCTGAAGCCTATGTCGGCTCAATCGGTCCGTCTGGTGTGATCTCAGCCACCTGCTCCGCATCCTCGCGCCCAATGTCGCGTGCCATTCGGAAGCCCATGAAGAGAACGAATGCTGCGAACAGCCACCATTGGCCGACGTACGCCACGTTGCGCAGCCGCCCTGACGCCTCGGGCAACTGCAGCGGTGCGGCCGCCAAGCCCTGGCTCATGGCGTCCGCACCAGACAAGGTGACGAATCCATCGATCATCGGCCCGGGCCACTGTTGCGCCAGGGTCGGCAGGCGCACCGACGCAATCTGACCGCTCGGGAGATCGGTCTCAGGCACATGTTCTTCGGTGGGCAGCAGTACGCCGACTTGCTTCACCAGGCCGGTGGGAGGCAGGGGTGCACTCGGTTCCGGGACGACGCCGCGTACCACGGCCACAACACTCCCGTCGGCTTGCCGCAGCCCGGTCAGTACGCGGAACTGCCCAACTTCGTCCTCCCCCGGCACCAGCAACTGCAGGGCCGGATCGTAGCTGCCCTCGAACGCTACTGACCGTCCGAACCCCTCAAACGCCGACGCCCTGGGGCGAGCCACCGAGCTGAGCGGGACCGGCGGCGCGGACGCCTGGTGTGCCGCAGCCGCTGCTCCCTGCCGGTGGTAGACCTGCAGCTGCCAGAAGCCGAGCACGATCATGACCGTCGCCAGGCCGATGCCGACGACGATGACCAGGGCTTGCTTGAACCGGGTCATCGGGGGAATTTCTTTCAGTTCGCCGCCAGTGAGATCGCCTTGGCGCGGCCTCCGCGGGCAGCGGCAGCGTGTACCAGGTCGGCGCACATCTTCCCGAGACTCCAGCCAGCGGTCTCGATTGCCAGAGGAACCGCCGAGGTTTCGGTCATGCCAGGTGACACGTTCACTTCCATGAACACCGGCTCCCCGTCGGATCTGACGATGAGATCGGTGCGCGATAGATCCCGCAGTCCGAGCGCGGCGTGTACCCGCAATGCCACGTCCGCGCAACGGTTTGCCACCTCGGACTTCAGCTCGGCCGGGCACAGGAACCGGGTTGCGCCGGCGGTGTACCGGGCGGTGTAGTCGTAGACGCCAGACTCCGGCCGGATCTCCACCGCAGGCAGAGCGATGGGCCCCCGCCCGCGATCCACCACGGCCACCGTTACCTCGGTTCCCTCGATGAACTCCTCGATCACAGCTACCGAGCCGTATGCGTACGCCCCCACCATCGCGGCCGGAAGCTCTCTGGCTCGAGTGACCTTGCTGCATCCCAGCGCCGAACCGCAGCGGGACGGCTTGACCATCATCGGGAAGCTGAGCTGGTCGCCGAGGGCATTGACCAGCACTTGAGCGCCCAGTTCACGGAATATCTCGTATGGCAGCGCGACTTGGGCAGGCGTCCGAACACCCGCAGCGCCGACGACGGTCGTGGCGATTGACTTGTCGAATGCCACCCGGCAAGCCGATCCCACTGAGCCGACGAACGGCACACTCATCAGGTCGAACACCTCGCGGAGTGCGCCATCTTCGCCCGCCTCGCCATGCAAGACAGGAAAGACCACCGAGCCGGTGAGTTCTGCGAGCCGTGACAGCAAGCTGGAGTCCACATCGGACTCCACGACCTCGAGGCCCCGAGAGCGCAGCGCCTGTGCCACCCGGCGCCCGGAGCGCAACGAGACGTCACGCTCATGTGACAGACCTCCCGAGAGCACTAGTACTGTCTGCAGGTATCCGGTGTCGGCCACCCCACTCCTTCTTTCATGATCATTAGACCATGATCAACAGTGATCAAGATCAACTTCTAGTGACTCCATGATCATCAGGTCTGGTTCGGTCCTGGTGCCTCACGGGGTCCGAATGCCAAGCGGCCGCTCTCAGGCTCGACGGCAGTGCCGAAGATTTCGAGCATTCTCGCTTCGTACTCCAGCACTTCTCCGAGCCGGCGGGTGCCTTCGATGATGCGATCTGGCGTTGGAAAACAGTACGACAAGCGCATATGCCGGCTGCCGAAACCATCGGCATAGAACGCGGTTCCAGGCACGTAGGCGACTCGCGCGGTGACCGCGCGCGGCAACATGGCGTGCGAGTCAATTCCTGCCGGCAGCGTCAGCCAGACGAAGAAGCCGCCTTCTGGATAGGTCCACGTCGTTCCCGCCGGCATGTGAGCGGTCAGTCCCGTGATCATCGCGTCGCGTCGTTCGCGATACATCTCGCGGAAGACCTTGATCTGTCCCCGCCAGTCGTGGTTGGCCAGGTAGGCCGCGACGGCAAACTGCGAGAAGACCGGCGGACACAGCGTCGCCGCCTCTTGAGCGAGCACCAGCTTCTCGCGTACCGCATGAGGCGCCAGCACCCAGCCGACCCGGAAGCCTGGTGCGAAGGTCTTGGAGAACGAACCGAGATAGATCACGTGCTCTTCGTTCAGAGATCGCAGAGCCGGGATGGGTTCTCCGTCGAAGCCCAGCAGTCCGTACGGGTTGTCCTCGACCACCAGCAGGTCGGCTCGCTCGGCGAGGTGCAATAGCTCCAGCCGTCGATCGAGCGACTGGGTGATCCCGGCGGGATTGTGATAGTTCGGAATCGTATAGAGGAACTTGACCGTACGCCCCGCGCGGCGCAGCGCCTTGAGTGCATCGGCGAGCGCGCTGGGATTGAGGCCCTTTTCATCCATGGCGACATGGACAACTTCGCACTGGTAGGAGCGGAAGACTCCCAGAGCGCCGACGTAGCTGGGCGCCTCGCACACCACTACATCACCTGGATTGCAGAAGATACGGGTGAGAAGATCGAGGCCTTGCTGCGATCCGACCGAGACCATCACGTCATCTGGATGAGCCGAGATGTTCTCCAGCTTCATCACCTCGGAGATCGCCTCGCGAATGGCTGGCTCGCCCTGGCCCGAGCCGTACTGCATGGCCCGCCGCCCGTCAGTGAGCACCAGATCGTTGAGGAGGGAGCCGACCACGTCCAGCGGAAGATCGGTGATGTTGGGCATCCCCCCTGCGAGTGAGACGACCTCGGGCCGGTTGGCCACGGCAAAGAGTGCTCGGATCGCCGACGCCGTCATGCCATGGGCGCGGTCCGCGTATCGGTCGATGTAGTGATCGAGGCGGGTGTCTTGGCGCCGCAACCGCTCCAGTCCCGGCTCGTCAGGCTCATGTGGGGAAGTCTCACTCACGGAACTAGCGTGCCATTTGTTTGGAGGTGTCCGCACCTTCAATGGGGACGCTCGCAGCTATGCGCACCCTGGTTGCTGGCAACTTTCCAGCCGGCGTTTGAGCCGCCTACGATAAATCCATGGCAAAGCCCAATCGCCCGGTGCGGTGGTCACTCTGGCTTGCTGCCGGCGTGCTGTTCGGTCTCGTACTGGGCTTCGCATTCGGACTCGCCAGGCCGCGCGTCAGGAAGTAACGCCTCATGGGATCCCGACGCCTGCGCCCGATGACCGCCGCCGATCTGCCGACGCTGCCTTCATCGTGCGCGCGGTGCACCTTCTGGGAGGCGAGTCTCAGCGACCTCGCGGCGCCAACGGATCATGTTGATCGGCAGGAGATGAAGGCCGAATGGGCTGAGGCCGTCACCCGGCACTGGGGCTACTGCGGGGTTATGGCGTTTGCCGATGACGAGCCGATCGGTCACCTGGCCCTCGCTCCGGCCATGTATGTGCCACGACTCGGCGCCTTCGCGACAACCCCGGTTGGTCAGGACGCCGCGGTAGTGATGTCAGCTCACGTGGCACCCGAGTTGCGTGGCAAGGGAATCGGCAAGCAGCTCGTACAGTCGGCCGCCGGACTGGTGGCCCGCCGTGACATTCGCGCGCTCGAGGCGGTTGGCACCTACCACGACGGTCCGTCGTGCATGCTGCCGGTCGGCTGGCTGGAGGCGGTTGGCTTCCAGGTGGTACGCCCTCACCCGATCACCCCGCGCTTGCGGATGGATTTGCAGAGCGCGGTTCGCTGGCGTCCCGGTCTCGGCGCTGCCTGGCATCGTCTCACCGATCTGGTGCGTCAACCGCAGTCTCCCGAGCCCGCGACCTACACCCACCGCGAGGGCGCATCCTAGGTCGCTATCGCGTATGCGACCGCTCCTGCCTCAAATTTCCGACCAATGCGGACTTTTCGACCCTGAGTGCGTCTCGGGATACCTGAACCCCCGCAATGGTCGGAAATTTGTGGATAGATCGAGCGAGCTCGCAGCTCTTCTTGCCGGCGACTTACCAATCGCCCTGGGGACTTTTGGATATGTCAGAGTCCAGTTGAGCTATTAGCTCAACTGCGTTCTTATAGTTCTGGGAGAGTGGGCCCATGCCCACGGTCAATCTCTCCCGGCTGAGCCAACATCATTTCGAAGCCACGAACTCCCGCGGCGGCACCGTGTCGTTCGGCAGGAAATGGACTGGTGAGTTCACCCCGGTCGAGCTGCTTCTGGTAGCCATCGCCGGGTGCACTGCGATGGACGTCGACGCCATCACGGTCAAGCGGTCTGAGCCTCTTCGCTTCCAGGTCAGCTGCTCCGGCCAGAGCACCAAGAGCACGCACGGCAACCATGTCACCGATGTCCATGTCGACTTCGATGTGGAGTTCCCTGACAGCGAGGAAGGGCGTGCGGCCGAAGGCGTGCTGGAGAAAGCGATTCGCAAATCCCATGATCGACTTTGCACGGTAACCCGGACCGTTGAGCTTCCGACGCCCGTGGACGCTCGCCTCCGCGGCGAGTCGCTGCTTGAGAAGGCAAGCTCACCAGCGTGATGGCCCGCCCGACGACCCGACACTCGACCCCGCCCCACTTGGCGCACTGCGACCTGGTGTACGTCACGCCGGAGCGACTCGACGACTTCTTTGCCGCAATCCTGCGCGGTTTTCACGACGAGTACGTCGCGGACCGTTGGGAGCCCCATCGCAAGGTCTTTGAACCCGAGCGCAGCTTCGGTTTCCAGGTCGACGGTCGTTGGATTTCCACCTGTGGGGCGTATAGCAGGAAGCTGACAGTTCCGGGTGGCACGGTGCCGGTTGCCGCTATCACCGTTGTCACGGTGCAGCCGTCATACCGCCGCCGGGGGTTGCTCACCGAAATGATGCAGCATCAGCTCCGCGACATCCATGAGCGTGGCGAGGAGCCAGTTGCCCTGCTCTGGGCTTCGGAATCTGCCATCTATGGCCGTTACGGCTACGGCCAGGCTTGTCCGCAAGTGAAGCTGTCAGGCAAGACCAAAACGACCGCCTTCCGTCCCGATGTCGATCTTGGTACGGGTTCTGTCGGTGAAGTGGAACGCGACGAGGCGATTTCGGTCATCAAGCGTATGCATCCAACCTTGCTGCCACAGCGGGTTGGCGCGCTGGATCGCAACGACGACTGGTGGGTTGTCAAGTGGCACGATCCGGAACCATGGCGGCACGGCGCCTCGGCGTACCGATTCGCGCTGCATTACGACCGGCGCGGCACAGCGGACGGCTACGTGGCATTCCGAGTGAAGAACGACGGGTCCGAATCTGGCGCTGAGGTCATTGTCGAGGAGCTCGATGCCGCCAGCGCGAAAGCACGTGCGGCGCTGTGGCGGTTCGTCCTTGATCTTGACTTGGTACGCAGGTTCGTCAGGCAGAATGCGCCCCTGGACGACTCGGTGCGTTACCTGGTCGCCGACCTGCGGTCTGTCAAGGCCGAGGATCAGGACGGGACGTATGCCCGTTTGGTGGATGTACCGCGTGCTCTCGAGGCGCGACGCTATCTCGCTGATCTTGATGTAACCATTCGAGTCGAGGACCCGCTGCTCAGCTACAACACCGGCACCATCCGGCTGGAGACCGGCCCTGATGGTGCATCCGTCACCCGCGTCACCCGCAGTCGCAGAAGGCCTGATCTCACGATGAGCGTGCGGGACCTCAGCGCAATCTACCTCGGCGGAAGCTCGCTCGCCGCTCTTGCCCGGGCCGGTCTCGTCACTGAGCGGACCAGAGGTGCGGCGGCAGCGACCGGCGCCGCGTTCGGTTGGTCCCAGCCGCCCTTTTGTCCGGATTTTTTCTAGTCGAAGAGGAAGCGGGTCGCGTCGACGTACAAGGTGTTCCACGCCATCACTTTGGCGGGCGGCAGCCGCCATACCCCGTCCAGATAATCGGAGGCGGACTGCGGATAGCCGTACTTGGCGGTGGTCGCCGCGGCTATCCGTTGCGCGACGGGCTTCGACGGCTTCACCCACGCGGCGATGCCCTCGACGATGACGGCGGATTCCGCATCCTCCAGGTTCAGCGTGGCACGGCCGTCGCGGCGCAGATTTCGAACATGCACGCTTGCCGGATCGCCGCCGAAGTAACAGCCGTCGAGCCAGATGCCGTCGATCGGAACCACGTGAGGGGAACCGTCGCGGCGGATGGTGGCCAGCCAGTAGTGCAGAGAGTCGATCAGCCGTTGCTCAACCGAGGCCCAGTCGAGGAGCCGATTGGGGGACCCGTAACCACTGGGCAGCTTGAGCTGCTCGGTGACAGGGGACATCGCAGCGTGTTTGTCTACAGATATTCCTGGATTGCCCCGAGCAGCACGGACTTGGTCTTCGCACCCTTGAACGCCTTCACCAGCTCGCCGCCGACGTACACCTGAATCGTGGGCAGGCCGAGTACGTAGTTGTTGGCCGGGGTCACGGGGTTGGTATTGGTGTCCATCTTCACGAATCGCACCTTGTCACCGTGCGCCTCCGCGAGCTCCTCGATGATCGGTGACACCTGTTTGCACGGCCCGCACCAGTCCGCCCAGAAGTCCACCATGACCGGCTTATCGGACTTCAGCACGACATCAGCAAAGGTCGCGTCGGTCACATCAGCTACTGCACCCATCGGAATCTCCTCTCTGCGCCCTCAGTGTGCCGGGGCCCGCTGACACTAACCGAAATCAACTCG
>Ga0081455_10006172_pt1 | contig 12922 bp, 9 predicted proteins | sample TabmetS3T2R1_FD_70207 | JGI IMG/M metagenome (GOLD analysis project Ga0081455, IMG submission 70207) | Tabebuia heterophylla rhizosphere microbial communities from the University of Puerto Rico - S3T2R1 | ecosystem: Host-associated > Plants > Roots > Rhizosphere ... | reverse complement strand
GGGAGCCGATACCTCAAGGGACGCACTTATGCCGCTTCGCCTCAGCGCAGCATCACTCGCGTGTGCATTGCTTGGGCTCGGCCCTGCCGTGGCCGATCCCAGCGCCTTTGCCTGCACCTTCCAAGAAGGCACGGCGCACGCCTATGACAAGGGCCAGTTTGCCGCGGAGAAGGCGGCCCCCCTCAGCTTTGGCATCAGCGCGGTCAATACCGCGGCGCAAAGCGCCGATTTGCGCACCGAGCGCGGCACGACAGCGTTGCGCCTGGTGCAGGCCGTGAACGCAACGCACTTTCTGGAAGTGGCGACCGAAGGCTATTTGAACATCACCACCATCTACGACAAGGACGAGGCAAGCGGCAAATACCCCGCCGTGCATTCGCGCCATCTGGGCATTCTGGGCCAGCCGGTCGTGACCCAATATCAGGGCTTCTGCGAAGCCAAGGACTAGGCCCGGCGCCAAAGGAGTAGCGATTGCCGTCTGCCGCGTCGAAATGCCATAAGCTTGCCCTTCCATGCTGAAGAAGATCCTGATCGCCAATCGCGGCGAAATCGCACTGCGTATTATGCGCACGGCACGCCGGCTGGGCGTAAAATGCGTTGCCGTCACGTCCGAGGCCGATCGTGGTGCCCCGTTCGTCGCGCGCGCCGATGAGGTCGTGGAGATCGGCCCCGGCCCCGCCAGCGAAAGCTACTTGCGCCTCGACAAAATCATCGCCGCGGCAAAGACGACGGGGGCCGACGCCATTCATCCGGGCTATGGCTTTCTTGCCGAGAACGCCGAATTCGCCGAGGCCGTCGCCGCCGCCGGTCTCTGCTTCATCGGCCCCACGCCACAGGCCATGCGCCGGATGGGCGGCAAGGCGGAAGCCAAAAGGATCGCGAGCGCCGCCGGCGTGCCGGTGGTGCCTGGCTATGCCGCTGCCAACCAGACGCCATCCCTGCTCGCCAAAGAGGCCAAACGCATCGGCTACCCCCTCATGATCAAGGCGGTGGCCGGTGGCGGTGGCCGCGGGATGCGGCTGGTCGAGCGCGAGGCCGATTTCGCCGCCGCGCTCGAGAGCGCGCGCCGCGAGGCGGAGGCCGCGTTCGCCGATGGCCGCATCCTGATCGAAAAGGTGATCGGCAAGGCACGCCATATCGAGGTGCAGGTGTTCGGGGACACGCACGGCAACGTCGTGCACCTGTTCGAACGCGACTGCTCGCTGCAGCGCCGGCATCAGAAGGTCGTGGAAGAAGCCCCCGCGCCCGGCATGGCGCCCGAGTTGCGCCAGGCCATCACCCGTGCCGCCGTCGCCTGCGCCAAGGCCGTGGGCTACGTGGGCGCGGGCACCGTCGAATTCCTGGTCGAGGGGGGCGCGCTGGGGGCGGCCGCGCCCTGGTATTTCATTGAAATGAACACCCGCCTGCAGGTCGAGCATCCCGTGACCGAAGCCATCACCGGCCTCGATCTCGTCGAGTGGCAGTTGCGCGTCGCTGCCGGTGAACCGCTGCCGCTCGGCCAGGAGGAGATCACGCTCTCAGGGCACGCGATCGAAGCCCGACTGTGTACAGAGGATCCCGCGCAGGGCTTCCTGCCGTCGATTGGGCCGATCGCCGCGTTCGAGACGCCGCCCGTTGAGGGTCTGCGCGTCGATGCGGGCGTCGAAAGCGGGTCCATCGTCAGCCCGTTCTACGACTCTTTGATCGCCAAGCTGATCGCTTGGGGCGACGATCGCGCCAGCGCCATCGCGCGCCTGCAGGCCGGGCTCGAAGGCACGCTGGTGGCGGGACCCAAGACCAACACGGCCTTCCTGCACGCGCTGATCAGCGAGCCCCAGTTCCTCGGCGCCAGCTTCGATACCGGGCTGATCGGGCGCGAACTGGCGCGTCTTGCCGCCGCGGCGCCGATGCCCGCCAGCGCCGTCGGCCTTGGGGTCACGCACATGCTGCTCAACGCGCACGACGACATTGAAGATTTGCTTCACCCCAGCGCGCGGGAAAGTTATTCGCCTTGGAGCGCTCAGGATGGCTTTCAGCTGGGGCCGCCGCGGCGCCAGCGCGTGATGGTCGACGTCGATGGGGTGCCGAGGCCCTTCACCGTCGAGTGGGGCGCCGGCGGACCACGTGTGCTGGGCGCGACGGGCGGCGATGCGCCGTCCGCCATCGCCCGCACGCTCATCGTCGGCGATGGCAATCCGATCTACGTTCTCAACGGCATGCGGCAGGTCACGCTCAGCTGGCCAGCCTTCGATGCGCCCGCGGCGGATGCAAGCGGTGACGACCTCAGCGTAAAAGCCCCGATCATCGGCCGGGTGGCAAAGCTCTTTGTGCGCGAAGGCGATGTCCTCGAGAAGGGCGACCGCATTGCCGTGGTGGAAGCCATGAAAATGGAGCACGTGCTGCATGCGCCAAGGGCCGGGCGGGTGGGAAAGCTCGCTGTCAAGGAGGGACAACAAGTCACGCTGGCGGCCCTGATCGCCACCCTGGCGCCGCCAAGCGAGAAGGATTAGTTTGCCCCCCAAACTGGTTTGCCCACCTTCCCCTCAGCAGCACGCGCCGCGTTCAATGCCCAATTCAATGCCGAAAATCACCTTCATTGAGCATGACGGCACCGAGCACACGGTCGAGGCCACACTGGGCAACACCGTCATGGAAACGGCGCTCGCCAAAAGCGTGCCCGGCATCGTCGCGGAATGCGGCGGCTCGTGCACCTGCGCCACCTGCATGGTCTATGTGGACGAGGCCTGGACCGAGCGCGTGGGGGCGCGCTCGCCCGAGGAGGAAGACCAGCTCGACTTCGCCTTCGACGTCAAGCCGAACTCGCGGCTCTCCTGCCAGATCAAGGTGACCGACGAGCTCGACGGCCTGGTGGTGCGCACCCCGGCCTATCAGGGACGTTGAACCCTGCGGGGTCAGCCCGGCAGCGCGATGTCGCCCGACTGAATGCGCTTGACGCCGGCCTGCTCCATATCCTTCCAGGCCGCGGCAAGGGAGCCTTGCGTGTCGATGCCTCGGCAGGCATCCTCGATGACCGCGGCGGCGAGGCCGAGCTTGCGCGCATCCATCGCCGTCCAGGCGACGCAAAAGTCCGTGGCAAGACCCGCGACGTAGACCGTCTTGATGCCGCGTGTGTTGAGGTAGCCGTCGAGGCCGGTCTTCGAGCGGCCGTCGGCTTCCACGAACGCCGAATAGCTGTCGACGCCGCGATTGAAGCCCTTGCGAATAATGAGCTGCGCGTGCGGGATATTGATATCCTTGTGGATCGCGGCACCGTCGGTACCCTGTACGCAGTGGTCCGGCCACAAGATTTGCTTGCCGTAGGGGAGCTCGACGCTTTCGAACGGCTTCTTGCCGGCATGCGATGAGGCAAAGGAGATGTGGCCGGGCGTGTGCCAGTCCTGGGTCAGCACCACGTTCTGGAAGGCCTTGGCCAACCGATTGATCAATGGGATGATTTCATCGCCCTGCTTGACCGCAAGGCTGCCGCCCGGCGTGAAGCAATTCTGCACGTCGACGACGATCAAGGCCGTATCGGCCCCTGGCGTGAACTTTGTTTGGGCGAGTGCGCGAGGCATGATTGAGGCCATGCTGAAGCCGCAGGTGCCGGCAAGAAACCAACGACGGGAGAAAGTGTGCATCGGGCTAATCCTTCTGGCAAGCTGATGCTGTCCCCAGCTTAAGCCGACAGCATACTCGCCGGAAGCGCTATGATCCGCTAAATCTGTGGGCCGGGACGCTACCGCTACGAGGCCGCGATGGCGCTGCATTTGATCAAGCTGTGCGTCGGCGCCGAGTCCATTGAGGACTTGGCGGCCTGGCAGGTGGAGCGCTTGAAGCAACGGCGCCAAGCCGGTGAAAAGCGCCCGAACCTGTTCCACCGCACGTTTCAGAGCCCCAAGCGCCGGGCCGAGCTGCTCGATGGCGGCTCACTCTATTGGGTGATCAAGGGGATCGTGCAGGTGCGCCAGCCGCTGCTCGACATCACCGAGGGCCACAAGGAAGACGGCACGCCGTGCTGTCTCTTGATCCTCAAAAACGAGCTGATCGCCGTGCGCCCCGTGCCCCGCCGGGCGTTCCAGGGTTGGCGCTACTTGAGCGCCGCGGAGGCGCCCCCCGATCTCAAGCGCGGCGCCGCCAGCGGCTTGACGGCGATGCCGCCCAAGCTGCGCAAAGAGCTGGCCGAATTGGGCCTCCTCTAGTCGCGGGCAGACCTGCGCGGCGCGCTACCCACGGGCCGCGCCTTGGCAGCGCTTGGGCGCGCGATCCCGCGCGGCGGCTCCGGGCGGGCTCGCCGGTTTGGCTTAGCACTTCGAGGCCCTTAAAGTTGCGCGGCAAGGCGGGGTGCGCGGTTGTGGGCGCCCGCAGCTGCGGCTAGGCTTGGCCGCCCTTTGTTTCGGAGAAAAAGCGCATGCCTCAACAATCGCACGACGCTGAACGGGGGCCCGGCCCGGCAGCAGACCTCAGCATGCCGCCCGAGCGGCGCCGCGCCGCGCAAGCGCACGCCGCCGCGCTCGCCGTCACGGCGGCCAAGGTTGCCGCCGACTTGCCGCTCGGTGCCGATGTCGATGATTTCCGCCGCATTCTGACAGCTGAGGCGAGGCCCTAATGGAGCTCGAGCACCTCTCGGCGCGCGCGCTGGCCGCGGCCATCCGCGCCAAAAAGATTTCCAGCGTCGAGGCGACCCAGGCCGCGCTCGCCCGCCTCGGGGCCGCGCACGCGCTGACCAACTGCACCTTGAGCCTTGAAGCCGACGAGGCGCTGAGCGCGGCCAGTGCATGCGATCGGGCGATTGCCGCCGGTGAGCCCGCCGGAGCGCTGGCCGGCGTTCCCCTGGCGCATAAGGACATGTTCGACCGCGTTGGCAAAATTGCGAGCTGGGGCGCACGCATCCGCGCGCCCGCGCCGGCGACCCAGGATGCCACCGTTATTGCCCGCTACAAGGCCGCCGGCGCCCTGCAAATTGCCGCTTTGCACCTCACCGAGTTCGCCTTCGGTCCGACCGGCCACAACTACGTGTTGGGGCACGCGCGCAATCCCTGGGACCCGACCCGGATTACCGGCGGCTCCTCGGCCGGTACGGCGGCGGCGGTGGCCTATGGGGCCATTCCCGCCGGCCTCGGCTCCGATACCGGCGGGTCGTTGCGCTTGCCGGCGGCAGCCTGCGGCATCGCCTCCATCAAGCCGACCTGGGGCCGCATCAGTCGCGCCGGCGCCATGCCGTTGTCCCCGGCACTCGATACCATTGGCGTGATCGCGCGCCACGTGGAGGATCTGGCCCTCATGCTGGGTCTCCTGGCCGGACCCGACGCGCGCGATCCCGCCGCCAGTACGCTGCCCGTGCCCGACTACCTCGCCCGGCTCGATGATCCGGTGCGGGGCTTGCGGCTCGGCATCGATGCGCACGTGATCGGCAGCGCCCACCCTGACGTGCAAGGGATGCTGCAGCAGGTGACAAAAATCCTGCAAGGGCAGGGCTTGGTGCCGGCCGCCTGCCGTTTTCCCGACTGGCAGACGCTCGATCACCTGGTGCAGCTGACGCAGATGCCGGATTGCTCGGCGGCGCACGCCGCCTACCTGCGCACGCGCCCCGACGATTACGGCCCGCAGGTGCGGGCACGCTTGGAGCTTGGCCATTTTATCGGCGCGGTCGACCATCTGACGGCCTTGCGCGCGCGCGGCAGCTACCTTAAGCGCACGCTCAAGAACACCTTCAAAGACATCGACATCGCCATCCTGCCGATTTTTGCCGATCCGCTGCCGACAATTGCCGAGCTCGATATCGGCGGGGGGCCGACGCTGCAGGCGGCAATGGCGAGGGTGGTCAAATATACGCGCCCGATCAATTATTTGGGCCTCCCGACCTTGGCGCTCCCGGTACCGCGTGGCGGCGGCCTGCCGAACGGCATCCAGCTGATCGGACGCCCCCATGCGGAGGCACAGCTCCTGGCCGTTGGACGGGCCTATCAGCGCGAGGTGGCGCCCGAGATAGCCCGCCCGCTCGCCTGATGCGGCGCCAGGCTCAGAGGGCGCCAGGCGCAGCGGCTTTCGCTGGCACGGGGCGGACGCAATCCGAGCTGGCGCGGGACGCAGGCTTTGATAGGCCTGACGAGGTTCGCTGTGGCTTGGTGCCCGCGGCTAAGGTGCCAGCGTAAAGGGCGGCGGCGGCCCATCGCCGGGATCGCGCTCGTGGCTGGCGACCAGGTCGCGGACGCCGTCGCGGCCATAGATGTCCGGGCGGAACACGACGCGGCCATCGGGCTCCGCCCAGGCCGTGATGTAGGCAAAATAGACGGGGACGGGCTGCTTGAGGTTGATGTCGAGCGGCTGTCCCGCGTCGAGCACCTCGCGCACGCGCCCGACCTGCTCCCAGCCAGATTCGTACTTTAGGACCCACTCGACCAGCTGAAACACTTCCTGCACCCGCACGCAGCCGGCACTAAAGGCGCGCCCGCGCTGGTTGAACAACGGCTTCATGGGCGTATCGTGCATGTAGACGCCGTGCTCGTTGGGCATGTCGAGGCGCACCAGGCCAAGCGCGTTCTGCAGCCCCGGGTCCTGGCGGAATTTGATTTTCGTCACGTCGGCCTGACGCCAATCAATGTTGTTCGGGTCGATCTCCGGCCCGTTGAAGGATCCGGTCAGCACCCGGATCTGCTCCTTCTGCAGGTAATCGGGCTCCTTGGTCAGGCGTGGGATCAGATCGAGGCTCGCCACGCTGTCGGGCACCCGCCAGTAGGGGAAGAAGTTGATGGCCTTGATGGTCGCTCGCACCGTCGGCGTCTGCCGCTCCGGCTTGCCGGCGATCACGCGATGCCTCAGCTCGACCTGATGGCGCTCGACGGCCTCGAGCTGGAAGGCTGGTACGTTGACGAGCACGTAGCGGTCCTCGAGCCGCTGCATGGAAAGGTCCTTGATGCGCTGCAGGTTGAGGCGCAGCTGGGCCAGGCGAGCCACGGCCGGCACGTTCAGCGCCTGCAGGGTGGCCTTGTCGACGCGGCCCGTCACGCGCAGACCGTTGTTCTCCTGATAACGGCGGATGGCCGGCTCCATGTCGTCGTAGCTCGAGCCGCCGAACATGAAGGAGGAGCTGCTGGCCTGTCGGCGTGACAGCTCCCCGGTGATCATCAAGCGCTCGCGCAAGAGCGGCAGGCGCTCGTCGTCGTCCTCGGGCCGGATCATGCGGGTGCCGGGAATGCTCGGCCAGCCGCCGCGCGTGGCGATCATCTGGTAGCGTTGGATGGCGAGCTCGAGCGCCTCAATCACCGCCTCGCTGCGCAGCGGCGCCGAATTTGGCCTGAGGTCGTTGGGCGGCGGTTCGGGCTTGCGGCGCGGATCCTCATCGCTGGCACGGCGCGTCTGGTAGGCCGGCGAGGCAAAGATCGGGGTTCCGTCCCACCAGCGCCATTCCCCGCCCTGGGCGTGGGCTGGCGAGGCAGCCGCCGCCAAAACGAGCCCGACCGCGAGGCAGACCGTGTACCGCCAATGCCTTGACCCGCCCGTCATGCCCTCTCCCTCATCTCGGCGCGTCACTTGTGAGCGACGCACCCCCGTCGTTCTCGCGTCTAGTGTGCCTTAGGCCCGATAGCAAGCCGCGTGGCGTCATGCGCCCTTCACAACAGTGTAACATCGTGATTGAGGCCCCCGCTGGGCAGCGGCGAGCCCCGACGCGGCCCATGTGCGGCGCCAGCTAGCCCGCCATAGGGATGTGGCCGAAGGAAGACAGCGTGAACGGTGGGACCCGCGCTGTGCCCGAGGGATTGCTTGCGGAAACGGCATTTTTGCTGCGGCGATGCCGGGGCGCCATACTGGGCCAGTAATCTTGAGCGGAGCCCGTACCATGAGCAACACTGCCGTCCTTTGCAGCCTCGATGACCGCGGCATCGCCCGGCTCGTGCTCAACCGGCCCGAGGTCGGCAATGCCTACGACGGGGCGCTGATCGCGGCGCTGTCGGCGCATTTGACGGCCCTCCCCGACAAGCCGCCGCCGCGGGCTCTGCTGCTCAAGGGCAACGGCCGGCATTTCCAGGCCGGCGCCGACCTCAAATGGGTCAGCGCCCTGGCCCAGGGCACGTTTGAGGAGAACCTGGCGGCGAGCCGCGCCACCGCCGAGGCGGTGGACCGCCTCAATCGCCTGCCCCTGCCAACCGTTGCCCTGGTGCAGGGGGGATGCTTCGGCGGCGGCACCGGGCTCATTGCCGCCTGCGATGTCGTCATTGCCGCCGAGGACGCGATCTTTTCCATTGCCGAGGTGCGCTGGGGCCTGACCGCCGCCATCATCCTTCCGCAGCTGAGCGATGCGATCTCGGTGCGCCAGTTGCGCCGCTACGCCCTGACCGGCGAGCGCTTTGCTGCGGCGGAGGCCTTGCGCATCGGTCTGGTGCACAAGCTGGTCGCGCCCGGCGAGCTGGCGGCAGCGGGCGAGGAGATGCTGGCAACCCTGCTCGCCAATGGGCCTGCCGCCATGGCCGAGACCAAGGCTTTGGCCCTCGACAGCGCCTGGGGCGGCTTTGGTCCCGAGACGCTCGATCGGCTGGTCAACGCGCATGCCCTGAAGCGGCGCTCGGCGGAGGCGCGGGAAGGCTTGCTCTCATTCGTGCAAAAGCGGGCCGCGCACTGGCCGCCCGCGTAGCGGGGCTTTCTCAAAGCCAGCTGGGCCCCGCTCTATGGGCTACTCGGCGGCCTCGGCCAGGGGAACGCGTTCGGGCTTGTCCCGGCTGGTAAGCTTCCTGCCGGTCAGCTTGCGAATGACCACATAGAATACGGGCGTGAAGATCAGGCCGAACAGCGTCACTCCGATCATGCCCCAGAACACCGCCGTGCCCAGCGCGATGCGCATCTCCGCGCCTGCGCCCGTCGCCAGGTAGAGCGGGGTCACGCCGAGGGTAAAGGCGAGCGAGGTCATGATAATGGGCCGCAGGCGCAGTCGGCATGCCTCGACCGCGGCCGAGATCGTATCGCCGCCACGCTCTTCGATCTGGCGCGCGAACTCGACGATCAGGATGGCGTTCTTGGCGGCGAGCGCGATCAGCACCACGAAGCCGATCTGCGTCAAGATATTGATCTCGCGCCCATGCAACCAGACGCCGAAGGCGGCCGAGAAGAGACACATGGGCACGATCAGCATGATGGCGAGCGGCAGCGACCAGCTTTCGTATTGGGCCGCCAGGGCCAGGAACACGAAAATCACGCTCAGCACGAAAATGTAGTAGCCGGTGCGACCAACCTTGGCCTCCTGATAGGAGAGATCGGTCCACTCGAAGGTCGTGCCCTGCGGCAGCATCTCCTGCGCCAGCCGCTTCATAATGTCGAGCGTCTGGCCCGAGCTGACGCCGGGCTGGGCAGACCCGTTCACCTCTGCGGAGGGGAAGAGATTGTAGCGCGGCACGCGCTCTGGCCCGGCGATCTCCTTGAAAGTGACGAGGCTGCCGAGCGGGACCATTTGGCCGTCGGTGTTGCGCACGCGGATCTTGGCGACGCTTTCAGGATCGAGGCGGAAGTCGCCGTCGGCCTGGGCCGTGACGCGGTAGGTGCGGCCGAACATATTAAAGTCGTTGACATAGGCCGACCCCATGAAGACGCGCATGGCTTCGAAGATGTTGGTGACGGGCACCTTGAGCATCTGCGCCTTGTCGCGGTCGACGTCGACGAACACCTGCGGGGTTGCCGACTGGAAGGTGGTGAAGGCGTTGGCAATGCCGGGCGTGCGGTTGGCCGCGGCCACGAATTCCTGGGTAATCTGCGCGAACTCGTTGGAGGGCAGGCCCATGGTGTCCTGCAGGCGCATGGAAAAACCGGCGGAGGCGCCCATGCCGCGCACCGGCGGCGGGATGAACACCAGCGACTGGGCTTCCTCGATCTGGCTCAGCTTGGCGCGCACCTCGCGGGTGACCTTGTCGATCGACTGGCCCTTCTTGTGCCGTTCCTCGAAGTCGTCGAGCACCAGGAACAGGAGGGCGGCGTTGGTCGCCGCCGTGAAGGTGGCGCCGTTGCGCCCGGTGAAGGCATTCGAGAACTTCACGCCGGGCACCGACAGCACCAGGTCGGTGGCGCGCCGCACCACGGCATCGGTGCGCGCCAGCGCGGCGCCGGGCGGCAGCTGCAGCGAGATGATGACAATGGCGCGATCGAGCGTCGGGATGAAGCCGGTCGGCAGGCGCTGCAAAAACCAGCTGCCGAAGGCAACCAGCAGCACGTAGGCGATGAGCACGGGCAGCCAGGCCCGCGACAGTCCCCGCACCAGGCGACCGTAGCCGCGTGCCATCGCGTCGAACGCGGTATCGAAGGCGCGGAACGCGGCGTTGAGCGGTGCCAACAGGTAGGCGGCCTTGCCACGGGCCTCAGTGTGCGGCTTCAGCAGCAAGGCGCACAGCGCCGGGCTCAAGGTCAGCGATACCAGCAGCGAGATCGCCGTCGCCGAGGCGATGGTGATCGCGAACTGGCGGTAGAATTGCCCGGTGATGCCGGTGATGAAGGTGGTGGGCACGAACACCGCAAACAGCACGAGGGCGATGGCGATGATCGCCGCGCCGACCTCGTCCATCGAGACGCGCGCCGCCTCCACGGGTGAGAGCCCCTCCCTGAGCCGGCGCTCGAAGTTCTCGACCACGACAATGGCATCGTCGACCACGATGCCCACCGACAGCACCAGGCCGAACAGGGTCAGCATATTGAGCGTGAAGCCGAAGCCCTGCATGACGAGAAAGGTGCCGATCAAGGACACGGGGATCGCGACGACCGGGATGACCGTGGCGCGCCAGGTCTTGAGAAACAGCAAGACGACGAGGACCACCAGCACGGTGGCCTCGATAATGGTGCCGTAGAGCTTGGCTACCGACACTTCGATGAACTCGGTCGGATTGTAGGTCAGGCGGTATTCCAGGCCCTTGGGGAAGCTCTTGGCGATCTCCGCCATGGCGTCCTTGATGCCTTGCGTGGCGCGCACGGCGTTGCTGCCGGGCTGCTGATCGACGACGATGACGACGGCCGGGTAGCGGTCGGCATAGCCGTTCGCGGAGTAGCTGAGCGCGCCGAGCTCGACCCGGCCGATGTCCTTGAGGCGCACGAGACGGCCATCGCTGCCGATCTTGACAATGATGTCCTCGAATTCATCGGGGTTGCGCAGGCGGCCCTTCATCTGCAGGGACACCTGGAAGGCGTTGTTGAACTCGACCGGAGGCTCGCCCAAGGCGCCGCCCGCCACCTGCACGTTCTGGGCGCGCAAGGCGTCGACCACCTGCTCGGCCGTCAAGCCGCGCAGCGCGATGCGTTCCGGGTCGAGCCAGATCCGCATGGAGTACTCGCGCACGCCGAACAGCGAGACGTCGCCGACGCCGTAAAGCCGCATCAGCTTGTCGCGCACGTTGAGCAGGCCGTAGTTGGAGATGTAGACCTGATCGTAGGTGTTGTCGGGCGAAATCAGGTGGATCGCCAACAACAGGTCCGGCGAGCGCTTGCGCACGGTGAGCCCGCTGCGGCGCACCTCATCGGGCAGCCGCCGCTCGGCGGCGCTGACGCGGTTTTGCACCAAAACCTGCGCCTTGTCGGGGTCGGTGCCGACGTCGAAGGTGACGGTCAGCTGCAGGTTGCCGTCGGCGGTCGATTGCGAGGCCATGTAGATCATGCCCTCGACGCCGTTGACCTCCTGTTCGATGGGCGCGGCGACCGTGTCGGCAACGGTTTGCGCGCTGGCGCCGGGATAGCTGGCGCTGACGGTGATGGTCGGCGGGGTGATGTCGGGCAGCTGGTTGATGCCGAGCCCGAAATAGGCAATGCCGCCGATGATGGTGATGACGAGCGACACCACCGCCGCAAAGATCGGCCGGTCGATAAAGAAGCGGCTCACTCTCACCGCATCAGCCCTCCAGCCCTCGCAGCGCGTTTCATTCCGGCACCTTGGTCGGCTGCGCGGGCTTGGCTGATGACGATGCTGAAACGGTCAGGGTCACGCGGTTGGGCGCAACGCTCTGCCCGGGCCTGGCGCGGTGCAGGCCCTTGGTGATGACCCAGTCGCCATCCGCCAGGCCCTCGCGGATCACGCGCAGGCCATCGACCAGCGGGCCCAACTGAACATTGCGGCGCGCCACCATGCCGTTGTCCGCCACCACATAGACGTACTTGTTGGTTTGGTCGGTGCCGATCGCCTCGTCCGGCAGCAGGCGCGCGGCATAGGCGGGCGTGCCGGTGACGCGAACGCGCGCGAACATACCCGGCGCAAATAGACCCGCCGCGTTGGCCACCAGAGCCCGTGCCCGTAGCGTGCCCGTGCCCTGGTCGAGGCGATTGTCGAGGAAATCGAGCTTGCCCGCGTGAGGAAAGCCGTGCTCATCGGGCAACGCCAGCTCTACGGTGGCGCCGAGATCGGCGGCCCCCGCGCCGCTGCCGCGCTCGGCCAGGCGCTTGTACTTGATGTAGTTGTTCTCGCTCACGTCGAAGTAAATATGAATCGGGTCCTGGCTGACGATGGTCGTCAGGAGCGTGCTGTTGCTGGTGCCGCCGGCGCTGACCCAGTTGCCGGCCGTGACCATGCTGCGGCTGATGCGTCCGGCGATCGGGGAGACGACGCGGGCAAACGATAGGTCGAGCTCGGCGCTTTTCACCTTGGCTTCGGAGACCTTCACCTGCGCCTGCGCTTCGCGCACCAGGTTCTCGCGGTCGTCGAAGGCTTTTTCCGAGATGATGCGCCGTTCGAGCAGGGGCTTGCCGCGCACCACGTCGAGATTGGCGTTGTCGACCTTGGTTTGTGCCTGCAACAATTCGGCGCGCGCCTGTTCCAAACTGAGCGCAAAGGGCCGCGGGTCGATTTCGTAGAGCAGGTCGCCTTGCTTGACGAGCTGCCCATCCTTGAAATGAACGGTGGATAGATAACCGGAGACGCGGGCGCGCACTTCAACGGTTCCCACCGCATCGAACCGCCCGGTGTATTCGTCCCATTCAACGACCTGGC
>Ga0081455_10006171_pt1 | contig 12923 bp, 14 predicted proteins | sample TabmetS3T2R1_FD_70207 | JGI IMG/M metagenome (GOLD analysis project Ga0081455, IMG submission 70207) | Tabebuia heterophylla rhizosphere microbial communities from the University of Puerto Rico - S3T2R1 | ecosystem: Host-associated > Plants > Roots > Rhizosphere ... | reverse complement strand
CGGCGCCCGCCACGAAAATGTCGCAATGTAAGACCTGACCCCTTCTGCTACTGCATCGGCGAGTACGCGGTGGGCCGGAGGATCTGCGCGGTGAGGCGGCGCACCAGCGGGCCGTTCTTCTCGGTCTCCGCGAACTTGGCCAGCCGGTCCTGATCCGCGAAGAAGCCGCCCCACTTCTTCTCGCGGTCGGCGAGGCTGTCGTAGGCCAGGATGTAGATCAGCTGATCGGACGAGCCGCCCAGCTCGTTGGTCCAGAACCCGACGACCTCGATCTGGTGCTTCTTGAAGAAGCCCATCGTGATGTCGGCGAAGCGCCGGTTGAGGTCGGGAAGCCGGCCGGGCATGGCATGATAGGTGCGGAGCTCGTACAGCATGCGATGGACCTCCTGGGTCGGGCAGTGCGTGGTGTCTGGCGCGCACTCTAGGCACGCCGTGCGCGAGTGTCAAGCCGCGTGAGTCCTCGCCTCGCCCGCGCCGCATCGCTCGTCGCCGGCCTGGGGTTGGCCCTCACCGTGCTCGGCGCGCTCGCGCTGCTCTTCTCCGGGCTCGGCAGCCGCTGGAACTGGTGGGACTACCGTACCGGCTTCGTCATCTTCCGCTTCACGCTGTACGGCGGCCTGCTCATCATCGTCGTCGTGCTGACCGGGCTCGTGCTGGCCTGCCTCGCGCGCGTCGGCGGCACCATCCTCGTGTCGCTGGTGTCGGTGGCGCTGCTCGTCGCGGTCGCCTGGGTGCCCGTCTCGTATCTGCGGGGCGCCGGCCGCGTGCCGCCGATTCACGACATCACCACCGATCCGGACGATCCGCCGCGCTTCGTCGCGGTGCTCCCGCTGCGCCGCGATGCGCCCAACTCCGCGGACTACGCGGGGCCCGCGCTGGCTGCCCAGCAGCGCGCGGGCTATCCGGAGCTGGCGCCCGCTCGCTTCGCGGCGCCGCCCGCGGTCGTGCTCGAGCGGGCCACCGAGGTCGCGCTCGGCCTCGGCTGGGAAATCGTGGCGACCGCGCCCGCGGAAGGACGCCTGGAGGCGACCGATCGCACGCGCTGGTTCGGGTTCCGCGACGACGTGGTGGTGCGCGTCCGGCCCGACGGCTCGGGCAGCCGGGTGGACGTGCGCTCGGTCTCCCGGGTGGGACGGAGCGACCTCGGCACCAACGCGCGGCGCATCCAGGCCTTCCTCGCCGCGCTCCGGACCGCCGTGGCGCCGCGGTAGACCGGACTATTCACGATCCGACTGTCCACCCTCACCCCAACCCTCTCCCTCACGAGGGAGAGGGAGCCAATCGCGGTCCCTCGCCCCCGTCAGGGGGAGAGGGCAGGGTGAGGGGCACCGTCCGGAGGACCGCTCACGCGCGGACCGCGACGCGGTCCACGAACTCTCGCCGCAGCGTGAGCCCCAGCCCCGGGCCGGTCGGCGCCAGGACGTGGCCGTCCTCGAACGCCACCGTCTCCTCGACCAGGTCGTTGAGCAGCGGGTTGTGGCCGCGGGAGAACTCGAGCAGGTTCACGCACGGGGTGGAGATCGCCAGATGCAGCCCGGCCGCGAACAGGATGGCCGAGCCCCAGAGATGCGGCGCCACCGTGAGATCGTGGGCGGCCGCGAGGGCGGCGATGCGCTGGGTCTCGGTGATGCCGCCCGCGATGGCCACGTCGGGCTGGCAGATATCGACCGCGCGGGCCGCGATCATGTCGCGAAAGGCGAAGCGCGTCTGCTCGCTCTCGCCGGCCGCGATCGGGATGTCGGTGGAGGCGCGCACCTCCGCCTGCCCGGCCAGGTTCTCGGCCGAGACCGGCTCCTCGAGCCAGCCTAGGTCGCAATCCTCGACCTTTCGGGCGAAGCGCTGGGCGTCTCGCACGCTCCACGTCCCGTGCGCGTCGACCATGATGCCCACGTCGGGGCCCAGCGTCTCGCGCACCTCGCACACGCGCGCCGCCGAGTCGTCCACGCTCCGGTCCTGGAGTCCCACCCGGAGCTTCACCGCGCGGTGGCCCCGCTCGACGTACTGGATCATCTGCTTGCCGATCGCGCCGACCGGCGCCCAGCCTCCGCTCGCGTAGGCAGGCACCCGGTGGCGATAGCGGCCGCCGAGCAGCCGCCACACCGGCTGCCCCACCGAGCGCCCGAGCAGGTCCCAGCAGGCGATGTCGATGCCGCTGATCGCGCTCATGGCGAGCCCGCGGCGGCCGATGGTGGGAAACGTGCGCCCCTCCCGCGTCGCGTAGTGCGCACGCGTGCCGTTGTAGAGCGTCTCCCAGATCGCGGTGACGTCCCGCGGATCGCGCCCGATCAGGGCCGGCGCCATCTCCTCGCGGATGAGGGTCACCATCGCCGCGTAGTGGCCGAGGTTGCCCACCGCCGCCTTGGCCTCGCCGAGGCCGACCAGCCCCGCGTCGGTCTCGATCTCCACCAGGCACATGTTGAAGGTGTCGTTGCGGCCGAAGTCGCTGACGTGAGCGTGCTCGGCCGGGATGGGCGCGCGAAGCCAGGTGGCGCGGACGGCGGTGATCTTCATGGCCGCTCCTTCGAAGGCGGTGATCAGTCGAGGGTGAGCGTACCCCAGAAGACCGGCTCGGGGGAAAGCCGCACGCCGAAGCGCGCCTGCACCCCGGCCCGGACGCGCCGGGCGAAGGCGGCCACGTCGCGGGCGCGCGCGCCGTCGTGGCAGACGATGGCGAGGGTGTGGCGGGTCGACAGGCCGACCGGGCCATCGGCCTCGCCCCGGGTGAACCCCGCGCGCTCGATCAGCCAGGCCGCCGAGAGCTTCACACGCCCGTCGGGCTGGGGCCACCGGGGCATCGCGAGCCCCGCGGCGCGCGCGTCGATCCCGGCGAGCGTCGCCGCATCCACGATCGGGTTCAGGAAGAACGAGCCGCAGCTCCGCGCGTTCGGATCGCCCGGCTCGAGCACCATCGACTTCGAGCGGCGGATTTTCAGCACCGTTTCGCGCACCTCGGTGAGCGCCGGCCGCGCGAGGCCGCGGGCTTCGAGATCGCGCGCGAGGTCGGCATAGCGAAGGGCGGGCGCACCGCCCGGGAGGAGGCGGTAAGTCACCGCCAGCACCACGTACCGGCCGGGCGCGCCGCTCTTGAAGAGGCTGTCGCGGTAGCCGAAGCTGCAGGCGGCCGGCTCGAGCGTGACGATCTCACCGCGCTCGCGGTCGAGCGCGCGCACCGCGGTGAGGGTGTCGCTCACCTCCTGGCCATAGGCGCCCACGTTCTGGATCGGCGTCGCGCCCACGAGCCCGGGGATGCCGCTCAGGCATTCGAGCCCGGCCCAGCCGCGCTCCACCGTGTGGCGCACCAAAGCGTCCCACGGCTCGCCCGCGGCGGCGGTCACCTCCACCCCGTCGGCCGTGTCGCGCGTCGACACGCCGCGCAAGGCGATCTTGAGCACGAGGCCGTCGACGCCCTCGTCGGCGATCACCACGTTGGAACCGCCGCCGAGCACGCGCACCGGCAGCCCGCGCGCCGCCGCCCAGCGCACCGCCTCCGCCACGGTGGCCTCGTCGCCCGCCTCGATCAAGTAGCGAGCGGGCCCGCCGACGTGCAGGGTGCAGTGGGGAGCGAGGGGCGCGTGCTCGACGGGCGTGAGCATGGACGGGAGTATCTTACCGCGCACATCGTCGAGCCCCCTCACCCCTGCCCTCTCCCCTGCGGGGAGAGGGAGAGGACGTGACGCCGGCCCGCAATCACCCTCTCCCCGCTGGGGAGAGGGCAGGGTGAGGGGTCGATGGCGAGGGGTCGACCCGACGCGCGATCAGGCCGCGGTCAGCAGCCAGCCGATGAGGCCGGCGGCGAGGATCGCGACCACGGGCGGGACGCGATCGCTGGTGACCACCAGCGCGGTGCCGACCGCGAGCGCGGCGGTGACGCCGTCGTGGACGGCGGTGCGCGCCAGCGTGTAGACGCCGCCGGCCATGAGCCCGACGCCCACCGGAATCAGCGCGCGCTCCACCAGGAGCGCCCAGGCCCGCGTGCGCCAGCGCTGCCAGTGGTGGGAGACGACGATGGCCAGGATCGACGTGGGCAGGAACATGGCGAGGCCGGCGAGCAGGCCGCCCAGGAGCCCGTGCGCGCGATACCCGATGAACACCGCGACCAGCATGTTCGGACCCGGGGTGAGCTGCGTCAGCGTGTAGCCGTCCACGAACTCGCGGGCGGTCAGCCACCCGTGGACCGAGACGGCCTGCCGCTCCATCTCCGGGATCACGCCGAGGCCGCCGCCAACGCAGAGAAAGCTCAGCCAGAGAAACGTCCAGGTGAGCCGCGCGAGATCAGCCATCAGCGCGCGCCTTCGGCGCCGGGCGCAGCCGCCGTGCGCGGCGCGCGATGCAGCCAGAGGCTCGCCGCGGCCATCACGAGCACCACGCCGACGGTGGGCAGGCGCAGCGGGCCGACCGCGGCAAAGGTGAGCGCGGCGATGGCGAAGGCGCGCCCGCCGCGCAGCGAGCCGCGCACGATGCGCAGCGTGGTGATCCCCACCAGCCCGACCACCGCGGCGCTCAGGCTTCGCATCAAGAGCGTCAGGCTCGGGCTGAAGGCGCCGCCCAGGTAGAGCGCGCCCAGAGCCACCAGGATCACCGCCCCCGGGAGCACGACCGAGACAAGGCCCCACGCTCCGCCCGCGAGGCCGGCCAGCCGGTGGCCCAGCACCACCGAGAGGTTGCTGAAGTTCGGGCCCGGCAGCACCTGGCTCAGCGTGAAATCGGCGACGAACTCGTCGTGGCGGATCCAGCCGCGGCGGCGCACGAGCACGTCGTGGAAGTAGGCGCTACGGCCGCCGCCGAGGCTCGAGATGCCGGTCCAGGTGAACGCGACGATCAGCCGGAGGAGCGAGACGCGTCTCACTCGCGGGGCTCGAGCGAGCGCGCGGGGGACATGGCCTCTGGAGTGTAGCACCTCTGCCCCCGAGACCCGGGGGCAGAGGTGGGAGCTGCAACGGCGCGATCAGCCCAACACGAGCTAGCGGTGCCAGCCCCGCGCGGGATAGCACCAGCCCTTCTTGGCGTGGCCCGGCGGGCAGAACGCCGGCTGATGGACCACCACGCGATGCGGAGCGGGCGCGTACACCGGATACGGCTTCACGATCACGCGGGGCGCCGGCACGTAGCGCGGAGGCGGCGGCGCGACCACGACAGGAGCCGGCGCGTACACCACCGGAGGCGGCGGCGCCACGACGACCGGGGGAGCCGCGACGACCGGCCCGCGACCGAAGATACCGACACCGCCCAGGATCTGGTTGAACACGGCAAAGGCACCGAGGCCGAGGGCCGCGTCGGTTGACGCGCCCGCGAAGGCCAGCGTAGGCGCGAAGACCGCGGCGGCCAGGACCAGCGCGATCAGCTTTTTCATTGGGTTGTCTCCTCTTTGAGGGGCCATGGATGCCGCCCCGTACACCGGGTCAGACGCGGGATGGACCCGGCCTGTTTACCGCTTGGCTGATCCGTCCAACCCCGCCAATTCAAAGCGAAATTCGCATGGTGGGCTGGCGTAGCCGCTGGTGACTGCCGTAGGATGCGGGGCATGAGCGACCACGCCAGCGTCTGCCCCCTCGACTGCCCGGACACTTGCAGCCTCACCGTCACCGTCGAGAACGCGAAGATCGTCAAGATCCGCGGCTCGCGGGCCAACCCCTACACCGCCGGCGTGATCTGTACCAAGGTGGCCGGCTCGTATCCGGACTGGGTGCACGGGCCCGGGCGCATCCAGACCCCGCTCCGCCGCGTCGGGGCGAAGGGCGAAGGCCGCTTTGCGCGCGCGTCGTGGGACGAGGCGCTCGACATCATCCACGAGCGGGTGACGAGCGTGATCGCGGCGCACGGCCCGCAGGCGGTGATGCCGCTCAACTACGCGGGCCCGCACGGCATGCTGGCCTACGCGTCGATGGACCTGCGCTTCTTTCACAAGCTCGGCGCCTCGCTGCTGGACCGCTCGCCCCTCTGCGGCGGCATCCGCACCCAGGCCTGGCTCGGCACCTTCGGCACCGCGCCGGGCATCGCGCCCGAGCAGGTGCGCCATTCCAAGCTCGCCATCGCGTGGGGCAACAACGTGACGTGGTCGAATCTGCACCTGACCCCGATCTGGAACGCGGCTCGGCGCGACGGGGCCAAGACGGTGGTCGTCGACCCGCGGCGCACCAAGATCGCCGAGCAGTGCGACCTGCACATCGCGCTCACGCCCGGCACCGACGTGGTGCTGGCCTGGGCGGTGGCCGCGGAGCTGGAGCGCCGGGGGGCGTTCGATCGCGCGTTCATCGCCGAGCACGTGCTCGGCGTCGAGGAGTTCATGGCCGAGGCGCGCCGCTACTCAATGGCGGACGCCGCGCGCATCTGCCGGGTGCCCGAGTCGCAGATCCGGCAGCTCGCGGAGTGGTATCAGACGCTGGCGCCGGCCTCGATCAGCGTGGGCAACGGGCTCGAGCGCAACCAGAACGGCGGCAGCGGCATCCGCGCGATCTTCGCGCTGCCCGCCCTGGCCGGAAAGTTCGGAGTGCCGGGCGGCGGCCTGGTCAACGGGGCGGGCTTCGCGTTTCCCAAGACGCCGGCCCGCCTGCAGCGGCCCGACCTGCTGCCGCCGGGCACGCGGACGCTCAATATCGTGGACGCGGGCAAGCTCCTGCTCGATCCGACCCTGTCGCCGCCGATCAAGGCGGTCTTCATCTACAACCACAACCCGCTGGTGGTGCACCCGGACCAGAACCGCATGCGCCGCGCCCTGTCACGCGAGGACCTGTTCACGGTGGGCTGCGACGTGGTGATGACCGACAGCATGGCCTACGCCGACGTGGTCTTGCCCGCCTCCAGCCACTTCGAGTACGACGACATCTACGCGGCCTACGGCCAGCACTGGCTGCAGCGCGCCGAGCCGGTGATCCGCCCGCAGCACGAGTCTCAGCCCAACACCGAGATCTTCCGGCGGCTGGCCGCGCGCTTCGGCTTCACGGATCCGGTGTTCACCGCGAGCGACGCGCAGCTCATCGACGACGCGGTGGACTCAGCCGATCCGCGCCTGGGCGGCGTGGCCCCGAGCCGGCTACCCACGGATCGCGCCACCGAGATGACCGTCGACGGGGCGCCGGCCATCCTGTTCAAGAACGTGCTCCCGAAGACCGCTTCCGGCAAGGTGGAGCTGGCCTCGGACTATCTGGGGCAAAAGTACGGCGCGCGGCTGCCGACCTACCGGCCCTACGAGACGCCGTTCCCCCTGATCCTGATCACGCCGGCCTCGGACGAGCGCATCACGTCGACGTTCGGCGGCTTGAAGGCGGGCGATCAGACCCCGCCGCTCGAGATGCATCCGGACGACGCGAAGGCCCGCGGGCTCGTGGACGGGGCCATGGTGCGGGTGTGGAACGAGCTGGGCGAGGTGCACCTGCCGCTGAAGATCACCACCGAGGTGCAGCCGGGCGTGTGCTGCAGCCTCAAGGGCGCGTGGATGAAGACCAGCGACAACGGCCAGACCGTGTCCGCGCTGGCCCCCGGCCATCACGCCGACATCTGCGGCGGCGCCTGCTACAACGACTGCCGCGTCGAAGTCGCCGCGCTCTAGCCGCCGGACGACCCTCTCCCCTCAGGGGAGAGGGCAGGGTGAGGGGCGGTGTCCCCTACCGCTCCACGTTCTCATCGGCCACCGCCTTCCGCGTCGTCATGTTGAACCGCCCGTCGTAGATGGGCTGCCCGCCGGTGGTCGGCCCCTGATACTGCACGAACAGCATCAGCCCGCCCGTCTCGGTGCGCAGCGGCTCCTCGAAGTGCGGGTCCGGGTAGAACAGCATCGTGCCCGGCGTGTAGCGTTGCGCTCCGATCTGGAACTCGCCCTCGAGGATGTACCAGACCTGGGCGAAGTCGTGCTTGTGGTAGGGATGGTGCGAGCCGGGCTCGTAGCGGACGAGCCCCGCGTTCGGCTCGGTCGGCCGTTCGGGCCGCGGATGGAACAGCATCTTGCTCCACTGCCCCGGCCAGCGCAGGGTCTCCCACTCGCGATCGTCCGCGTGAACCGTCTCCATCGGCTGATGCATGCGCTCCGTGCTCATCGCTTTGGCCTCATCGCTTGAGGTTCATCGCTTGGGGTTCACGCGCTCGAGCTCGGCGCTGGTGCACCGGGCCACCCAGCCGTCGCGCTTGGCGGGCGTGATCACGTCGTCCCCGGTGCGCGGCGTGAAGCGTGCGAGGGCCTCCCAGCAGCGCTCCCGGGCGCGGGCCATCTGCAGATCGGTCTGGAGCACCTGCATCGCGCGCCCCCGCTCGTAGTCCCAGCGCAGCGCCACCACCACGATCGCGAGCGCCGCCCCCACCACCATGATCAGGAAGAGCGACGCGGCCACGCCCTGCCACTGGCGGATGCGCCGCTCCGCACTGTCGATCAACCCGGAGACCTTCACCTCCACCGGTCCGTCGGCGTGACGGATGATCTCCACCTCGTTCGATCCGGGCCGCCCGATCGGTCCGCGCCGTGGGCGCCCGTGCGGCGCGCGCGCGGCCAGCCCGGTGTCCCGGAATGAAAGCTGTCCCGATTCCATCGCGGTCATGACGCCTCTCCTCTCGCCCGGTTCTCACCGCACTCGCAGGCGCGGGTCCAGCACGTCCCGCAGCCCGTCGCCCAGAAGATTGAGGCTGAGCCCGGCGATCGTCAAGGCCAAACCGGGGAACAAGCTCACCCAGAACGCCTCGCGGATCACGTTCTTGCCGCTCGCGATCACGTTGCCCCACGAGGGCACGTAGGGCGGCACCCCGACGCCGAGGAAGCCGAGGATGGCCTCGGCGAGGATCGCGTAGGCGAACACGAAGCTGCCCTGCACCAGCAGCGGGCCCACGCAGTTCGGCAGGATGTGGCGCAGCGCGATCGCGCCGTCGTGCCGGCCCAGCGCGCGCGCGGCCTGGATGTAGTCCAGCTCGCGCAGGGAGAGCACGGTGCTGCGGATCAGCATCGCGGTGCGCGGCATGTACACCACCGACAGTGCCACGATGACGTTCCACACCCCGGGACCGCGCGCGGCCATCAGGGCGATCGCGAGCAGGATGGCCGGGAACGCCATGAGCCCGTCCATGCAGCGCATGACCGGCACGTCGAGGCGGCGCGAGTAGCCGGCGGTGAGCCCGATGACGATGCCGCCCGCGGAGGTGAGCAGCATGGTGGTGAGGCCGACCAGCAGGGAGACCCGGCTGCCATGGATCACCAGGCTGTACACGTCGCGGCCGAACTCGTCCGTCCCGAGGTAGTGCTGCGCGCTCGGCGGCTGCAGCCGGTTGGCGGGGTTGAGGCGCGTGGGATTGTGGGTCGACACCAGGTCGGCCAGCAGCGCCGCGGCCACCAGCACCAGCAAGATGGCGGCGCCCGTCATCACCGCTCCGTTGCGGGCCAGCCGGCGGACCCAGCGATGCCCGTCGCGGGCGGAGCGCATCGCGAGCGGGGCGCTCGCCCTCAGGGTCTCGGCGGCCTCAGTCATAGCGGATGCGTGGATCGATGAACGCGTAGAGCACGTCGACCGCCAGGTTGATCATCACGTAGGTCGCGGCGGTCACCAGCACCACCCCCTGCACCACCGGGTAGTCGCGGCGCAGGATCGCCGAGATCACGAGCCGCCCGAGCCCCGGGATGTTGAACACGATCTCGGTGACGACCGCGCCCCCGATCAGCACCGCGGTGGTCACCCCGATCACGGTCACCACCGGCACCAGCGCGTTGCGAAAGGCGTGGACGTAGGTGACCGAGCGCTGAGGCAGGCCCTTGGCTCGCGCGGTGCGCACGTAGTCCTGCTGCAGCGCCTCCAGCATGCAGGAGCGGCTGATACGCGCGATCAGCGCGGACTGGTTGAAGCCGAGCGAGACCGCGGGCAGCACCATGTAGCGCAGCGCGGCCATCGGGTCGGTGAAGAGCGAGGCGTAGCCGGCGGCGGGAAGCCAGCCGAGTCGCACCGCGAAGAGGTAGATGAAGTTCAGGCTGAGCCAGAAGCCGGGAATGCACACCCCGAGCAGCGAGCCGATCATGAGCACGCGGTCCCAGAGCGAGCCGCGGTGGGCCGCGGCCACGATGCCCGACGGCACGCCGATGACCACCGCCACCAGCAGCGCACAGCTCATCAGCATCAGGGTGGGCTCGGCCCGCTCGACGATCGCGGTGACCACCGGCCGGTCCAGGAAGTAGGAGTGGCCGAGGTCGCCGCGCACCATCCGCCCGTAGAAGCCCAGGAGCTGCTGCGGGATCGGCTGGTCCAGCCCGAGCGAGCGCCGCGTCGCCTCGATCTGGGCCGGCGTCGCGTCAGGCCCCAGCATCACGCTGACCGGGTCGCCCGGGATGAGGTGGATGAGCAGGAACACCACCGTCACCACGACCGCCATCACCGGGATGACCGCCAGCAGGCGCCGGATCAGGTACGCGAACATGATTTGATCTAACTGGGGGGGAGCGGCGCCGCTCCTCCCCCAGCCTCCCCCACCACATGATCCCCAGCCGCGGCGGCGGCACGAGCGCGCGAGGTTGCCCTCAACTAGCTATCCGCTCGGCTCGCCTTCAGTTTCACCTGGCCGTGCGGCGGCTATTTCTCCAGCCACACGTTGTAGAAGCGGATGCGCTCGTTCGACGCGTCGAAGCCCTTGACGGTGTTGCGGGCCGCGCGCAGGCCGAAGAGGTCGCCGTAGCGGATGACCGGCACCTTCTCGTAGAACTGTCGGGTCTGTCGCTCCCACAGGGCCATGCGCTTCTTGGGGTCGGTCTCGCGGGCCAGCTCGCCCTGGATCTGCAAGATGCCCTCGTCGGTGGTCCAGCCCGGCCAGCTCGCGGTCAGATAGATGTGGTGGGTCGGGTCGTAGAAGGCGCCCATGCCGGTGGTGAAGACGTCGTACTCCTTCGGGTTGTTCCGCCGCTTGACCAGCGTGGCCCAGTCCACCACCTGCAGGTCGATGTTGAAGCCCGCGTCCTCCAGCTGCTGCTTGCTCAGCAGCGCGAAGTCGTACATCCACTTGTACTCCTGGGTGGTCATGAAGCGGATCGGCTCCTTCTTGTAGCCCGCCTCCTGCAGGAGCTTTCTGGCCTTGTCCCGGTTGTGCTCGTTCCACGGCAGGCCGGAGATCTTGGTGTGCCACGCGCTGATCTCCACCGGGGCGAGGCTCGAGTCCATCCGGTAGAACTCCTTCTTGCCCCCGGCCACGTTCTTCATGATCGGCTCGATGTCGATGGCGGCCTGCCACGCCTGCCGCAGCTTCTGGTTCGTCATCAAGCCTTCCTTCTTGTTGAAGACCGCCACCAGCCAGTAGTACGGCTTGGAGATGATCGGATGCGCGTTGGGGTTGCCCTTCAGGCGATCGTAGGAGTCGAGGTTCAGGTCGTCGGCGAAGTCCAGCTCGCCGGTCTCGACCTGCGCCACCCGGGTCGCCACCTCGGGGACCGGGATCCAGCGGATCTCGTCGAGCCAGGCGGTCTTGCCGCCGCCGTAGCCGTTGGGCTTCTCGTTGCGCGACTTGTAGTCGTCGAAGCGGACCATCCGGATGTATTGATCCGGCTTCCACTCCGCGAGCTTGTACGGCCCGGTGCCGACGTACTCGGTCACCTTCACCTCGGGCGGGAACTTCTCCGCGATCTCCTTGGGATAGATCGCCCCGAAGTTGTTGGGTACCGCGAGCGAGATGAGCACGATGGCCGACTTCTCCTTGAGCTTCATGTCCACCGTCAGCGGGTCCACCGCGCGCACCTCGGCCACCTGGGCGAAGAGTGCCTTGCCGTAGATGGACTGCTTGCCCCAGCGGTTGAGCGAGGCCACCACGTCGTCGGCGGTCATCTCCTTGCCGTTGTGGAACTTCACCCCGGCGCGGAGCTTGAAGGTGTAGGTGAGCCCGTCCTTGCTGACGGTATAGCTCTCCGCGAGCATCGGGATCGGCTTCTTGTCGCGGTCCAGGCTGAAAAGGCCCTCGTAGATGTGGTTGGTCAGCGTCTCGGTGATGCTGGCGGTCGTCCAGTGGGCGTCCAGCGCGGGCGGCTCGCCGAGATTGCCGACGCGCATCACGCCGCCCTTCTTCTGCGCGACGGCGGGCCCCGCCGCGATCAGGAGCACCGCCGCCATCGCGAACGCGGTGAGGAATCGTAGCCGGAACACTCGACGCGCCATGCCTGCACCTCCGGAAGCGAGCGGATTGGTCTTGGGTGCCCCGACTCTGCGATGCCCGGTGCAGCTTGTCAACCGCCGGGTTTCCGCGCTAGATTGCGCGCGCATGGGCGTCACCGGCATCCTGCACACCGGGCTCACCGTCAGCGATCTCGAGCGCTCGATCGCGTTCTACCGCGACCTGCTGGGGCTCGAGCTGATCGCGCAGTGGGACAGCAGCCAGCCCTACCTGCGGCAGATCGTGGCCTACCCGGACGCCGAATTGCGCATCGCGCTGCTGCGGCTGCCCCAGACCGGCGAGGGCGGGCCCGGCCACCACATCGAGCTGCTCGAGTATCGGCGGCCGCGGGGTCAGCGCGGCGATGCCAACACCTGCAACCCGGGCAACGGGCACGTGGCCTTCATGGTCGCCGACATCGACCGTCTCTATGCCGAGCTGTCCGCGAAGGGCGTGCGCTTCAAGTCGGCGCCGGTGCCGATCACCCACGGCCGCAACACCGGCGCCAAGGGCGTCTACCTCTTCGACCCGGACGACATCACCCTCGAGCTGATCCAGCCGGCCCCGCGGACGTGACGAGCCTCGATCGCTTCCGCCTCGACGCGCAGGTCGCGGTGGTCGTCGGCGGCGCCGGCGGCCTCGGCTCGGCGATGGCGCGCGGCCTGGCCGAGGCGGGCGCCGCGGTGGCGGTGGCCGACGTCGGTGTCGACCAGGCGCAGCGGGTGGCCGACGACATCGCCAAGGCGGGCGGGCGCGCGCTCGCGGTGGCGGTCGACGTCGCCGAGGCGGCGAGCGTCGAGCGCATGGCCGCCCTGATCGAGGAGCGGCTC
>Ga0081455_10006170_pt1 | contig 12923 bp, 9 predicted proteins | sample TabmetS3T2R1_FD_70207 | JGI IMG/M metagenome (GOLD analysis project Ga0081455, IMG submission 70207) | Tabebuia heterophylla rhizosphere microbial communities from the University of Puerto Rico - S3T2R1 | ecosystem: Host-associated > Plants > Roots > Rhizosphere ... | reverse complement strand
GCGCGCTCGGGCAGTTTCTTCTCGCGCACTTGACGTTCCGCCACGACGTCCGTCTGCTGCCCGCAAATGTCGTTGGTCCCGATCAGCACCACGACGTCGTCCGGGTCGGCTGCGACGATGGATGGCAAACGCTCAGCGAGATTGTACGCGAGGTCGCCGTTCACTCCGGCGTTGAAGATGCGCACCTGCGGGCCCAAGCGTTCGCGCAACACCTGACAATAGTCGAAGCTCGCAGTGGCGTGGGTCAGACTGTCGCCGGCGCACACGATGCGGCGTTCACCCGGCTTGCGAGGTTCCCGCCCGTACGCGACCACGTCTTCCACTGGGCGTCGCACGGCGCGCCAGAATGCGTAGCCGCTGGCAGCTGCACCTGCCCCGGCCAGCACGGCGATGGCGCTCAGCAGGCTCACCTCAAGCACGGCGACTGCATCGTGCTCGGGATGCGCAGCGTGTAGGTCTTCTTGCCGTGGCGAATCTTGTATTTGCCAGGAGCGAGCAACGGTGTTTCGCAGGACGCATCGATCTCGAGGCAGTCCATCGTGCACTTCGATGTGTCTTTGTGAAAGCTGTAAAAACGCGTGTGCAGGGTCAGCGTGTCACCTTCGCTGTCCATCCAGCACTGCAAGGTCGGGTACTCGTCGCAATCCTTGTTCAAGCACCATGGCCCGAACACACCGAACACCAGGTGCACATTCGCCTCGAGCTTCTGCGGCTTCACGAGCTCGATGAGCTGCGCGTTGTCGCGCGCTACGTGGTTGGCGAAGATGCACAAGGGCATAGTGTCTTCGAGCGTGAGCTTGCTCCAGCCCTCGCGCGGGCGCATCGGCGCGTCGTCGATCGGGACCTGTGCCCCGGGCGGAGGCGGGAACGCAGGCGTGAACTGGCGCCCGGTAGAGCCTGACTTCACCGGCTCCGGCTGCGCCGTCGCTTGGGGCTGGGCAGGTTGCGCAGCCATCGGCTCCAGCTCGGCTCGCTTGGTGCAAGCCCACATACTCGCCGCGAGCGCGAGCATTCCGATTCCGACGTTGACTTGGCGGAAGAGCAATGAACGATGATGCATGGGTGCGGCGGCGCACAGTCTACCGCAGCGCGCGCTGAGCATGCAGACGTAGATGCGCGGGCTCGCGACCGCGCACATTCATGCACAATTTCAACGAGTTGTGCGCAAGCGTTACAAGCTCTTGAGGTACTCGAGCAGGTCGCGGCGCTGGTCCGGGCTGAGCTGTGCCGCGAACGTGTGGCCGCCGTTGCCCATGGTCGGCCGCGTCGTGTCGTAGACGCGAATGTCGTCGCCCTTGGCCGCAACTTCTTCGAACGGCCAGCCCAGGCGCTCGAAGTCGTAGGCCTCGGGTTTGAACGAGCGCCGGAAGATCTTCGGGCGCAAGCTCGGGTCGAGCACTGCCTCGAGCGTTGGGACGGATCCGTTGTGAAAGTACGGCGCAGTCGCCCACACGCCATCGAGTGGTGGCGGGCACATGCTCGGAAGTTCGGAAGGCTCGAGTCGGCCGGCAGACCCGTGGTTGCCGTACCAAGAGCTGTTGAAGAAATCGAAGTAGTACGAGATCGCGCCTGCGCCTTGCTTCGAGCTACCCACGGCATAAGCCGGGTCGGTGCCGACTTCGTCGATGCCCACGCTCGTGCGCGGCGCGATACCACGCGCAGCGTCGCCGTGGCAGCGCACGCACGTGGTCACGAATACTTCCCGCCCCCGATCAGCGCGCTCGCTTTCGATGCTTCGCCCCGAGACTTCCGCGTAGCTGGGGGCGCGCAGCGACAGGATGTACGCTTCGATGTCCGGGAAATACGCGTCGATCGCTTCGGCTTCTTCCACGTCGTCCAGACAGGTCAACGCAGCGGTCATCATGATGCGCGCATGATCGCCGCGACCGTAGCCGCTGTAAAACATGCGGTCGCGCCGGTGCAGGTTCCACCAGGCTGGCACGTCGCTGAACACCGGCCGGACGCTCAAGTTGGCCGCGGGATCGACCTGCTCGTGCCAACTCAAGGTTTTTGGATCGCGATGAGCGGCCAACACGGCAAACGTGACGTTCGCCGGGTTCAGGCCGATCGTATCGGGATGCGGCACATCGGCTTCGGCTCGGCTCACACGCAGCAAGCGTTCCAGCTCGGCGTTCTCCTCCGCTGACAGCGCGCCCGACAGCAGCGAGAACATGTCCGTCGGAATCCCGAACGTCGTGCCCGTAGTCGCGAAGTCGGCGTTGGGATTGCCCAAGCCTATGATCAACGAGTCGCCGAGTTTGGCAGCGTGACACAACAAACAGTTGACCGTGACGAGCTCGATGCCCGATCGGCGCCGTGCAAAGCTGTAGTCATACTCGAGCTCTGAATTGCCGCGCTCGCGCTCGAGCTTGAGTGCGTCGGCAAACACATCCATGCCCAGGTCTCGCGCGAGGTCCAAGACCTTGCGCGGCACGCCGCAATTGAAATACGGGGCGTCCTCGGTGCCGTTGTTGAGTAAGAGCCGGCGCCCGCGTTCTGGATCGCCCTGGCGCAGCTGAGAGGACATGCTTTCGGCATGCTGATCGCTCGCGTGCTTCGAGTCGGCATCCGAAGCGCAGGCAGCCGTGAGGCTCAGGCAGACACTGAGAACTGAGATCCAACACTTAGTACTGTCAGCCATCATGCTGTTCACCGAACATCGTTCCGAGCTTGCGTGCCCTTGGCCTTCACGCGTTGTAGTCGGGCCGCTGCATGGTTGCCACGGACATCGCTGCGGAAGTTGCCGCCATTGTGGCGGTGCAGGTACGAATTCGACCGCCAGAATTGACGAGCCGCAGCCATCAGCTGCAGAGCGTCAGTCGCGAACGCGAGCATGCTGTGCTGGAACGGCGCAGCCCTAGGCCGTGTCGACGGCGGCGCTCATCTAACCTGCACCGAATCGAACGCGTGCGCGCGATCGAGACCGAGCACGACGTCCGCATGCGCCGGCATGTCCAGTAGCATGCTGCGGCTGATGCGCTCGTAGAACTGCACGAACTCGGCAACTTCGCCGGCGCTCATCGAACGCCGCGGATTCGGATGGGCTGCACGCAGTTTCTGCTCCTGTTCGGTCCGCCAGGCGAGCGAGCTCGCGAGGTCCGGAGCAGCGATGAAGGCCTGTACATCGATGGCATCGAACAACGTTCGATAGGCGCCCGCGAGCTGCGCGTTCACGTAGCGGCGAAAGCGCCCGTCTGCATCGCGCTCGCGCTCGAGCGCGTTGATGGGTGCCGCGAGCTCGGCCTGGGTCTGGGCGCGCGCACCGACGCACCAACCTTCGAAGATCACGCAGTCGATCGGGCCCTCGTACTCGCGCCAGCGTGTTTCAGGGGCGCGATCGTCGTCGGCCTTGTCGAAGCGAGGCACGCGCACGCGGGCACCAAGCGGCAGGTCGCGCAACTGCGCGAGCGAGCGCGTGCCGAGCGCGACAGCGTGCGTGCCCGGGACCCCGCGCGTGCGCAGCAGCGGATGCACGTTCGCAGCGAGCTGCTCGCGTTCTGCGCGCGTCAGGTACAGATCGTCGAGCGACAACACCAGTGTGCGCAGCCCGAGCCCATCCGCAAGGATCACGCGCAGCACCTCGGCCAGCGTCGTCTTACCGGTGCCTTGAGCGCCGGACAAACCGACCACGAGCGCGGTGCGCGCGAGCGAACGGCGGCGAGCCAACCAAGCCGCACATGGCAGCAACAGTGGTAGGAGCGCGGCGTCGTAGGCATGCGCAGGCGTGTCGTCGGCGACCAGAGACGCACGCACTGGCTCGCGCACGCGCGCAGCGAGCTCCCGCGCGGCGTCCGACGCGAGCACGGCGTGCGCCGCGGGCCAATGTGCCGATGTGCTCATCTCGAACTCACGACTGAACCTGTACCACTTCTCCACGCGAATGCGCGCTTTCGACCGCTCGCTGCTTGACCACACAGCGTTTTGGCCACACATCCCCCGTGCCGTGACGAGTTCTGCCACCTCCCTGTCCGAGCTGCGCTTCGACAACACGTTCGTGCGCGATTTGCCCGCCGATCCCGACCGCAGCCCGCGCCGCCGCGAGGTGCTCGGTGCCTGCTACTCGCTCGTCGACCCTACCCCAGTCGCGGCGCCGCGCCTGGTCGCGCACACGCGCGAGGTGTTCGACTTGATCGGCCTCGCGTCCGCGAGCGCTCGCACCCCGGAGTTCGCGGCGGTGTTCGCCGGCAACCTGGTACTGCCGGGCATGCAGCCGTACGCTGCATGCTACGGCGGGCATCAGTTCGGTCACTGGGCTGGACAACTCGGAGACGGCCGAGCGATCACCTTGGCCGAAACGCTCGCCAGCGACGGCGCGCGCTGGGAACTGCAACTCAAAGGTGCCGGCCCCACACCCTACTCCCGCACCGCCGACGGGCGCGCGGTGCTGCGCTCATCGCTGCGCGAGTTTCTGTGCAGCGAAGCCATGTTTCACTTGGGCGTGCCGACCACGCGCGCCCTGTGCTTGGTCGAAACCGGCGAGCAAGTCATGCGCGACATGTTGTACGACGGCCATCCCCAGTTCGAGCCCGGTGCAGTCGTGTGCAGAGTCGCGCCCTCGTTTCTGCGCTTCGGCAACTTCGAACTGCCTGCGGCGCGCAACGACGTTCAGACCCTACGCGCCCTGGCCGACTACACGCTCGCGCGCCATTTTCCAGACCTCGGCGTGCCGCACGACGCAGCGTCCGCGCGCGAGATCTACGTGCGCTGGTTCGAAGCCGTAGCCCGGCGCACGGTCGCGATGATCGTGGATTGGATGCGCGTCGGCTTCGTGCACGGCGTGATGAACACGGACAACATGTCGGTGCTCGGTCTGACCATCGACTATGGGCCTTACGGCTGGCTCGAGAACTACGATCCGACTTGGACACCCAACACCACTGACGCGCAAGGCCGCCGCTATCGCTACGGACAGCAGCCCAACATCGCGGCCTGGAATCTGAGTCGGTTTGCGAGCGCACTCGTGCCGCTGCTGGGTGAGACTACCGGCTTGCAAGCGGCACTCGAGCACAGCGTCGCGAGCTTCGACTCCCAACTGCGTGCGATGCAGCGCAGCAAACTCGGCTTAGCGGACAGCGTCACCGCGGACGAGCTCGCACAGGCCTTGCCGGAACGCTTGCACGCCTGTGAGTTGGACATGACCTTGTTCTATCGCCGGCTCGCAAAGTGGGCCTGCGCCAGCTCGGGCTGGGATCTGGCCGCCGAGGCGGACCGCGAAGCCGCTGCGATGATCGACACGCTCAGCTATGCCGCTCCGAGCGACGACGACCGCCAGCAGCTCGCGAGCTGGTTGTTGCGCTACGCGCGCCAAGTCAACGCCGAAGCGCTCGCCGACGCTGTGCGCCGCGAACGCATGGATGTCGTCAATCCCAAGTACGTGTTGCGCAACTACATGGCGCAACTCGCCATCGACCAAGCACAAGCAGGCGAGTCGGGCTTGATCGACGAGCTGTTGCAGGTGTTGCGCACGCCGTATGCGGAACAACCCGAAGCCGAGCGCTGGGCGCAGAAGCGACCCGAGTGGGCGCGGCATCGCGTGGGCTGCTCGATGTTGTCGTGCTCCAGCTAGTGCGGCACTGGTGCTTCACTGCTCGAAGCGCACGTCGTCCAACCAGACATCGAAGTCGCGCGTGGGCCAGATGATGAAGCCGACCAGCTTTTCGAGTCGCAGCGCAATTTGCGGATCGCCTTCACCACTTTGCGCGAGCTCGCTGAAACGAATCTCGAAGCGGCGCCAAGCCGGGCCGATCGTCACGGCCGTGCGGTAGTAGTCCATGCACTTGCCGCAGATCCCGCCGTTCCAGGCCACGTCCATGGTCGTGACACCCACCGGCAGCTCGAACGGCGTCGACACCTTGCCACTACCAGCCGCCCAGAACGAAATCCCAGCGTATGGCGTCGCATCGTACGGCACTGCCGTGCCGGTGGGCTGCGTTCGCAACAGGGCGGTCCAGTTCGCGCCCCAACTCGTGAAGCCATTGCCCGAGAAATGGCCCGCGCGTTGGCCGCGACCCGCGCAACGATTCGAAACGCCAGCCTGCATGTGCGACGTCGTGTTGTCGGAGCCCAAGATCCAGGAACCATCTCTGCCTCCGACCCGAGGCAGCGCGGAGGTCTCGTGTTCGAAGTCATCGATCAGTTGTTGCTCGGGCTCGTCCGCGTAGCGCGCGGGTGCACGCAACGGTTCCTCGGGACAACCATCGGCCACTGCGATCGGGGCCACGTTCGCACTGCACGCCGCAAAACTCAGCAACGCGGCGCACGCGCACGCGCGGCGCTGGTTCGGACTCTTCGTCGCGGCACGGTTCATCGCTTCGTCCTGGTTAATGTGCGCAGCGGCGTGCTGTCCAGCAAACAACACGAGTTTGCAGCGATGTTTGACCCGAGATTGCCTGCCTCAGGGTACGTTCATGGTGGCGATCCACGCGGCACGGCCCCCGAAAACCGATGCAAAACTCGATGCTCGAAGCCAAAAGCTCGTGGTCACGACGTAACCTCCGTAGCAGCGCCTGGGCGGTGGCATGGAGTTTGATGACCGCGTGCAGTGCTGCCGAGCCTCACCCGGCCATAGCAGGCGGCTCGGGGCGGAGTGAGACCGCCGGCAGCGCTGGGAACGCGGACGGTGACGCTGGGCACGCAGCTGCTGGTTCCGCGAGCACGGCAAGCGCAGCCCCCAGCGGCGGACGCTCGGGCAGCTCGAGCGCCGGAGCGCCAGCCGGCGGCCAAAGCGGCCGCGCTGGCAGTCCGAGTGCAGGCCGCATGGCGCCCAGCGGCGGCGCCGGCTCGCCTGCAGCTGTGAGCGGCGTGATCTGGCCCAACGCTACGAGCCAGACGAACTCGGACGCCTGGCTCGTCGCCAACCACGACAAGATCACACAGCTGCAGCCGCGGGTGCTGGTGATCGATCTCGAAGCCACCGCCGAGGCTCGCGCCATGACGTTGGTCGACAAGCACATCAACGCGCTGAAAGAAGCCAGCAGCTTTCACAAGTACAAAGATCCCAGCGCGCAACCGGCGCTCGCGTATCAGCTGGTAAAAATCGTCAGAGCCAGCAAAGGTTCGCGCATCGACTATGCAGCGTGGAACACGCAAGCGTTCGCCGACGCAAACCTGCAGATCAAAGATCCAGCCAACCCGAGCGGCCCGAATCTCACGCTCTGCGGGCTGTTCGAAAAGGGCGTGATCAACGAGGTCTGGTGCATGGCCAGCTCCGACCCCAAATGCGGCGAAACCCAAGAAGCCAAGCAAGTCTACGACGCCAACGGCAAGAGCATCGCGAATCGCTTTGCCAATGTGTCCAACGGCGACAACATCACGAATCTCGGTTGCAAGGTGACCGCGCGCATCACCGATTTCAATTCCGGACGCGGTTCGGGTTGCCACCAACACGCCATGGGTCACGCCTGGGAGCGCTACATGGACTCGAACGCGGTTCCCCAGCTCGGACGTCAAGCCAAGCGCTTTCTGAACTGGGATCTGGACAGTCGCGTCGGGGCGCCGTTTCGCAACTTCTACAGCGCCTGCAACAGCAACGCCGCGCAACTCACCGACTGCATCGTGTGGGCCTCGAAGATCAACGCGCACTCCGGGCCCAGCGCGATGCGCTCGTTCGACATCGCCGATCTTTCGGCCGGATGCGGCAACGCACACTTTTACGCCAACACCACTGGCACCTATTCCTACGACGCCAACATGCCCGACCCAGAGGTGCTCGCATCTTGCGAGAACTACGGCATGCACAACGGGCCGGACGGCAAAGATCTGACGACCGCGTATACCAACGCGATGACGGACAAACTCTACGGCCGCAGCACTGCCAACTGTCCCGCCAACCAACCCGCCTGCGACGACGATTGCGGCGGCCACGGCACGACCTACCTGTACCAGAATTTTCCGGGCCCCGGCACGACGGCGACCAACGACGACGGCAGCCCCATGCACAACTGGTGGGTGTATTTGTTTTATTGATGCCGTGACCCGAAGCCCCGATCAGCAGCCACGCATTACTGGAGCCGTGTTGCGCCGAGCGACTGCGTTGTGCGCGGGGTATCGGATTCGACCAAGTTTCTGACCGCAACTGCCGCGCTCGCGGCACGTTCTTACTGGCAGTCGCTGGTTGCGGCTGGCTGCCGGAAGAGGCTCGAACCCATGTGCGAAGCTCGAGGCTGGCGGCGTTGGTTGGTCATCGTCGCATTCATCGCGGTAGGCGCTTGTTCCGACCGCTCCGATGCAGGGCCCACAGGCACGGCTGGTAACTCGGCGACGAGCAGCCCAGAGCCTGCCGGCGGAGCCGCCGCGCAGGTGGGCGCAGGACGTCCTGCCGCTGCCGGCGGCAGCCTATCGCTCGCGACGGGTGGGACCGGCGCCCAGGGGCCTGCCGGCATGGCAGCTGGTAGCGGCAACGCCGGGCGTGGCACTCGTGGCACAGCGGGAAGCCCCGCCACGGCAGGTCGGGGCGGCGGCGCCGCTGGGGGCCGCAACGCCGGCGCAGCGGGTAGCGGCACGGCGGGCAGCGCAGGTGCAGCCGGTAGCGCAAGCCCAGGCCCGAGTACGCCGCTCGACTGTGGCCCGAACGGCATCGCGATCGAAAACTCCGGCCCGCCCAAAAACCGCGTGAACTACGTGATCATCGGCGACGGGTACACCCAGGAACAGCTGGAAAGCAGCTTCGTGCAGCACATCCAGGTCGCGATGAAAAAGCGCTTCAGCGACGTGATCGGCCAGCCCTACGGCCGCTACCGCAAGTTCGTGAACATCTGCGCCATCAAAGTCGCGAGTGCGTCGGGCCCGATCGGCAGCGGCACCACGGCGTTCGAATGCACGGGCGACGATCAAAGCCGCTTGGCGCGTTGCAACACGAACAAGGTCAACATGGCCATCAGCGCGAACGTGCCGGCCAGCTTCGAAGTCGATTGGAAGGCGGTCGTGCTCAACAACAACCGCTGGTGGAACACGGGCTCCGTGCTCATGCTCTGGTCCGGCGGGCACAAGGACGCAGCCGGAGCTGCGCTGCACGAGGGCGGCCACGGCTTCCACCAGCTGGCCGATGAGTACAACGGCAGCGATCAGAACTGCGCGCGCGAGTTCAGCGAAGTCAACGTGACCGCGGATCGCGAAAAGACCGCGGGCAAATGGGATCGCTGGCTCGGCTACGATCAAGTTGGGGCGACCGGCGTGCAGGGCACGATCGACGGTGCGCGCTACTGTGCAGCCGGGCAGTTTCGCCCCTCGCAGAACTCGATGATGAACCAGCTGTTCGGCGACAAACCCAACACGGCTTACAACCCGGTCTCGCGCGAGAAAATGATCATGGACATCTGGCGTGCGGTCACGCCGATCGATTCCATGTCCCCGGCAGCCGGTGCCCTCGCGAGCCCGATGTCGCTGCGCGTCGAAGTGATCGACCCGGCCGTGATCAACGTGGATTGGTCCGTCGACGGTGAAGTCGTCGCGGCCAATGGCGGACCCAGCTTCGACCTACCCGCGCACAAGCTCAGCTCCGGCAGCCATACCGTGACCGCCAAAGCCTACGACAACGCCGGCATGGATCTGGTGCGTTACACGACTGGCACGCAATACGGGCGTATGAACTGGGCGCGCTCGCAGCAAACCGTCACTTGGACGGTGAACGTCCCATGACTACCCGCATCGGAATATTCGTCGCCGCGGTTAGCGTAGTCGTGTGCGCGCTCAGCGGCAGCTTTCGCAAGCAGCGCGCGCATGAACCACCAGCTGCAGCAACGACCGCCCAACCCGCTGCGCCGGCTGCCACGTCGCGCGAACCCAAGCCCGAACCGCAGCACCCACGGACCGCCGAGCGCGAACGCATCCAGCACGAAAACCAAGTCATCGGCGCGCTCAACGACGCGGTGGATCTGCACGATATCGCCGGCCTGCGCCGCTTGATCGTGCGTTACCGCGAGCTCGACCCGAGCGACGAGCAGGGCATGCAAGCCGGCTACGCACACATCGCCGACTGCTTGCAGTATCCCGGCCAAGCATCGCGCACGAGCGCGCAGGCTTACTACGATCTGGAACGCGCTTCGACGTTGCGACGTTACGTGCGCCGCGCTTGTCTCGAATAGAACCAGTCACCCGGTCATGATGTTGAGCGCACCGGTGGACATGTCCTGTCCACCCAGCGTAGTCAGCGGGACATCGAAGGCTTTGGCACACGCCAACCACATGTCGTTGAGCGGCCGCGTCGGATTGTGCTTCTTGAGCCGGCCGCCCTGCTGGAGCTTCACGCCAGCGCCGCCGAACACCACGAACGGCGCCTGATTGAAGCTGTGATCGGCGCGCGCGACTTCGGTCACGTACGGCACGAGCGTGTTGTCGAGGATGTTGCCGCCTGCGAGATCAGGCGTGTCCTTCAGCGACGTGAGCAGCCCCGCCGTGCGCTCCGAGTACCACGTGTCGATCAGCGTCATCGCCTCCGGCACCATCGGGTTATTGAACTCGTGGCTGAGCGGGTGGTGCATCTTCACCGCCTGCGGATCGCCCGGATAAAAGCCCTGAAACGCGACGTGATTCGTACCGGGCGACCACTGGAACGTGACGACGCGCGTCAGGTCACACTGGAACGCCGCACGGATCACCGCGAAGTGAAGCTTGCCGATCATCTCGTGCAAGGTCTGTTCGCCCATCTTCGCGTTCACCGTGCTGTACGTCCCGTTGCCGATGCGATTGCCCGCACCATCCAGAAACGGTTGGTACACGGGCGGCGCCATCGCCAAGCCGCATTGCGTCGCGGAGGACGGCGCCGCATCGAAGGTTTGCTCCAGCTCTCGAATCGCCGTCTCGTGCGCATCCAAGCGGTCGTACTCGCTCGACGGTGCGAGCGAACGCAACCTCGTCAAGTCGCGCAAGCCGAAGTCGAGCACGCTCTTCTTCAACGCGCGCGCTTTCTGCAACGTGTCGGGCGACCCCGTGCCGGCCAGCATCGTTCCGAACACGCGCTCGTACGTGAGGTTTGGCACGAGGTACGGATCCATCGGCGCCGCCGGACCGGAATACGAGAGCCGGCGCGTCGAGAACTCACCGACGTCGACGCGGTCGTCGCAAGACACTTGTAACGATGCGATCGGTGGCCCCTTCAACGCGGGCGAACCCTTTAGGAATATCTGATCGACCGACGGCCCCGCGGCTTTGGGATCATCGCCGCCATTGCCCGGATACAGCGTCGTCGTGCGAACACCGGTCATCATCGCGACCGTGCCCTGCTCGTGCCCCCCACCGACGCCCCGCGCGATGATGTCCATGCCATCGAGCACGACCATATTGGCCTTGACCGGCTCGAACGGCGCCAAGATGCGCGACAGCGTGAAGTCCGTCTCCGTGCCCTTACACGCCCAGTTCGCTTTCACGGTGCCGACGGGGTGATGGATCACGAGGAAACGCTTGGGCGACGGCGCGCCTTGCGCAAACGCCTCCGCACGGCGCAACCAAAACGCGAGCGCCGTGGCCGCGCCACCGGTGAGAAAGTTTCGACGAGTCGTGGAGTACGGCATCGATCAAAGCTCCGCGCTGCGCGTGTTGAACGCAGGGCTATCCGCGATGGCGAGCACGAGATCGCGGATCGTGCCGGTCGCCGGAGTCATACCGCCGGCTAGACACAGCTCTTGGCTGTCGTTGGCGACCGACAACGCGTAGCTCAGCGTGCGATCCGCAAAGCACTGTTCGAACAACTTACCCTCCTCGAGGCGCGCGCTGAGCGCGGTCACGTTCTGCAGCGTGCCATCCAACGGCGACAACCCGGTGAAGTCGATCGGCTGGGCTTGCGCCGGCTGGTAGCGGCCGATCGGGTCGAACGCCTCGAGCAACAAGCCGAAGCGATCGAATTGCGTGTGGCATCCGAGGCATGGCGACGTGGTCGCACGGTACATCGCGAGCTCGCGTTGTGAGGCCTTCGCATCCAATTGCATGGCCACCTGAGCCTGCACCGACACCGGCGGGCCAGGGATCTTCGGTAGGCACAGGATGTTGCCACGCACGAACAGGCCGCGCGCCACGACCGAGTTGACGTCGGTGCGCGACAACACCGACAGCACACTCGCCTGCGTCAAGATGCCGGACCGCTCGGGCGGCAGGTCGACCGCGGCAAAGGTCCCACCGCGCGGCGCTGCCACGCCGTACAACTTTGCGAGTCCCGCATCGACGAAGCTCTTGCGAGAGGTCAACAGCTCGCCGAGCGGAGCCTTGCGCGTCCACAAGATGTCCTCGACGAAGCGCCGCGTCTCTTCGTACATGCTGTTCTGCAGGCTCGCGGTGTATTCGGGGAAACGCGCACCGTCTTTGGGCGTTTCGAACACGCGCGGCACCTTGAACGCGTTGAGCACGAGTTGCGTGACGTGCGTGCGCACGCGCGGCAGCGCGAGCAAACGATCGACTTCGCGTTCGAGGCCCGCAGGTGTCATCAGCGATCCATCGTCAGCCGCGGCGATCAAACCCGCGTCTGGAACGGAGTCGAGGAGAAACGCCGCGAGCGCCGCCGCCCGCTCATGCACCGTGAGCTGCCGCGCGCCCGCCGCAGGCTTGTTCGTGAACTCGGTGCGATACAGCGACGAAGGCGAGACCAAGATCGCTTGCAACGCGGCGAGCGTCGCCGTCTCACCTTGATCGGCGTTGCCCGTGGCCAGGCCCGACTGGCGCACCGCCATGAGCCCATCGATCTCCGCAGGTTCGAGCGGCCGCTTGTACGCGCGACGGCCGATCTTCGCGAGCGCGTCGCGCACGCAGGTGTCGGTCATGAGCGAGGTGCAGCCGAAAAACGCCGGAGCTTTGCCGCGCAGACTGTTGATCGCACCTTCGCTCAATCGCATGAAGCGATCCAGCGTCGCCGTCGTCACACGCCCCAAGTCCACCGTGTCGAACACGAGCTCGCCGCTCTCCGCGGCATCGGTCTCGGACACCGCGGTCATTCCGAC